>Ga0180437_10005800_pt1 | contig 16746 bp, 13 predicted proteins | sample SS_ome_4_FD_132410 | JGI IMG/M metagenome (GOLD analysis project Ga0180437, IMG submission 132410) | Hypersaline lake sediment archaeal communities from the Salton Sea, California, USA - SS_3_D_1 metaG | ecosystem: Environmental > Aquatic > Non-marine Saline and Alkaline > Hypersaline >... | reverse complement strand
TCCGAATCTACGGACAGCATCCACGACTCTTTTGTCATCCGTTGCCACTATGACTTCATCCAGAAGCGATGACCCCAGGGCATTTTCATATACATGCTGGATCATGGGTCTCCCACCGATATCTACCAGCGGTTTTCCGGGCAGACGGGTGGAGTGATAACGGGCTGGTATCACTCCCAATGTATTCACGATGCATCCCCCTGTGGCTGTGAGTGTGCCGATGCGGCCAACAAATCTCTCACTTTTTTCATCATTTTTTTTCTATTCAATATTTCAACGACGCTCACAATCCAATCCCGCATCTGCTTTCCCTTCTCTGTTTCCTGGGGATAGGAAATAAAATCAAGCGTGATGCCCAGAGATCGAGCAACTCTATGCGCAAGGACTGGCCATACCCTCCCCAGATCTCCCACAATGGGTATGCTCCCTTCCAGACGTGCGAACCCGGACATTTCCATCCTGAAGGGTACTGCAAGAATTTTTGTTTTTGGAAGGCCCCTGTCCACACTCCGCTGAACCTCGCCCCCGCTTTTTTCCATGTGCCATACTTTCTCCAGGTTTGGGTCCAGATCGATTCGTAAAAGGGTTTTTCCTTCAAGGCTGTAGGTATGGACGCCTTCCCAGGCGCTCCATATGCCGTGGCCGGTGTAGGTTTCGTAGGGGCCATCGTGTACTTCCTGCGAGAGGGCAATCCCGGACTCGATGATCACCGAAGCCTCCTCGAGTATCCGGGCCACTATCTGAGACCGCTGTTTGAGGGATATACTGTCGCCGATCGCAAGCCCGACTGCGCCGCCGCCGATAAGCTGGGGCGCTGACACGATGACCGGGATCCCTTTCGATGCACCTGCCCCTATCATGGTTCTTTCGTCTGCACCGAGCCCTGCGATGCGCTCAAAGGATTGCCCTGTCATCCGGGCAAGAGCCTCGATTTCATGAGATATTCGCTCTGTCCTGAGTCCCATCGGGTATGCCATGTTTCCCGCTGCTTTAATGATAATCTCGCCCTCAGCCTTCATGGCTCTGTCGATCAGACCAATATCAACCGGCATCTCTTCCTGGATCATGGCAAGGGATGCGTCATCCATGAGAGTGATCTCGAATAAAGACCCCTTGGGAAGTAATTGGTGATCTATTCCCACTGCCTCTCCGCTGACCCTCTTCACGCGATCGAGACTTCCTGCCATTTCATGGGCAACAACGGCTGAGCTCGTAATCACCCCATCCACAATGCCTTTGTCCATCAGCTGTGCGAGGAGCGTGGTTACCCCTTCGTGGATATTCGGGCCGCTTCCCGTCACCACCGCGATCTTCCCACCGCTCTCTTTTGTTTTCACGATCCTGCCTGTGATCTCATCAAGCCTCCGCCGTGTTTCATCGCCAAGTGTGCTGTACATTGTATTGATTATTTGGTCCTCTGAATCCTTCATTCTGTTTATCCCTCCTGGTAGATCAGCCCCCATATCCGGCGAGACGCGGAATCCACAGAACAGTATCGGGAATGTAGGTAATGATGAAGAGTGCAACTAACTCGAAGGCAATAAATTTTATCATCTCCCGTATTACTTTCGGCAGAGGTGTTCCGCTGATTGCGCTCGTGATGAAGGTAGTCTCCCCATAGGGAGGAGTATCGAGTGCGATCATGAGATTGAAAACAGTGACGACGCCAAAATGTACGAGATCGATCCCCGCAGCTTTGACAAGGGGAAGCACGATGGGCACGACGATGAGCAGTATTGCGGACACATCAATGACACAGCCGAGTATAAGGAAAAGAATGTTGAGCGCGAGAAGAACAGTCCATCTGGCATTCATCAGACCCAGGTTGATGAAGCCTTTCGTAATCAAGGCAGGGATTTCCTCTCTGGCCACCACATAGCCAAAGATGAAAGAACAGGCCACGATGAAGCTCACGAACCCCGTGCTTACCACCGAGTCGATGAACACTTTGTAGAGACCCCGCATACCGATTGAACGGTAGACGAAGAGAGAGAGCACGAGCACGTATACCGCGACGACTGCAGCGGCTTCCGTAGGAGTAAACACCCCGCCGTATATGCCTCCCAGAAGAATGAGCGGGGCGAGGATCACAAAAAAAGATCTGGCAAATATTCCCAGAAATTCTTTCATCGAGACCCAGCTCCCGGTTGGGTATTTCCTCCTGATCGAGAGGATCGACACCAGAAGCATGAGGCAGGCGGCAAGTATGAAGCCTGGTATTACTCCTCCCAGAAAGAGATACCCAACCGATGCACCCGAGAGCATGGAATAGATCACCATCGGTATGCTCGGAGGTATGATTGGGCCGATTGTCGCGGATGCACAGGTGACTGCACAGCTGAAGGGTCCGTCGTATCCCGAGTCCATCATGGCCTTGATTTCCACCGCGCCCAGACCAGCGACATCCGCGATCTCGGATCCGGACATTCCCGCGAATATGATGCTCGCGACGATGTTCACGTGACCGAGCCCACCTTTCAGGGGACCAACGAGCGCCTTTGCGAAACCGAAGAGCCGATCAGTGAGCCTGCTTGCATTCATGACCTTTGCAGTGAAGATGAAAAGTGGCACCGAGAGGAGCACGAACTGGTTTTCGAACTGGATAATCATGACATCCATGACTGTGAAGAGATCTATCTTTGCGATCATGAGGTACAGTACGGAGCTCAGGAGCATGCCGAAGGCGATGGAGTACCCCAGCATGAATATTGCGAGAAAAACGATGAGCCACACCGCTAGAGCCACGGAAGCTCCTCCTGAGACTGAATTTCACCACCGGCAAGGAAACGGATGTTCTGCACGATGGATGATGCGTTGTGAATGATGATGAGAATGATAAATATGGGAAAACAGAGCAACAGATATGTCCAGGGAACCCTGAGTGCAGAGGCCTTCACCCGGTAGTTCCATATGGTGTATCGAATGCTCGGGACCAGTAAGAAGAGAAAAACCACGATTGTCACAAGGTCAAAGAAAATGTCTATTATGGAACGCGTTTTTTCGGATAACTTCTTGTTGATGATGTCGAATCGTATGTGCTTGTTGTACCGTTTTGCGAGGGCTGCCCCCAGATAGATCACCCAGACGAAACTGTAAATCGAGAGCTCAAAGAACTTCGGAAGCGGGTGGTTCAGGACGTACCGGGAGAATACCTGCGTCGAAACAGAGGCTACGAGAAGAAAGAACACGAAGGTGGGTAGATGCAGCTCGAGAAAGTTGAATATTTTTTTCCCCACAGGTTTCATCGAGACTTTTCCCCTTCATTTTCTGATGAATGCCCTGGAAAGAGTTTCTTCCAGGGCATTCTCCCGGCATTGTACGCTACTCTGAGGACTGGATTTTCCGATACATGCCAGAACCCCATCTCTTTTCGAACTTGTCCTGGCTGTAGAATCTCTGTGCGCTCTGCATGAAGGCTTTTTTATCCGGTACGATGATCTCCATACCGAACTCTTTTTCGAACTTTCCGAGGAGGTACGCCTCCTGCTCGAGCACCATCATGTTCTGGTGAAATCGCGCCACCTCCATCGCTTTCTTGATATACACTCTGTACTTCTCGGGCATCTCCTGCCATAGCTTTTCATTGATAATTGGTGTGATGTACCCGATCATGTGGTCCGTGAGCACGATGTAGTGGGTCACTTCATAAAACTTCTCTGAATAGTCGGTGGGTACTGGATTATCCTGGCCGTCTATGGTTCCGGTTTTCAGGGCCATGTATACTTCGCCGAAACCAAGAGGTGTCGGGTTTGCACCGAGAGCCCTCCCCACATCGAGCCACGCCTCCACATTCGGCATTCTCAGCTTGATGCCTTTCAGGTCTTCGGGTTTCCTGACCACCCCGGCCTTCCTTGTGAGGTTGAGCTGCCGGGTTCCCAAGTACCAGATGTCCAGGACACGGATATTTGACTTTCTCGCAAGCTCGTCCCAGTATTTCTGCCCGATCGGTCCAGTCAGTACACGATACATGTGGTCGATGTCTTTATAGAGGTAGGCAACCTCGAGAGCGCCTATCTCCGGGTAACTTGCAAGGTCGGCAAACCATGAGGGACTCGCATCCGACGTCATCTCCAGTGAACCTCTCATTACCCCAAGGATTCCTGTTTTCTGGTCTGCAAGCTGTCCCGAGTGAAAGGTTTTTACCTCGATTTTCCCACCGCTCAGCTGCCCCACCACCTCCGCGAACTTCTGCATTGAGAGGTACTGCGGCTCGTTGGGACCTCCAACGGTGTTGAACCTGAGGGTGTATGTCTTGTCCTGGGCAAATCCGATGCTTACACCCGCTATGAGTAGAAAAGCGAGCATTCCCATGACAACCATCATTCTCTTCGAATGGACGCGCATTTTTTTATTCTCCTTTCCTGCTTATGAATTTGTTTTTCTTTGGGGGTCTCCTCCGCAGGCAAACCCCTGTGAAACGTGTGTGATATCACCTCCTCCCCTGGGAATTTTCCTCTCTTCTATGATATGTTCCGAAAGCGCCCTCTCATGCAGTTGCCGTGATCTTTCTGTGCCAAACCTTTTCGTGGAGGACATCCTAAATGTAAATGTGAGGTAGTATGTTTTCTTCGGAATCATAGCACGTATCCTCTGTCTGTCAAGAAATTATTTCCGTGCACGGCTTCAGGGCACAGAGGCGGATACATTCCCATGACAGGCTGCACCGATGACCTTTTGTGCTTTCTTCTGCAGTGAGTAGACCCTATATTTGTTTTTAAGAGAGGAATGCGATATATGATGAAAAAATTTCTTGTGAGGATCATTCTGGAAGAGGCGATCGCTTTTGAAGAGAAAGCATACCGATTCTATCAGAATGCCCTCTCCAGGGCTGTGATGAGAGAGTCTGCACAAACGCTCAGGAAGCTCCTCGTTTCAGAGCTCGCGCACCGCATGAAGCTGGACGAGATTCAGCGGGTGGGAGACCTGGCTGAACATCGGGAAAATGAGATGATTGAACAGGAAGAATTAGAGGAGATAGCAGGGCCCTGGCCTGAGCTCAACCCATGGTCGACGCGGGAGGAAGTCCTGGAAGCCGCACTTCGAAAGGAAACAGAGGCCTATGAATTCTATGCACGCGTGGCAGCGCGTACGCCTCTGCAGGTGGTTCGCGACACGTTCCGTCTGCTCGCAGAGGAGGAGATGCAGCATATGAAGTGGATCCGAAAAGAAATGGGTGAAGCACAGCAATGAGACGGACTGTTCGATGCTTTCACGAGGATTTCGTGAAAAATGAACCCTATGTGGTCCTGGATGCAGGGCTCAGGACCATCCAGACCATAGAGATCATCGGCACGGTCGACAAGTGCGGAGAGCTGGATGAGTTGTTCCACTATATAAAGCGGAAGGACAGGATGGAGCGAAGCAGGCGAATGACGATGGAGCATGCCGTTCAGAACTACCTTTTTCTCCCGCCGATAGACGTGTTCAAGTACATGGGGAGCTACTACGTGGTCGATGGGAACAGAAGGGTTGCGCTCGCCAAAGCGATGAAAATGGAGTACATGGATGCCAACGTGAAGGAGTATATCCACAGGTCTGAGACGGAAATGCTCTCAGGCGCAATGTTGCGGAGAAGGTTTGAGATTGAAACGGGACTCCGGAACATATCCCTCGCCCATGAAATTGGATACCGCACACTGCTGGGAGAGGTCGCAAAATATCCAGGGAGGGATATGGAAGAAAAGGGAAAGAACTGGTATTCAGATGTATTCCTCCCCGCGTGCAGGCAGATTTCTCTATCGGAGCTTCCATCCGTGTACAGCGGTTTTTCAGATGGTGATCTGTTCGTTCTGGTTGTGGGCTTCTTCAATGAGTGTATGGGAGGAATGCCGGTAGAAGGGTTTCATACTCTCATCTCCGCATTCATGTTTGCCCATACGCTGCCGGAGCGGAGAACCTGGAGAAAGCCTCCCTTTCGTTTTATCGGAAGACTGCTGAGTAGAGGGGTGAAGAAACCTGAATTGAGAGAGTAGAAACGATGAGGATTCTCGCGGTCGCTGACAGACAGCACCGGGCACTCTACGATTACTTCGATCCTGACCGCTGGAAAGATGTGGATCTCGTGGTTTCCTGCGGAGACCTGGATTCTTCCTATCTCTCCTTCCTCGTGAGTGTGATTCATGCACCGCTTCTCTACGTGCCGGGAAACCACGACCAGCAGTACGGGAATAAGCCTCCTGAGGGATGCGATTCCATAGACGGAAAGGTGTTTGAGCTGAGTGGTGTACGGATTGGTGGGCTGGGCGGGAGCATGTGGTACAACGGAAGGGACCTTCAGTACACTGAAAAACAGATGAGCAGAAGGGTGAAGAAGGTCATGCGGCAGGCAAAGAGGCACGGGGGAATCGATATTTTCGTCTCTCATGCCCCGCCTCGGGGAATCCATGATCTGCCGGACCGCTGCCACTGCGGTTTCGAATCATTCAATCTTCTCATGGATACACTGAGTCCGAAGGTGTTCATCCACGGTCACAATCATGAACTGCACAGCAAGGATGACCGGGAATTGCTTGTCCGCGGAGTGAGGGTGATCAACGCCTGCGGATACTACGATTTTCAGTTAGATCTGCCGTGAGTGTGCAGCAAGCGCACTTTCCCACCAGGACTTGGTGCGGGTTTGATCTGCAGTTTCTCCATGCACCTTGGGATTTTTACATGCATCATCACCCTTTCCTCTTGAGATATTTTGTGTAGAGAACGACCAGTTCGTCCATCAGTGCAACGAACTCCTCCTCGTCCGTCATTACGGAAAATTTCCTTTCATCGATCATGTCTCTCAGCTGGGTGGAGAATGGCACGAGCACTTTTTCCTTTTCCAGAAGAGCGCAGAGCCTCGAAACGCCGTCCAGGAGACGAAATGGTCCGTAGAGAGGGGGCTCGTCCACGAGCCCGCGAGCCGAGGTAAGCATGTAGCCGATGAGCTCGAATAGGCCCTGATAGAGAGTGTGTGCATGCAGTTCTCCCTCCTGCGGTTTTTTCCTGTCCAGGGAATCTTCACTCATTGGTATCCTCCTTGTACTCTTCCCAGTAGATCACATCCATCCTCCTCTTCGGGGCGACTGGTTTCTTCGCTGGATACCCAAGGATGATGAGAAGCTCCGGCAGCAAACGCTCCGGTGCACTGATCAGTTCCCTGACCGCACGCTGATTGAAGGACCTGATCACACAGGAGCCGATTCCGAGATCAAAGGCCCGCAGCATGATGTTCTGTGCAGCCATTGCGCAGTCCATGATCGAGAGAAGTTTCCCACCTTTTCCCGCCTTCTGGAAAGCTCTCTGTTGATCAGAGCATATGCAGATGATTGAAATGGGTTTCGAGAGTATGCCCGGTGATACGACAACGATTTCGTGTACTTTCCGGGGATCGCTCACACAGATAAAGGCCCAGGGTTGAATGTTACCTGCGGTAGGTGCGAAGATACCGGCATTGAGAATTTCTTTTAGGATTTTCTTCTCAATGGGTTTCTCCAGGAAGGTGCGTATACTTCGCCGTTCCAGGATTGCGGCTTTCAACTCCATACGACCCCCTTATCGATTTTGGAAATTGAAACGAAATGAGCATACATTCACGAGAGAGAACTGTCAACGAGAAATCTGCTGATTTTCCTTGATAATTCCAGAGTATCCGTATAGTATACCATATCTATGGATGAGAGCCGGGGAAGGGCCATGAGATTTCTCAAAATCGATGACATAGATCAGCTTGCCATAGGTGCTGCTGTGCTTGGGTCAGGGGGCGGCGGTGATCCATATCTTGGAAGGCTGATGGCCAAGGAAGCCATGATAGAAAAAGGCGATGTCAGGCTGATCGATGTGGATGAGGTGCCCGATGAGGAGCTTGTCATCCCCTCGGCGATGATGGGAGCACCTGCGGTAATGCTGGAAAAGCTTCCCAATGGAAATGAGCCGCAAGCAGCGTTCAAGGCGGTGGAATCATTTTTTGGGAAAAAGGCCTTTGCGACCATGTCTATCGAAGCCGGCGGCATCAATTCCTGCATTCCGGTTTATACCGCAGCCCGACTCGGGCTCCCCCTTGTGGACGTCGACGGTATGGGCAGAGCGTTTCCTGAAATCCCAATGGTGACATTCAGCCTTGGGGGAGTGAAGGCTTCCCCCATGGTGTGCTGCGACGAAAAGGGAAACAAGGTCATACTCGAGACGATCAACAACGCGTGGATCGAAACCCTTTCGAGAACGGTCACCGTCGCAATGGGGCTCAGTTCCATGATCGGACTCTATGTGATGGACGGCAAGACCTTGAAAAAGTATGGTGTTCGGGGAACGATTTCTCTCGCCATCGAAATCGGCAGGAGGATCCTATCTGCGAACCGGCAAAAAGAGAGCCCGGTTGATTCCATACTCGAGCTGACGAAAGGGTACAGCCTCTTCGAGGGGAAAGTGACCGATGTACAGCGTGATCTGACCACCGGATTTGTCCGAGGAAACGCACTTTTCGAAGGAATCGACCGTTACAGAGGCACGGGCTTCAGGCTCGATTTTCAGAACGAGAATCTCGTAGGCCTTCTCGACGGAAAACCCTGCGCAATGGTGCCAGATCTCATTACCGTACTGGACAGGGAAACGGGAAGCCCCATTACCACGGAACATCTGCGATACGGTCAGCGGGTCGTGATCATCGGAATGCCCTGTGCCCCGATCTGGCGGAGCGAGGCGGGGCTCAAGCAGGTTGGTCCCCGTTATTTCAAATACGACATAGATTACGAGCCGATAGAGACGCTCATGGAAAGGAGAAGAGTGTGACGTATCGTCTGGGCATCGATGTGGGTGGCACAAACACCGATGCTGTCATACTCGACATAAACGACCGGGTGGTGTCCAAGAGCAAGCGCCCGACGAGCGAGGATGTCTCGAGCGGTATACGGGAAGCGGTCGAAGCGGTTCTGGACGAAAGCGCAATCGATCCTCATTCCATCGTGCATTCGATGCTTGGCACTACTCATGCGACCAATGCGATCGTGGAACGGAGAGGGCTTTCAAAAGTGGGCGTGATCAGGCTCTGCGCACCGTCGGGGCTCGGGATCCCGCCCTTCCTTGAGTGGCCAAAGGACATCATCCCCCACCTCGGCAGGCATTTTCAATTGGTCAAGGGCGGATATGAGTACAACGGTGTACCGATCTCGCTCCCGGACAGGGATGAGATACGGAGCGCCCTCGAGACGCTCCATGAAGAGCAGATTCAGGCTCTCGCGGTGTCATGCGTGTTTTCTCCAGTGAACAACGATCATGAGCTTTTGGTTCGGGAGATCGCTGAAGAGATATTCGGGAAAGGCTTCCCTGTGTCACTTTCCAGTGAGATCGGAAGCATAGGGATACTCGAGAGGGAGAATGCAACGATTCTGAATGCAGCAATACTGAAAATCGCATCAAGTGCCTACGGATCTTTTCAGAATGTTCTTCGTGCGCACGGGGTGACGGCAAACCTCTTCATCACCCAGAACGACGGAACGCTCATGTCGGTGGACTATGCAAGGCTGTACCCGGTGTTCACCATTGCTTCAGGCCCGACCAACTCTCTCCGCGGTGCAGCGTTTCTCTCAGGGCTCACCGATGCAATTGTGGTGGACGTTGGCGGAACCACCACGGATGTGGGAATCCTCAAGAACGGATTTCCGAGGGAGTCATCAACAGCCGTGGAGATCGGCGGAGTGAGGACAAACTTCAGAATGCCTGATCTCATCTCCATCGGGCTCGGCGGCGGGTCCCTGGTATACACCGACGGAGAGGAGGTGCAGGTTGGGCCCGAGTCTGTCGGTTACCGTATCACAAAAGATGCGCTCGTCTTTGGCGGGAAAACCCGTACCGCCACTGATATCGCAGTCGCTGCTGGAATGGCAGACCTGGGTGATCCTGGAAGAATAAAGGATTTGGAACGCGGTCTTGTCGATAAGGCTTCATCCCGGATACGGGAAATGGTGGAGGTGGTTATCGACAGGATGAAGACGACATCAGAGGACATGCCAGTTATCACGGTAGGGGGCGGAAGCATCCTTCTCCCTGACCGTCTGAAGGGAGCCTCTGAAGTAATAAAGCCGGAAAACCTGGAAGTGGCAAATGCCATTGGCGCGGCAATCTCCCAGATCTCTGGAAGCATCGACGGGGTGTTTGACGTTGCGGCGAAGGGCAGAGACGCGGTCATTGCCGAGGTGAAGGAGGCGGCCCTGGGAGAGGCCATAAAAGCAGGAGCCGATGCGCAAACGGTTGAGATCGTCGACCTGGAGGAAATCCCTCTCGCGTATCTTCCTTCGAATGCGGTCCGTTTCCGGGTAAAAGCTGTTGGAAAACTGAAAAAAGGATGAAACCAGGGGACAAAATCCCTTGTTTTTCCAATCGATTGCAGCGAGAATTTTGGGTAGGTCCTTTGTCTTCCCTCCTGGAATGCGCTTTCGGAGGGAGGCTGATTTTCAACCAGGGTTCAGAAAGTGAGCCTCCGACCTTTGCTCCTTCTTTTTTCCACAGTCCTTGTTTCTACTTTTCTCTTTTGTGCCCTTTTCGGAAGAAAAAGATTCGACCTTGACAAAAAACGCAGGGGGGAGCCGTGAAAAATTTTTCCATACGCCTGAAGATTATCTCGGTGGTCGTCCTCTCCCTCATTCTCACCATTGTGGTGATTCTCTATGTGACAACGAAAAACCAGAGGGACAACCTGCTTTTCGCACATGAAAAGACCCTTACTACAAGCACTGCAATACTCAACGTCACGATCAGAAACATCATGCTCAACGGTGAGGCCCCCATCGCGGTTCGCACTCTAAAAAACCTGCAGACGATTCAGGATATCGAAGAGCTGGAAATTTACCGTGTTGACGGAAACAGGGCATTCCACGATTATGAGACCTTGGATGTGGTGAACAGAAATCTCGGGAAATCAGTATTTAAAAAAACCGAACGGCAAGAGCACAAAACTTTCGACAATGACCACTTCAGAGATGTGCTCGACACAAGCGTACCAAAGAGGGTCGAGCTCAGGAACATGAGGGAGATGGAATACTATTTCCCTATTCTGAACGTTCCGGACTGCAGGGTGTGTCACGGAACGGACCATTTTATCAGGGGGGTTGCGTACTTCAGAATTTCCACCCAGGGTGTGTTCGATCAGATACGAAACGCGAATCTTCTCCTGACCGGGGTATTCGTGATCGCGGGGATACTCATCAGCACGGTTCTTGTGCTCTTTCTCGGAAGGGCGGTCATATCACCGATACTTACTATCGGAGGCACGGTGCTGAAGGTCGGCAAAGGTGATTTCGGTGTCCGTGTTCCGGTAAAAAGCCGCGATGAAATTGGTCGTCTCGGGAAAGAGATCAACCTGATGATACAGGGACTCGAGGAGCGGTTTCACCTTTCAAAGTACGTCTCACGCACAACGGAAAACCTCATACGGCAGAGGGGGGAGATACGTACCGATGGAGTACGCCAGAATCTCACGGTACTTTTCTCAGACATCAGGCAATTCACCAGATTTTCGGAATCGAACCCTCCTGCAGAGGTGATCCAGACCCTGAACAGAATCCTTCAGGTTCAGGCAGAAACAGTGGAGAAGTTCCAGGGCGACATTGACAAGTTTATCGGTGACGCAATCATGGCGCTCTTTACAGACGAATACACTGCAGTCCTGTGCGCCTACCACATGATCGCATCGGTGAGAAGCCTTGACAGAGAGCTCGAAAGCGGTCTCAGCGTGGGGATCGGGATAAATGCCGGTGAAGTGGTGCTCGGAAACATCGGGAGTGAGCGCAGGCTCGAGTATGCGGTTATCGGTGATGTTGTGAATGTGGCTTCACGTTTGAGCAGCATTGCCAGTCCAAACATGATTCTCATATCTGAATCTGTAATGAAGAAGGTCGAGGGACGAGTGAGAGCGAAACTCATCAGTGATCAGCAAATAAAGGGAAAGACGAAAAAACTCGACTTCTTTGTGGTTCAGGAAGTGAAAGATGAGTCAGCGCAGAGATGGATGCGCTAGCTTGAGGCAGGCGATGCGCGCAAACGGGTCTACTGTTTTTCCCGGTTTTCCCCAGGATGCATCGATAAATGCCCCTTGATTCATCTCCCAAGGCAACCTATTGTTGTTGTATCAGAGAAGATGAATGAACAAATATGCGTATATAGACTTTACACTCTGCAAGCCTCAACTCTGTGATGGACAAGAAGGGGTGTGCGCTGCTTCCAGGGCGTGCAGTAAAAACCTTCTCGAGCAGGAGGAGCCTTTCGATGCACCCGCGCTTCTTTCGAGCAGAATGTGCGTCGGCTGCAGCGAGTGTGTGAGAGCATGTCCCTTCGGTGCTGTACGGATAGAGAGCGGTCTGTAGAGAATACGTACCGTTTTTCGTGTTATAAAGGAGAGCGAGGAAAGCATGATTTTTTACGGTCGACCCGCTTTCCTCATGATGATAAATGAAATCGAGTTCTTCCCTGTTCCACCCTCTAATACAGAAGTGGTTTTCTGCGCGGTATGGCCTTCCAACGGATGTGCAGGAAAAGTCATGGCCATTGATTGCTTCCGGCAGGAATGTACTCATTACCGCTCCGACCGGAAGCGGGAAAACCCTTGCAGCTTTCCTTTGGGCGATCAACCAGCTGCTCTCCGGTGAATGGTCTCCGGGAGTGACCTGCCTTCTCTACGTCTCACCTCTCAAAGCGTTGAACAACGATGTTCGTGAAAACCTCCTTGTTCCACTTGCTGAAATCAGAACGCTTTTTTCTGCAGAGGGAATGGATTTTCCCCTCATCAGGGTCCAGACAAGGAGCGGAGATACTCCGGGGAGTGAGCGGCAGAAGATACTCAAACACCCGCCCGTAATGCTCATCACCACACCGGAGAGCTTGAATCTCATGCTGAGCAGCAGGAAAGCCCGCGAGCTGTTTCGCTCTGTAAAGAGCGTGATTTTGGACGAGATGCATTCAGTTCTCTCTACCAAACGCGGGAGCCACCTCATTACCGCAGTTGACCGACTCGTATTGATTGCCGGAGATTTTCAACGGATTGCGCTCTCCGCAACGGTAAAACCGCTGGATGTCGCAAAGGAGTTTATCGGCGGTTACATTCGCACGAATACCCTGGGCGGGACCGAGTACAGGAAACGGGAGGTTTCCGTCGTTGTTTCCAGGGACACGAAAAAGTTCGAGGTCGAAGTGCGGTATCCTGTCAAAGCAGCAGGTGAGGAATCTCTTTTTCCTTCCCTCGTCAGGGAGTGCAGAGAGATCATATGGAAAAACAGGTCCACCCTTTTCTTTACCAACACACGGCGTCTTTGCGAAAAAATCGCGTGGATGATCAATGAAGGGGAAGAGAGGGATATCGCCTACTCCCACCATGGATCACTTTCAAAGGAGATACGTAGCACAGTTGAAAGAGAGCTCAGGGAAGGGCGTCTCAGTTCAATCGTTGCAACGAGCAGCCTGGAACTCGGCATTGACATAGGGGCTTTGGACGAGGTGGTTCTGATTCAGTCTCCTCAAACGGTGGTTTCTGGGATCCAGAGAATCGGGCGGGCTGGCCACGCGGTCGGGAGCGTCAGCAGGGGTATCATATATCCAACTCATGGTCGGGACCTGATTGATGCCGCTGTGTGCGCCAGGGGGATCATGGAGATAGACATCGAAGACGCAAGACCGGTGAAGGAGCCGATCGATGTCCTCGCGCAGGTGATCATCTCCATGACGGGTTTGGAGACCTGGAAGATCGATGATCTCTATTCGGTTTTGAGAACCTCTTATCCCTTTCACTCTCTCTCCTACGAGATGTTTCAGCGTGTGCTTGAGATGCTCTCTGGAAGGTATAAGGATACCAGAGTAAGAGAGCTCAGCCCTCGAATCATACTCGATCGCATTGACCGGCTCGTGCGGGGGAAGGAAGGGGTGCTTCTCCTCGTGTACCGGTCTGGTGGCACCATTCCTGACAGGGGGTACTACGGGATGCTGCACAGAGACACCGGAAGTAAGATCGGGGAGCTCGATGAGGAGTTCGTGTGGGAGAGAAAGATTGGAGATACTTTCAGCCTGGGGGTGCAGTCCTGGCAGATAACCCACATCGACAATCAGAATGTGGAGGTTGCGCCCTGGAGAGGTCCTGTAGGAATAGCTCCCTTCTGGAAGGCGGAGAGGGGATTGAGGGGATTCCATCTTTTCGAGAGGATCGGTGAGTTCCTGGAATACGCAAACAGGCATCTGGATGCTGATAATTTTGCACAGGAGCTTCAGAGCCGCTACTTCATGCAGAAGAACGCCGCTGAGGAGCTTTTGGATTTCCTGAAGCGGCAGAAGACGGAAACGAGATGTGCGCTTCCCCACAGGCACCATGTAGTATGTGAGCACCTTTCCGGTCCTCTTCAGCCTGCGGGTATGGAGCAACTTTTCCTGTACACCTTCTGGGGAGGGAGGGTAAACATGCCCCTGTCTCTCATACTTTCTGCGGCATGTGAACAGCAGCTTGGGAGAGCGGTTGACGTGTTCTGTGATGATGACGCTCTCCTGTTCATCATTCCCCGCGGGATCGATATCCCCGGGCTCCTGGACACTATACATCAGGATAATCTGCTTCACCTTCTGAGAGAAAAGCTCGAGCACACGGGATTCTTTGGCGCCCGGTTCAGGGAGAATGCAGGAAGGGCACTTCTTCTGCCGCGGGGAGGGTTCCAAAAGCGCTTTCCTCTCTGGCTCAACCGGGTTCGTTCCAAGAAACTCTTCAGCTCCGTTTCCGGATACAGAGATTTTCCGATCACCGTCGAGACCTGGCGAGAGTGCCTGGAAGATGAGTTCGAAATGGATACACTGAGGGTGCTCCTTCAGGAGCTCAATACAGGGTCGATTGCTTTTTCTGAAACATGGACTGAAGTTCCCTCTCCATTTGCGAATGGATTGATCTGGTGGCAGACGAACACCTACATGTATTCAGACGATACTTTGAAGACTGCCGGCGCGCCGTCACTGAGCGAGGAGATTTTCCAGCAGGTCCTTTTTTCTGCCCCGATCCGCCCTCAGATCGATGGAGAGCTCAGCCGGCGTTTTCAGGAGAAGCTGCACAGGGAATCGCACGGCTATGTCCCTGACTCAACAGAAGAGCTTATTGAGTGGGTAAAAGAGAGGATTCTGATCCCTCTGCCGGAATGGACCCGACTCATCGAAGCGGTCCGGCGTGAACAAAACCTCGGTGAGGATGAGATGCTTGGGGGAACAGCCGGTAAGATCGGTTCTCTCAGGCTCCCCGGCTCCTCCTTTCGCTGCATCGCGGCTTCTGAATCACTCCCAAAGATATTGGGTGCGTTAAGGGTTGATTTTTCTGCACTCGAGTGGGAGGCGGCAGGAGCAATTCCTCCAAGCGTCGATACACAGAGGATACAGAAAGCGATCGAAAGTCTGCCCACGGGTGAAGAGGAAGAGACGAGGTTCGGAGTGCAAGAGCTCCTGAGCGAGTGGCTGTACTCCTACGGACCCATCGATATATCCTATATGAAGGATGTATTCGGCCTCCCGGAAATGCTTTTAGAAGAGCATCTGGCCACTCTGGCAGAGGAGAGAAGGGTAGTCATCGGGAGACTCCTGAAGGATGCTGAGTCAGATCAGGTGTGCGATGCTCAGAACCTCGAGTCTCTATTGCGAATTTCAAGGGCAGCTTCCCGGCCCGTCTTTCAGCCGCTGGGCGGGAAATACCTGCCGCTTTTCCTGGCCCAGGTGCAGGGCATCGTCTTTGATCATGAAATGCCCGAAGGAAAAAAATCAGCTTCTTCTGAAAATCTGAAGGTCATTCTCGAGCAGCTGTTCGGATATCCTGCGAATGTGGAGCTCTGGGAGAGCGACCTTTTTCCTGCACGACTAAGAGGATACCAAAGCTCATGGCTCGATTCACTTTTCAACCAAAGCGACCTCTTGTGGTTCGGATGCGGTGAAAGGCGGGCTTCTTTCTGTTTTTTCCAGGATTATCGGCTTTTCAGAGAAAGGGAGTGGGGAGAGGAAGATCGGAATATTCATCAAATTTTTCCAGATACTCGAGGTAGGTACAGTATGTGGGAAATGCGTGAAGGTCATTCCCTCAAGAGTGATGAGCTTTTCAGGCTTCTCTGGGATGGAGTCTGGAAAGGGACTGTACTCCATGACAGCTGGAACAGCATACGGAGTGGTGACTACAAAAAGAATGATCGAGCACTGCAGCCTTCTCGCCGGCGGGTGAGAAGCGACCGGTGGCGGTCCGGCCGGTTGTTCTCTGGGAGCTTTTATCTGTATCAGAGCTCCCTGAACCGTGCAGATCCTCTGGATCTTGAGAATCCAGTAGGTGAGCTCGAGCTGAACAAGGAAAGGGTCAGACAGCTTTTGCTCAGATACGGCGTGCTTTTTCGTGAGCTTTTGGAAAACGAGCTTCCCGCCCTTCGCTGGCATCGGCTCTTCAAGGCGCTGCGAATCATGGAGCTCTCCGGAGAGCTTATCGGAGGATACTTCTTCCAGGGGATACGAGGAATCCAGTTTATCTCCCATCAGGCGTTTCGTCTCATCAGGGGAGGCATCAGGGAGGATGCAGTCTACTGGATGAATGCCTGCGATCCGGCTTCACTGTGCGGTATGAGATGCGGGGGCCAGGATGCCCGCCTCCCGGCAAGGAAGCCGGAAAACCATATCGTGTACCGGGGCACACAACTGGTGCTCGTCTCACGGCGAAGGGGGAAGGAACTCGAAATACTGGTCCCTCCCCATGATCCCCGCCTGAAGGAGTACTTTTGTCTCTTCCGAACCTTC
>Ga0180437_10005799_pt1 | contig 16747 bp, 16 predicted proteins | sample SS_ome_4_FD_132410 | JGI IMG/M metagenome (GOLD analysis project Ga0180437, IMG submission 132410) | Hypersaline lake sediment archaeal communities from the Salton Sea, California, USA - SS_3_D_1 metaG | ecosystem: Environmental > Aquatic > Non-marine Saline and Alkaline > Hypersaline >... | reverse complement strand
TCAATCGCAGGCGTTTCGCCTCCTGCGCCTCCCCCTGTAGACAGCCCCCGCGCGCGGCCAGCGTGCCTAACCCAAGCCGCCCCAACAAGATACGCCACAACCACAACAGGAAGTTCCGATTAGCGCGCCCCTTCGGGGCTGGCATCTTGCTGGATTCCCTTTCGAGACGGCAAACGGGGGAACGGATATGCCTCAGCAGACTTGAGTCAACTGCAACCACTTGCGTGAAATAAGCAACCTAGCGACCCACCACCGCCAGGGCCACGTTCATGTAGATCAGGATGCCCAGAATGTCGATGATTCCCGCGACGAACGGGTTGCTCATCAACGCAGGGTCCCAGCCGATTTGCTTGAACAAGAGCGGCAGCATCGAGCCGCATAGCGTGCCGCACACCACCACGAGCGTAATCGTGATGGGGATGACGAGCGCGGGCAAAAGTCCGGGCGTCATGAAGAGCGCTGCGAGAAACCCGATGAATCCCAAGAACCCGCCCAGCAGCAGTCCCATCACAAGTTCCCGCCCGACAATGCGGAGCCAGTCCGAGACCACGATGTCACCGGCGGTCAACGCCGTAATGACCAATGTCGCGGACTGGCTGCCGGAATTGCCGCCGGACGAGACAACCAGCGGGATGAACAGCACCAGCCAGGTGAGTTCGGCGGCGCTGATCGTTTCCTCATAGTGCCCCAGCGCAAAGGCGGTGAAGAGGGCGCCGATGAACAGCACCATCAGCCAAACGCCCCGCTTGTAACTGAGCGTGAGCAACCGCGTGCTGAGGTAATCCTCGGTCAGGGGCTCCATGGCGGCGATGCGGTGGGCGTCCTCGGCCGCTTCCTCGCGGAAGACGTCGATCACGTCGTCGTGCGTGATCAGGCCGACCATGCGATGTTCCTTGTCCACCACCGGAATCGCCAAGAGATCGTATTTCTCGACGAACTGGGCGACCGCTTCCTGGTCGTCCAGGGCGTTGACGTGAATGACCTCCGTCTCCATCAAGTCACGGATCGGCGTGGAAAGCTTGCCCATTTTGGCCAGCAGTTGCCGGGCCGAGACGAGCCCCCGCAGATGGTCTCCTTCATCGACGACATACAGGTAATAAATGGTTTCCTGGTCTTCGGCCTGGCGGCGGATGGCGTCGAGGGCCTCGGCCACCGTCATGTTCTCGCTCAGCTTGGCGAAGTCGGTGGTCATCACCGAGCCGGCCGTCCCTTCCGGAAACGCCCGCAGCCGGTAGATGTCGCGGCGAATTCGCTCGGGAATCAGCGGCAACAGGTCGTTGGCCACCTCGTCGGGAATCGCCTTGACCAGATCGACCCGGTCGTCCGGCGCCATCTCGGCGATGAGCCTGGCGATGTCGGCCCGATCCTCTTGCTCGACAATCTCGATCTGCCGGTTTTTGTCGAAGTAGCCGAAGATTTGGGTGCGGACGTCCAGCGGGGCGAACGAAAGAACCTGCCACGCCTCGTGCGGATTCAGGCCCTCCATGAACTCCGCGGTGCGGGCCGGGTGCAGGGCCGCGCAGAACTCGCGGAGTTCCGTCTCATCGCCGGTGGCGAGGGCCTCGCGGAGTTCAGGCAGATAGAGCGTATTCATGGTAAATGCCAGCGCTGAAACCGGTTGTCAGAGCCGTGCCCGTAAGGAAGCGGCCCCGGAAACGTCGAGCCTTGTACCGCCGCTTCCTCACGGTCGCGGCTCGGAATCGTTAACGCGTCAGTCTACCGCTTCCCGGCGATGCCGTGGTAGGATGGGTTGGATGTCCGTTCCATCCCTGCCCATTCTTGACCGGCCGCCCTTGGGGCTGGCGTCGCTCAAACGCGACGCCTCATCGCGGCGAGTCGCCGTCAAAGGGCGGTACGCCTTCGTGTCGCTCGGCTGCCCCAAGAACGCCGTCGATAGCGAGCGGATGCTCGGTCTGCTGCGGGCCGACGGTTACGACCTGGTCGCGGACCCACAGGGCGCCGATTTCGTCGTGGTCAATACGTGCGGGTTCATCGACGCGGCCCGCGAAGAATCCTTCGGCGTGATTGACGAAATGCTGGCGCTGAAGCGCAGCGGCGCCGTGGGGGGCGTAGTGGTCGCGGGGTGCCTCGCGGAACGGCAGAAGGAAGCCATGCTCGGCGAGCGGCCGGAAATCGACCACCTGGTGGGCGTCTTCTCGCGGGAGGAAATCGCGCGGGTCGCGGATCGCCTGGTGGGGCGGATGACCGAGCAACGCACCGTCTTCAGGCCGGCTGGCGCCGCGCCGCTGCCGGACCGCGGCCGCCTGCGGGTCACGCCGCGGCACTTCGCGTATCTGAAGATATCGGAAGGCTGCGACCGGCTGTGCACCTTCTGCGCGATCCCGAAGATGCGGGGCAAGCATGTGAGCAAGCCGCCGGATGAAGTGGTGGCCGAGGCGGAGGAACTGGCCGCCGACGGCGTGCGGGAACTGATCCTCGTCGCCCAGGACACGCCCTATTACGGCCGCGATTTGTACGGCGAGCCGCGCCTGGCCGAACTGCTCGGCCGGTTGGACGCCGTGGACGGCATCGAGTGGATTCGGCTGATGTACTTCTATCCGATGTACGTCGATGACGCCGTGATCGACGCGATTGCGGGTTCCCGCCGCGTCGTCCCGTACATCGACATGCCCTTACAGCACGCCAGCGACGCCATGCTCCGGCGGATGGCCCGCCGCGTGAACCGGGCCGAAACCGAATCGCTGCTGGCGCGGCTGCGCGAGCGGATCGACGGCCTGACGCTGCGGACGACGTTCATCACGGGCTTTCCTGGCGAGACGGACGAGGACTTTGCGGAGCTGATGGAATTCGTCCGCGGCCACGAGTTCGAGCGGATGGGCGTCTTCACGTACTCGATCGAGCCCGACACCCCCGCGGCGAAACTTCCGGATCACGTGCCCGGGGAAGTTGCCCAACGGCGGCGGGATGCGCTGATGCAAATCCAGCAGGAAATCACGCTGGCCCGCAACGCGTCGCTCATCGGTACGCCGATGACGGTCCTGCTCGACGCGCCGGTGGAGACGCAGGTCGAACCCGATGGCCTGATGAACGAATCCCCGCAAGCCTTTGTGGGACGCACGACGACCGACGCTCCTGACGTGGACTGTGTGGTGTACGTCACGGGGCACGGCCTGCGACCCGGCCAGTTTACCGAGGTCGAAATCGTGGGCTACGACGGGTACGATCTCATTGGCGTGGTGAGCGACGCTGGTTCGCAACGGGTGGCGCGCCCATAGCGGATCATTTTCGGAAATCGTTGTGGAAAGAGCGGGGTCTCAATTCGTTTGGACGTTGCGGCAAATCGATCGCAGCGGTGGGCGTGCAGGCCCCTCCGCCGCTGCCCACGCCCACCGCCACGAAGGGGCTTAGGGCGTGCCACCCACCAACCGGATTTTCACGTTTCGGCGGGCGTGTGACGTGTGGAATGTTCCCAATTGGATAACGCTCTTGCGGATCGCGGGCGCCCTCGCCATGTTCGCGGCCGTGGCGGCCGGGTGGTATGTCGCGGCCTTAGTGCTGTTCGTGACGCTCGCGGCGACCGACTGGCTCGACGGCTTCTACGCCCGGCGCTATGGCCAAGTAACGCGAGTCGGGCGGATTCTCGATCCGTTCGCCGATAAGTTGCTCGTGCTGGGGTTGTTCATCTTTTTGGCCGCGGCGCCGGGCTCGCCCATTCACGCCTGGATGGCGGTTCTCGTGCTGGCGCGCGAGCTGTGGGTCACGACGGTCCGCGGCTTTATGGAGGGCGAGGGGCACGATTTTTCCGCCCGCTGGTCCGGCAAGGTGAAGATGGCGCTGCAATGCGCGGCGGGTTCGGCGGCGCTGCTGTGCCTGGTCGCCGATCGCCATGCGCAGCGCACCTGGTACGGGGCGGCGGGCCAGCCGGCGTGGCTGTTCTGGCTGACCGCCGGCGTGGTGGGGGCGGCCATCGTCGTCACCGCGTATTCCGCCTTCGCCTACACGCGGGCGGCCGTCCGGGCCTTGGAGGGCGAGCCATCGTGAACGAAGTCGTGGGCGGAATGCTGTCGCTGGTCATCTTCCTGGGCTGCGCCTGGGGCTGGGCGTGGGTGGTGGCCCGCTGGCGGGTGGGCCGGCCCGCGCTGGCGCCGCACGGCCCCCCGCGGGGCGCGTGGGGCCTTGCCGATTTGCTCGTGCTCGCCGCGGCAGTTCTTGCGGGCCTGACACTCGTCGTGGGGATGGGGTCGGAGCTTCTTGCCGAGGATCCCTACCAAAACGGCGAACTCAACCCGCAGGTCGCCGGTCCGTTCTTCCTGCTCGACGCCTTCGGCAAACTGCTGGGCGTGGGTGTGGGGCTGGCGTGGCTGGCGATGCGGTACTCGGGCGCCCACCTGCGCAGAACGTTGCCGCTGGCCGAGGCCCCGGACGCCGGAGATTGGCGGCTGGGCCTGGTCGCGTTCGCCATGCTGGCCGTCCCCACCTTCACGCTGCAGTTCCTCTTGGTCCAATGGTCTGACACCACCGAGAGGCATCAACTGATCGAACTGTTGGAGGCCAACCCGCAGGTGGGCTTTTTGGCCGTGGCTGTCTTCTCCGCGGTGATCGTGGCCCCACTGACCGAGGAAATCCTCTTCCGCGGGCTATTGCAGCCGTGGCTGGAACGGCTGGGCTGCGAGCGGAACTGGCAGACGCTGCTTTTGGGCGGATTCGCGGAATCGGGCGAGATCGTCATCGACGCCGAAATGGCGGCGGAAATCGGCCCGGACGACGCGGCGGGCGCAGAAGAGGCGCCCCCCCTTCCCATTCCAAGCGCGTCCGGCGGCGTGAACCCGTATGAACCGCCGCTTTCCGTTTGGCCGCCGGGAGAAGCCTTACCCGCCGGCGCCGGCGGGGGCTTTCGCCCGCAGTGGTGGCCGATCATCGCAACCTCCGCCATTTTTGCCGCGTTGCACCTGGGACAAGGCCCGGCTCCGGTCCCGCTCTTCTTCCTCTCGCTGGGGCTGGGCTATCTTGCCCAGCGCACCCGCCGCCTGTGGCCGTGTGTGCTGGTGCACATGCTGCTCAACGGGACGAGCCTGGCGCTGTTGTGGCTGGCGACGGGGGCGGAATGAGCCGCCTCAAGAATGGTCGAGCCCGTTTCTTGCTGACGCTGCGGGCTTCTGTTTTGCTTGCCCGTCTTACACCTCGTGTACCACCAGCATGTTGTGGCGCGAGCCGGTGACGGATTCACTGGCGACGAGCACCACCTTGTCGCCGGTTTGCAGCAGTCCGGCGTCGCGGCCCCATTGCGTCACGTGCGAAAGAAGCGGCGTGCGGTGTTCGACCGGGGCGCCGGGCAGTGGATGGATGCCCCAGTAAAGGCACATCCGCCGAAGCGTTTCGCCCGAGTCGCTCACGCCGACCACCGGCACGCTGAAGCGGCTTTCGGCCACGGCCAGCGCAGTGCGTCCGGTGGCGCTGGCGACGACCATCAGTTTCGCCTTGACGATTTCGGCGAGCCGGCCGGCCGCGTAGACGGTCGCCTCGGAGACGAGTTCCGGCGAGTCGTCGTCGAACTGGGGCGGCGCGTGCGGCCGCTGCGCCAGAAGCGGCTCGGTGGCGATGGCGATGCGGTGCATCATCTCGACCGACTCCCGCGGATACTCGCCGATGGCCGTCTCGCCCGAGAGCATCACGGCGTCGGCCCCGTCGAGAATCGCGTTGGCCACGTCGGTCACTTCCGCCCGCGTGGGCAGCCGCGAGTGCTGCATGCTGTCGAGCATCTGGGTGGCGACGATCACCGGCTTGCGCTGCTTTCTGCACTCGGCGATGATCCGCTTTTGCGTCCGGGCAATCTCCGCGATGTCGATCTCGACGCCCAAATCACCGCGGGCCACCATTACGCCGTCGGCGGCCGCCACGATTTCTTCGATCCGCGCGACCGCTTCGGGCTTTTCGATCTTGGCGATGACCTGCGTGCCGGAGCCGACCTCCGCGATCAGCGATTTCAGTTCGAAAATGTCCTCCGGCCTGCGGACGAAGCTCAGGCCCAGGTAGGCGACCCCCTGGCGAGCCGCCCAGCGGGCGTTGTCGCGGTCGCCGTCATTCAGCGCCGGCACACTCAGCTTTACGCCCGGCAAATTCACCCCCTGCTTGGATCGAACGCGGCCGGGCTGCACCACCCGGCAGGTGGCGGCGTCGGACGTTTTGCTTTCGACGAGGAGCGATACGACGCCGTCGGCGAGCATCACGCGGTCGCCCGGCGCCAACTCGTCGATCAGCCGCGGGTAGGTCGCGCCAAGGCTTTCGGGGCCTTGAATCGGACCGCTGCGCAAGAACGTGACCTGCGCGTCCATGTCCAAATCGAGAAATCCGTCCGGCAATTCGCCCAGGCGGATTTTCGGCCCCGCCAGATCGACGAGCACGGCCAGCGGCTGACCGTAGCTGTCGCTCAAATGCCGGATGTCGTCAAGCCGCGCCTGACTCTGTTCGCGGGTCGCGTGGGCGGTGTTCAGGCGGAACACGTCCACGCCGACCGAGGCGAGTTCATCGAGTTTCTCGCGAGAATCACAGGCGGGGCCCACGGTGGCCACGATCTTGGTCTGCGACGCGTGGGCGCCGTGAACAGCGCGATTGACGGGCATGGGGAGACTTCCGTTTTCGATTCCTCAGGCGCAGGCTTCCTTCCGTATTCCACACGCATTATTCATCAGTCGAATCGCCCTCATGGCTCTCGTGCTGCGGCGCCTTCTTCGGTTTCACCGTCAGCACCGGGCAGTGGGCGCGGCGGACGACGGCTTCGGCGACGCTGCCCATCAGCAGCCGCGAGAGCCCCGTGCGGCCGTGGGTGCCCATCACGATCATGTCCACCCCTTCCTCGTCCGCGCACTCGCAGATTTGATGGACGGGATCGCCGAGCAAGAAGCGGTGTTCGTAAGGCACATCCGGGTCCGACGGCTTGATCTCGGCGAGCCGGTGCTTGAGCGATTCGTCGTCGATGACCGCGGCGGCGGCCGGCGGTTCGCCCGCGGTAAAGGCGGTCGCCGGCTCGTGGACGTAGGCGATGATCAGCCTCGCCCCCGTGTCGCGGGCGAAGACGGTGGCGTACTTGAGGGCTTCACGGCTGGCCTCGGAAAGGTCGGTCGGCGCCAGGATTTTTTCGGTCTTCATGTCGGGGGCTCCGAGCGGAGTTGACGCGGGACGGCAGAATCGGGAGGATACGCTTAATGTGGTAAGTATACACACTACACCGCCTTGCGCGGATCAAGGAGGGCAGAGATGATCGGTGCATCGACGGATCGCCGCCGGCGAGTATTGGGGTGGGGCGCGTGCTGCGAATTGGCCGGCGTCGCCGCGTTGGCGATCTTGGCGGCGTCGTGCGAACCGGCTTCTCAGGCCTACGACTCTCAGACGAAGGGCGCCTCCGCTTCCCAATCGCCCAAGAAGACTTCCCCGGACGGGGGGGAATCCGATAGCCCGCCGATGACCATCCGCGGCAACAATCCGGTTGTGGCCCAACCGGAAATCGAACGCGTTCCCGCCGTGAAGCCGCGTGCCGTGGCCGTCCAGCCGCCCCATGACGTGGATGACACGGGCCACAAAATCGCCGCGCATCTCCCCGACGCTCCCCGCCACCCGGCCACGGAGCCCGAGATTCACCTTTCCGACCAGCATGAAAAGGCCACGCTGCTGCACGTGGGCGACACGCTGCCCGACGTCGTCGTAACCACCATCGGCGGTGAAGAGCGGCGTCTGAAAGACCTGCTCGGCCAACGCCTGACGGCGCTGATGTTCTGGAACGAAGACAACCCCTACGCGGCCGAGCAGTTCCGGCGGATGCAGCGGGAAATTCTGGCGCCGTACGCCGAATACGGCGTCCGCGTGGTGGCCGTGCACGTGGGGCCGCTGCCGGAGAACTTCCGCCGCGTGCTGGGCAACCCGCCCCCCTCGGTGTCGATTCTCGTCGATCCGGAGCAGGCCCTCTTCCGCCAACTGGCCACAGCCCGGCTCCCCCGGACGTGGCTGCTCGACAGCGACGGCCGCGTCGTTTGGCTCGACCTCGAATACTCCCGCGCCACGGCCCGTAACGTGGACAACGCGATCCAGTGGAGTTTGAACGCGGCGAGTAAATAGCGGGGTTTGGTATCGCGCGCTGCGCCCTCCGCCGTCGGCTTTCAGCAAAGATTGGCGCCGCTTGCCCTGCAAACGGGCCCTTTGGCGGCGCCGGCCGCAGGTCGGACCGCCACGGCGTCCTACCCGGCGGCGCAGGCCGCCTTTTCCAGGTCGCGGATTTTGTTGAGCCGGCGCTCGTGGCGGCCGCCGTCGAACTCGGTGGTCAGCCAGACCTCGACGATGCGGTCGATGTTCTTCTTGCCGATCAGGTCCGCCGAGAGACACAGGATGTTCAGATCGTTGTGGCGGCGGCTGATTTCAGCCGAGACCTCGTCGTCCACGGTGGCGGCCCGAATGCCCGGCGTTTTGTTGGCGGCGATAGCCATGCCGATACCGGTGCCGCACACGAGGATCCCCCGATCCGCTTTGCCGCCGGCGACCTTGCCGGCCACGGCGGCGGCGATATCGGGGTAATCGCACGCCTCGTCACTGTTATGGCCGTCATCCGCGACGTCGTGCCCCAAACGGGAAAGCAGCCGGATCAGTTCCTGCTTCACCCCCAAGCCGCGATGATCATTGCCGACCGAAATCCGCATCTCTCGCACCCCTAAGGAAAGTCGCCACCGCCAAGCCTGTTATTTTACGTTACGCTCGGCCCGCCGTAACCCCTGCCGGCCGTTTTGCCGAAGGGCGGCCGGCCACGCCACTAACAAAGAAGATGACGTGTGGCACGCTCTAAGCCCTTCAGGGCGATGGGCGTGGGAAGTGGTGAGAAGGTTTCCACGCCAAGTAGATAGCCCTGACCACTCGTCAGGGGATGGGGCGCCATCCCCTAAACCAGCGTGTTTCGCCGCCGCCACGTCGCTCTCCCTGACCACTGGTCGGGCTGACCACTGGTCGGGGCGATGTTTCTGCGAACCGTGCCCTACAGCGGGTGTCGTTGGCAGGGTATAAACAACGTTTTCGGCGCGGGCCGTCGGGCGTCGCGGTTCGCCGAGCGAACGAGGGTTAGGTTTCCGTGAAAATACGTGTCGGCATCTTGGGGGCGACCGGTTACACCGGGCTCGAGTTGATCAAGCTGCTGCTGCGGCATCCGCAAGCGGAGGTGGCGGTGGTCACCAGCCGCCGCGACGACGAGCCGCCGCTGGCCGAGACACACCCGGAGTTGACCGGCCGGCTGGACCTGCCGCTGCTCAACCTCTCGCCCGAGGAAGTTTGCCGGCGTTGCGATTGCATCTTCGCGTGTTTGCCGCATGGGGCGGCGGCGGAATCGGTCGCCACGTGCCTTAACGCCGACCGCCCCGTCATCGATTTCTCCGCCGACTTCCGCCTGAAAGACGCCGCCGTCTACGCCCATTGGTACGGGCTGGAGCACGCGGCGCCGCAGCATTTGCCGGGCGCCGTGTACGGATTGTGCGAACTTTACAAGCCGCAGCTCACCACGGCCCGGCTGGTGGCCAACCCCGGTTGCTATCCCACCGCCGCCATTTTGCCGCTGGCCCCACTGCTGCGGGCGGAGTTGATCGAGCGGGACGGCATCATCATCGACGCCAAAAGCGGTGTCAGCGGCGCCGGCCGCACTCCCAAGCTCGTCACCCACTTCCCCGAGTGCAACGAGAGTATTTCGGCCTACAACGTCGGCAAGCACCGGCATACGCCGGAGATCGAGCAAGAGCTTTCCGCCGCGGCGGGCGAGCCGGTCCGGGTCGTCTTTGCGCCGCACCTGGTTCCGATGGACCGCGGCATTCTCGCGACCATCTATGCCCGGCCCACGCGGCCGCTTACCAAACAAGACGTTCTGGCCGCGATGCGGGAAGGTTACCAGGGCTGTCCGTTTATCCGCGTGGTCGATCACCTTCCCGCCACCAGGCACGTTGCCCATACGAATTTCTGCGACATGACGGCCGAGGTGGTCGGGGAGACGCTCGTGATGTTCGCCGCGATCGACAACCTGATCAAAGGCGCCTCGGGCGCCGCGGTGCAGAATTTCAATATCATGTTTGGAATGGAGGAAACGACGGCGCTGCTTTAGTCCCCAATGTCGCCTTTCGTTCCGCGAAAGGACGTTCGTCTGACGCCGACCCTCAGGCGATGGCGACCACCGGCTTGACCATCCGGGTTGCCCCGTCGCCTGCGGCTGGTGGTTAAACGCGATGCGACACCTGGCGCCGTTTCGTGGCGCGAAACACGATGTTTGGCGAAATGCGACTCACACGAAAGGACACGATCATCGATATTCCCTCCCCTCCCCCCGGCTTTTTGTGCGGCGCTGCCCATTGCGGACTGAAACGCAACCAGGCCAAACCGGATGTCGCCGTGTTCTTGTGTCCCACCGGCGCGGTCGCCGCCGGCATGTATACCACCAACTCGGTGCGGGCGGCGTGCGTCGATTTCAACCGGGGCCGCACGCCGGCGGAGGGCGTGGGGGGAGTCGTCGTCAACTCCGGCAACGCCAACGCCTGCACGGGTCGCCAGGGGGTAACGGACAATGCGCGCATGGCCGAGATACTGGGCGAAGCGGTGGGCTTCGATCCGTCCCATGCCCTGACGCTTTCCACCGGCGTTATCGGTGAGAGGCTGCCGATGGACAAGCTGGAGCGCGGCATCCGGGACGCGGTGCAAGCCGCGGGGGCCGACGCCGCCCATCTCGAAGCCGCCGCCCGCGGCATGATGACGACCGACCGCACGCTCAAGGTGGCGTCACAAACGGCCGAGACCTCGCAGGGACCTGTGCAGCTCGTCGGCGTCGCCAAAGGGGCGGGCATGATCGGGCCGCGGATGGCGACGATGCTGGCGGTCATCATGACAGACGCCAGGTTCAGCGCGGCCACCGCCCAGTCGCTGCTCCAGTCCGCCGTCGCGAAGTCGTTCAATTGCATCAGTGTCGAAGGGCACATGAGCACCAACGATTCCGCCATCCTGTTGGCCAGCGGGCACGGCCCGGCGATTGCGACCGCCGCCGATACGGCCGCCATCGCCAAGACACTGGACGAGACCTGTCTCGCGCTTGCGCGGATGATACCCTCGGACGGCGAGGGGGCCACGCATCTGATCGCGGTGAAGGTGACCGGCGCCCCCAGCGACGCCGACGCCGACCGCGTTGCCCGCACGGTGGCCGGCAGCGCCCTGGTCAAGACGGCGGTGGCCGGGGCCGACCCCAACTGGGGCCGCATCGTCTCGGCGGCCGGCTACGCGGGGGTGACGTTCGACCCGGCGGCCGTGCGGCTGTCGATCAACGGCGCTACCGTTTTCGAGCAAGGCGCCCCTGTCGCCTTCGACGCCCTCGCCACGTCTCAAAGCATTCGCGACCACTTCGAAACCATTATCGAGCTGTCGCTGGGAAGCGGCGCCGGCGCCGCGAACCACTTCGCCAGCGATCTCACTGCCGAGTACGTCCACATCAATGCGGACTACCACACATGATGAGCCGGGCGTCAACACGGATGCGGGTAGGCGCGGCGGGGCTGCTGGCTATCTTCGCCGTCTCCACGCTGGTCTACGCCTTGCTTGGGGACTTCACGCCGCTCGAGGCCATCTGGTTTGTCACCATTACCATTTCCAGCGTCGGCTTCGCCGAAAAAAGCTCGCTGCCGTGGGGCTTGCAACTCTTTACCGTGGTCGTCATCGTGTTGGGCCTGTCCACCGTGACGCTGACCTTTGGAAGCATGGTGCAAATGATGGCCGAGGGAGAGATTGACCGCGTGCTCGGACGCCGTCGCATGACCCGCGGCATCGACCGCCTCCACGACCACGTCATCCTCGTCGGCTTCGGCCGCACGGGCCAGATTCTGGCCCAGGAATTGATGGGCGCCCAACTGCAGTTCGTCGTCATCGACAATCGCGACGAGGCATTCAAGGAAGCCAACGAACTCGGCTACCTGGGCTTGACCGGCGACGCCACGGACGAGCAAACGCTGCAAACCGCCGCCATCGAACGGGCCAATATCCTCGTCACTTCGCTTCCGAGCGACGCCGACAATGTCTTCATCACGCTTACGGCCCGTAATCTGAATCCCAGAATTCGCATCATCGCCCGGGCGGAGATCCCCTCCACGGAGAAGAAACTGCGGCAGGCCGGGGCGGACCAGATCGTGCTGCCGGCCCAAATCGGCGCCTTGCGGATGGCCCGCCTGATTACCCGCCCCCACACGACCAAACTGATGGAACTGGTCTCCGACCGCTCGTCGGTCGAGATCGAGATGGATGAGATCACACTCGCCGGCGAGAACCCGCTGATCGGGCAAGCCGTGGTGGACGCCGCCGCCCACCGCGACTACCGGCTGCTGGTGGTCGCGGTGAAGCACGAAGACGAGACCATGACATTCAACCCCGGCGGGGCGTATGTCTTTCAGCCGGGGGACACGCTGATTGTCACGGGCAAGCCGGCGGATATCCAGGGCTTCCGCGAGCGGTTTCATCAGAAGGAGTGACTCGGTAGGGAGAACCCCACCATGCTGTTGCTCGATTTCCCTCTCGCCCACGTCACCATTTTTGAATGGCCGATGGTGTCATCCCGTGCTACCAACGTCAGAAGTCTTCGCACGCTGCGCAAGTTCTTGAACCACGGATGCACACGGATGGACGCGGATGATCGCGACAGTGGGCAGGCTTCCGCATGAAAGAAATCTGTATTACAAACGACGAAAGTTTCTGAAGTGTGCGCAAATTCTCGGGGCTTGGGAGTCGGGGCTCCGCCACAAATCGACACTGAGCCACGACCGTGAGGGAGTGGCCACAGCAGGATTAACGGCGGGGGGCCGCTTCCTGACGGGCGCGGCTCGGCTCGAGAACCACGACGAGCACGACGTACAACGTTCGCGGTTACCGCGGTTTCACTGAGACGGGAGATACGTCTTCTGAAGAAAATTTGCGTTCATCTGCGTTCATCGGTGGTTCCTCTTGGTTGCGGTCGCAGGCCGCGCTGGGGCACTTCGGCAATATCGTTGCTCTTGCTGAACATCTCGGTCGTTGGTCGTGCCACCGAGGTGGAGATCCCGCCGCCGCAGACCGAGTACATGGGTCGCACGATCGCGCGAACCATGCACTACGCCGGGGCCCCGTGGCTGACGCGGGAGTCCCGCCAGCGCGAGGAAGACTGCGCGACTCTGCTTAAGGAGCTGCGGCTGAAGCCCGGAATGACGGTGTGCGACATGGGCTGCGGCAACGGGTTTTACACGCTGCAAATGGCGAAGCTCGTCGGGCCAACTGGCAAGGTCTATGCGGTGGACATTCAGCCGGAAATGCTCAAGCTGCTGGCGGACCGGGCCAAAAAGGCGGGGATCCGAAACGTTCAGCCGGTGCTGGGGAGCGTGATCGACCCGAAACTGCCGGCGGGTGAGATCGACCTGATTCTGTGCGTGGACGTGTACCACGAGTTCTCGCACCCGGAGCCGATGCTCTCCGCCATGCGGAAGGCCCTTTCAGGTGACGGGGTGGTGTCCCTGGCGGAGTTCCGGGCCGAAGATCCCAAGGTTCCCATCAAACCGCTGCACAAGATGAGCAAGGAGCAGATCAACAGAGAATGGACGGCCAACGGGTACAAACTCGTGCGGGAGTTCGACAAACTGCCGTGGCAACACTTGATGTTTTTTGGGAAAGACCGTTAGTCCTGTTCTTCGGGGGCGGCGGAGATGGGCAGTTGGCTGATTTTCTTTCTTTCGGAAAAGCGGAGTGAAGTGGCGGGCGGGGCCGGCGTCGCTCTGTTCGCAACCACGCTCATCCTCCGCTACGGATTCGGCCTCTGGTGGCCATGGGGAATCGCCATGGCCGCGGCGTTGGCCATTGTCGCCATCGTCTCAGCGGCCAAGGAATGATTTTTGGGCGGGCTGTTGGCCTGCGGCTCTTGGCGCCATGGGTTAGAATGTGGTGATGCCCAATCCCTTCCCCGGCATGAACCCGTACCTCGAAGCGCCCGCCTGCTGGCGCGGCATGCATACCGCTTAACCCCGAGCCGCAGGCGATGGGTGGCACGCCCATAGCGGACAATCCTGAATCATCATCGCAATGACGTGCTGGCCAATATCCCCAGCGCGTTTGCAGCGAATCGCCGCGAGCGGTGGGCGTGGAAGCCTGCACGCCGCTTCCCACGCCCACCGCCCTAAAGGGCTCAGGGCGTGCCACCCGTTATTTTCTCTGTTGCACGCTGTTTTCTCTGTTGCACGCTGCCAGACCGCATGGACAATCCCGCCGGGCGTGGTATGGTGTTTGCTTGATTAAATCAGGTTCGCCGCCGAGCCCCGGCAAACGCAACGCTCGCCAACCCGGAGAAACCTCATGCCCAAACCCCTCAACGTCGGTCTCATTGGTTACGGCTTCATGGGCCGCACGCATTCCAACGCCTATCGCAAGGCGCCCAACTTCTTTGACATGGAGCGCCAGCCCGTTCTGAAGGCCGTCTGCGGGCTGGACCGCGGCGAGGCGGAGGCGTTCGCTGCCCGGTGGGGGTACGAGTCCGCGGAGACCGACTGGCGGAAGCTCGTCGCGCGGGACGACATCGACCTGATCGACATTTGCGTCCCCAACAACATGCACGCCGAGATCGCCATCGCCGCGGCCCAGGCCGGCAAGATGATCTTCTGCGAGAAGCCGCTGGCCCTGAATTCCGAACAGGGCGAAACAATGTGCCAGGCGGTAGAAAAGGCCGGCGTGCCCAACTTCGTCTCGTACAACTACCGCCGCATCCCCGCGGTGACGCTCGCCAAGCAGCTTGTCGATGAGGGGCGGCTGGGCAAAATCTTCCACTATCGGGCCAACTTCCTGCAGGACTGGACGATCAAGGCCGACTTGCCCCAGGGCGGCATGGCCCTCTGGCGGCTGGATGTGAAGGCGGCCGGCAGCGGTGTGACCGGCGACCTGCTCGCCCACTGCATCGATACCGCCATCTGGCTCAACGGCCCCATCGCCAAGGTCACGGCGATGACGGAGACCTTCATTAAGGAACGGATGCACACCGAGACCGGCAAGGTCGAACCGGTGGGCATCGACGACGCCTGCTCGTTTATGTGCCGGTTTGAAAACGGTTCGCTCGGCCTGTTCGAATCGACCCGCTACGCCCGCGGTCACAAGGCGCTCTACACGCTGGAGATGAACGGCGAGAAGGCGTCGCTCAAGTGGGACCTGCACGACCTGCACCGGTTGGAGTACTTCGACCACGCCGACGATTCCCTCATTCGTGGCTGGCACGACGTGCACGTGACCGACGGCGATATGCCCTACATGGACAAGTGGTGGGTGCCCGGCCTGCAAATCGGCTACGAGCACAGTTTCGTGCACCAACTGGTCGAGTTCTTGAACGGCGTGGCCAAGGGCGAACCGGCCTCGCCCACCTTCCGCGACGCGCTGGTCACGCAAAAGGTATGCGATGCGGTGCTGGCCAGCGCGAAGAGCGGGCAGTGGGTCGATCTCGGGTAGCTCGGACCGCGTGCGCGGCGGCGCTCGCACAATACGACATCACCTTCCGGCAGATTCCCTTTGAATTGAAGGTGGATTGACACATGGACGAAACGACTTTTGAATGGGACGCGGTGAAGTAATCGCGAAATGTTGTCAAGCATGGGGTGAACTTCGCAACTGCCCAGCGGGCGTTCTTCGACCCCCACCGCGTGCTGGCCAACGATCTGGCCCACAGCAGCAAGGAAGAACGGTATTATTGTTTTGGTGAGGTGGACGGCGAAGTGCTGGGCTATCGCAGTCGAAATCGTCCATTATCTTCGGACTCCGTTCTTGGGAACCTGGCGGTCGAAATCTGTGTCAATTCTACTGGGCCGCAGATCGCGGTGGTAGCTGATCGCCCGTCTCACCTGGAGCAGATTCGTGCAGCTCACATTCCCTATCTCTCTCGCCAGAATTCCCTGCCCGCACGGCGAGGCTGGCAGAATGCTCCTTCTCTTCACGGTGGTAATGGGGCTCACCGCCATTGCCCGAGGCGATGGACGGCACGACGAAGAGGCGCTGAAGCGGCGTTACGAAGCCTTCGTGGACTCGCTTCACCATCGGAGGCTGGCCGATGACTACGCCGGAGCCGTCCGAAACCTCGACCACGCCGATCCGAAGAGGCAGATCATCGGGATCAATACCCTGGCGGCCACCGATGAATTGAGGGCCATTCTGTGGATCGTGCCGCTGCTTGATGCGGAAGACCACGGCGTCCGCATCCACGCCGGTTTGGCCCTCAACCGCCTTGTTGCCAGTCATCAACTGAAACGCCGGGACATGAGCCAACCCGAGAAGGTCATCATCCTGCCGCCCAGCCCAAACGAGACAAGCCTAAAGCCCATGTCCTGGGTCATTCTGAAGATGCTGAAGAAGCCCGACGACGGCAATGCCCACGCCTACGCCGCCAACATGATCGGCTATCTGGGGCTGGAAGAACACGAGCCGGACCTGCGAGAGCTGCTCCGCAGCCGACACCCGGCCGTGACCAACGCGGCGGGGCGGGCTTTGGAGATGATCGGGTCCTCGGCGGATGGCGGTTTATCCCATGACTGAACTCAAAGGCCAAGCCCTCTGCGTGAACTTGAGCGCCTCCCAGACCAGGCGGCGGCTCAAGGGGTTTGGGCATGGCGTCCGGAAGATCCAAAGCGCCGGCAAGAACCGAGCCGTCATCATCCACGACCTGCATGGCGGCCTGTTCGGCCTGAGCGGGCATGAGTTGAATGTGATCCACTACTGCGGGATCGCTCTGGTCAAGCTGTGCGTG
>Ga0180437_10005798_pt1 | contig 16747 bp, 11 predicted proteins | sample SS_ome_4_FD_132410 | JGI IMG/M metagenome (GOLD analysis project Ga0180437, IMG submission 132410) | Hypersaline lake sediment archaeal communities from the Salton Sea, California, USA - SS_3_D_1 metaG | ecosystem: Environmental > Aquatic > Non-marine Saline and Alkaline > Hypersaline >... | reverse complement strand
TGCTCTGGCCTGGGCAACGTTGTGCTCCACCAAGGCCGCAGCCTCGTCTTCCATGCCAGCACTGAGAAGCGGATAGCCACAGCACCACTCATCGCCGCCCAGCACCGTGAATTCGAGGCCAGCAGCGGCCATGATCTGCACCAGAGCCTGCGGAATGCCAAAAGCCATGGGGTAAAACGAAGAGACGCAGCCGACAAAGAACAAGATCTCGGCCTGTCGTCGTTGCCCGACAGCAGCAGAGACCTCGTCCACGTTGTGGCTCCAGATCAGCCGCGTGGCGTTATCGTCGCCCGAGATGTTGTGCTGTGCCGCTACCGTGTCCCGCAGCAGGATCAGGTTCTCCGGCACCGGTTGGCCTCGTGCTAGGGCCAGCCCCCGCAGGCCGATCATCGTCTCGGTGATCTTGACCTCACGAGGGCAACGGCTGGTGCAGAGGTGGCAGGCAGTGCAGAGCCAGATGCCCCGGCTGCGGAGGACCTCCTCCTCCAGGCCCAACTGGATCATGTGCAAAATGTGGCCCGGGCCATAGTCCATGGCCATAACCGTAGGACAAGAGCCGGAGCAGGTGCCACAGGCATAACAGGTGACGACACGCTCACCGCCGCGAAGGGCTGCCACCTCGGCAAGAAACTCCTCGGAGGGAAAGATAGCCGGGGGCATGGCCATTGGTGCCATAAGGATCTCCTTCCCAGGGCTGCGACAGAACAGCCGGAAGCATTATCCCAGCCAGGCTGGCATACGCCCTTGGCAGTGGCTTTGCGCCTCCGATACCCTCTGCTGCTACGACGTAGCCAGCTCAAAGAGACACTCGCGTGCAAGAAAAGACAGAGACGACGTAAAGATGCTAACAGTATACCAGAAAAGCCGCCGTTTGTCCAGCACTTGTGAAAAATAGAGCCTAAAAAAGTTCCTTTTTTCACAAATATCTCACTGCCCTTTGAAACCAACCGCATGGCCGCCAGGATTGAGTTTCTCACCATTCTGTGGTATTATATACAGAGGTGGGTCTGAGTCCGAAATCCTGAAACATGGGAGAGGTGATAGCGATGAATTGGAGACTGAATCGCCGCGATCTGCTGTTCATGATCGAGACGCTGATGCCAGGTCGCGACGACAGAGAACACCTGGCTGACCTCGTTCAGGAGGACCAGGGATTCATCGAAGCCATGCTCGACGACGACCGGCTCTTTCAGCGGCTGATGGCCGAAGAGGAGATCTTGCTCCTCATGTCCCCCTGGCTCTTCTTTACCGTGCTCCTGCGGCGGGCAAAGCGCGACCTGGAGCAGGAAACCTTCACCGTCGAGCGGCGCAGTCAGCGCAAGGTGCCGGTCTTTGACGCCGATCAGGTGGTCCGCCTGCTCGAGCAGGAGCCGTTGCGTGACTACCTGGCAGGGATGCTGGCCTCGTTCACCCGTGTCAAAAGCGTGACAGTCCCGGTTCGAGTGAGGAAGGGCATCTGGCGCAGGTACCGCACCAACGACCTCGACGTAGAAGGCCTGATGCGTTACTGCCAGGCGCTGGACGAGGAGTTCCACTTTGAACCCTACAAGCGCATTGCCGATGCCTGTCTCTTTCTGACCAGCATGTTCTCCGAGCACATCGAGGCTCAGTACCGTTATCCCTTGAGCCACCAACTGCGGCCACGGACGAGGGGACAGATCTGCAAGAGCCGCGAGGACTATGAGGCCTACGGGCGAGCCTTTTACCGGCTGGCAGCGGAACATGAGAGGGCCAGGATAGAGAGGCTGGAAGATGTGCTGGCCACCCTGTCGGAGAATTTTATCCTGGCCGAAAAGCCACTCGCGTTCCTGGCCGATCGCTACCTCCGGTTTGCCAGGCACAGGCTGTTCGAGTTGTAAGCACAGTTGCGTGAGAGCACGAGTTACCGGTTCCTCTGGCCAATCGTTACGTCTGCCGCATAGATGGAACGTTTCCAAAGTTGGCCAAGGCAGGCCCCGAGCAGTACACACAACAGTGATAGGCGGCTTGAACGATGCGGATACTGATGATCAGCCACGGTTACCCCCCCATCGTGAGTGGGGTAACGCTAGTTGTACAAAAGCTCGCTCGAACGATGGCACAGAGAGGCCACGCCGTGACCGTGATCACGGCCAGCGAACAGGAAGAGCGCTACAACGCTGAGGATGCAGGCGTCCGTTTGATCCGCGTGCAGTCCATTCCCAACCCATTTTGGGAAGAAGGCCCCATCCCTCACATCGGTCAAAAGGACCTGGAGGAAATCCTGGCCGAGGTCCAGCCGCAGATCTTGCACGCCCACGAAGCTGCCTTGCTGGCACTGCAACTCGTGCGCCTGAACCGCAACGTTCGTCTGCCGATGATAGCCACCTGCTATTACGTGCCCCGTTTCGCCGCCCGTTACCTGACCTGGGGCGACGAACCACAGGAAATCGTCGAAGTGCTGGCCTGGGCCTATTCCACTTGGTTCTTTAACCTTCTTGACTGCGTTGTCTTTGCCACCTCGGCCCATCGGGAGCTATTCCTGCAAGAGGGATTACGCGCTCCAACGGCGATCATATCCAACGGCGTGGACACAAGGCGATACCGTCCCCTGGACAGCCAGACTGAAGACATCGACGAGCGTTATGACCTTCCGCCTGGGCCGCGAATACTCTTTGTCAGTCGTCTGGCCCGGGACAAAGAGATTGACGTGCTCATCCAAAGCATGTCCTCTGTCCGTGCCAAGCAGGAAGCTCATCTGATCCTGGTGGGACGTGGGGACGACCGGGCTCGGTTGGAAGAGCTAACCGAGAAAGCAGGGTTGCAGCACTGCGTCCACTTTCTTGGCTTTGTGCCCGAAGAGGACCTGCCGGCGCTCTACCGGGCCGCAGACCTCTTTGCCATCACCTCCACTTGTGAGGTGCAAAGCCTGCCCACCTTGCAGGCAGTCGCCACTGGCCTGCCGGTAGTCGCCGCCGACGCCGTGGCCTTGCCCGAGTTGGTTCACGACGGCATCAACGGCTTCCTCGTGCCACCCCAAGATCCAGAGGCAACGGCGCAGGCGATCCTGAGGGTTCTGCGCGATCCAGGCCTGGCTGCCCGCATGGGGCAGGCTAGCCTGGACATCGCCGAGCCTCATGCGGAAACGCACACCTTTGACCTATACGAAGACCTCTACCGGCAGATGCTCTCAGGCTCGCCTCCAGCCACACCAGCTTGAGAAGGTGGAATGGAGCACACTATGCTTTCCTGGGAGGAGAACTTTGAAGATCACCGGCGTGAGAACCAAACTGTACGAGGTTGAAATGACCAGGCGACTTGGGGACGCCAACAACCCCACAGGGCGCAAGAGGGCGGCAAATGTGGCCGTCTTTATTGACACCGACGAGGGTCTCAGCGGCGTCTGCGTGGCCACCCCGCCAGCTCAAGCCCACATCCACGCTCTGGTCGAGGCTTTGCTGCTGGGCCATGATCCCCGAGGCGTGAGGGGACTGTGGAAAAAGATGGTCGACTTGGCATTCAAAGGGGGGAACCGTGGGTTCCTGAACGACGCCATCTCGGCCATAGACGTCGCCCTATGGGACCTCAAAGCCAAAGCCAAAAACGAACCGCTTTGGAAGACGCTCGGCGCGTCAAGCAGAAGGGTAAAAGCCTACGCCAGCGGCATTGATATGCCCCTCTCCGACGAGGAGCTACAGGCCTTTTACGCGGGCATGGCCCGACAGGGCATTTCGGCCGGCAAACTGAAAGTTGGCCTTGACCGGGAAGCAGACCTGAGGCGGCTGGGGGTTATGCAGAAGGCGCTGGCCAAGTCTGGCAAAAAGCCTGTCTTGCTCGTAGACGCCAACGAATACTGGTCTCCCAAGCAGGCGATACGGCACATCCGCCATTTTGAGGAGCACTATGACATCACCTGGGCCGAGGAGCCAGCCCGGCGGTGGGATTACAGCGGCCTGCGCAAGGTGTCCCAGGGCATCAGGGCCGCCGTGGCCACGGGGGAGAATTTGGACGAGATAAACGAGTTCACGCCCCTCATCGCCAACGCAGCAGTAGATGTGGTTCAGATAGGTAGCGGCACGTCGGGGATTACGGGTGCCATGCAGGTGGCACACCTGGCCTACGCCTTTGAACTGCCCGTCTCGGTCATGAACTGCCCCGGGAACTATATGGCTCACCTGGCGGCGGCCCTGCCCAACCACATGATGATGGAGGTGGTGGCCGCGGGCATGGGCGCCGTCATGCAAGTGGACAACCGGATCGAGGATGGCTGGATCGTCCTTGGCGACTCGCCCGGCCTGGGAATCACTTTTGACCAGGCCAAGCTCGACGAGTTTGCCGTTGGCGCGCCGTCCCCAGGGTCAGGCCCCAGCCCCCGGGGCCGTCGCCGTGGCGCAGGGCTCTACGAGGTGCCACCTGATGAGCCAGAGACAATAGATGAAGCCTGAGGAAGGAGGGAAATGGCAATGAATTCCTGTGAAAGAGTGCAGGCCGCACTCCGCCGTGAGGAACCGGATCGCGTCCCATACTGTGAGCTGGGCATAGATCTTGCCCTAGCCCAACGGATCATGGGTTGGGGTCAGCCGGTGAGCCAGGCGGCCAATCTGGAGGCCAACAGGTATACGGTCGCCGAAGCCAAGGCCCTGGCTTCGTTTCTGGGGAAAGACAATATCTGCTACGTCCTGCGGGCGCCAGTCTACGCGCACAAAGCGCCCGGACAGGATGGCCGCCTCTTCTACGGCCAGGGGATGATCAGAACCGAGGCCGACCTGTCGTTGCTCCAACTGCCGGACCCATACGACGACGCGCTGTACGCCGAAGCACAGGACTTTGTCAGGCAGAAAGAGGGATACTCGGCCTGGCTGGTGACGCGCATCGGCATCTTTCCCACCATGCTGAGCATGGGGATGGAAAACTTTTGCCTGGCGTTACACGACAACCGTCCCTTTGTCGAGACAGTCCTGGATCGCTATTGTGACTGGGCCGCCGTCGTGGCCGAACGCGCTTGCCAGCTCGGGTTCGATGCCTTTGCCTCCACCGACGACATGGCCTTCAAGACGGCGCCCTTTTTCTCGCCCGCCGTATTTCGCAGCCTCGTTCTCCCGCGTTACCAGCGCGTGGCCGAAAAACTCACCATCCCCTGGATCATCCACAGCGACGGCAATGTGATGCCCTTCCTGGACGACATGCTTGGCCTGGGGATCGCCGGGCTCCACCCTATCGAGGAGGGGGCAATGGACATCCGCGCTATGAAGCGAGACTATGGCGATCGGCTGTGCCTGCTGGGCAACGTAAACCTGAACCTCCTCGGCCTGGGCACGCCAGAGGAGGTGGATCGAAACGTCCGCGAGTTGATCCGGGACGTAGGCCCTGGCGGCGGTTACATCGTCACTTGCGGTAACAGCCTGGCCGGTTACCTGCGCCCGGAGAACGTGTTGGCTCTGTCGGCAGCGGTGCAGAAATACGGACGCTATCCTCTTGACGCAGGCACGTTCTGAAAGCAATCGCGACTCGCCAGACCGTGCCGCGCCTAGATTTCCAATGCCTGCAGGAACCAGGCGTTCTCCTCAAGCGAGGTGGGGTTGATAAAGATACCCACATACGAGCCAGGTATTCGTTCTCGAGATGCTGGCACCTTATCCTCCAGCCTTCAAACCTAGCGAAGCTTCGCCTCAGACCGACGAGTTAGTGTCTTGCGGCGAAGAGCTTGCCGAAGAGAGCGATTTGAAGTAAGCTGGCCCTGAAAGGAGCCAGCGATGACTGAAGGAGAATGACATTCCTCTCCTGAAAAGACCTAGAGGCACTGCAAGAGATTCGCGACCAACTAGGGCCAGATCAGATACAGGCCTTCTTCGACAATTGGCAAGGGTGGTTGCCGTGGCGGCTGACGTCTGAAGACCGGCGGGCTGGTTACCGGCACCGCTTGTCCATTTGCAGGTCGAGTTCAGCCGCACACAAGTATTCGATGACTCGGTACGCGGACGGCAATGGTTCGAAGCAGTAAACCCAAGCCCGGACCGGCGCCAATGGCTCCCCCCGATGTCAGCCCGGCGCTGCGATGGCGATCGCGGAACGCCCGGCGGCAAGCTCGCCACAGCTACACTTCCATGCGATCCGCGCGCGAGAGGTCTGAGCGTAACTTCTCGATCTCTGGATCGACTCGGCCTAGGTCGAGCGCAATCGGTCTGGCACTCCTTTGGGATGCAGCCAAGGCGACCGCCAAGGAGACAGGCAACCGCGGACCCATCTTCGTGGGGAGCTTCACAGGCGGGGCCAGCCTCTATAGCGTGATGGGCATGGCGGGGAATGTCGCTGAGTGAACGACTGATTGGTCCAAGCCTATCCTGGTGGTGACTTCTATCCTCCCTATTTTGGGGAGAAGTACAGGGTGATCAGGGGTGATGGTTGGTTCAGCGACAAGCAACTGGTGCACACCACCGAGCGGAGCGGCCGCGTTGAGCTGGTCAACAACGACGTCGGCTTCCGCTGCGCCAGATAGCGGACTGTCGGAATAGCGGCTGAAATCTACGCCACCACAATCAAGCGTAACGGGCGCAGCTCAAAAGAGCTGCGCCCGCGTGTGTAGTGGTAGGTGGCTGCAGAAGGTCGTCCAGAACTGCCTCCATGACACGCCCGATATGAGCAATGAGGCTAGGCTTGATGTAATAATTGTTTCATTTGATTTTTTAAGGTAACAAGTCTTGCATTTTTTCCAATTCTGTGGTATAATTGCACAAGAGAAAAGCCGCATCAACAGTCCATATTTGATCATCCCCCCTCCAAAGGAGAGGGTATGCAATGACTGAAGAGGTTGCTTTACGACAGGTTATTACCTCCAGCTTCTCTGGATTGACCAAGAAACAGAGGGAAGTAGCCCGTTTTGTTCTAGATAACCAGTATGTTGTGGTTTTTGCCCCCGTTGCCGAAGTGGCGCGAAAAATAGGCGTCAGCACAGCGACGGTGGTACGGTTTTGCCAGGCCCTCGGCTACGAGGGATACCCCCACCTGCAAGCAGCTATCCGCCAGTCATTTCCCCGCTTTAGGACAACGGTCCAGAGATTAGAGGCAAGATTGACATCCCCCTTACCGGAGAGTGATCTACTAGCGCGGGCCTGCGCCACGGACATTGACAACATCAAGCATACTATGGAGCTAGTAGACACTGAGACCTTCGAGACTGCTGTGACCGCGATAGCTCGAGCTACCGGCATTTTGGTGGTAGGCGAGGGACTTTCAGCCCCACCAGCCCTTTTCTTTGCTCATTCACTCAAAGTGATGGGCTTCCCTGTCCAGGCTGTGACCACTGGCGGCGCTCCCCTGTCCTTAGAACTCAGTACATTGAAGCCCAGTGATCTGCTAATAGGCATCAGTTTCTGGCGCTACTTTCGCGAGACCGTCGAGGCAATGTACTGGGCCAAGGAGATAGGGGCCAAGAGGATCGCCATCACCGACAGTGAATTGTCGCCCATTGCACAACCAGCGGACTATGTCTTTGTAGCGATCACCGATGGCGTCGCCTATAGTAACTCTCCAGTCCCAGCCATCTCACTCATTAATGCTCTCATTGCTGCTGTTTGTTTACGAAGGCCGCAACAGACGCTTGCAGCGCTGCGCAACGTGGACGCTGCGTACAAAGAAAGCAAACTTCTCGTAGATGTAGGTGAATATGAATGAGCAGACAGTTCTTAGAGCCAAAACTCCTATGTCAAGCCTGGCATCTAGGCCGCAGCATCAGGAGTAACTGGCGATCATCTACCCAGGCTTTGCTGGCCGCCGTCCCTATAGTTGACTAGAAATACCGGCGGAAGATGCCGCTATTGGCATCCCAACCGCTGCTAAGCTACAGGAAGGGGGAGGATAGCAAACTCGGGTATTGAGACACTACTTGCCGGCATCGTAGAGTCGCACTTTCCTGTTGCCATGTTCCTTAAAGTCCCACCCGGGGATTTACAGCTACATCCCGAAACACTGAACCGTACTATCTTGGCCCTGGCAATACCGGCGATCGTGGAGAACCTCCTGACTACGATTGTCCTTTTCGCCAACACCATCTTCATCGGCTGGCTGCGCGACGACGCCGCTCTAGCCGCAGTGGGATTGAGTAACAAATTCCTGTGGATTGCGAATGGGCTCTTCCGGGCTGTTGCCATAGCTACTACGGCAATGGTAGCCCACTTTCTAGGCAAAAAGGACTTGGAGACGGCAAAGCGGACTGCAGCCCAGTCGCTGAGCGTGGGTGTCCTGGCCGCCGTAGTGGCGACGGCAATTGGAATTCCCTTGTCGGACGATTTGTTGATGCTCATGGGGGCAGAGTCCGAGGTGGTACACCAGGGTAGCCTGTACATGAAGATCATCCTAGCCACCTCTGTCCTCAGCTTCCCCATGCTCGTGGCTGGCGGGGTCATGCGTGGCGCTGGTGATACGCGTACGCCCATGATAATCTCCCTAGCTACCAACGTCTGGAATGTGGTAGCTGGGTACGGGCTCATCTTCGGGCCGGGTCCGCTGCCGGAGCTACGGTTGGTAGGGGCTGCTCTGGCTACCTCAACAGCAAGGGCTCTGGGCGGTTGTTTGGCCCTAGGAGTGTTGTTTACCGGCCGCACAGTGCTCCAGCTTGAGCCCCGGAGCCTGTTGAACTGGAATAGGCATCTGGCGTGGCGCATTGTGCGCCTGGCGCTACCGAACGCCGGGGAGCAGGCTGTCGGTCGCCTGGGAAGCATTCTCTTTATGCGTATCCTGGCGGCGCTGGGAACGGTGGCCTTGGCCGCTCACCAGGTAGCCGAGCAGGTGGAGTCGCTGTCCTTCATGGCTGGCTCGGGGTTTACGGTGGTAACGACCACCCTAGTGGGTCAGTCCCTGGGTGCCAGCCGGGAGGACATGGCTGAGTTGAGCATACGGCGCACTCTGATGTTTGCTTGTGGCGTGATGGGAACCATGGCGATCTGCTTCGCCCTCTTCGGTCAGCAGATGGTGGTCATCTTCGGTGCTAGCCCGAAGGTACTAAACCTCGCCGGCAGAGCGCTGCAGATCGGCGCCCTCGAACAGGTGCCCCTCGCGGTGCACATGGTGCTGGCCGGCGGCCTGCGGGGGGCTGGTGACACCCGTACGCCCATGTATATCACTATGTTTGGGGTGCTCTTCTTCCGGGTGGCGGTGGTCTACCTATTCACTATCACCCTGGGTTGGGGACTAGCGGGGGTTTGGTTGGGGACGTCTGTAGATTGGATCGGGCGGGCAGCGCTGATGGTGGTGCTCTTCCGGCGCGGGAGGTGGAAAAGCGTCCACGTGTGAGGAGGGAACTTGTCGCCATCACTGGAGCGCGTTGGAGGAACTGAAAGAAATCCTTGACATACCCGGAGAGTCCGCAAAACCAGGCTTCTCTAGCTGCTCTTGTACAGAGCGTGGGAGTTCGTCAGTGCTACTCAGGCCGGTCGAATTTGTGGAAGGGGGTGATAGATCAAAAGGAATGACTTTGTTCCCAAATTTACTATCTGGTAGCAACCAAACTATGAAACTAAAACTGTAAAGGAGGAGGAAATGAACAGCAAAGCAAAATGGGGCGTCGCCTTGGCGGTGATGATGGTGGTAAGCCTGCTGGTGGCCTGTGCCTCGCCTACCCCGGAGGTGATCGAGAAGGAAGTAGTCGTCGAGAAAGAGATTCCAGTCACCGTCGAGGTGGAGAAGGTGGTCACTGCGACCACGGCACCCGGACCTAGGGGCCAACTCATCATATCAGAGACCGCGGACACTACCACTCTTGACCCCGTGGCTGGCGGATCACGTCAAACACAGAATGTCCTACGCTTGATGTTTGACAGTCTCTACCATAGAGCCAACAATCAGGAGATCATTCCCTGGCTTGCGACTTCCTATGAGAACCCAGACGAACTCACCTGGCGCTTCCACCTGCGCGTGGGAATAAAGTTCCACAATGGGAACGACTTTAAAGCCAACGACGTCAAGTTCACCATGGATCGGAAGCTCGCAACTGAAACGTCTCCTACGCGACGGTACGTTGACAGGGTCGATGTCGTTGATGACTACACTGTGGACATCGTCACCCCTGAGCCCTACGTGGCCTTGATGACCAGAGTCGTCCTCTGGCACATGGAAGATGAAGAGTACTTCAATGAAGTCGGCGAGGAAGGGGTGGCCACTAAACCCAATGGCACTGGGCCCTTCAAGTTTGTGGAATGGGTCATGGATGAGCGGGTGGTGCTTGAGGCCAACGAGGACTATTGGGGCGGCTCACCCAAGATCAAGACGGTCATATTCAAGCCTATCCCAGAGACGGCAACCCGCGTAGCCGCTCTGGAGGCAAACGACGTTGATATCATCTCCGCCGTGCCGTCCGATTATGGCGACCAGGCACCGGAGGGCGTTGAGGTCGTGACGGTGCCCGGCACTCGTGTCTACTACCTCGGCTTGAACGTGAACATGGAACCCTTCGATGACGTGCGGGTACGACAGGCGATGAACTATGCCGTTGATGTCGAGTCCATCATCGAGTACGTGCTGAACGGCTTGGCCAGAAGGATTGACAACCCGCTGTTGCCGGAGTGTTTCGGATACACCGCAACGCCGGTCTATAGCTACGATCCCGACAAGGCCAAGAGCCTGCTGGCCGAAGCCGGTTACCCCGACGGTTTCGAGATGGAGCTCGACACGCAGCCTCCTTTCAAGGAAATTGCCGAGGCTTTGGCCGGCCAGTTCAGCGCTCTGGGGATCGAGGTCAACGTAAACATCATGGAAAGGGCCGCCCTCTACGACAAGTACCCGCTGGGTGAGAGCCATACATTCCTGACTTCGTGGGGCAACTCGGAGGCAGATGCCAGCGGTACGCTGAACAAGCAGATCTGGTCCAAACGCTACGGATGCGATCTACTGGCTGACGACCCACCGGAATGCACATCTATCTACGGCGGTTATGCCAATGCCGAGGTCGATGAATATCTCGAAGAAGGGACCACGACCCTAGATCCAGAGAAGCGGAAGGAGTATTACGCCAAGGCGCTGAAAATAATCGTCGAAGATGCTCCTTGGGTCTTCCTCTACAACCCCACCGAAGTCTACGCCCAAAGGGATCGGGTCAAGGGTTGGGTGCCTCGGGGGGATGCGCTGTTCAACCTGGATGATGCCTGGGTTACAGATTGACCCATCTGGGTCGTATCGCATCCCAGCACGTTTTAGCGCCGCCCCCCCCGGGGGCGGCGCTAACCCCGTCTTGCTCATCCCGGCGTCTTTCCGAGATGACCCTATAGGAGGGCAAATACATGACCCAATTGCTAAGACGGATCGTCCTGATTGTTCCTGTGATCTTTGGTGTGTCGATTATTGTCTTTGTCATCATGCATGTAATCCCCGGCGACCCGGCGCGGCTCATACTCGCTGATATCGGTGCAAGCGCGGAAGAGTTACAAGAGTTGCTGCATGCGCTAGGACTCGATCGTCCTTTGCCAGTGCAATACGTTGACTATGTGTCCAAGGCAATTCGAGGCGATTTCGGCCAGTCCATCCATTTCGAACAGCCAGTCATGGGATTGATTCTGGAGCGGATACCGGCCACCCTGGAATTAACTGTGACCAGTTTCATCCTTTCTATGGCTATCGCTTTGCCTATTGGGGTCCTCTCGGCGCTAAAGCGCAATACGGTCATCGACTACATAGTTATGACTGGGGCTACCTTAGGCATCTCCCTGCCGACCTTCTGGATCGGCATCATGTTGATCATGCTCGTAGCCGTTAACTTGGGATGGCTCCCCAGCTTTGGCAGAATTGACTACGCAGTAGCCCCTCAAAGAATAACTGGTTTTCTTCTCATTGATTCCCTTTTTACCTGGAATATTCCTGCTCTCAAGAGTACCCTGATTCATCTAACCTTGCCCGCTCTCGCCCTAGGAACCGCCTCAGCCACATTTTCCGCACGCTTTATTCGCTCCAGTATCTTGGAAGTCTTGGGCCAGGACTATGTGGCCGTTGCCCGCGCCAAGGGTTTGCACGAGCGAGTAGTGATCACACGCCACGTGCTGCGCAATGCTCTTATTCCTGTGACAACTCTCATTGGCTTGCGGATGGGGGCACTACTGGGTGGAGCTGTCGTTACGGAAACGATCTTCGCCTGGCCTGGCATGGGGCGACTGGTCATTCAAGCTATCTACAACCGTGATTTTGTTCTAGTGCAAGGGGTCGTTTTCTTTTTCGCCTTGATCCGCGTTACTATCAACCTTGTGACAGACCTCCTCTACGTGCAGATAGACCCGCGAATCGGCCATGTTTAAAGGAGCAGTGAGCAGTGTCTGAATCGCTTGCAAGGCCAAGATCGTTACTGCAGGACCAAGAACGCCTCGCATCGCCGCAAAGCGAGACAAAGAGAATAGTGAGCGCTTTTCTGCTGAGTAAGACAGCTACGTTTGGCGCTCTAGTCTTTGCCCTCTTTTTGCTCACAGCCATTCTAGCGCCGGTTCTCGCTCCCCACGATCCTAACTTGCAGGATTTGAAGCGCAGATTGGCGCCACCTGTTGGCCTTGGGATGGAGAAGGCAAGTTGGGAATATCCTCTCGGGAACGATAATCTGGGGCGCGACATTCTCAGCCGTCTATTAGCTGGCTCACGCGTCTCATGTGTGGTGGGAGTAACCACAATCCTTTTTTCCGCCATAGTGGGAAGTCTGATTGGCGCCGTGTCTGGGTTCTATCGCGGGTTCGTGGATAACATCGTGATGCGCATCGTTGACGTATGGCTATCTTTCCCGGGCTTGCTGCTCGCCATCTCCTTTGGGGCTGCCTTGGGAGCCGGATTGGTCAATCTTATCCTTGCTTTGTCTTTGACCAGTTGGGTGGTTTACTGTCGCGTTGTTAGGGCAGAGGTCCTTTCCGTACGCGAGCGAGACTATGTGATGGCAGCTCGGGTTGTGGGCGCCAGTGATCTACGGATTATCTTGCGTCATGTGCTTCCTAATATCTTGGCTCCTATCCTGGTGATTTCTACCCTCAGAATGGGCACAGTTATCATCGCCGAGGCGTCCCTTAATTTCCTGGGAGTTGGCGTTCAGAGTGCGGTGCCGACATGGGGAGGCATGTTGTCCGACGGACGAGAGTTCATGAGAAAGGCCTGGTGGCTAGCCACTTTCCCTGGCATCGCAATCAGCATCGTGGTGTTGAGTGTCAACCTGATGGGTGATGGGCTCCGAGATGCCTTGGACCCGCGCCTACGACGAAGATAAGAAAATCCTATCAATTTTCAAAAGGAGGAACGATAATGACGGTACGTAGCGTGTTGATCCAAAATAAAGAGGAAATCGTAGCCGAAAACGGCATGGTCGTCGCTGAAAGCGTTGAAGCCGCCGAATCAGGCCTGGAGATCTTTGAAGAAGGTGGCAACGCCGTTGATGCGGCTGTGGCGACTTCCTTCGCCGCGACTACCTGTGAGCCGGCGATGAGCAGTCTAGGGGGAGGGGGAGCAGCCCTGTTCTACCTGGCTGATGAAGATCGAGTCATCGCCATCGAGTTTGAGGGCCGTCTACCTAAGGCGGCCACAGAAGATATGTTCGTGCCCGATTTGTTGCCTCCAGGGGTGAATCAACCTTACTTTGGTTGGCGTGGCACTAGAAACAACGTCGGATGGATGGGGTATCGCTCCTTGGGTGTCCCAGGCCAGGTAGCAGGGCTGTGCCAAATCCTGGAAAAGTTCGGGACTATGCCCCTAGAAAAGGTCATCGCTCCAGCGAAAAGGATCTGCGAACAGGGCTACGAGATCAACAGGTATTACGCTCTGATGATTTCCGGTTCTATGAAGCACCTTCAGCAATATCCCCCCCTGGATAAGCTACTTCTACCTGGTGGGTATCCACCCCGCCCGGTGAGTGCCTATGGCGGTACAGTAATCGTGCAGAAAGAGTTAGCAGAGACCCTGCAAAAGATCGCCAACGGTGGGGCCGATGCTTTCTATCGAGGTGACATCGCCAAAGCTATCATTGCCGATACGAAGCCTCACGGCTCTATCGTCACCTTGCAAGACTATGCGGATTATGAACCCAGAACCTACGACGATGGCCTTGTCGGCAGCTATCGCGGCTACAAGTTGGTCTGCATGCCAGAGGTATTCGGCGGTATCCAGGTCCTTCAGACACTGAACCTGCTTGAAGGGTTTGATCTGACCTCTCTGGGACGCAACAGTTCCCAGTTCTTGCATCTCGTTGCCGAGTGTTTCCGTAAGGCATGGGTGGATCGCTTCCGCTACATGGGGGATCCAGAATTCGAAGATGTGCCTATCGAAGGGCTGACCTCGAAGGAATATGCCGCCGAGATGCGCAAGTATCTCGACTCGGAGAGAGTACCTGATGAGATCAGGCCAGGAAACCCATGGAAGTATCAAGGGGGCGGCCAGGCACCGGAAGCAGCCAGACCCCCGGGCCCCAGAGGAGAAGGGAGGAACACAACCCATCTTTGCACCATGGACAAAGATGGCAATATGGTCAGCATGGTCCAAACTCTGGGAGGCGGCTTCGGGGCCCGTGTCATGTCAGGCAGCACTGGCATCATACTGCGTAACTACACCAACCTGTTCAACCCCGAGCCTGGCACCAGTAACTCTATTGGCCCCTGGAAGAGACCGTCAAGCCACGATTCACTGACTCTCGTCTTTAAGGACGGCAAACCTCTGATCACCATAGGCGCGCCTGGTGGGAGGCGAGTGATCACCTCGGTGGTTCAAGTGCTGGTGAAGGTGCTAGACTTTGGAATGGGCATTCAGGAGGCCATTGCTGCGCCTAGAATTCACATAGAGGGTAGTGATCCCAAGGTACCAGAGGGGAAACTGGTAAGAGAGCTATTCGTCGACTCCAGGATGCCCCCAGAAGTCGTGAAGGAACTTGAGAGGCGAGGCCACCAGGCTGTGCTGCTACCTGATGGCAATTTCGCTTTGCCCGTGGCTATCATGAGGGATCTGCAAACGGGCAAACTACATGGAGGAGTGACGGTCCCGACCCCAGCCACAGCGATTGGATATTGATCGTTGGCCGAACTTGGCAGTGGGGGAGGGAGAACTCGGATCATGGAAGGAGGTCCATGAATGAAGGTCTTGATTCTCGGAATCGGATTGCAGGGAAGAGCAGCCTTGTACCATCTGGCAAACTCTCCCGATGTGGAAGAAATAATAGCCGCAGACAGCGATTTGGAACGTGCGGAAGTCTATGCAAGGAAGTTCGGTGGGGGTAAAACGAGTTGCGTAAAGTTGGATGCCGAGGACCACGATGTTGTGTTGAAACTTATGTCCTCGGGGGTGGATGTTGTGATAGAGCTTCTGCCGTCGTACTTTGCGGACGTTATGTCTGAACTCGCCATAGAAGCTGGCGTCCACCTCGTAAACGCCTCCTCCGCGAGCCAGAAACTGGATACAGAGGCAGCCCAGAAGGGGATTACTATCCTTCCACAGTTTGGGATGGACCCGGGCATAGACCTGGTTATGTGCGCGAAGGCCATAGGAGAACTTGATGAGGTACAGGAGCTCTATTCCTACGGAGCCGGTTTCCCGGAGCCTGAAGCCGCCAATAACCCCCTCAAATACAAGATCACATGGACATTTGAGGGTGTCCTAAGATCATACAAGCGCCATGCCCGCATCCTTTTGGAGGGCGAACCCATCGACATACCTGCGACTGAGATGTTCGCCGACCAGAACATCCATACCGTCCATGTGGATGGGATCGGCGAACTGGAGGCCTTTCCGAACGGCGATGCCCTGAGATACATAGACCTCTTCGGCCTCGGGAGGAATCTCAGGGCCATGGGTAGGTTCGCGTGCCGATGGCCAGGGCACTGTGCGTTCTGGAAGAAACTGGTGGACCTTCGCTTCCTTGACGAGGAGACCATAAAGGTTGGGTCTATCGAGGTGGTCCCACGAGAGTTCCTGTGTAGCCTCTTGGAGCCACAGTTGCAATACGGTGATGATGAGAGGGATGTCGCTTTCATACGAGCCGATGCGCGTGGCCTAAAGGCGGGCAGGAGGACCCGGATAGTCTATGAGCTGATCGACTACAGAAACCTATCCACGGGCCTTTTGGCGATGAATCGCACAGTAGGTTTCACGACCAGCATCGGCGCGCAGATGATAGTCCGCGGTGACATAAAACGCAGGGGGGTCCTTTCTCCAGCGAGGGATGTGGATAGCGATGTGTTTCTCGGCGAGTTGAGGAAGTGCGAAATGCGCATCTCCAGGAGAGAGGAATCCTGGTGAGGGAGAGAGAGTCGCGCTGGCCTTCGTAGAGAAAGGCCCCAGCCCGCGCTCCACGCCGGTTTCAGTGGCGAGGCAGCCTCAAATCGGGCGGGATCTCAACACAAATGCGCATCAAGATCAATCTTCAAAAGATAACCAAAAATGCCAAAGCTATCACAAAGTTGTGTGCTGCACATGGCATCACAGTAATAGGTGTGACCAAGAGCTGCTGTGGGATGCCGGAGGTAGCGAGGGCCATGCTCGCTGGTGGTGTTAAAGGACTGGCCGATTCCCGGCTCAGCAATCTCAGACGAATGAAAGAGGCGGGCATCGGAGTAGACATGTTGCTCCTGCGCTCACCAGCACTCAGCGAGACGGCCGAGGCAGTCAAGCTGGCCGAAACTAGCCTCAACTCCGAGTTTGAAGTGGTGGCCTCTTTGGCCCAAGAAGCCCTCGCTCTGGGTAAGCTTCACCAAGTCATCCTCATGGTGGATGTGGGTGACCGCCGCGAGGGCGTTATGCCAAAGGATGCAGTTGAGCTGGCCAAGAGGCTGGAGGGTTTGGAAGGTATTCGGTTGCT
>Ga0180437_10005796_pt1 | contig 16753 bp, 13 predicted proteins | sample SS_ome_4_FD_132410 | JGI IMG/M metagenome (GOLD analysis project Ga0180437, IMG submission 132410) | Hypersaline lake sediment archaeal communities from the Salton Sea, California, USA - SS_3_D_1 metaG | ecosystem: Environmental > Aquatic > Non-marine Saline and Alkaline > Hypersaline >... | reverse complement strand
GCAGCAATTCCCGTTATAGAGTTCGTAGTAATGACTTTAGTCATTTTTGCTGTGTAACCAGCGACTAAAGTCGCCACTACGAACCTATGCCACGCGATGATAATGCTAAAACGGGAATTGCTGGCGATTGTGGCAGATGTCTCAACTGGCACCAGCCACAGCCGAGTCCAACGAAAAGGCCGAGAAGGTGAGCGATTTTGTTCAGGAGGTGCAAACATGACCCAATGTGCAGCGTTATACGCCCGTGTTTCAACGCCTCAACAGGAACAGGAAGCGACTATTGAGAGCCAGATTGCCGCGCTGGAGGCGTTTGCACGCCAGCGAGGTCACCAGTTGGTTCCCCAACTATACTTTCTGGATCAGGCTGTCAGTGGAGCGCGACTGGATCGTCCGGCACTCAACCGCCTACGTGACCTAGCAGCGGAGGGACTGTTCGACGTGGTGCTATGCTACAGTCCCGACCGATTAGCCCGTCACTATGCCCACCAGTGGGTGCTGTTGGATGAACTGCGGCGTGTTGGCGTGGAAGTGATCTTTGTCAACCAACCGGTCGCGCCTGGAGGACCGCAAGGCCAGTTGCTCCTTGGCATTCAGGGGCTCTTTGCCGAGTACGAGCGTGTCCAAATCACCGAACGGTTACGCCGGGGCAAAATGCACCAGATGCGACAAGGAAGGCTGGTGAGCCCCAATCCACCCTATGGGTATCGGTATATCCCAGTGAGCGAACCGGGGGGTGGGCGCTGGGTGTTGAACCCGATCGAGGCAGAAGTTGTGCGTTGCATCTACCGGTGGTATACTGAAGACACCCTGACCCTTGCCCAGATTGTGGATCGGCTGGATGCGTCCGGGGACCAGGCCCCGCCCCGGGGCAAACGCTGGCGCTACAGCACCGTCCAGACCATTCTCAAACAGCCTGCCTACACCGGTCGAGCCTGCTACAACCGGACGCGCACCTGCCACGAAGCGGTCGGGCGGCCCAAGAAGCACGGTCGTGGCACTCTGCGTCGGCCTAGCCACGAGCCTCGACCACGCGAGGAGTGGATTGAGATCTCTGTGCCCCCCATTGTGACGGAAGACATCTGGCAACGTGCCCAAGAGCGCCTGGAGATGAATCAGAAGTTTGCATCCCGCAACAACCAACGCCACTTCTATCTACTGCGCAGCCTGTTAGTCTGCGATACTTGTGGGCGTACTTTGGTCGGACGCACCAGCAATGGCTGTGTCCGTTACTACTGTCCCAGCCGAGGTAAACTCCGTAACCCGGATGTGCCGCCACACGCGTGCTCCATCGCGGGCCGCATCGTTGAACCCCTGGTCTGGGAGGCGATCTGCGAGCTGCTGCGGAATCCCAACCTGCTCGCCGACGCTTGGCAGACACAATGCGAGACCGATGATGCCGACCCCGACGAAGTCGACCGACTCCAGAGCCGTCTGCGGGCTTTGAACCGGCAGTGGACCCGTCTTCTCGATGCCTTTCAGGATGAGCTGATTGACAAAGATGAGTTGGTGCACCGCAAAACACGGCTGGATGCGGAGCGGGGGGCATTGGCACAGCGACTGGATCACTTACACCGTCAAGCTCGTCGCAAACAAGCCAAAACTCAAATGCTGGAAGACTTTGCAGCCTTCTGCCAGAAGATTGAAGCGTCGCTAGCGGACCCAACACCCAAAGTACAACAGGAAGTCATTCGGTTGTTAATTGATCACATTGTCGTGGAGAAGGATGCCATCACCATCAAGCACATCATCCCCACTGACGACGATTGTCGATTATTACCAGGACGTAGACGAACACGGAAAAACACGGATATGAGTCCTATTTCATCCGTGTGCATCCGTGTTAATACGTGTCCTATTTCACTCGTCCGTTTGAGGCAAAGCTTCGCCATGTGTAAGAGCGAGGCGCTGGAACGGTCCCAGCGCCTCTTTGAGTCACAGTCTGTAACTCTCGCCTGGCTTGAGGACAACGCACCTGGCTTTGGTCTCGGCCTCCACCGCTTGGGCAAAGGCTGCCGCGTCCTGCTCCACCACGGGGAAGGTGTTGTAGTGGATGGGGACCACCACCTGGGGTTCGATGAGCTTGACGGCCCGCAGGGTGTCTTTGGGGCCCATGGTATAGTTGTCACCTATGGGCAGGATGGCCAGCTCGATGCCCTCTTCGCCGATGAGTTTCATGTCGTAAAAGAGGCCGGTGTCGCAGGCGTGGTAGATGTTGTGGCCTTCGATGGTCAGCAGAAAGCCGCAGGGATTGCCCCCGTAGGAACCATCGGGGAAGGACGACCCATGATGGGCAATGGTCAGCTTGACCCGGCCGAAGGGGAAATCCCAGCCCCCGCCGATGTGCAGCCCGTGAGCTGTCAGCCCCTGATTGCCAGCATAGGTGGCTATCTCGTGGTTGCTGACGATGGTCGCCCCGGTCCGCTGAGCGATGGCCACGGCATCGCCCAGGTGGTCGCCGTGGGCGTGGGAGACCAGGATGTAATCCGCTTCCACCTCGTCAGCGCTGATCGCGGCCAGGGGATTGCCCGTCAGGAAGGGATCAATCAGCAAGGTCGCCCCTCCGCCTTTGATACCGAAACAGGCGTGGCCGTAATAAATGATTTCTACTGGCATAGCAAACCTCCCTTACAAAAAGTCCTAGCCCCCCAAAGCAGGGGATAAGCCGAACCCTTGCGAAGGTTAAAAAAGGCACCTGCCATAGGGCACTTTCTGGTTGTCGAAGGCGTGTTTGTCCAGAAATCTACCACCTAACCTTCGCAAGGGTTTCCCATTCCCTCCCTTTGGGTTGCTATGCAAAATGTTGAGTAAACGATCGGATGTCCTGTGGCCCAGGTTATTATACCATAAGTGGAGTTTTGACAAAAGTAGAGATATGGGTATAATAGACATGCAAGGCACGGGGGCTATGAACGAATGCGCCCGCGTCAGTTATAGCTAGTACTCTGTCAAGGCTGAATTGATGGGTTGTCATTCCTTCGGCTACGCTCAGGACAAGTCTGAGCCGAAGCGTAGCGGAGGCGAAGAATCTCATTGTTTTGCGTAACGGAACGATGCTTTAACAAGAACGAGATTCTTCGTCGCTTCGCTCCTCAGAATGACGGAATTCGACGCACCCATCCAATAATGCTTGACAAAATGCTAGCAAATATCGCTAAGGGAAGGGTTATGTACGCTGTCGTCGAAACGGGCGGGAAACAATACAAAGTGAGCGCAGGCGAAACCATCGAGGTCGAAAAGTTGCCCTTGGAGGTTGGCCAGCAAGTCGAGTTGGACAGGGTTTTGTTGGTGAGCGAGGAGGGCCAAGTCCGAGTGGGCGATCCTACCGTTGAAGGGGCCAAGGTGATGGCTACTGTGGCCGGCCAGGGCAAAGGCAGAAAAGTCATCGTCTTCAAGTACAAGCCCCATAACCGTTATCGCCGCAAGGCTGGTCACCGGCAAACCCATACCCGTCTACGGATTGACCAAATCATTGTTTAACTGGATACTATAGGGATTTTCTTTTTGCTCCTCCCGGATGACAATCCGGGGGATGGGCTGGATGACAATCCAGCCCGAGCATAAATGGATAACTGGAAAGAGGTGAGTTGAGATGGCTCATAAGAAAGGCGGCGGTTCAAGCCGCAACGGTCGGGACAGTCCCGGTCAGCGTCTGGGAGTGAAAAGGTACGGCGGTCAGGCGGTGCGAGCGGGCACTATCATCGTCCGCCAAAAAGGCACCAAATTCGAGCCTGGTAACAACGTGGGTCTGGGCAGGGATTACACCATCTTTGCCACCATTGACGGCTTTGTCAAGTTCGAAAACGCGGCCCGTGGCAAGAAGAGGATCAGCGTCTACTCCACCCGCGTGTGATGAGAGGCAAGGACAGATTGTTGTTATTATGAAAAAAGATATCCACCCCAAGTATTACCCCGAGGCCAAGGTCGTTTGCTCCTGTGGGAACACCTTTACCACGGGGTCCACGAAGGAACTCATACGGACGGACGTTTGTTCGGTTTGCCATCCCTTCTTCACTGGTGAGCAACGCATCGTTGATACCGCCGGTCAGGTCGAGCGCTTTATGAAGCGTCTCGAGAAGAAGGAAGAGCTCGCTGCTGAGGAAGAAACTCGCCCCGAGGAGGTCGAGAAGGCCGCTGGTAAGAAGGCCAAGGCCTCGAAAAAGAAAGCGGATGAAGCAGAGGTGGCCAAAGCTGTCGCGGACAAGCTGAGGGGTAAGAAAGCTGCCGCTGAAAAGTCCCCTAAAGAAGCCTCGGCAAAGCCAGCGGGCAAAGCGGCCAGCCCCTCTGCTAAAAAGTCTACCAAAGGGGCGGACGCGGCCACCGCGGCCGAGAAACCAAAGAAAACGGCGAAAAAGAAAACGGCCGCGCCAGAAGAAAGCGGGGCAGCCGCTGATTGATGGCTGGCGGGCAAGACCGTCTGGAATAGGGCAGCGAATGGATAGGGCAGAGTTCCACATATCTGCCCTTTGTCTTTGAAGCGGAGGAAGAGTTATGTACCAGCAGCATGAGGGCGGGTGGGTCGAGGTGATCTGTGGGAGCATGTTCAGTGGCAAGACCGAGGAACTCATCCGTAGAGTGAGGCGAGCGCAGATAGCCAGGCAGAAGGTGCAGGTCTTTAAGCCCAGCCTGGATAATCGCTACGCTCTGGAGAAGGTAACCTCTCACAATGGCATGGGTGTGGACGCCACCATCGTCGCTGAAGCGAGGGAAATCCTCGATTGGGTAGAGCCCGACACGGCAGTGGTGGCCATAGACGAGGTGCAATTTTTCGACTGGACCATCGCCGGGGTCTGCAACACCCTGGCCGAGAGTGGCAAACGGGTGATTGTCACCGGGCTGGACATGGATTTCCGAGGCGAACCTTTTGGCCCCATGCCCCTTCTCATGGCTGAGGCCGAGAGGGTGGACAAACTCTCAGCCATCTGCGTCGTCTGCGGGGCGCCGGCCAGCCGCACCCAGCGCCTCATTAATGGTCAACCCGCTTCCTACGATGATCCGGTGATCATGGTGGGGGCCAGCGAGGTCTATGAGGCCCGCTGCCGCCACTGCCATCAGGTTAAACGGCGAACTGAGGAGTGAAGCGAACGAGAGAAGCCCCTTCACCTTTCGACCCAGGTGAAGGGGCCAAGTCCTTACAGAATGGTTAGACGATTTCGAGGAGCTGGATGTCAAAAGTCAGGTCTCTTCCAGCCAGAGGATGGTTGGCATCTAACGTCACCTTCTGTTCGGAGACAGCGGTCACTGTGAGCCGGGTCATCCGACCATCCGATTGAGGTATTTGCAACTGCTGGCCGACCTCTGGTTGGAAGTGTTGCGGGAACTCTTGGCGGTCTATATCCACGACCATTTCCTCTCTGTGGGGACCATACGCCTGGTCGGCAGACACTTCAGCGGTTTTCGATTCCCCTGGATTCATTCCGAGCACGGCTTGTTCAAAACCAGGGATTAACAGACCTTCGCCCAGTGTAAATTGCAAAGCATCTCGTTTGAGGGAGGAATCAAATACCGTCCCGTCTTCCAATTTGCCTGTATAGTGAACCTTAACCGTATCGCCATTTTTTGCCTGGGCCATCTCGTTCTCCTTTTCGCTTTATGGTTGTCCAAGGTGAGTTATCAAGAAAACAAAAGACCGCCGCAGCAAGATAAAATAAGCTCCGGCGGTCTATACATCAACTGATTCAGAAACTCACTTTGCCTTGTCATATTCATTCTACTACATTCCTTTCGGATTGTCAAGTCCGAGAAGGGCCTCACCCCTGACCGACAAAATCGCAACGCTCACCTCTTGCTTATTTTCCCCACCTTTGCTATACTTACCGGTAAGCGTTCAGCTACCCTTGCGAAGGTTGCAAACCTTCGCAAGGGTTCAGGGTTCCTGGTGCCAGGGAGGAACAAGCCCAATTGAAAGTCGCTATCGTGCACGATTGGCTCAACCAAAGAGGGGGGGCGGAGCGCGTGCTGGAAGCCCTGGTGGAGATGTATCCCCAGGCTCCCATCTACACTTCCATTTACTGGCCACAGGCCATGCCCGAAGCCTACCGTGCCTGGGACATCCGCACGTCCTTTATGGATCGGCTGCCCCTGGTCAAGCAGCACCATCAGCCCTTCCTGCCTCTCTATCCCCTGGCCTTTGAACAGTTCGATTTGAGGGGCTATGACCTGGTCATCAGCAACAAGAGCGCCTTCTGCCACGGCGTGATCCCCGCACCGGAGACATTGCACATCTCCTACTGCCTGACCCCTACCCGCTTCCTGTGGGACTATGGCGGCTACGTCCAGCGAGAGGGGGTGGGCAAGCTGGCCCGCTGGGCCTTGCCCCCTTTCCTGAGTTACCTGCGCCTGTGGGACAAGGCGGCCGCCGACCGGGTGGATCACTTTGTGGCCATCTCCCAGGCCATACGCCAGCGCGTCCAGAAATTCTATCGTCGCCAGGCCGTCGTCATTCACCCGCCGGTGGACACGAGCCGCTACGTCCCAGCCGGGGGTGGCGACGATTACTTCCTGATCGTCTCCCGGCTCGTACCCTACAAGCGCATTGACCTGGCTGTGCAGGCTTTTAACCATTTGGGCCTGCCGCTGGTCATCGTCGGCGACGGGCGGGACAGGGCCAGCTTGCAAGCCATGGCCTACCCCAATATCCAGTTCCTGGGCCGCGTTCCCGATGACGAACTCGGGCAACTGATGGCTCGGTGCCGGGCCTTTGTTTTCCCTGGCCTGGAGGATTTTGGCATCGCCCCGCTGGAGGCCCAGGCCGCCGGGCGGCCGGCCATCGCTTTTGCCGGAGGCGGCGCTCTGGACACGGTGGTCGAGGGCGTGACGGGGACCTTTTTCCACGAGCCGTCGCCGCAAGCCCTGGCCGAGGCCGTGAAGAGCTTTGACGAGGCTCGTTACGACCCGGCAGTTATCAGGAAGCACGCTGAGCGGTTCGACACGGCGGTCTTTAAGCAGCGGTTGAGGCAGTTCATTGAAGAAAAGTGGAGCGAGACGCAACAAACAACACGCTTCACGTTTCACGTTTCACGCTTTACGTAAAAGTGGGGGTGTGAATGGAACTCCGCCAATACTGGCACATCGTCTGGAAGCGGGTTGGGATCATTGTCGCTTTGCTGGTCGTTGTCCTGATCGGGAGCCTGGCCCTGCGCGCCAAGCCAGCCCCTCTCTATCAAGCCGCCTTGCGCTTCACCGTCGGGCTGGCACCCGAACCGAGGACGGGCGACTACTACACCTATGACCGCTACTACACCTGGTTGACCTCGGAGTACATCGCCGACGATTTCAGCGAAGTGGTCAAGAGCCAGGCTTTTGCCGAGGAGGTCAGCGCCATCCTGGCTGAGAAACAGGAAGATGTCCTCGTGCCGGTGGGGGCCATCCAGGGTTCGACGGTGGCCGAGAAACAGCACCGCATCCTGACCGTGCGCATCACCTGGGGTGACCCAGGGCAGCTTCAGGCCATCGCCGACGCCGTGGAAGAAGCCCTGCGGGAGAAAAGTGGCAAGTATTTCGCCCAATTGGGGTCCGCAGGGGCGACGGTGTACGTCATTGACAAGTCGCCTCCCATGGCGGTCGGCCAAAGCTTGAGGGAGAGACTCGACCTGCCCATCCGTCTCTTCCTGGCCCTCCTGGCCGGGGTGGCCCTGGCCTTCCTGTTGGATTACCTGGATGACACCGTGCGGGATGGGGCTGATCTGGAGGCGATGGGCATAACCGTGTTGGGGGAGATACCGCGTCGGTCGAGAGGGTTAGCGTTCTGGAGAAGGTAGCCATGGGAGGAACCCTTGCGAAGGTTCGGCAGCACAACCTTCGCAAGGGTGGCTGACAGTTTTGCTCAGCAGAACGAGGTGTGGTAAAATGAGGCGAGCCACGTTATGGAGGAGGCAAAGGTGGAGTTACAGGATTATCTGAATATATTGCGCAAGCGGGGCTGGATTATCCTTCTGACAGCCTGCATCACCGCAGCCAGCGCCTTGAGCTTTAGCCTGGTGCAAACGCCCAAGTACAGGGCCACGGCCAAGCTGAGCGTCAACCCGGCCCGGGCTGACTGGGGTCTGGCCAATGCAGCCAAAACGCTGTTGCGCAACTATACCATCAATATGACCACCCACAAGACGGCCCAGAAGGTCATTGACCGTGCCCAGTTGGACATGTCTACCGACGACTTGCTCGGCAAGGTCACCGTCAGTTCCGACGAGTCCAATCTCACCCTGCAAGTGGATGCCAAGGATTATGATCCTGTGGTGGCCATCCAGATCGCCCAGACCTTGGCCGAGGTGTTCATCGAGGATCAGACCGAGTGGAACCAGGAGCAGGACAAACGGGATCGGATTGAGGTCTCCTTGCTGGATAACGTGCGTGACGCCCCCAAGTTCTCGCCCAAGGTCAAGATCAACACTTTGGCTGGGGGCATCTTTGGCGTGCTGCTGGGCGGTGTGATCATCCTTCTCCTGGAATGGCTGGAATCGGATATCCTGCGCACGCCAGGAGACGTGGAGCGGTTCATCGGTTTGACGGTCCTGGGAGCTATTCCCACCCCAGGAGGGGCCAGTCCCGGTGTAGCCAGGCGCAAGGGCCGCGGATTGCGCCTGGGACGACTGACCAGCAGTCTCATCGTTTTCGCCGTTGGCTTCCTGGCTGGAGGCGTGGTCGTCGGCCTGGCCCTCACCCTGTTACAAGTTTAGTTCCAATCAGACTTTAAGTCTTTGAGACTTCCAAAGTCTGATCTGTGACTTGAGGAGAAAAATGACAGATCATCAACTGGATTACCTGATCACCGTCGCTGACCCCCGTTCGCCCGTCAGCGAGGCCTATCGCACCCTGCGCACCAATTTGGACTTTTCCAGCCTGGACAAGCCGATCAAGACCATGCTGGTCACCTCGGCCGGGCCAGAGGAAGGCAAGTCCACCGTTCTGGCCAATCTGGCCGTCACCACTGCTCAGACAGGTAGAAAAGTCATCCTGGTTGATTGTGACCTGCGCCGTCCAACACTGCATAACCTCTTCAACCTGAAGAACGATGTGGGCCTGACGACCATGGTCGTTGACGACGCGGCTATGGAATCCCCACCGCTGAAGGATACGGGTGTCGAGGGCTTGCAGCTCGTGTCCAGCGGGCCGCTGCCGCCCAACCCATCAGAACTCTTGGGTTCGCGGCGCATGGAGGAGATTATCGCTGCCCTTTTGAAGCAGGCCGACGTCGTCCTCTTTGATGCGCCGCCTGTCGTGGCTGTGACCGATGCCGCTGTCCTGGCTACTAAAGTGGACGGCGTGCTCCTGGTCATCAACGCGGGTGGAACCAAGCGCGACTATGCCAGGACAGCCAAAGCCCGGCTGGAAAAGGTCAACGCCAACCTGCTGGGCGCTGTGCTGAACAACGTCCGGTTCGACGTCAGCTTGCATCGCTACTACGCAGCGCAAATGTAGCCAATAGGCAAGTTCGCCGACTGAAAGGGCTGGTCATGCTGTACAGCATGACCAGCCCTTTTGCTTTGTCTGGGCAGGATTAAGGTCAATACGGTTCAGATAAGTAATTGGAGTAGAGCCTTTAGGCGGGAAAAACCGGCTGAAGCCTCGACTCCGGAACCTTAACTGAAACGTATTGGGATTAAGGTCTTTTTGGAATGTAGGAAATCTTTCCCATTGATTTTACTCCCCCACTCTGCTATAGTTATCTTATGGAGGACAAGTGAGATGGGGGGCGGAGACGATGCCTTCCTGGGATGAGGACGAGTACAGCACAGGAGATGTGGCGTGATGGACAAACGTGGTCACATATTGGTTGTGGATGACAGTCGGATGAACCGCCTCAAACTGTCCCGCGGCCTGGAGCAGCAGGGCCATACCTTTGCCCTGGCAGAAAATGGCCAGCAGGCGTTGGAGATGGTCCGGGCACAGCCATTCGATCTGGTGCTGCTCGATATCGTGATGCCGGAGATGGATGGCTATCAGGTATTGGAGCAGATGAAGCGCGACAGCGCATTGCGAGACATTCCGGTCATTGTGATTTCTGCGCTGGAAGAGATGGAGAGCGTGGTCAAGTGCATCAAAATGGGGGCGGAGGACTATTTGTCCAAACCTTTTAATCCCGTGTTATTAAAAGCTCGGATCGAAGCCTGCCTGGAGAAGAAATGGCTGCGCGACCAGGAGCAAGCCTATTTGCAAGAATTGCAGGTTGAACGGGAAAAGTCAGAGCTCCTGTTGCTCAATATCTTGCCCAAGCCAATTGCCGAGCGGTTGAAACAGGGTGAAAGCGTCATAGCCGACAGCTTTGTCGAGGTCACCGTACTTTTCGCCGACATTGTTGGCTTTACCCGTCTTTCGACCCACATGTTGGCAACCGAACTCATCGTCTTGCTGAATGAGATATTCTGTACGTTTGACCAACTGGCCAAGCATCACGATTTAGAAAAGATCAAAACGATAGGTGATGCCTATATGGTGGTGGGAGGCCTGCCCACTCCACGGTCAGATCACGTTGAGGCTGTTGCCGAGATGGCGCTCGACATACAAAGTACGATTGCCCAATTCAAGGTGGACGACGACAAGCCGCTCAGCATGCGCATTGGTATTCACACCGGACCAGTCGTGGCAGGGGTCATTGGCAAACAAAAGTTCAGTTACGATCTGTGGGGAGACACTGTGAATACTGCCCACCGTATGGAGTCGCATGGCCTTGGTGGCCGCATTCAAATTTCAGCAGCGACATACGAGCGCTTACGGGACAGGTATCTGTGTGAGGAACGGGGTATGGTCCAGGTGAAAGGCAAGGGAGAAATGGTGACTTATTTCCTGCTTGGCCGCAAAGCCGATTAGCAACTCCATTATTTCAAGGTCGGTATTTGATGATGAGCCCTATGCCCACCAGGGCAACCAGGGCGAATTCAACCAGTGCTCGCCGGTTGAGGCTTTGCGAGAGTCTCTCTCGGGAGAGGCCAGTGACCATGTAGAAGACCAGGAGCAGGAGCAGCCCGCCAGTCAACCGGTTGACCGTCCAGTAGTTCAGTGCCCAGGTGACCTCCCCCAGTGCCAGGCCAGTGATGAGAGTGTAAAGACCCGTCAGACGCAGATTTTGATGGGTTCCACGCAGTAGCTCCAGAGCCAGCAGGCTGCCCACCGCTGCCATAGTTGTGGCCGAAAGCAGACTGCGGGCTTTGCTGCTGTAAATCAAAGCGAAAAGGCTGAGGGCTACCAGGTAGACCAAGATATTCAAAGCCAGGCGGGCTGGCCTGTAATGGGGGTCGGTGAGGTCAATGGTATGGTACTGGGCCACGGCGGTCAGGAGCAGAAGGAGGGCTGTCAGAGCCAGGCCGCCCAGCCAGTAAGATCTAAATGGCGCAGCAGGACCGTCGGGAGCCAGGGGGAGGAGCAGGGTCGCCGCTACCACCAACAGGCCGGGGAGGGTCCAGAAAGCGAACGTGTGACAGCTCTCTCCCCAGCGGACCAGAGGGTGAGAACGGACCAGGGAATCGGTGCCAGTGCAGGCCAAGCTGGCCAGCAAGGCCGCCATCAGCCACGTCGCGGAGAGCCGGATAGAGGCCAACGAGCCAAGTACGTGGAAAGAAAAAGTCCTGGTGGGCAACTCTATTTCGGGCAGCAAGGCCAGGCCGAGCACGATCAGGCTCACGAAAACGCTGGCCCTTTCGTACCAGGGTATCCCTTTCTTTTCAGAGCAGAGACCGTTTCCGCCAGGTAGATGCATAAAGCTCATTCTACCTTTAGGCCTGGTTTTTGTCAAATAGGTTCGTTGGAGATGTGTATAGAGGAAAGGGAAAGACAATGACAGATGCCCAAATCTTGGTTGTTGAAGAGGAGATGCGGAGGAGATACGAATTCATCGTAAACACTTCCCAGGAATTCATGACTCTCGTTGGCAGAGATCATACTTATGAAGCTGTGAACGAGTCGTACTGTAGAGCTCATAACAAAACACGTGCAGAAATCGTTGGTAGAGCTGTGGCTGAGGTGTGGGGCGAGGAGAGATATGACGCACAAATAAAAGAGTATTTAGATGAATGCCTGGCAGGGAATGAGGTTCATTATCAGGGCTGGTTTGAATTTGCTGCTCTGGGGCTGCGATATTTCGATGTGGCTTATTATCCTTACTATGGCGATGATGAGGGAACTGTCTCGCACGCTGTGGTTATTTCTCGCGACATCACCGAGCGCGAACGGGTGGAGGAGCAGTTGCGCCTGCAGAAAGAGTATCTGGCAGCCCTGCACGAAACCACCCTGGGCCTCATCAGCCGGTTCGATTTGAGCGATTTGCTTGAAACCCTCGTCATGCGGGCTGGACAACTGGCGGGAACGTCCCATGGCTTTATTTACCTGGTTGAGCCCTTCGGAGTTTACACCGAGCCCAGTCGAGGTGCTCAGGACAGGCCCTTCGACCCTTCGGCAGGGCTCAGGGCAAGCTCTGCTCAGGACAGGTCCTTCGACCCTGCTCAGGACAGGCCCTGGGAAGCAGAGATCGAATGCAAGGCGGGCGTGGGGTTTTTCAGCCAATTGTCTGGTTTCCGCTTGAAACCGGGCGAGGGCTTGGCCGGGAAAGTCTGGCAAACTGGTCAAATGCTGGTGATTGACGATTACGACGCCTGGCCGGGCCGCTTGCCAAGTGCCGCCTACAACGTTATCCGCGCCGCCGTAGGGTTGCCGCTCAAATTCGGATCGCAGGTTGTGGGCGCGATTGGCATAGCCTACGGCGCTGAATCGGGCCGCACGTTTGGCAACGAAGAGCTGGAACTGTTAAACCGCTTTGCTGAACTGGCTTCCGTTGCGCTGGATAACGCTCGCCTGTTCGAGGCGGCCCAAGCCAACCAAGCCCGCCTGGCCAATCTCTACGAGGCCAGCCAGTTGCTGGCCAGCGCCTCCACACTGGAGAGTGTGATGCAGGCCACTCTCGTGATGGCCCCCTACATCGGCGCTCAGCACGGCGACCTGATCCTGCTGGACATGGGGGGGCAACCCCTGCTCTACTCCACTGTCCCGGGGCGGATGCAGTTCACACCGGAGCAGGCTCAGGCCTTTGCGCGCCAAGTCATCACTTCTCGCGTTGAAAGATGGGTACTGGAGCACCGGCAATCGGTCTTGATCCTGGATACGGCAGAGGATCCCCGCTGGCCGGCCCTGCCGGGTCACACGGTGCAGGAGCCAGTTCGTTCGGCCATCTCTGTCCCGTTGTTCGACCGTCATGGCGAGATGATGGGCACCCTCACTTACACGCACATGCAGCCTCGCGTCTTTGGCCCGGAGGAGCGGCGGTTGGCTGAGGCCCTTGCCGATCAGGTGGCCATCGTTCTGGAAAATGTCCGTCTGTATGAAATCGCACAGCGTCGGGCAGAGGAAGCGGAGACTTTGCGCCATGCCGGGGCTGTGGTGGCCGCTGCCTTGCAGAAGGACAAGGCCATAGAACACATCCTGCGGGAATTGGCACGCGTAGTGCCCTATGACAGCGCCTCGGTGCAGTTGTTGCGCGAGGGCTACCTGGAAATCGTCGGCAGGCGCGGCTGGCCGGACCCGGAGTCCGTGCAGGTTCTAAGCTTCCCGGTGCCGGGCGATAATCCCAACTCGGTGGTCATTCAGCAGCGCCGGCCATACATTCTGGCCGACGCGCCTGAGGCCTATGCGGTTTTTCGTGAAGACCCTCGCAGCCACGTGCGGTCCTGGCTTGGCGTGCCGCTGATTGTCCGTGAACGGGTCGTCGGGATGCTGGCGGTGGACAGCATGCAGCCGGATTACTTTACCCCGAATCATGCCCGGCTGGTGGCGGCCTTTGCCGATCAGGTGGCGATCGCTATCGAGAACACCCGGCTGTACCAGGAGGCCCAACGAGAGAAGCAGTACTTTGAGTCCCTGGTTCTGAACAGCCCCGTAGCGATCGTTGTGACGGATCTTGACTACAACGTGATCTCTTGGAATCCGGCTGCTGAAGAGCTGTTTGGATATACCCAGGCCGAGACAGTCGGTCGCAGGGTAGATGATTTCATTTCCACCACAGAAGCCATCCGGGCAGAAGCTGTTGCCTATTCCCAGCATGCTGTCGCGGGTGACATCGTACGTGCCATTACCCGGCGCAGCCGGAGGGACGGGACCCTGGTGGATGTGGAATTGTTCGCCGTTCCGGTGATTGTGGATGGGGAGCGGGTGGGGGCTCTGGCCATCTACCACGACATCACGGATCTGCAGCGTGCTCGTCAGGAAGCCGAGGCAGCCAACCAGGCCAAGAGTGCGTTTCTGGCCACGATGAGCCACGAGATCCGCACGCCGATGAACGCCGTCATCGGCATGACCAGCTTGCTGCTCGACACCGACCTGACCGCAGAGCAGCACGAGTTCGCTGAGACCATCCGCATCAGCGGCGATGCTTTGCTGACCATCATCAACGATATTCTTGACTTTTCCAAGATCGAGGCGGGCAGGATGGAATTGGAAAACCAACCCTTTAACCTGCGTGACTGTCTGGAGGGTGCCCTCGACCTGTTGGCGCCCAAGGCAGCGGAGAAAGTTCTGAATCTGGCCTACTATTTCGTAGACGAGCAGACCCCCGCTGCCATCATCGGCGACGTGACGCGCCTGCGGCAGATCCTGGTCAACCTGCTCGGCAACGCCGTCAAGTTCACCGAGCGAGGCGAAGTGGTGTTGTCGGTGAGTGCCCGCCGAATAGGAGAGGATGGAGTGGGGGGGGAGGACAGGGAGACCCTCTCGCCGCCTCGCTATGAGCTTCACTTTGCTGTCCGGGACACTGGGATCGGCATTCCGCCGGATCGGATGGATCGCCTTTTTCGGTCCTTCAGCCAGGTGGATGCCTCGATGGCCCGCCGTTATGGTGGCACTGGGTTGGGGCTGGCGATCAGCAAGCGGTTGAGTGAGTTGATGGGGGGCACGATGTGGGTGGAGAGCGAAGTGGGCAAGGGTTCGACCTTTCACTTTACCATCCAGGCAGAGGCCACGCCCGCTCCTGTGCGCGCCTATCTGCAAGGTCTCCAGCCGGATTTGAGTGGCAAGCGGTTGCTGATTGTGGACGACAATGCCACCAACCGGCTCATCCTGACTCTGCAAGCGCAGTCGTGGGGGATGTTGCCACGGAGCACTGCCTCTCCTGCCGAGGCGCTGGAGTGGATTCGGCAGGGCGATCCTTCGACTGACCCTTCACTACGTTCAGGGCTTCGGCTCAGGACAGGCCCTTCGACCCTTCGGCAGGGCTCGGGGCAAGCTCCGCTCAGGACAGGCCCTTCGAACCCTCGACAAGCTCGGGACGACGCAGGCTCAGGACAGGCCCTTCGACCCTTCGGCAGGGCTCAGGGCAAGCTCCGCTCAGGACAGGCTCCCTTTGACGTGGTCATTCTGGACATGCAGATGCCGGAGATGGATGGCCTGACGTTGGCAGCCGAGATACGGAGGGAGCGCGACAGCGGGGTATTGCCGTTGGTAATGTTGACCTCGCTGGGGCAGCGGGAAGCCGATGTGGAGGGGGTTGAGTTCGCGGCTTTTCTGACCAAGCCCATCAAAGCCTCGCAACTGTACAACGTACTGGTGGGGATCTTTGCGGAGGAGGCGCGGCCGGTGTACTGGCAGGACGTGGCAGCCAAACCGCAGTTCGACCTGGAGATGGGGAAGCGGCTGCCGCTGCGTATCTTGCTGGCGGAGGACAATGCGGTTAACCAAAAGTTGGCCCTACGTTTGCTGGAGCGGCTGGGCTACCGGGCCGATGTGGCGGGCAATGGTCTAGAAGTCCTCGAAGCGTTGTGGCGTCAAACATATGACGTGGTGCTAATGGACGTGCAGATGCCGGAGATGGACGGCCTGGAGGCGACTCGGGCCATTTGCCGGGAATGGCCCCCCTGGCATCGTCCGTGCATTATTGCCATGACGGCCAACGTGATGAAGGAGGATCGGGAGGAGTGTCTGGCAGCGGGGATGGATGACTATATGGGTAAGCCGATCCAGGTGGGGGAGTTGGTCGAGGCGTTGAGTAAGTGTCAGCCTCTAGGCGAACCGGCTGAGCTGCCATCCGACTCGGCGCCCACCACCGAGCCGACGCCGACAGACGTCAGGCCGTTCGACGGGGCTCACGTCAGGCTGCCTGACGACATCCTCGATCCTGCCGCGATAGAAAACCTCCAAGAGTTGGCGGTTGGGGATGCCGCCTTCCTGGCCGAGCTGATGGATACCTTCCTTGCTGATGCGCCCCAATTGCTGGCTGATATGCGTCAGGCCGTGGAGCGTGGGGATGCAGCCAGGCTGCGCCTGGCGGCGCACAGTCTCAAGTCGAACAGCGCCGATTTTGGGGCGATGACCCTCTCCAACTTGTGTCGGGAACTGGAAGGGTTGGGCAGGGCGGGTAAGCTGGACGGGGCGGCCGAAAAGGTGACGCAGGCCGAGGCAGAGTACGAACGGGTCAAGGCTGTACTGGAGGCCGCGCGGAGTGGTTATGCCAGACCATCGTAAACCTCTGAACATAGCTCACCGAGGTGCCAGTGCCTACGCGCCGGGGAATACCCTGGCTGCTTTCAGATTGGCCCTGGAGATGGGCGCTGACGGGTTTGAACTGGATGTCATGCTATCTGCCGATGGCCATCTGGTGGTCATCCACGATGATACAGTAGATCGCACCACCGATGGCCGTGGCCCCGTTCGACAGAAGACACTGGCGGAACTGAAGACATTGGATGCTGGGGCCAAGTTCGACGCCCGTTTTGCCGGGGAGCGCATCCCCACGTTGCAAGAGGCCCTGCATCTGGTGGCAGGAAACCGCGCCTTTGTCAAT
>Ga0180437_10005795_pt1 | contig 16755 bp, 9 predicted proteins | sample SS_ome_4_FD_132410 | JGI IMG/M metagenome (GOLD analysis project Ga0180437, IMG submission 132410) | Hypersaline lake sediment archaeal communities from the Salton Sea, California, USA - SS_3_D_1 metaG | ecosystem: Environmental > Aquatic > Non-marine Saline and Alkaline > Hypersaline > Sediment... | reverse complement strand
CAGTCTCAGGAGAAAGAGAAAAACAAGTACTACCCTTACTGGCACCAGAAAGAAACGCATTTTAGGTCACTTCCCAATGAGGCCAATGAGATCATCTTTCTTGGAGACAGCATCACTGATGGCTGCAACTGGAGTGAGATGTTTCATGACCTGAGAATCAAGAATCGAGGAATCAGCGCAGACATCACCGACGGCGTATTAGATAGGCTCGATGAGGTAGTGGAATCGAAGCCTTTGAAAATTTTTCTCATGATCGGAGTGAATGACTTGGCGCGAGGAAAGGCTGTCGACTATATAGTCAGGAATATTGAAAGAATCCTCGATTCTATACAGAAGGAGACGCCTCAAACCGAGATCTACGTTCAGAGTTTATTGCCTGTGAATTCTGTTTATGGACTCGCGAAGAACCATACCAATAAAACTGCCGAAATCATTGCCATCAACGCAGCTTTGAAAAAAATGGCCAAAGATCGGAAACTCACCTTTGTGGATTTGCATTCCTTTTTAAAGACAGAAAGCAATTTGCTCGATCCAGAATACACGAACGATGGACTGCATTTGACAGGAAAAGGATACTTAGTCTGGAAATCCGCCATAGAGAAATATTTACGCTAAATGAAAAATACCTTTGATGAGTAATTGATTGTAGTCGTATGAAATTGGGTTTAATCATCAATCCGATAGCAGGGATGGGCGGACGAGTGGGTTTGAAAGGGACTGACGGCCTAGATATTCTGGAGAAAGCCAGAAGGCTCGGAGCCAAGCCTGAATCACAGCAGCGCACACAGGAAGCTTTAAGGATGATCGTACCCCTCAAGGAGAAGATAAGAATTATAACTTGTGCAGATCAAATGGGAGAGGATTCAGCCAACCGCTTGAACCTGACTCCTGAAGTCATCGATGTGGGGAGGGCTTCAGTGACTACAGCCGCGGACACACAAAGAGCGGCCAAAGAAATGAAAGAATTAGGAGTGGAATTGCTTCTCTTCGCAGGGGGAGATGGAACAGCCAGGGATGTGTACTCTGCTGTCGGTGATTCACTTGTTGTCTTGGGTATTCCTTCAGGAGTGAAGATTCATTCGGCTGTATTCGCCTCCAACCCCCTGATAGCTGGTGAGCTAGCGGCCTTGTACCTCCAGGAAAAAGCCAAAAAAATTAGAGAAGTCGAAGTCATGGACATCGATGAAGATGAATACAGAAAAGGGATTTTATCGGCCAAACTCTATGGATATCTTAAGATTCCCTATAGAAGAAGCTATGTGCAGAGCGTTAAAGCGGGAAGCCAGCCTGATGAGAGATATTCACAGGAAGCCATCGCTTTTGAAATTGTTGAAAACATGTCTGATGAATTCTATTATATAATCGGTCCTGGGACAACGGTTCGAGCGGTGATGGATAAGTTGAACCTGAAGAACTCACTGTTGGGAATCGACCTTGTTCATAAAAAGAAGCTCATCGGAATGGATTTGAATGAGTCGGAATTACTGAAGAGGATCAGAGGAAAGAAGACAAAGCTCATAATCACACCGATTGGCGGACAGGGATACCTACTTGGCAGGGGGAATCAACAGATCAGCCCTGACGTCATCAGGCAGGTTGGGAAAGAGAATATCATTATCATTGCTACCACACAAAAAATAAATTCATTGTCCGGTCGGCCGTTGCTTGTGGATACGGGTGATAGAGAAATTGACCGGCTTTTGAGTGATTACTATAAGGTCATTACAGGCCACCGGGAGAGCATTATATACAGAGTGAACTATTCCCCGGTCTGTTAGAGAAGTGGAGTTCCAGGAGGGATTGGCGAGTCTGCCGGTTGCAAAAGTGACAACTCAGAGTTTAGGTTCAAATTCTTCTTAAGCATAGACCGAAAAGGAGGGAGAAAATGTTAGAGGATTGGAAGCCGCCAGAAGATTGGCCGGAGATCACGACTATAGATGCCCATGCAGCCGGTGAACCCTTGCGGATCATTACCGGTGGAGTTGACAGAATTCCCGGAGAGACTATCCTGGAAAAGAGGCGCTATGCCCAGGAAAATCTTGATCATCTTCGCACAGGCTTGATGTGGGAGCCAAGGGGGCATGCCGACATGTATGGGGCTATCATCACCGAACCGGTAACGCCTGATGGAGATTTGGGTATCCTCTTTATGCACAATGAGGGCTTTAGCACGATGTGCGGACATGGAGTCATTGCTCTGGTCAAAGTTGTACTGGATACGGGAATGATTGAGAAAGAAGGGGATAATCCTGTTGTAAGAATAGATACACCTGCCGGGAGAGTCACAGCCACGGCGCATAGAGTCGCTGGAAAGATTAAAGAGGTCTCTTTCCATAATGTGCCCTCCTTTGTCTTGAAGAGCAATCAGGTTGTTGAGGTTCCAGGAATGGGGACAGTCCAGTACGATGTGGCTTTTGGCGGGGCATTTTATGCTGTCTGTGATGCATGGGAGCTAAAGCTAGGACTGGATGAAAAAAATTTTTATCAATTGATTGATGTGGGGAAACGAATCAAGCAAGCAGTCATGGATAATTTGGAAATTAAACATCCGTTTGAAGAAGATTTGGGATTTCTGTACGGAGTCATTTTTGTGGGAGAAGCACAGGACCCGACTCATCACAGCCGGAATGTCTGTATTTTTGCCGAGGGTGAAGTGGACCGTTCGCCCACGGGAACGGGTGTCAGTGCTCGGGCAGCCATCCATTTTTCCCGCAGTGAACTGTTTCCCGGACACCCGATTGTCGTGGAAAGTATCCTGGGGACGAGTTTTAGAGTGCGGATCGTTGATGTCGTAGACTTTGACATTTACAGGGCTGTTATCCCTGAAGTCACTGGGAGCGCATCCATCATCGGCCAGAGCAGATTCTGTTTTGATCCGGAGGATCCTCTGCGGGAAGGCTTTATCTTCCGCTAAGATTTAAAGATTATCGATGTTTGGGCATCTTGACAAAATTTAAGCCATGAGCCAAGGAGTAAAGGAAACCATAATTGAGAAAATATTTGTATTGTTGCATTCTCTTCATGTCAAGGCCATCTTAAGGAGTGAAAAAGGATGAGATTCCTCACACTCAATCTAGTTTTTGTCTTTCTCGTCATAAGCTTATCTCCTTCAGCCAAAAGAGAAATTCATCTTGAATCAAAAACGGCTGAGGAAGCGGTTGATTGGGAGAATCCGGATGTGGTCGGTCGGAACAAAGAGCCTGGTCACTGCACCTATGTTCCGTATACGGATGTTGGAACTGCTGTGCAGAGTGACCCGGGTCAATCGCCCTATATAAAATGCTTGAGCGGAATCTGGAAGTTCAACTGGGTGCGAAAGCCGGCTGACCGGCCCATCCATTTTTACAGAGAGGATTACGATGTCATTCAGTGGGATGATATCAAAGTGCCGGCGAACTGGGAGCTGCAAGGGTATGGAATCCCCATCTACACCGATACGGAGTATCTTTTTCCGGCCAATCCTCCCCATATTCCCCATGAATACAATCCAGTGGGCTCGTACAGGAGGAGTTTTACAGTCCCGGAGACCTGGCTGAACAGGCAGGTGTTCCTTCATTTTGGAGGAGTGAAATCCGCCTTTTATGTTTGGATTAACGGAAAAAAAGTTGGTTACAGCCAGGGCAGCAAAACTCCGGCAGAATTCAATATCACGGAGTATATCCGCAGCGGAGAAAACACACTGGCCGTGGAAGTCTACCGATTCAGTGATGGCTCTTATCTAGAGGACCAGGATTACTGGAAGATCAGCGGGATCGAGCGTGATGTGTTCCTTTTTTCGACCCCGAATGTGATGATCCGTGATTTCTTTGTTCTCGGAGACCTGGACGAATTTTATCTGGACGGAAAGGTCGAAGTCACGGTGGCTGTGAAAAACTATTTGAGAGGCACAGCGGAAAAGCATAAGGTCCGGATGCAGCTGTTCGACGCGGACCATCTACCGGTCTTTGAAGAGTCCGTGGAAAAGGAAGTTGAATTCGATGAATCAGGGGAAGCAGAGATTTGTTTGGAAAAATTCATCGAGAACCCGAAGAAGTGGTCGGCAGAAACTCCAAACCTGTATTCTGTGGTCCTGTCTCTTGTGGATGAATCTGGAGGGACAGTCGAGGTCGTGAGCTGCAGAACCGGTTTCCGGAAAGTAGAGATCAAGGGCGGACAGTTACTGGTCAATGGCATTCCGGTCACGATTAAGGGAGTCAACCGCCACGAGCACGAACCTGAGACCGGACGTGTGGTTTCGGAAGAATACATGATGAAAGATATCCGGTTGATGAAGCAGTTCAACATCAATGCTGTCCGGACAAGCCATTACCCGAACGTTCCCAGATGGTACGAGCTCTGCGACCAGTACGGACTTTATGTGATCGATGAAGCCAATATCGAATCCCACGGGATGGGGTATCGTCCAGACAGGACACTCGGCAACAACCCTGCCTGGCAAAAGGCTCACCTGGAACGGACGATCAGGATGGTGGAGAGGGATAAAAACCATCCTGCGATCATCATCTGGTCCCTCGGCAATGAAGCGGGTGACGGAGTCAACTTTGTAGCCACCTATTCCTGGATCAAGAAGCGTGATCCTTCACGTCCGGTCCAGTATGAGCGGGCTGAAACACGTTCCCACACGGATATCGTCTGTCCGATGTACCGCCAGATCCACCATCTCGAAGATTTTCTCAAAAAAGGACTGAATAACCGGCCACTCATCCTCTGCGAGTACGCCCATGCCATGGGGAACAGTGTCGGAAACCTCCAGGATTACTGGGATTATTTCGATAAACACCCAGAACTCCAGGGAGGTTTTATCTGGGATTGGGTCGATCAGGGATTGCTCAAGAAAACTGAGGAAGGAGAGGAGTTCTGGGCCTACGGAGGTGATTTTGGTCCTCCGGGCACATTGAGTGATAAGAATTTCTGCATCAACGGCCTTGTCTTTCCGGACAGGAAGACACATCCCCATATCTGGGAGGTAAAAAAGGTTTACCAGTTCATAAAAGTGAAGCCCCTGAATCTGAAAACTGGCAAGGTAGAGATTCTCAACACCTATGATTTCATTGACTTCAACATTTTCGAGACAACATGGACAGTCATGGCGGATGAGGAGGAGATCGCAAGAGGAAAGCTGCCCAGGATGGACATTCCACCGAGCCATTCTCAGGAGGTCAATCTTCCTCTTTCAAGGATTCATCCTGAACCGGGAAAGGAGTATTTTCTGAAATTGAGTATCACTTTGAGAGAAGAGACATCCCTCCTGCCCAAAGGGCATGAGGTAGCCTGGGAACAGTTTAAGCTGCCGCTGTCCCTGCCAGTCCCCGATATCGATAGGAAGAGACTTCCGAAATTGTCGCTCCATAAAAAAGAAAAACGCATTGAAATCAAAGGGAAGAATTTCACGATTTCTTTTGATCAATCAACAGGAATGCTGACCTCGTATGTCTTCGAGAACACAGAGCTTATCCAGTCCGGTCCGGTTCCGAATTTCTGGCGGGCTCCGACAGATAATGATTTTGGCTGGGATATGCCCAAGCGGCTCAGGATTTGGAAAGGAGCGGGTGAGGGGAGAACAGTCGAAACAGTCACTGTGAAAAGAGTGAGTTCACGAGAAATCCAGGTGGATGTCGTCTCCCTGATTCCAGCGGGAGACTCGGAATATTCCACTTCCTACCGGATTTTTGGGAGCGGCGATATTATCGTCACCAACAGGTTTGTTCCCGGCCACAGCGAGATGCCGGAGATGCCCAGGTTCGGAATGATCATGACGCTGCCGGTTGAGTTCGATAACATTATATGGTATGGAAGAGGGCCCCATGAGAACTACTGGGACAGGAAAACAAGTTCTCCGGTCGGAGTTTACAGCGGGAAAGTGATGGACCTTTATCATCCCTACATCCGGCCTCAAGAGAATGGAAATAGGACAGATGTGCGTTGGGTCGCCCTGATTAACGACAAAGGGATCGGGCTGCTGGCTGTGGGCCGGCCGCTGCTCAGTATTAGCGCCCATCATTTTATCGATGAGGATTTTGACCCGGGTCTGGAAAAGAGACAGAGACATACTTTTCATCTAAAAAAAAGAGATCTGGTCACTCTGAAGCTCGATTATAAGCAGATGGGAGTGGGCGGGGATACCAGTTGGGGAGATCGGGCGCGTCCACATCCGGAATACAGACTGCCGGTAAAAGAATATTCCTATAGCTTCAGGCTTCGCCCCTTTTCGGAGAAAGAGGGTACGCCCATGACCTTGAGCAAGCAGAAGTTTTAATGCGCTCCGGATAGACTTTTTTGTGATTTGCTATATTGAGATGTGATTGGAAAACGGATTATCTAGGGTTTTGAAAATAATGACATGAAAAACGATGAGCACATTAAAAAAAGGTCCTCTTCCATTTTGTGTAGATAAATGATTAGAAAGCATTCAGGGATGTCCTTGCTCCAGTCAGATTTTTCACGCCATTCCCTCATCAACCTTCTCGGCCCTGCGGAACTCCGCGTGTCTATCAAATCTCACGCCCGGATATTCCACAGTCATACCAAGCACCGTCCGATGTACTCTATCGTGCTCACACAGTCCTCGGGCCCGACTTCGTCGGATTCCCTCGAAGGTAAACATCGTTGCGGAGAAACGATGTTTGGGGGTTCCAAGGGGGTATGTCTCCTTGGTCGCAGGACGCTTTATGGAGTCCGAGAAGGGGAGGCAGAGAGCCGTAAGCGGAGCGAGGCGAGCGTTGGAAGGGGGAAAGCGCAGCTGTTCCCCCTCCAAAGAGACTCGGTAAGGCTAAATCTTCCGATATCGCTTCATCCATCCCTGAATATTCTTTTAAGTTATATATGTTGAGCCTTACCCACACAAAATGGAGGAGAACCAAAAAAAATAAAGAAAGAATATCTGATATCTTTTTTCACTCAGGCTTGAATGACAGGATTGCAGGCTTGAAATCTTCACTTCTTGACAGGAAGAGCGAGGTGAGATTTTGAAGGGAGAAGACATGGATTCACATTTCAATCGCCGGGATTTTCTCAAAACCGTTGGACTGGGTGCGGCCGCCCTGGCTGTGACACAGTTTGAGTTTTGTGCGAAAAAAGAAAGCGCAAAACCTAACGTCATCTTTATACTGGCTGACGACCTGGGATATGGAGAGCTGGGCTGTTACGGGCAGGAGAAGATCAGAACACCGCATATCGATAGACTGGCGGCTGAAGGCATGAAGTTTACTCAGCACTATTCCGGAAGTCCGGTCTGTGCGCCCTCCCGCTGTGTGCTGATGACCGGAAAGCATACGGGCCATGCCTACATTCGGAATAATGATGAGATGGGCTACAGGGGAGAAGTCTGGAGGAATCCCAATCTCGAAGGCAACCGGCCCATGCTCGAGAATACATACACCATCGGCCGGATGTTCCAGAAGGCCGGCTACACGACCGGAGCGATCGGCAAATGGGGATTGGGTGGGCCTAACAATTCAGGAGACCCGAACAATCAGGGATTTGACCACTGGTACGGCTATCTCTGCCAGAGGATGGCCCATAATTATTACCCGATTCATCTCTGGAGAAACAGGGAAAAACACGTTCTGGCTCAGAACCAATACTTCTATCCTCACCAGAAGTTGCCCGAAGATAAAGACCCCTATGATAAGACATCCTACGCGCCGTATTCGGGTAAACAGTACTCCATGGATTTGATGGCAGAAGAGGCTCTCTGGTTTATTAGAGAAAACAAGGACAGGCCGTTCTTCCTCTACCTCCCGTTTCCAGTTCCGCACGCGGCCATTCAGGTTCCGGAAGATTCTCTTCAGGAATACGAAGGAGCTTTTCAGGAGACTCCCTATAAGGGAGAGAAGGGCTACCTGCCTCATCCGGCTCCAAGGGCCGGCTATGCGGCCATGGTCACACGGATGGACCGGGAAATCGGAAGGATCATGGCTCTCCTCAAAGAGTTGGGAATCGATGATAAGACACTCGTATTCTTCTCCAGCGACAACGGCCCCACTTTCAACGGAGGAACGGATTCGGATTTTTTCAACAGCGCAGGTCCTCTCCGGGGACTCAAGACCATGCTCTATGAGGGAGGGATACGAGTTCCTCTGGTTGCCCGCTGGCCTGGAATTATAAAACCTAGTACTGTGAGCGAGCACATTTCTGCTTTCTGGGATTTTCTCCCTACATTTGCGGAGTTGTTAGGTACAAAGCCACCTCGCGATATCGACGGTATTTCCATCCTTCCGGCACTTCTGGGGAATAATGAAGATCAGGGAATTCATGAGTTCCTCTACTGGGAATACGGTGGGAGGCAGGCTGTGCGAATGGGAGACTGGAAAGCCTATCGGCAAAATGTGAGCAGCCCTATCGAACTGTACAACCTCAAGGATGATATTGCTGAAGAGAATGACCTTGCTGTAAAGAATCCTGATATCGTCTTCAAAATTAAAGATATCATGAGGGATGCCAGGACTGAATCGGAGCTGTTCCCTCTGGTGAGGAAAAAGAAAATATGATTGGTTCTCTTCCATTTTGTATAGGTAATTTAATGACTAAAATACACCGAAATGGCATCGCTCCCTTCAGATTTTTTCCGCCATTCTCTCACCATCCTCCTAGGCGCCTGCGTAACTCCGCATTCAAGGTATATCACTTCAAACTGGATGTCCGGACTCGATTATTTTTCATCAGATTGATCCTCACGTGCTCAAACATACTCGGCGGCCGATTTCATCGGCTTCCCTCGGAGGAAGGTTCGATAAGGCTAAATCTTCAAGGTCGCTTCTTCCATTCCTGTGTATTTTACCCACACAATATGGAAGAGAATCAAATAATTTTATCTGAGGATCGAGGAGATATATAGAGTGAGACGACGCGATTTTCTAAAAAGTTTGGGTCTGGGAACAGTCGCTCTGACTGGTTCCGGAGCTTTATCCACATGCGCTCTGTTATCAAAAAAGAAGAAACTCAACTTTATTTTGATCGATATCGATGACCTTGGCTGGATGGATCTGACGTGTTACGGGAGCCAGTATTATGAAACATCCAACATCGACAGGCTGGCTGCGCAGGGAGCCAGATTCACCAATGCCTATGCCTCCTGTGCAGTGTGCTCGCCCACTCGGGCATCTATCATGACAGGACGGTATCCGGCTCGAATAGGGGTGACGGATTGGATTCATCATCTGGACCAGAAGGGAGAAAGAGCTTATGCGGAGAGAAAGAATCCGACTGATTATGTCGGGGGGAAGAGAAGGCAGCTTCTCTGCCCGCCCAATCCCTACTGGATGGAACTGGATGAAGTCACGATCGCCGAGGTCTTGAAATCCGCAGGCTACACCACCTGCCACATCGGGAAATGGCATCTTGGATATGAGCCCTGGTTTCCTGATAATCAGGGATTTGATATCAACATCGGAGGCGGTGAGATCGGCCAGCCCCCCACGTATTTTGATCCTTACTACCTGAATGAGCAGAGACCGAGTATCCCCGCCCTCTCAGCCCGGAGGGAAGGGGAGTATCTCACCGACCGGGAGAGTGATGAACTGGTTGGATTCCTCAGAGAATATGGAGACAAACCGTTCTTCCTCCATATGTGTCACTATGCTGTGCATACTCCGCTCCAGGCCAAAAAAGAGCTCATCGCCAAGTATGAACGCAAAGAAAAGACCAACCAGACGAATGCGGTCTATGCGGCCATGATTGAAAGCATGGATGCAGCTGTCGGAAGGTTGATGGCCGCGCTGGAAGAGCTGCGGCTGAGCGAGCGAACCGTCATCATCTTCACATCCGATAATGGAGGTCTTCAGGATTTTGCCACTGATAATGCTCCGCTTCGCGCCGGAAAAGGATATCCCTATGAAGGGGGGATCCGGGTGCCCTTGATCATCCGCTGGCCCGGAGTGGTCGAGGCCGGTATGGAATGTGATGTCCCGGTCACGAGTGTTGATTTTTTCCCTACTTTGTGTGAGATTGCCGGACTCGACCTTCCCTTGGACAGAACGATTGACGGAATAAGCCTTGTTCCTTTATTGAAACAGGAAGGTTCGTTGAGGCGAGAGGCGATTTTTTGGCATTTTCCCCATTACCGGGGAGATATTGTTCCTTACAGCATCATCCGCAAGGGAGACTGGAAGCTCATCAAACGGTATGAGGGCCAACCCTTCGAGCTGTTTCTTATAGAGGAAGATCCGAGTGAGGAATACGAGCTTGCCAAATTAATGCCGGGGAAGGTGAAAGAACTGGACGCAGATCTGTCTGCCTGGCTCAAAAATACAGGAGCCAGGCTTCCGCGAAAAAATCCTGATTACGATCCCGATGTCCGATAGATGAAAAGAATTCTAAGGAAAAGAATATCTGTTCAGATAAAGAGTCGATTCGGATTTGCATTAAAAAAGGCGATAGAAATTCCTTTTCCGGATTCGACTTTTTAACGGAAGGCGGAATAGCGTTCGCCCTGAAGATTGTGGATGGAAAGGATGAGTGTCATGAACTATATCCGGGCAAAAGTTAGGAATAAAATCTATCTTGTTATCGTTTTAATCCTTGCTGCCTCTCTTCTCCATGCTCAGCAATCTACTGATTCTGAAAGGATTATAAGGATCCTGTCTTACAACATCTTTCATGGGGAAACACTGAATCATGATTTTGACCTGGAACGTATCGCTGGCGTTATCCGGTCGGTCTCACCGGATATTGTCGCTCTCCAGGAAGTGGATTTTAGAACGAATAGAGCGAGAAATATGGACCTGGTCACTCGACTGGGATATCTGACCGATATGCTTCCGCTTTTTGGTAGAGCCATGGAATATGATGATGGAGAATACGGAGAGGGAATCCTCTCCCGTTTTACATTCAAGGAAACTCGGAATAATCCCTTGCCTCATTCGCCAAAAAATGAGCCTCGAGCCGCGCTCGAAGTCCTGGTGGAACTTCCATCCGGAGATGAAATTGTCTTTATCGGGACGCATCTTGACCACACACGGGACCAAACAGACAGGATCGTTCAAGCGAAACGCCTCAACAGGTTTTTCAAGGGAAATAAAAAGCCAACTATCCTTGCAGGAGACCTGAATGCGACTCCGGAAAGCGAGCCGATGAGAATACTCTTCAGGTTCTGGACCGATGCCAGCGCTGGAAATCCTCAACCAACGTTCCCTTCATCCTCTCCCAGAAGACGGATTGATTATGTTCTCTTCCGGCCTGCACACAGGTGGCGGATCATAGAATCCCGCGTCATCGAGGAAAAAGTCGCCTCGGATCATTGCCCTCTTCTGGTGGTTTTAGAGTTGCGCCCGGAGAAGAAATAACTGATGATTGACCTAAGAAAAAAAGAGATAGGCAAGCTTTTTAAAACCAGGCTGTTGTACATGCTTAGTAATTTGGTAAGATTTTTTGATGTCATTGCGAGCGCAAAGTGCAATCTCAAGTTTTTGTCATTACGAGCGAAGCGTGGTAATCTCTTTAAGATATTAATGAAATGAAACTTTTTTATCGCCACGCTTCGCTCGCAATGACACTTTTACCCTCGGCATTTTAATAAAAGTGTTACTTAATTACTGAGCATAAACATCTGTCTGCTTTAATCTGAATATTTTGGAGGTATTTTGAAAGGAGGTTTGGCCATGTTTCAGAGGCAATTTAAACCCATAATATTATCTGCCTTTATTCTGCTGATACTCGTATGCGGAACTCATCGGGAAAGTGCCTGTGCGGATGAGGCGAATGATTGGGAAAATCCTCAAATGATCGGCCAGAACAAGGAATCTGCCCACTGCACTTTGATTCCTTATGCTGCTCTGGGGAAAGCCATCAACGGAGTGCGGAAAGAATCAGTATTCTACAAAACACTCAACGGGAACTGGAAGTTTCACTGGGTTTCTAAGCCTTCTGACCGGCCGCAGGAGTTTTACCGGCTCGATTACGATATCAGCGAGTGGGATGAAATTCCTGTCCCCAGCAACTGGCAAATGCATGGCTATGGAAGGCCGATCTATCTCAATGTGCCCTATCCTTTCAAGAAGAATCCTCCTTTTGTCCAGCACGATTACAATCCGGTTGGCTCCTACAGAACAGAATTTGCGGTGCCGGCCGGTTGGATACAGCGGAAGATCTTCATTCATTTTGATGGAGTCGAGTCGGCTTTCTATCTCTGGATCAACGGACAAAAAATCGGCTACAGCCAGGGAAGCCGGACGCCAGCAGAGTTTAACATCACGGAATACCTCCAGGAAGGGAGGAATATCCTGGCTGTAGAAGTTTATCGCTGGTCTGATGGCTCCTATCTGGAGTGCCAGGATTTCTGGCGCCTCAGCGGCATTTTCCGCGATGTCTATCTCTTCTCCACACCAGAAGTCCATGTCCGTGATTTTGAGGTCAGCTGTGACCTGGATAAAGAATATCAGGATGCTGTGCTGAAAGTCACAGCCAGAGTCCGCAATTACTCGGATGAGGCCGTGAAGAACACTAAAGTGGAAGTCAGTCTGCTGGATGCAGAAAACGAACCTGTTGGTTTTGAGGTTTTGGTGGAGGGTTTCAGCGTGTATATTTCCCCGGGTGCAGAAAGCATAGTGAAGATGAGAGCCGAAGTGCCTGATCCGCTCAAATGGTCAGCAGAGAAGCCTCATTTGTACACGGTCCTGTTGAAAGTGAAAAACGAAAAGGGCAAGATTGTCGAGACGGAAAGCTGCAAATTTGGTTTTCGAAAAGTGGAGATCAAAGATGGACAGCTTCTTCTTAACGGAGCCCCTATCCTCATAAAAGGAGTGAACCGCCACGAGCATGATCCGGATACGGGGCATACCGTTTCTCTGGAATCGATGGTCAAAGATATCCACTTGATGAAACAGTTCAACATCAATACTGTGCGGACAGCCCATTATCCGGACGATCCCAGATGGTATGAGCTCTGTGATCTGTATGGGATCTATGTGATCGATGAGGCCAACATCGAATCGCACGGGATCGGATACAGGCCTGAGAACACTCTGGCGAATAAGCCGGAATGGAAAAAAGCCCACATGGACCGGATTATCAGTATGGTCGAGAGGGATAAAAACCATCCCTCGATAATCATCTGGTCCATGGGAAATGAAGCGGGGGATGGAACCACTTTTGAGGCAGCCAGCGAGTGGATCCACCGCCGCGATCCGTCGAGACCAGTGCATTATGAACGGGCCGGGAGACGTCCTCATACGGATATTGTCTGCCCCATGTACTCCCGGATCGACTCCATCATCAAATATGCCCGGGAAAAACAGGACCGTCCTTTGATTCTGTGTGAGTATGCTCACGCCATGGGTAACGCTGTTGGCAATCTGCAGGAATACTGGGATGCGATCGAGGAATACACGCATCTTCAAGGGGGGAGCATCTGGGATTGGGTTGACCAGGGACTGCGCAAAACAACTGAGGACGGAAGGGAATACTGGGCTTATGGCGGCGATTTTGGAGACGATCCCAATGATGGAAATTTCTGCATCAACGGCTTGGTTTTCCCTGACCGTGAGATTCCACCCAAGCTGTGGGAAGTTAAAAGAGTTTATCAATCTGTTGATGTCGAGGAGGAGGACCTTTCTCAGGGAAAGATACGGATCAAGAATAAATATTTTTTCACGAACCTCAATGAATTCGAAGCGGATTGGACACTCTATGAAGACGGAAAAGCCATCCAGCGAGGGGCCATTGAGCGGCTGGATGTGGCTCCCGGAGAAAGCAATGTTTTCGATCTGCCCATAGAGCCGCCGGAGCTTGTGCCAGGCGCCGAATACTGGCTGAGAGTCTCCTTCTACTTGAAAGAGGAAACACCCTGGGCAGAAGAAGCTCATGTTGTGGCCTGGGACCAGTTGAAGATGCCTTATGACGTTCCGTCTAAGCCTGAGATGGATCTGTCGAATCTCCCGGAATTAAAAATGGTGCCCTCTAACGATCATCTGACAATAAACGGAAAGGATTTCAGCATTTCATTCGGCACCAAAACAGGAGCAGTGGCTGCGCTGGTTTATAAAGACAAATCCATTATTGAGAAAGCGCAGGACGGCATAAACGGTCCTGTCTTAAATGCCTTTCGCGCTCCCACTGACAACAACCGGCGCTTATCTCGTCAATGGGTTGGAGCCGGGCTCCATAATCTGACGCGGAAAGTTATGGATTTCACGATTGAGACAATCAGCCCCGGAGTGATGCGTGTCTCGATTCTCACGAGTGATAAAGGCACAGAAGACAGCGGGTTTGAACATCGCTCCATATACACAATCTTTGGGAATGGCTGTATTCAGGTCGATAATGAAATCGAGCTCGTTGGAGAACTGCCGGTCCTGCCCCGGCTCGGTGTAAGGATGAGAGTGAAAGGAGATTTCGATAACTTTAGTTGGTATGGATACGGGCCCCAGGAAAACTATCCGGACAGAAAAAACGGCGCATTTATCGGGTTTCATCAGGGCAAAGTTTCCGATCAGTATGTCCCTTATGTCAGGCCTCAGGAAACAGGGAATAAAGAAGGTGTCCGCTGGGCAGCCCTCACGGATAAAACCGGAGCAGGGATTCTCTTGGTGGCAAAGGATAAGATGGCTGTGACGGCTTTACACTATACAGCTGATGACCTGGACAATGCGGATCATATCCATGAGCTGATGCCCATAGAGGACATCATCCTCTGCCTGGATTCATGGCAGTATGGATTGGGAAACGGAAGCTGCGGACCCGGTGTGATTGATAAATATTCCACCTACCCGGAGTCCTTCAACTTCAGCTACAGTCTGAGACCGTATACCCGGGGAATGGGGGAGATGCATGAAGCGGCCCGCGTCCGGATTCCGGATGTGAAAAACGAGAATAATTCGAGTCGAAATAAAAAATCCTATAAAGAAAATATAAAAAAATAAATCAAATTTAAAAAAATCCGGATTGTGTGTTTTCCGGATTCGGAGCGAGAATGCCATGCGTCCCGCCAAATTTTTAGCGTTTGATTTCGGAGCTGAAAGCGGAAGAGCTATCCTGGGGATACTCGACAGGAAGAAGATCTGCCTGGAAGAAATCCATCGTTTTCCGAATAAACAGATAAATGTCTCTGGCCATATTCATTGGGACCTCTCTTATCTCTTTGGTGAGTTGAAAAAAGGATTGAAGAGTGCAGCCCGAAAAGGCCACGGAGAATTGCTCGGTCTGGGTGTGGATACATGGGGTGTGGATTTTGGTTTAATCGGAAAGGATGATCGAATCCTGGAAGATCCCTTCGCCTACCGCGACAAACGAACTGAAGGCATGATGGACAGAGCTTTCCAACTCATATCAAGAGAAGAGATGTATGCCCGCACAGGGATCCAGTTTATGCCGTTTAACTCGGTTTTCCAGCTCTTGAGCGTTGTCGAGTCGGAAAGCGCCTTGCTGGATAAAATCGAGACTCTCTTGTTCATGCCTGATTTGTTTAATTTCCTTTTAACAGGACAAAAGCTTTCAGAATACACCATCGCTTCGACTTCTCAGCTTTTGAATGCCCAAAAAAGAGATTGGGAGCCGGGGATATTCGAGAAACTCGGTCTGCCCGCTCACATCATGGCCCCGATAATACAGCCAGGAACATCAGTCGGTCAGATCCTGCCTGAAATCTCCCAGGAAACAGACATTTCACCTGTAGATGTGATCGCACCCGCTTGTCATGATACGGCGAGCGCAGTGGCTGCGGTTCCCGCTCAAACGGCCAACTGGGCTTACTTAAGCTCAGGAACATGGTCACTCCTTGGGGTCGAAGTGGATGAGCCGGTCATAAATGAACAATCATTGAAGAATAATTTCACCAATGAAGGCGGTGTGGGCGGGAAAATACGTTTTCTGCGCAATACCATGGGATTATGGCTTCTGCAGAGATGTTTGAAAGACTGGGAGAAAAAAGGGGAATCTCGCGACTACGATGAGCTGGCCGCTCTGGTTTTTAACTCTCAGGAGTTCAGGTCTATCGTTGACCCTGATGACCAAACGTTCTTGAATCCAGCGGATATGCCTGAAGCCATCGCTGAATTCTGTAGGAGGACTCGGCAGCCAGTCCCGGAAAAGAAGGGCGAATTCGTTCGCTGTATTTATGAAAGTTTGGCTTTAAAGTACCGGTTTCTGGTAGATAAGATCAACGCCATGTGCCCTGAGCCCATTGAAGTGCTTCATGTTGTTGGAGGGGGTTCACGGAATGAAATGCTCAACCTGTTCAGCGCGGATGCCACGGGCCTGCGTGTGATCGCTGGACCCGCAGAAGCTACTGCAGTGGGGAATATCATCATTCAGGCGATAGCGAAGAAAATTGTGAATGGCATTCAAGAGGGCCGGGAAGTAGTGTCTCGCTCTTTTCCCTTGAAGACTTATGAACCGCAAAATAAGAATAAATGGAACAGAGTATATGAGAAGGTCAAAGGAATGTTTTCATAGGAAAGCATCCCATTTCCTTGATAACAGGACGGACTAAAGATCAGACTGAGTGCATCCTGCCAAAAGGAACCATGTTTGGAGTTATGATATGGCTATGATAAGTACAAATGAGGGGAGAGCATTGTGCATCCTGATTATCATAGACGCGTTCACCAGGGAATGAATATCTATGTACGTAGCCCGGGGGATCAATCACCTGATGTTTCAGATTAGCTCTACGAACTGTTTCTCAACCGCAGAGGTCCGTGGGGTCAAAAATCTAGCTCAACAGGCAGTACATTGATGGGTGGCAGGTCAGTTGACCTTGGCGTTTTTGGTGTGATACTGTTATTTTTGGATGTTAGTCGGGAGTAAGTGTGAAAATTGTGT
>Ga0180437_10005793_pt1 | contig 16761 bp, 13 predicted proteins | sample SS_ome_4_FD_132410 | JGI IMG/M metagenome (GOLD analysis project Ga0180437, IMG submission 132410) | Hypersaline lake sediment archaeal communities from the Salton Sea, California, USA - SS_3_D_1 metaG | ecosystem: Environmental > Aquatic > Non-marine Saline and Alkaline > Hypersaline >... | reverse complement strand
GTAGGCTCAGGTGTATGCGTGGCCGTTGGCGTGCGGGTCGGAATCGGCGTAGGTGTAAATGTAGGTGTTGCGGTAGCGGTAGGTGTACGAGTCTCGGTCGGTGTACCCGTGGGGCCAGGAGTATTGGTGGGTACAGGTGTCCAAGTCGGCGGATACGTAGGCGCCGCTTCGGCCGGTTCACCAGGTAATTCACCTATAGTTTCCTCCGCTCCCCCAGTAACACCAAGCGACAACGGATCCTCGGGGCTATAAGTGACAAAAACGAAACCGTAAAATAGCAAAGTTAGAACGATCATCACCAATACGACGAAAAGCAGGATATTCGTAACACTATCGCTCAGCATCGAATCGCCTCCTTACGGATGGCAGATTGCCATTCCCTTAGTCACCCTGGGTGGCCGCCAGAAAACCTGAATCGTCCACCAAAACAAATGAGTCGACGCCGCCATAGGGAAGCACCACCACGCGCATCTTCTCACCCGGCCTCGACTCAACCAAGTGCGCCGTGGCCTGAAGAAGCTGAGAAATTCGCTGTTCGGCCGGATAATTCGGGTAGCGCCCCAGAGTCCCAGTCAAATTCTCCCAGCGTAAGATCTCTTCGGTAGCCAGATCGATCTGTTCAGCATTCGGCATAGCCACGATCAGGTCAGCGTATAATGCAAATAGCAACTCATATGACTTGGTCAGTTCGGCGCGGATTGACTCGGCCTCAAGCTCCCATTCTGGCACCAAGCTGATCCCATAGCCTTGGCGCGCAATGCGATGTTTCACAGACAGCCAATTAATGCGTGCCTGAACAACACTGATCTGGACAGATAGTTGTGGTGTCGCCGCAAGCTGAGAATCGTAATACGGTAGTTTAGCCTGATCTTCAGCTATCAGAGCTTCTCTAAGAGTTGTGACCAGTTCAGGTGGCGCGTAGCCTCCACGAACAACCAGTGCATCGGACAACGCCTGGGCTGCCGCCCACCGAGCGGCCTCTGTCTGCTGCACTTCTAGTGAAACAAGCGGAGGCTCAGCCACCGGTAGAATAGGCGGCGACTCGGCGACAGTAACCATAGGGAAAGGCTCTGCGCTTTGCTCAAGGCTGACGCGTGCTCGTTCCCTGTCACCGATCATCTGGTAACCGTGGTGTAAGCGCTGAAAGACGTTGCGCCGGGTTGCCGCCTGCAAATATGGACTTGCCATTGCAATGTTAAAGGCCTGGTCAAAAAACAGTTGAGCCAGCCCAAACTCCTCGAGTGCAGCCAGTCCTTCACCAGCCAGCACAAGTGTGTCAGCCCGCACGGTATCGGGCAGAACCGGACTGAGCGTGGCGATTGTACCTGCCAGTCGATAAGAGACAAGGGCAAGTTCAGATCGATTATCGTTGCGGAGGCGACTTGCCAGCAACAAAAAATCACCAGCGCTCTCACGATCTCCAATTGAAGGACTGAAAACCAGAATCGCATAGGCCGTGTCCGCCCGCGCCTGAGATAAGGCCTTAGCGCCCAGATCACCATCCGACACACCGCCCAACCCGGCCACGGCAAGGGCAGGGTCTATCCGGTCAGGCTCTATCAATGTCAGCGGGTCTTGCCATTCAGGTACATCGTATGGCTGCTCACGTAGCAGAAAAAATGCCCCCAACGACAAAACACCTATTAACACTAAGAGCACCGTAGCAGCCGCTAAGACAATCAATACCCAACTTCTCAAAAGAGACCTCCCCGAAGGAGCCCCGTGGGCGGGCAGGTACCGCTCGCAAAGCGCCGCTGTTTTATGTTGTTATCATACCGAAACAAGTATACCATTAATAGAAGATTATGTCCAGTAGAGTTTACATATCAATGAATTGCTCGATGACGGCATTCCTTCGCTGCTCATCAAGCCACGTCTCGAAAGCCTTTTGCCTGACGTAAAGGACCATCTCAGGTGTGAGAGGCCTATTCTCTTCGCGCGCCTCGACTTTGATGATATGGTATCCTTGGTCACTCTCCATCACGTCGCTAACGTCACCAGGCTCCAAGGCAAAGGCTATCTCCACAACCACGGGTGGCATCAAGGGGACATCTTGAGGAAACCAGCCCAGGTCGCCACCGTTTGCAGCAGTACTAATATCTTCTGAGTTCTGCTGGGCCAGAGCAGCAAAGTTGCCCCCCCGGTTCAATTCATCCAGCAACGACTGTGCTTTAGCCAGATCAGACGTAAGAATGTGCCTGGCATGTACCTGTTCAGCGGAGGTGGGCACCAAGCCCGTAACGTGTTCTATCATCTTGCTGGCCAGCAACTGGGACCGCTGTATCTCTCTAAACTCATCCAGCGTCAAATCGTTTTCAGCCAGCCATTGATCGAAAGACTCTTGTCCCTGCCCAACCGATATGCTTTCCTGTACCGTCGCCTCTAATTCTTCATCCGTCACCGATATCCCTGTAGCAGCAGCAGCCTGCTCAATTAAGGATTGCTCGATAAGGCCATTTAGCACATTCTGTCGAATCTGGGTTAGTTGTGCTTGGCCTTCCTCACCCTCCAGAACAAGATCCTGCTCAATAAGGGCTCGTTCGGTTTGTGAAACCTGCTTCTGATATGCCTCTAAGAAGACAGGCTGTCCATTGACTCGGGCCGCCAAAGGTTGTCCATCTTGAGTCGGCCCGCCCCCAGACTCAACAGAGGCTTGAGGAGAAGGTTCAACAGGGACAGCAGATAGAGTAGGAGCCAGAGGTGCTGACTCAACGGCTGGTGCTGTTGACCGCGGCCTCCCACACCCGACCACGACGAAAACCAGCGCAAAAATGAGTCCTGTCCTTATGATACCACTACCTGGCACCGATTGAACCAAAGGCCTTCGGCGGCTATTGTAAACGCTCGACGCTCGTTGGCGAACAGCCTTTGGCAGTCGACCAGTTAGCATTACCACACACCCCCTTCAAATAATTGACAATAAACGAACAACGGGGGCATTATACACCGTACAAAGGGATTCGTGCAACTGATTCTACCCTGGGTGACTGGCCAAAAGCCGTCTCAACCTTAAACTTCAATACAACCAACTCGCATTATGGAGTTGTCCGAAAACAACTCTTCAGCTTTGTCCGTAAATGACAAGCACGAATGTGCGTGCGCAAGTTGCGCGTTATTTACGGACAAAGCCTATGTATCCGAATGAGATAACGAACCTGGCACATGCAAAAGGGAGAAGCCCCACCACATGGCAGGGCTTCGAATTAAGAGTAATCATCGCCTAAGAAAATGAAATTACAGAGCAGAAACGATATTGCTGAACACGTTGCCGATAACCGGGCCCAAGAGCAACAAAATGGCGATGACCACGATGGCCACCAACACCAAGATCAAGGCGTACTCGACTAAGCCTTGGCCCTCCTCACGCGGAAGGAACAACATTTTGCCGTTACCTCCTTTCCTCTAAGAGTCACAAGACTATATAGTGCTTATCCTGTGCATCTTCATTCTAACATTAAACATTGGGCCAGACCATAGAGCTTTGGTACTAATCTAACATAATTTACGCTCCCTTTACGACTTATCGTGCCCATTACACAGTAATCCTATTCGATCTTCTATAGAAAATATAGTGTTTTTCTAAGATAAGGTGCTTGGCCCTCTTTCGATCTAAATCAGACACAGGTTCATCACCCAAAAACCGTTCAGACTACGTTTAATCCATAGAACCAGTCACCCAGGGATGCCCTGGGACGGGCCAAGCCTGGTCATCCGACTTGCCAGGGCTGACTGGTAAATTAATCGTAACTGGATATAATTACGGTTAAACAGCAACAGACTGCAGATTGAATATGGCACCATCAATTAACAACACAAATAGTAATGTTGAAAGCCTCACCAAGCACAACGCCCAGCTAAGTCGCCGAATTGATGCCCTGGAGCGTAACCGGCGAGAGCTAGAAAACCGCATTCTGCAATTACGCACACTTTACGAGATTGGGGCAGAAACCGCGTCGATGCTGGAGCCTGCAGCTATCCTTCAGGTTATTCTATCGCGAGTGATGCGCGCTTTCGACGTGACCACCGGCCTGGCACTGACTGTCAGTGAAACAGAGGACGAATGGTCAATCACTCTCCAACAGGGATTCACGCAGCAAGAATGGGCAAACATCTCTGAGAGATTTGTTCCTCAAACGCTGGAAGAGCTTTACTACACCTGGTCCACACGGCGTTCCTCGTCAGCGCCGCGCTGGCTAGTGGTATCTGAGACAGAAGAAGAATCACCTTTCGTTGAATGGTTACGGCAGCTTGACATTAGTGTCTGGCTGCCGTTTAACGTGGATCACCTGTTGGTTGGTGGTGTCGGGCTCGGCCCCCAAATGTGGGGTACAGACTTCTCTAGCGGCGACCTGATGCTCCTTTCAGGCATTATCGATAACTCGGTTGAGCGCATCAAAAGCGCCCGTCTATTGGATACGCTCCTCCACGAACAGCAAGAGCTTTATCGCACACGGGGCATTTTCGAACAGTTTCTGGCCCCCGAGGTAGTTGATCGACTACTCGATGGCCGGATAAAGCTCACCACCGAAGGCCAACGCCAGGAAGTGACGGTTCTTGTAGCCGATTTGCGTCGTTCCACCGAACTGGTGCTGACGTTGGATACTGAAGAGATGGTACATCTCCTAAACGACTACTTTGGGGAGATAACTAACGTCGTTTTTAGCTACGAGGGAATGGTGGACAAATTCCTGGGTGATGGGGTAATGGCAGTGTTCGGCGCACCAATTGTCCACGACGAAGGTGAGCTAGATGATGCAACTCGTGCTGTTCAGGCGGCAATGGAAATGCAGAACGTGTTCGAAGATCTCCTGGTATCTTGGGAGAAACGACTCGGGCGTAAACTCGCCACCGGTTTGGGTGTCGGGGTATGTACCGGAATGGCGGTGGTCGGCAACGTGGGTTCAACCAAGCGGGTTGAACACACAGTTATTGGTCCCGTGGTAAACCTGGCCTCTCGTCTATCAAGCTTGGCGACAAGCGCCCAGACCCTCCTTGACGCGGAAACTTATCGGCGAATGAGCCTCACGATTTCGGCTGAACCCCTTGAGCCCGTTACGGTGCAGGGATTCTCCGAGCCAGTCCCTATCTTTAAGTTGACACAGGGCCGGCGTTAATCTCCCACAAATCTGGTGCAATCCTAGCTCTTGCCTTCAGGTGGTTCAAGCGGGATCTCATCCGGCCACTGGTCATCAAGCTCAGCAACAACTGCCCTGGCAACTTCCTCAGCGCTTCCATCTCGCTCCTGCGGTGCGCTCCATCGAAACATCGAAGTATAGGCTGACGTGCTGGTCTCACCGTCTTTCATAGCCAGTCGATCAATAGCTTCCTGAAAGCGAGGCGGCAGATTCTCGCGCATGGTGCCATTTAGGTCGGTTGCTTTGACACCCAGCGGAATATATCGCCAATAGAGGATCTGGTATTGAGCCATATGTCTCCTGTTTCCCTCACCGGGTTCTCTACTGCCAAGACAGGAGCGCCCACAAGCTGCACCTCGGGACGCCGATGGATGAATTCTACGTCAAGACGCCGATACGTGCAAATGCGCCACAAACAACCTCACTAATGGCGAAAATGGCGCACACCAGTGAAGACCATCGCCAGGCCCAAGCGGTCAGCGGCGGCAACCACCGCCTCATCACGAACTGAGCCTCCCGGCTGGACCACAGCCATCACCCCCGCTTCGGCCGCAACCTCCACACCATCTGCGAATGGGAAGAACGCATCGGAGGCCATCACTGCTCCTCGAGCACGTTCTCCGGCTTTGGCCACTGCCAGCTTCACGGCATCCACCCGGCTTGGCAGCCCCCCTCCTATTCCAACGGTAGCAGTGTCTCGTGCTAGCACAATTGCGTTACTCTTGATATGCTGGCACGCCCGCCAGGCAAAACGCAGTGCAGCCAGTTCGTCATCGGCTGGCTGGCGCTCGGTGACCACCTTCCACTCAGCCCCAGGCGGATCACCCTGATCCACGGACTGGACCAACAAGCCGCCCGTCACGGAGCGCACCGTCCAGGCATCTTCAACTGGATGTGAGATGGCCACCAAGCGGCAATTGGGCTTGTGTTGCGCAAAACACTCAAGTGCCTCATCGCCGAAACCAGGCGCGGCGATTGCCTCCACAAATAGCTCGTGCATCTCCTTAGCAGTGGCACAGTCAACAGAACGGTTGGCGGCAATGACTCCGCCAAAAGAACTGACCGGATCAGACGTCAGCGCTGCGGGGAAAGCGGCCGCTAGCCTCTCGGCCGAAGCAATGCCACACGGCGACAAATGCTTGACGATGACGATAGTGGGCGCTTCGAAGCTAAGAACCGCAGACCACGCAGCATCCAAGTCGAGCATATTGTTGTAACTGAGTGGCTTACCCTGCAGCAACTCCCCTCCCAGCGGACCAATGCCTGGCCCGGCGTAAAGCCCGGCCACCTGATGCGGATTCTCGCCATAGCGCATTTCTTGCGCCTGAGGCAAGTAGAGACTTAGTGTGCTGGGGAGTTGTTGAGTTGGAGGCTGGGGACCGAGAGAGGTCGCCTGGCGGAGATATGCCTCAATGGCCGCATCGTAATCACGCGTATGTGCAAAAGCTTTGAGCGCCAATTGCTGGCGTGTCTCAGCAGAAACAGCACCGCGCTCACCCAGTTCGGCCAGCAGCGAATCATAGTCTGCCGGATCACAGACAACCGTAACCCTTTCACAGCTCTTGGCAGCCCCCCTGATGAGCGTCACGCCGCCGATGTCAATCTGTTCAACGGCCTCCGCTAACGTCACATCCGAGGCAGATACAGTCTCTTGAAAGGGATACAAATTGCAGACTACCAGGTCGATGGGCTCAATCTTTAGGCTGGCCAGTTCGGCCATGTCAGCCTGCGTGGACCGAGCCAAAATGCCAGCATGGACCGTGGGGTGAAGCGTCTTCACACGTCCCCCCAGCATCTCTGGCGCGCCGGTCAACTCAGCCACATCGACTGTGGCTATCCCTGCGTCGCGCAATGCGCGAGCCGTGCCACCGCTGGCGATCAGTCTCCAGCCTAGCCCTGCTAACCCCTGTCCAAGTTTCACCAACCCCGTCTTATCCGAAACACTCAACAAAGCTACAGGCATAGCCCAAATCGCTCCTTGTTATACTGGAAGGCAGATCCTGCACATCACGCTCTAATCCCCACTCCGCATGTGCGGGAAGAGGATTACTTCACGGATGGAAGTCTGGTCGGTGAGCAGCATAGCGAGCCGATCAACCCCGACACCCAGACCGCCAGTGGGGGGCATCCCGTGCATCAGAGCCAAGATATAGTCTTCATCCATTGGGTGGGCTTCCTCATCGCCGGCCTTGGCGCCAAGCCCCTGCTGGTCAAATCGCTCACGCTGCGCCAGGGGGTCATTCAACTCGGAATATGCGTTACCGGTCTCCAGCCCACCAACGAAAATCTCGAAACGCTCCACGTGTTGAGGGTCATCAGGTGAGACCTTGGCAAGAGGCGAGATGTCAATGGGATAATCCTTGACAAATGTCGGCTGGATCAGCGTTGGCTCGACGATTTCTCCCAACAACTCGTCGATCAACTTGCCCCACGTGGGTTGCGGGCTGATGGCCAGTCCCTGTCGCCGGACCTCAGCCGACAGAGCCTCAAGGGTTGGGTACTGCATATAGTCGATTCCGGCCAGCTCTTTTATGGCATCACGCAGGGGCCAGCGTCGCCAGGGGGGCGTAACGTCAACCACCTGACCCTGAAACGTGAACCGGGTACTTCCCAGCGCCTGCTCGGCTATGAAGGCAACCATGTTCTCAGTCAGCCACATCATATCGCTGTAGTCAGCGTAGGCCCAGTAGCACTCCATTTGTGTGAACTCAGGGTTGTGCTTGGTACTGACACCCTCGTTGCGGAAGTCCTTGCAGATCTCATAGACTTTCTCGAAGCCGCCCGCAATGAGACGCTTTAGGTAGAGTTCATCTGAGATGCGCAAGTAGAGGGTCATGTCAAGCGCGTTGTGATGCGTTGTAAAGGGCCGCGCCATCGCCCCGCCGTAAATTGGTTGCAAAGTCGGCGTTTCAACTTCTATGAAACCCTGGTCATCCAGGAACCTGCGCATCGCGGTGACGATGCGAGTACGTGTCTTGAATATCTTCCGTGCATCCTCGTTCGCGATGAGATCCAGATAACGACGACGGTAACGAGTTTCAATGTCTTTCAATCCATGCCACTTTGCGGGTAGAGGGTGGAGTGTCTTGGTCAGCAACTCGAACGACTCGGCGTGCACGGTCACCTCGCCGCTACGGGTGCGGAAGAGGTAACCTTCGACACCGATAAAGTCGCCGAGGTCAATATCTCGTTTGAAGATCTCATACGGTTCTTCGCCGAGGTCGTTTTGCCTGAGGTAGATCTGAATGCGTCCGCTGCCGTCTTCAATATGAGCGAACGAACTCTTACCCATCACCCGGATGGCACGCAATCGACCCGTTACTTGAACAGTCGGACCGTCATTGCCACTAGCCTCAGCTTCCTCAAAGGCAGCAATGGCCTCAGCCGCCGTATGACTGCGGCTAGAGCGGGCCGGGTAAGGGTCAACCCCCCGCTCACGTATTCGTTCCAATTTCCGCATGCGTTGTTGAACTTGATCGCTGTAGTCTTCGAGCATGATGCCGCCTTCCAGGAGATTGAAAGGAAGAAGCATCTGGAACCTCCCAGATGCCCCCCTACATTGTTATATAGTTACCCGACAGCATTTGCGCTATCCACGAGAATCTTGACTCACGGACAGAAAGAAACACTGACTTTAACTCTCTTATTTGATTTGTCCGTGTTCTTTTCCGTCCGTGAGTCGCAAACTTCGCTTGCTTGCGGCTTCGCCGCGCTATGTTTTGCGCTTTACGCTTGCGTCTAATTCACTATTCGATACTGAGGATTGTGAGCCTTATTTCGCCAGCAGGTGCCTGATATGAGACAGTTGCACCAACACGCTGACCCATCAACGCCTGGCCAATGGGCGACTCATTGGAGATACGCCCATTTAGAGGATCGACTTCTGCCGAGCCAACGATGTGATACAATTCGGGCTCGTCCAAACCTTCCTCCAACACAGTGACGCGCGATCCTAGACGAACTTCGTCGCTGGGGCCATTGTCCTCAATGACTTGCGCGTTTCTAATCATAGCACGCAAAGTCATGATACGACCCTCGACAAAAGCCTGCTCGTGCTTCGCGTCATCGTACTCCGCGTTTTCGCTTATGTCACCCTCTTCTTTTGCAGACTGAATTCGAGCCGCTACCTCAGCCCGCTTCTCTGTCTCCAAATACTCGAGTTCGCCTTCTAGTTTCTTCAAACCTTCTTTTGTCAGAAATACTGGCTTGTCTGTCATCGTAGGAGCCTCTTGAAATCAAAGAGTATCCCTCGCCTGCCTGTGACGAGGGAACTCAGCAAATAAAAATGAGACCAGTCGCTGGTGTCTCACAGCGACCATTATACACCACTTCCTCAAATTTGTAAAGAGCAGTTTTTCTGTAAGCCCGTCCCAGAAATCCGGTAGATTGACGTCCCACGCCGCCGCTGCCGTACGAGGATGCGCCTGTACCTAGAACTTGGACAGGCCCGGTTTTCCGTTCAACGGTCACTCTCCAGCATGTTGACAGTCTTTCCCGTCACAAGCATAATACCAGCCTATGCGAAAAACGATTCTTATCGTGGGACTTGCCTTGCTACTTGATATAGTGGTGCTTGCAGGCTGCCAGCGCAACGCACCTCGTATACCAACTGCCTTGCCTACTAGTGAGAGCGTCGTCCGGGCATTCACAACCACCCCAAAGCCGACGCCAGCCGCAACAGACACCGCCACCCCGTCTCCAACTGCCACCTCGACGGCAACTCCCACCATAACTCCCACACCAACACCCACGCCCTTTCCCAGCGACCGCCTGATCGCTGCGCAACAAGCCTTTGCCTGGGGTGACTACCCGCGAGCTTATAGCGAGTTCAATGCACTGCTGGCTGACCCAGGTGCAAATGCGGAAGAAGCGCAACTCGCCGCTTATTGGATGGGACGTAGTGCACTGGAAGGCCACGAATACGAAACAGCTTTGGCCACGCTGCAGGATTTTACAGAGACCTACCCGGCCGATCCCCGAGTGCCGTCCGCCCATCTCTTGATGGCACAGGCCAATGAAGGACTGAGAGATTGGCAAGGGACCATATCGGCTTACGAGGCATATCTTAAGACTGCTGACGATACCTTGGCCATCTATGCCTACGAAGGCCTGGGCGACGCGGCGATGTTGGCGCTTGACTACGACCGTGCGGCGCAAGCCTACGCCGCCGGACTGCGCGTAGCTCCCGACAACGCCTGGGCCGTTAATATGAGGGAAGGGATTGCTCAGGCCGAACTGGCGAAGGGGAACCCCGAAAAAGCCATCGAGCAATACGATGCAATTTTAAGCGTTGCCCGTATTCCGGCCTATCGCGCCAGGATCCTATACCTGGCTGGGCAGGCTCACATGATGGCTGATGACACAGATAACGCATATGCTCGATTCCTTCAGACCGTGAACCGCTACCCAGAGGCCTACGACAGTTACCTGGCCCTGATCGAACTGGTCAACGCCGATGTCCCGGTAGACGACTATCAGCGGGGCCTGGTAGACTACCACGCTGGGGCTTATCAACCCGCCATCGAAGCCTTTAACCGCTACCTCGAGACCGATCCTCAGCCAAATAAAGAGGAAGACGCGCGCTGGAATCTGGCCCTTTCACTGAAAGCCAACGGCAACCTCTGGCAGGCTATCCAAGGATTCGAGGAATTCATCGCCACACACCCCGAAAGCGAACACGTGGCTCAAGCTTGGTTGGAGATGGCGGAGACCCATACCTGGCGCGATAGCATCGATGATGCCCTCGACACATACCGAGACTTTGCAGAAGAGAATCCGCAATCTCCGATGGCACCAAACGCTCTCTGGGAAGCGGCCGAGCTTGAAACAGATACCGGAGACTTGGGGAAAGCCGCCGCCAGTTTCCGCGATCTAGCTGATCGCTACCCTACTGATGAGGGCGCTCCGGAAGCTCTTTTTAACGCAGCCCTGTCAGAATTCCGTCGCGACCAGTTTGAAACCGCCCGGCAGGACTGGGCGGCACTTATTGAAAACTACCCAGACAGCCAGGCTTCAGTGGCAGCACGCTACTGGCTGGGCAAAGCCTGGCTAGCTCTGGAGGACCCTGACAAGGCAGAAGTCGCTTTTGAAGAAGTCCACGAGTGGGCGCCGACGTCTTACTATGGGCTGCGAGCAGCAGAGATACTGAATATTGCACCACAAACGACGGGGCCCGCCGACGCCTTCTACCTTCCCAACCCAAAGGGAGATGACCAGGCAGAGGCCGAAGAATGGTTGGCTAGCTGGCTTCCCATCACCGACACATTGGTTCTCAGTTCATTAGATTCCACCATTTCCGAAAGCCCTGCTTTTCGCCGAGGTGACGCACTGTTGGCTGTTGGACGGCGCAGTGATGCCCTTGATGAGTTTGATGCCATCAAAGAGACGTGGTGGGACGATCCACTTGCTATGTACCAATTGGCGCTTGGCTTCCGTGAGCGTGGCCTATACCGTTTGTCCATCATCGCCGCCGAACGACTCAGCTGGCTTTCCCCGGCTTCCAGCCGGGCCGAAGTGCCAGATTTCATTCAGCGTATCTCCTATCCCCTCAACTACCAGGAGCTAATCCTTTCCGAGGCGCAAAGCCAGGATATTGACGCATTACTCCTTTTGGCTTTGATTCGTCAGGAGAGCCTGTTTGAACCCTCTATCACCTCCCCGGCCAACGCGCGCGGGCTGACCCAAGTTATCCCGGACACCGGGGAGTGGATCGCAGGGCGACTGGGCTGGGGCGATTTCAACGAAAATGATCTTTACTTACCTTATGTCAGTATACACTTCGGTTCATTCTATCTCGCTGTTCAAATAGCCACCTTCGACGAGGAACCCATTCCAGCCCTGGCAGCCTATAACGCCGGACCAGGTCGCGTGCATAGATGGTTGGAAGACGCGCCTGATGTGGACCTCTTTGTAGAAACCATGCCCTTTGTCGAGCCCCGTCGTTATGTAAGAAACGTAATCGAGAACTACGCTAATTACCAGCGGTTGTACCTCAGCGAGCCCTGATTTCGGTTAGTTCCAAAATCTTATTGCTCAAAGCTGAACCTTTGTGCTATAATGAAGCGAAGGACTCTTGCTTATGGAAATGGGATGAACTACCACTGGGAACAAAATCCATAATGTCTAGTGCATCAACCATCCTGGGGAATCAGGCCGGCAGTTTTATCTATCACTTAATTGTACTGCTCGTCTTGGATGCCGGGCTTGTTATCGCCCTGGGTCAATGGAGACGGGGCAAAGACGCATATTCGTATGCCGTGACCAACCGGGCCCGCATCCAGGCTATGGCCCTGATCGGGATGCTTGGACTACGTGGTTTGCTGGTAGTTGCGGCCCTCATTGCCAGGGGTTCGCCAGAAACAGCAGTTATTTGGATTCCGCCGTTGGAACGTGCGATTGACCTGGTCAGCTTGGGACTTCTAGCTTGGGCATTCGTTCCTGTTCTACGCGACCGCCTCACCCTGGGCCTTGGCCTGGTGGTGATGAACACGATAGCTGCTGGTGTCTTTTATATTTTCCTCACCGCGATATGGAGTCGCCAGGTAACCCAGGGAGGCATACTACCTGAGTACAATCTATCAGGCCAGGCATGGGTGTGGGCTGTCTGGCAAGTTGCCATCACAACAGCAGCCATAGTTTTGCTGGCAAGAGACTTTGCCGAGGAAGCCCACCGCAGCCCGGAGCACAGCCTGTCGCTCTTTGCCTTCGTAGCATTGCTCCTCGGATACGCATTAAATCTGCTAACAGTTATCGGCCTTTTGCCACCCTATTCCGTCCCTAACGTGCCTACCTGGACACGCCTGGGGCAACTCGTCGCATACCCGCTATTTGTACTCGCAGTATATCAAGGCACGATTGCCATACTAAGCAGCAAGAGTGAGGAGCTGCAAGGGCTGAGCAAGACCTCAATGGAGCAGATCAAGGGGCTAGTTAGCCTATTTGAGGCATCGCGCAAGATCAGCCAGTCTCTTGACCTATCAGAAGTACTGGAAGGCTCATCACAGAGTGTGGCCCAAGCTCTTAACGCTGACCAATGCGCAATTGCGCTGCTGGAAGATGGACAGACAACCCAGCTTCGTCTGGCCGCCATCTACAATCCGGATCGCCAAGGACGAGGCGAGGCGGTCGCCTTTCCCCTCAGCGAACAGCAGGCCATCAAGCACGCACTTCGCCGCGAGCGCCAGGTGGCAATCAACGAACGGGACGACAATCCACAACTGCGCATGTTGTTCTCCCTGATGGGATCGGAACAGACCGGGCCGGTCATCATTCAACCGCTCGTAAACGACGACACCCCTCTCGGGGTGCTGGTCGCCGGAAATGGAACCAGCGGACGACCTTTTTCCATCAGCGAGGTACAACTCTGCCGGACGCTGGCCAGTCAGGTGACAGTTGCCATTGAGAATGCCCGCGCCCACCGTGTCCTGGAAACCAAGGCCCAACAACTCGCCTGGACCCTTCGCAACCAGGAGATGGAGGTCAGCAAGCAGCGTGCAGCTATGGAAGCAGAGCTGAAAAAGGGTCGTGAAGAGGTGTCCCTCTTTGCACAACGACTCTATGAACAGGAAACTGCCGCCGAGGGCAACAAGAAAGCGATGGAAGAAGCACGTGCCCGACTGGCGACCCTTGAAGAGGCTGTGAAAAAGAGTCGGGCGGCCCTCCAGCAATTGTCCAGGGAAAAAGACACACAGATACAGTCTCTTTCGGCTGAGGCGAGCGCCCGTGCCGCTGAATTGAAGCAATTGGAATCCGAACGGGACACACTGAAGGAGAAGGTTCAGGTCCTCGAGCACGAAGCGGCAGAGGCAGAACGTCTGGCCGTGGCACTGGCTCAAACCCGTGAACGCACACGTAAGTTGGCTCGCGCCGTCCGGCGCGCACAGCGCAGCCCGATGGGAACACAAGCCCAGATCGTCTCTGGGGCAACCGGCACCCAAACCGTGTTGGAAGATTTAACCTGTGGCGTTATTATTGGTGACTCCCAGGGCAAGATAAGCCGCGTCAACACTGCGGCCGCTCAAATGCTGGATACGTCGCCCGACTCATTGGTTAGCCAACCATTGGACCAGGCAACCCCCGATGAACGCTGGCAAAAAGCCATGTTGGAACTCGGCACCCAATCCAATAGCATGGTTGTTACCACTATGGAAGTGAGCGACCGGGTACTGCGTGCCACGATCAGCCCTATGGCAGCCACTCCAGACGGCGAACGTCAAGAAGGCAGCGTCACCATCCTGTATGATATCACCGCCGAAGCCGCAAGCCAGCAGGCTCGTGATGAATTTGTGGCCTCCCTGTCACAGGAGCTACGGACGCCGATGACTTCTATCACCGGCTACACCGACCTACTATTGGGAGAGTCGGTAGGCCTCATCGGCGACATGCAACGCAAATTCCTGCAACGCATCAAAGCCAACATCGAGCGCATGAGTAGTATGCTCAACGACCTCATCGGGGTCACTGCTATTGATGCTGGGCAACTGGAGATCCGGACCACCGTGGTGGACATGGCTGAGGTCATCGAAGACAGCATCATCGGCGCCCGCGCCCAGTTGGAAGAAAAAGAACTTATCCTGGAATTGAATCTGCCCGAACAGATGCCACCGGTGGAAGCCGATACCGACTGCGCTCATCAAATCCTTACTAATCTTCTGGGCAACGCGACCAAGTGTTCTCCGGTAGGATCCACGATCACTGTATCGGCTCAAATATACGACGAGGAAGCTGGTAATCCCGAAGAGACTCCTTATCTAAAGGTCTCGATCCGCGACTCGGGGGGCGGCATTACACCTGAAGATCAAGATCGCGTGTTCGACCGGTTTTATAGGGCCGATAGCGCTCTGATCAACGGGCTCGGAGAGACCGGGGTCGGACTGGCAATCGTCAAATCGCTGGTTGAAGCCCACGGTGGGCGCGTCTGGGTCGAGAGTGAAATGGGCGTCGGGTCCACCTTCAGCTTCCTACTGCCCATCAGCCAGGGATACAATGACCCCTGGATGGAGGTGGATGTCCCCCCGTTGGACCTGAGTTCTGACCGGCCTGACGAGAGCTAAGGCCAACAGCATTATGGCTAACAACTCGACCGACACGCAAAAGACCGAACCGTCACCGTGGCGGCCATTGCTGACCAGCCTTCTAGCTGTTGCGGCCGTCATCCTGACGGTGATCGCAGCCTTTGTGTTGGCGCTGGGTGACTTGCCGGTTGACATCCAGCCACCACTGCCGACACCCATCGCGGCCGACACGCCCACGGCGCAGTTACCGAGTCCCACGGCGATTCCTTTGCCCTCACCAACGCCCACTCCAACCATCGCGCCTGCTGTCCAGCCATCACCCACATCCACGCCCCTGCCAGCATCCTCGCCAACCTTCACCAGCCTTCCGGCCCCGACAGCGAGTCCCACGCTGACAATCATTGTCGTGACCGTGTTTCCAACGTCCTCGCCAACCCCCAGAACGCCTACCCCCACACCCTGCCCACCTCCGGCCGGATGGGAGCGATATACGGTGCGCCCAGGCGACACACTGGTCCTGATAGCCTATCACCACAACACGACCGTGCCAGAGCTAATGCAGGCCAACTGTTTGCAATATCCGGCTGTATATCCCGGACAGGTGATTTATGTGCCACCTCCGGTTCCCACCCCGACCCGACCACCATGTGGTCCACCCTCTGACTGGGTGAAGTATACCGTGCAGCCCGGCGACACACTCTACTCCCTGGCAGTGCGCACGCATACGACCATCTACGAGATTATGCACGCCAATTGCCTCACCAGCTACAAGATATACGTCAACCAGAAGCTTTGGCTACCGTTTATACCGCCGCCACTGCCAACAGCTACCTTCACCCCAACCAGGCCACCGACGGCCACGTATACTCCGACAGCAACCGGTACGCCAATCGTCGATACGCCCACACCCACGCTGTCGCCAACAGCGACACTGACTCCGACGCCATCGCCGACGACTGGCCCTGATACACCCACACCAACCAGCCCGGTGGACACCCCCACACCCACCGCCACCTCTACGACACAGCCGCCGACGCCGACAAACACCAGCCCGCCGCCCACAGCGACGCCGACAAACACCAGCCTGCCGCCCACGCCTACCTATACAATACAACCTCCGACGCCAACGCCGACCGCTACACCAATCAGCCCGCCGCCCACGGTTACACCGACGGCAACCCCACCGCCGACCAACACACCCGTCCCCTTCTTCTCTCCCACGCCACCTGGAAACTAACCCAACAAGCGCGAGCGTCAGAGCCTGGCTCCGATGCGGTCACAGCCCCCATCGCTTTCACGCCACACCAACACAAAAGGCCACTCTATTCAATTTTGGCTCTGATGGGGTCTGTGACCCCATCGCTCTCACGCCATACTAACACAAAAGGCCACCTCTCTGAGAGGTGGCCTTCCCAACCAAAACGCAGCAAGACACAGCCTAATTCAAGCGCAGAACAGCATCAACCTCGGCTTCGTCAGTGCTCCCAGGAGGAACAGATATACGCACCCAACGGAACGTGGCACCCGGTGGCAGCAATCCTTGCCCGGCCACGCCGATGTCTATCGCGATACCAGTGTTGTGCCATAAAGGGGGAGTACCTGGATACAGATCG
>Ga0180437_10005792_pt1 | contig 16761 bp, 16 predicted proteins | sample SS_ome_4_FD_132410 | JGI IMG/M metagenome (GOLD analysis project Ga0180437, IMG submission 132410) | Hypersaline lake sediment archaeal communities from the Salton Sea, California, USA - SS_3_D_1 metaG | ecosystem: Environmental > Aquatic > Non-marine Saline and Alkaline > Hypersaline >... | reverse complement strand
GGGCGGTTGCTCGCCTCGGACGCACGAACCGCTATTCCAGATGATCACCGAGGCAGGAGGCCTCAACCGGTATCTGATGGAGATCGTCAACCTGCGCAATCACTGCACGTGGGTCCATCGCGGTGATTCTGAAGCCCTGACCAGGAAGGCGAGGACGCTCATGCGTATGGGCGTGGCCCGCGCTGCACTGCAAGCGCCGCTCGAAGCGTTCTCCATCCCCGTGACGCAGAGCTGCTTGGTCGTCGGTGGCACTCCTGCCGGACTCGCCTGTGCGCTCAAGCTCGGCGAGATGGGCTTCGACGCTCATCTTGTGCTGACCGAGGAGTCGCCTGGGAAGATGGAGCATCCCGGCAACGATGTGCTTGCGCAAGTGCGGAAAGCCGTGGAAGCGTGCGATAGAGTCCACGTGCATTCGAGTTCGAGGCTCGGGCGGGTCGAGGGCTACGTCGGCAACTACGAGGTCGAAGTCGTTACGGGGAGCGAAACCAGGAGCGTGGAAGCGGGAGCCATCGTCATCGCTGCAAAGGAGAAGGCGGGCGCCGCTTGTGAAGAGGGCGACTTCGAATCCTCGCTCTACCTCACGCGAGATGACGACGGGCTATTCATCGGGGCCCTTGGCAATCTGAATCCGCTCGACTTCAACACGGAAGGCGTGTTCATGTGCGGAGACGCACGTGAAGAGGAGAGCGTGGCCGAATCCCTTGTCAGCGGGGTGGCTGCGGCGTCACGGGCAGCATGCATCGTAGCGCACGACAGGATGACCAAGTCGCCGGTGATCTCGCACATCATCGACGAGAACTGCGACGGTTGCGCCTATTGCATCGAGCCCTGCCCGGCACACGCGATCGCGCTGATCGAGTACATGAAGGAGAGGCAGATCAAGAAGACCGTAGAGGTGAACGAAGCGCTCTGCAGGGGGTGCGGTATGTGTGCGGCCACGTGCCCCAAGCAGGGGGCGTTCGTGCATCACTTCAAACCCGAGTATCTCGCTGCCATGGCAAATGCAGTATTGGGAGGAGCTGCGTCATGAACGATCAGTTCGAACCGAGGATTGTGGCCTACTGCTGCAACTGGTGCTCGTACGCCGGCGCCGACGCGGCAGGCACTGCGAAGATTCAGTACCCGGCCAACGTGCACATCATCCGCGTGATGTGCAGCGGGATGGTTCACCCCAACATGGTGATCGACACGCTGATGAACGGTGCCGACGGTGTACTGATGTGCGGGTGCCATCCAGGCGACTGTCACTACCAAGAGGGGAACCTCCGTGCGGAGAAGAGGGCGGAGGCACTCGATCTTCTTCTCGAGGATTTCGGCCTCGAGCCGGAGAGGTTCCGGTTGGAGTGGGTCTCTGCGTCCGAGGGGACTCGGTTTGCTCAGATCGCACGCGAAATGGTCGAGCAGTTGAGGCCGCTGGGGCCCAATCCCAATGGGTAGTCACACTGCTGAACCCCAACGGGATTACTGCAACCCGGGAGGTCACGATGCAGCCTGACATTGCGATGTTCGATGAAGGGGCCAAGTTCATGTGGGACGGCGCGCTCTACGAGACGCGCGAGTCCGCCGAAGCCGCGCAGTGCGAATACGAGGGGAGTGCGTTCGAAACGCGGTTGGTGGAGGAACAGGGAACGTTCCTTGTCTACTCGCGGCGCGTGGTGACTGAGATCGTCTTGGAGGGCGAGGCACCACTCGGGTAGCTAGTAGAGGTAGCTCCCTTGTAGCCTCCGACCGTCGATGGCGTCGGTGCGCGGCTGCTTCGACAACGCGCCGGACGTGAGCTTCTCCCCGACGCTGGAATACGGGTACAGGCTGCTAGGTCAAATGCCTGCCCTTGCCCGGCAGGCGGAGGCGGCTAGAACCAACTCGCGAAGTGAAGCGAAACACGCGAAGCAGGTCGGTGGCTGTGAGCGCTCCAATACCCACAGGTTGCATGGATTTAGCATGCTGACGAGACAGAACACCTCTGGCGCTTCACCCGTCTGTGATGCGGAATCCTCGGTCGAGTACAGAAGGTACTGCGGAGCTACGCAATCAAGACGCAGTACGCTTGCGAGCCTCTTTCGCAAAGCGGAGCGAGAGTTCTTCCAGGTAGTCGTACAACTCCTCCTCGGTAGCTTTACTCATCATTTTTGCCTCAATCTCACTTGGCAGACTTGCGAGAAACTCGTCGCTGCATTCTGATCCCCCGAACTCGGCGATCTCGCTCAACGTACTGAGCATTCGCTGGGGTACGGCCAGCGTAGGCGCCTTCTTCTGGTGTGCGCCGCCCGCCGCGACCGATGCGCAAAGGTTGAAGACCTTATCTACGTTCATCTATTCCTCCTTCGAATACGCTTCCCACGTCGTTATCGCGTCCAGCGCCTGCTTGCGCGGAACATCTGCGATCTCGCCTCTCGGATAGCCTACTCCAAGTATGAGCACCGATTTCAAATGCTCAGGAAAGTCGAGGAGTTCCTCGATTCCCTTCGGCGAGTAGGATCCAACGACACATGTACCAAGACCCAGCGAGTAGGCCATCAGCATCATGTTCTGGGCAACCATCGCCAGGTTCTCTGCTGCAACAACTTCCGATCGCGCAGGATCCTTCCTATTGATGAGGGCGAATCTCTCGTCGTTTGAGATCACTATCGCGCAGGGGGTTTCCTTCGGCAGTCCCCAGGCGAATGCTTTGAAGGACTCCAGAAGCTTCTTGTCTTCTTGAAGCACGAAGAAGCGAGCTGCCTGGACATTGTATCCCGTTGGCGCCCAGTGGCCTGCCTCCAGGATCTTCAGGATGAGCTCCTTGGGGACATCCCTGTCCAAATACGCGCGGACACTTCTCCGTTCTCTTATGGCCTTGAAAACCGCCGCTGCATCGCCATTCTTCACTATTCCTCCTTCTTTCCTCCGGCTGCCCGAGAACAGCGTCAAGTCCTGCCCAAGATCCAAGCGACGGCCCTTCACGGGGTTTCCTCGCAGAGCACGATCTTACATAGTACTTGTCCTTCCGGATATCATCCTCCCATGCAGGTCTAGGAACCAGGCCGAAACCCTCGCACTATAGTGAGAACGAAATCGCACATAAGAAGAATATCGGAGGATGGCGCTCTTGTCAAGAGGGAGATCTCTGATCCTCGCTGGTGGAGAGTTCTCGGACACGGGCGCGGACACGTTAGGACGCAGTCGCTGCCGCGGCTGATACCGCACGGGATCGAGAAGCGCAAGACCGCGATGACTGTATGGAAACAGGACCTCATGTTGCCGGCAAGAGTGAGCCTCTTCTCGATTGCTTGGCGATGTCAGGAGTGATTGCTGTACCGTAGGTCTATCCGACTAGATGGTCTGGACAGCTCGCTCACCCAATCACTCAGCACCTTCTGGTCAGCTCAAGCAACGGTGGATACAAGTCCATACAGAGGCGCTTGTGGCGACCTGACCTCTCGCTATGGCGCGGAGAAGGCACGAGCAGTGACCTCCACGATGGCCGTCGTGATTCTAGAGGATGGTCTGGTGAGATCTCGCATCTTGATCTCCCCAGCCGCCAGCTCCGGTATGAGAGACCTTTGACATGCCGGACTCATCGTGCTATATTACTGTGCGAAAGCGCTCGCATAGTATGCGAAAGGATGGCGAATATGAGTGAGTTGTCGACTCTAGCCAGGGGAATTGACATGCTATTCCTGGTTGGAAGGTCGCCCCCTTCGATGACTGTGAGCGAAATCGCATCGGCGACGAATCTTCTCGAGAGCACTGCATACCGGTATGTTGCGACACTTCGCGCACGAGGCCTTCTGGATGAGTGTGAGGAGTCTGGTCACTACAGGCTCGGATTGCGGATCCTGGAGCTGGCGAGACCGGTTGTTCACCAATTGGACATCCTCAGGATTGGACTCCCGACCATGAGGAGCCTGGTTGCCGCGACAGGTGAGACAGCGGTCTTGGCAATGATTCGAGGAACGATGGGGATCTGCTTGGAGAAAGTGGAGAGCTCCCACGGACTGAAGGCAAGCTGGGATCGGGGGGCTACATTCCGGTTGCACGGAGGAGCTACGGGGAAGGCAATCCTTGCCTTTGCTTCTCCCGGAATTCTTGAATCGATTGTCGAGAAAGAGGGGCTCGTAAGGCTCACTGACAAGACGACTACCGATCTTGAGTTGCTGAGGCAGGAACTTGCTGACATCCGAGAGAAAGGCTTCGCGGTGACCGAAGGCGAAGAGACGCCCGGAGTTCGCGCGATTGCAGCTCCCATATTCGACCACCTAGGCAATATCACAGCCAGCCTAACGATTGGAGGTCCAGTTGCACGTCTCGATTGGAAGGCCACTGAATCAGCGATTCCTCTGGTGGTTGAGGGGGCAAAAGAGATCACTCGGAAGCTGGGGGGCTCATGGCCGACGTAGCACTTGGTGCGCACATCCTCCCCACTGGTCAATGGCCTTGCCGCCGGTCGAATGCGAGCGTCGTTGAGCTTCCCTCCCCTTTCAGCTCTGCTGAGCAGCCTCGTGCTATCCGGGAAAACCGTTCGATGCTTCCGCAAACCCCTCATTTCCCGGCTTCTGACGAAGACCGAACCAAGTTTCCCGAGATTGCTCTTTCGGGTGACAGGACGAGGATCTGCCGCTACACACTGGCATCAAGCGAGGACAACGAGACGCGCACGATCGTCCAGTTAGGATCAGTCTCCTGCGTGTCATGCTGACATACATCGTGAAGCGCCTCCTTCTCTTGGTGCCAGTGATTCTGGGCATTACGGTTCTGACGTTCATCATCTCCCGAGTCATCCCTGCTGATCCGGCCCAAGTTGCTGCCGGCCTTGAAGCCGGTCCGGATCAGGTCGCGGCACTGCGAGAGGAGATGGGGCTTGATAAGCCTGTCGCGGTGCAGTTTATCGCCTACATCAATGGACTGCTACATGGAGATCTCGGGCGTTCTATGCGTTCTAAGGTACCGGTGCGTGAGGATCTTGTTCGCTATTTGCCCGCAACCTTTGAGCTGGCTGGGGTCACAATCCTGATCTATGTCTTGATCGGGATCCCTCTTGGTATCCTCTCTGCGACGTATCGGGGAAGGGTCGGAGACCTACTAGTCAGAATCCTGTCAGTGCTTGGCACGGCTATGCCCGTCTTCTGGGTGGGCCTTCTGCTTCAGATTCTGCTATTCGGGAAGCTTCACTGGTTCCCTGCGATCGGGCGGATTGCCGCCAGCGTAGGTGCCCCAACGCACATCACAGGTCTCTATCTGGTCGACAGCCTGCTCACGGCCAACGGGCCAGCATTTGCCAGCTCGCTGCGATATCTCTTCATGCCTGTGACAACCCTCGTCTTCGGCCGCATTGCCGTTGCTGTACGACTTACACGCGCGTCCATGGTCGAGGTGCTTGACAAGGACTACATCACGTTCGCACGAGGAAAGGGGTTGCCGGAACGGACCCTTGTGCTCAAGCATGGGCTCCGCAACGCCCTGGTGCCCATTGTGACGATCGTTGCTTTGCAGTTCGCCTGGCTGTTGGGGGGGACTGTTCTTGTGGAATACATCTTCACTTGGCCAGGTATTGGGCAGTATGCGATTGAGGCGATCATCAATCTTGATTATGCACCCATCATGGGTATAGCTGTATTCATGGCAATTATCTTTACTGTGGTGAATCTGCTAGTTGATGTATTGTACTGTTTTCTGGATCCAAGGATCCGATGGTAACTGACAGTCTGTGATGCTTGGGGGACGGGAAGAAGGCGTGAAGACATGAAAGTGCTGGTGAGAGGCGCAAGGAGTGCTGGCGGCAAGATCGGCATTGCATTGGTTCTGTTTAGCATCTTGTTGGCAGTCGTCGGCCCGTTCGTTGCTCCCTACAGCCATACGCGCATCAATTTCGCCACGAAACTGAAGCCGCCAACCACTAGCCATCTCTTTGGGACTGACGCTGTGGGGAGGGATATCTTCAGCCGTGTCCTGCACGGGGCGCGGCTGTCGCTTACGTCGGCTGTGCTGGTGATAGTGATTGCGGTTTCCATTGGATCTATTGCCGGTGCAATCGGTGGATACTGTGGCGGTATCGCGGATCAAGTATTGATGCGGATTACAGACGTCTTCTTCGCATTTCCGTTTCTTGTCTTGGCAATGGCTGTCGCAGCAGCACTGGGACCACACTTCCTCAACGCGGTGTTGGCTCTCTCGATTGTGTGGTGGCCTTCGTATGCTCGCCTCGTTAGGGGGCTTGCTCTATCGCTGAAACACACCGAGTACGTTGAGGCCGCGCGGGCGCTTGGTGCGTCCACATCAATGATCCTATTCCGCCATATCCTGCCCAACTGCTACGGTCAGATCTTGGCAAAGGCGACGACTGATTTCGGATTCGCCGTTCTCGCAACGGCAAGTCTTGGGTTCATCGGACTCGGGGCCCAGCCACCAAGTCCCGAGTGGGGAGCAATGATTGCCGACGGGCGAACCTACATACTGGGTTTCTGGTGGGTAGCGACGTTTCCCGGTCTGGCGATCGTCATCACTGTGCTTGGCTTCTCGCTGCTCGGTGACGCGGTTCAGGAAAATCTTCCACGGTAATCATGAAAAGAGCGACAGTGCTACAGAAAGGTGGGAAGCGATGGCTTGATTCATCCGCAACCTCCGGCTCCTTCCGGCCCGGGAGGCTCTGCATAGGAAGCGGGGTCTGGGAGGAAGGGAAACCAGCCGCGAGGCCGGCAGATGCTGCAATGCAAACCAACGGGCTGGTCTGGAGGGTGTGCGAAGACACTTCTAGTGCACTTGCGCGAGATGGTTACAGTAGTGAGAAGCATGAGCCGAAAACCCCATGTACTACGGCTGTTGGGATTCATCCATCAAGGAGGCGGAAGACATGAACTACGCGGACCTCGCTACCGAGCAGATCGATTGGAGGGGGATGGCGGAACTCACTCTGATGTCTGTGAAACACGAAATGGAGGCGGAGAACGTTGGCGCGCTTCTGACTTGTACGCCGGATAACTGGCGATACGTAACAGGGATTCCAGTTCACACTGGCCTTGCCTACTACTTCTCGAACCTCAGTGTGGTTTCAGGTGATAGTGACCACCCGATCCTGCTGCCACTCGGCGATCTCTCGCAGTACATCGAGAGTGTCGCACCATGGCTTCCGGATCTTCGCCCTCTCCCCTTTGAAGGGACGCGTGAGGCACGGCAGCCGCTCGGGACGGGAAGCTGGATGGACATCATTGCCGGAGCTGTGAAGGATGGCCATTCCGCGGCTGGTAGAATTGCATTTGATGCGGCTTTGCCCTACCGGTGGAAGGAGGAACTAGCAGTTCGGCTTCCGGATGTCGAAATTGTCGATGCATGCAATATCCTCAGACGTGCCCGACTGATCAAGAACGACGAAGAGAAGAAGGCCATCCGCAAGGCGTGCGTCATAGGCGAAATCGGCATCCAGACTGCACTGAAGGCAGTCGAGGCGGGGCGAACCGAGGCGGAGATAGCAGCCGTAGTCGAGTATGAGTTTCGAGCGCATGGTGCTGAGTACTTGACTGGCTACCCATTCGTGATCGCAGGCGACTATCCTTCGCTGGGACTGCTCGCGCCGACGCAGAAGGTCATCCGTCAACAGGATTTGGTGCGGATTGACAGTGGCTGTGCATACGGCGGGTACTTCTCAGACTTCTCTAGAACCGTCTATGTGGGGGAGCAGCCCTCGCAGGATGTGCAAGACGCTTATCGGGCTGTGTATGAGGCGCTGATGGCAGGCGCTGAGGCCGCCAAGCCCGGTGTGAAGAACACAGATCTCCATCGTGTCATCAACGAGACTCTCAGAGGCAGCTCGAACGGACGCTATGAGCTCGGATGGTTTGTTGGCCATGGCCTCGGCGTGGGGATTCACGAGGATCCGATGATTGGCGCGGAGGGGATGGTCGAGGAATTCGCGATGCAGCCGGGTATGTACTTTTGCCTTGAGCCGGCGATTGTGGTTCCAGGTCACGGGATGATTGGTCTGGAAGACGATTACCTCATGACTGACGACGGCGTTGAAGTCCTTACTCGCACGGAGTTTCACTTGTGATCGAAGGGAGGATTGGCATGGGTGCACTGCAGAACATCCCGCCTGATAGAACCCAAGTACCGGCTGATGAATTGCTGAGCTACACGGATCTCGCTCACCGATTGGATGAGCTTAGTGCAAGCCCACGCATCATGGTAAGTGTTGCTGGCAAATCGGCACAAGGCCGGGATATTCACCTGGTGACAATCACGTCAGAAGAGAACATGCGTCGCATAGAAGCCTTGCGTGCATCAGCTGTAGAGGTGATGACGTACCGCCGTACGCGACCAACGCTTTCCAGTGCCCCCTCGGCTGCTGCTCCTGTCTCGAATCTGGCGGGGCTTGTTCCGTCAGTTCTTCTCACCGGGCTCTCGTTTGGCCACGAAGCGGCGCATGTCGAAGGCTTAGTTCAACTGATTGAAAATCTCGATTCAAGCAGTGAGCCTGCAGTTCGTAGTATCCTCTCGAAGCTCGTGGTTCTTGTTTTTCCGATGATCAATCCGGATGGGCGAATGCTGTCGATCGAGGAATGGCGAAGGTACCCTCTCTCGACCGGCTGCAATGGGGCCGGAGATGCGCTTGGCTTCTTGCTCAATCGAGACTTCTTGCACCTCATCCATCCCGAGACTCAGGCGGTACTCAAGACCTATGGCGAATGGGAACCCATCGCGTGTATTGACCTCCACGAGGATAAGGTCATGCTGGGGGTTTCGCGGCCAGAGGTCTGCTGGGTGCCGCCATATCGGGACAAGCCCTACTCGCCCGATCTTCCTCGTGACATCATGTCTCTTGTCGATGAGCTTGGCTCAGTGATTGCTGGGGAATGGGAGTCTCGCGGCTACCGAGTCATGTTCGACAGAAGCGGCAAGGACGCTTTGCTCCCTTTGACGGGGATAGGCGGGCGGGCCGATCTTACCTTCATCTTCCACAACAGCGTGGCCCTGCTCACGGAGAGCGCAAGGACTCCGGGAAGCCAGTCGTGGAATGATCGAGTGGATCAGAAATGCTCTGCCACCAAGGCTGCTCTTGGACATGTGGCCATCAATCTTCCTCGGTATCTGAGTGCAGTGATCCAGGCAAAGACGGTTCCGCCTGAACACTCACCGTCTCCTGTCTATGTCGTCAAACAAGCCGACAGTGATCCGGCAGGGCTTCACCAACTCGTGTCTATACTCCGGCGGCACAGCGTGGAGTTCTATGAAACTGACTCTCCATGTGCTGCTTTCATTGTTCCCACAGACCAACCCAAAGGATACATGCTGCGGACTCTCTTCAGAGATCAGAAGCGCGATCGCCAGGTTCTGCTCCCGGATCTGGGGTGCGCAGCCCTGACTCTGGCGAAGCTCCCCGAGAAAGAACGTGAGGCCTTTGCGAAAGCGCATCTTCGTATGACGAATGGCTCTGATGTCCCTCAAATCATGTACGGGGAAGGGGTTTCTTCACGCTCCACCGATGCCATTGCATTTGGTGACTCCGGGTGGGGAGTTGCTTTGGCAAATCGATTGATGAAGGCGGGTCACAACGTGTTCCGCCTGCCAGAGCTGTACGAACAGGAGGCCGTGTCCCTGCCTGCGGGGGCTTTCTTTGTCGCGGATGTAGAGCCTCGCGAACTTCATGATCTGGGGGTAGGTTTGGGAGGCGAACTGGTTGCAGTTGATCGAAGAGCGTTGGAGAGAGCGCAGGAGATACATACCCCGCGAGTGGGATTGTATGCGGGGCAAGGAGTGGATACTCAGCACTGTGTCCACAAGGCACACCTTGCATGGGCTCTGCAACAGATGGCCTTCCCTTTCAGTGAACTTCTGGAAACCGACTTTGACGACGATGCGCTCTCCAGGTTTGATGTCCTCATCGTTCCGGCCGGGGATGCTGCGGAGATCGTTGATGGACGAGACCCAACGGGCATCTGGAACTCCAGCCCTTGGGAAGCCGCGGGAGAACGTCGCGGTATTGGGGAGCCGGGACTCGAGGCCATTTCGGCGTTTGTCCGCTCGGGAGGTGGCTACATCGGCGTTGGTGCCGGCGGGGGTGCTCTGATCAGCGAGAGCTTCGCGGGCCTGATGGACGTGCGCTTGCTCGAGCCGATTGCCAACAAGGGAGAGATGCTGCTGAAGATGGAGCGCCCAGATCACCCGCTCCTCTTGGGGTATGGAGGGTGTTTCGCGGACACCGGAGAGCGGCTGGCTGACACGTTCGTCGCATCGTACTACGGGGAGCGGCTGTTCGGGACGCCGGCCAGCCCCATGCTGGAGGTGGGGCCTGCCGTCGACGTCATTGCGACATACCACCAGTTGATACCCGCCGCCGAGTTCCGACCGGATCCGGATGTCGATGTCTCCTTCTATAGGGGGAAGCCGGCGATTGTCTGTGAGCACATTGGCAAGGGGAAGGCGACTCTGTTTGGCGTGAATCCCGGCTTTCGCGGTATCTGGACGAGCACCTTCCGGCTGGTTGCCAACGCGCTGTATTGGAGCCGCGGATCTTAAGAGGAGTAGTCATAACTTCAACATACCTGTAAGGCAGGAGAGGATATGCATCGAAGATGGCCAAAGCGGGTCCCAGGCTGGCTCGTGGCTTCAGCGTACAGCTTATCAGTTGGCCTCTCTGAAGAGACAGCAGACAGCAGAAAGGAGGTGAGTTCATAGCCGATGTTCCGCAGTTCGTCGGGTCGGGGCTTCAATGCGGCAACAGGGAAGGACAAAGACACTGGGAGTGGAGCATAGGAAGAGGCTTGCGTGTTCAAGGAGGCAATCTGCGATGTTGCGGCGATGGATGGTATTGACCACGGTTTGCGCACTGGTGGTGGCTGCGAGTCTGCTCGCATTCGGAGTCGACTCGGACAGAACATTCGTGTTGTTAAGATGGGAACAGGCGGTGTCCCTCGACCCTGCGTGGGAGATGACAGCAGGGGGAGAATACATGCACGGCATCGCCTACGAAGGGCTGCTGAAATTCGTTGATGGGGAGATGGAGCTGGAACCATGTCTAGCGACATCCTATCAGGTTGCTGAGGATGGGCTTTCATACACCTTCCAGTTGCGAGAAGGTGTCACGTTCCATGACGGCACACCCTTCAACGCTGAGGCTGTGAAGTATTCATGGGATCGACTCAAGGCACTCGAATACCCTGTATCTACGTACATCGAGGGCTATAGTCACGCCGAAACCAATGGCGATTACGAGATCACGCTTTACCTGGAGAAGCCAAACACAGCGTTCATCTGGGGCATTACGTGGGTGAAGATCATCAGCCCGACCGCCGCACGTGAGAACGAAGTCGATGGCGACTGGGGTGCAGCCTACTACCAGAACCATATGGTTGGCACCGGGCCGTATATGCTTGATCATTGGGATCCTTGTTGTGAGATCCTTTGGGTTAGATATCCGGATTACTGGCGCGGTTGGGGCGGGAAGCATCTGCATAGCATCATGTTCAAGGTCGTCCGCGAACCGTCGACTCGGCGACTTCTCCTTGAGTCAGGCGAAGCGGACATGGATGCACAGACGCTGATCTCTGACATCCCGGCCACCATCGCAAACCCGGAGCTTGAGTTCCATCAATGGCCTTCTCTTGGGATCGCGCAGATCATGATGAGTACAAGCGGCGACACGCCGCTGGCGGACATCCAAGTCCGAGAAGCGATGGCATACGCGTTTAACTATGACCAGATGATCGACGGCATTATGGAGGGACTGGCTTTCCCGGCCCAGGGGCCGCTAAACCCCGCCTACGACGAGCATGATTCCACGATAAAGGTATACGAGCAGGATCTTGCCGAGGCGGCACGACTTCTCGATGAAGCTGGTTGGATCCTTCCCCCCGGGAAAGACGTCCGGGAGAAAGACGGAGCGGCGTTGAAACTCACTTATACCGTGGTTCAGAACCTGCAGCTTGAGATCGACGCCGGACTCATGTTCCAGCAGGATCTCGCGTCGATTGGCGTCGAGCTTGAGATTGTTGAGATGGCATGGGCCACACTCGTTGCGGGCAACAGGAACTGCGCGACTGGTCCGGACATGGGGTTCCTGTTCAGCGGTGGGAACAATCCGGATCCCTACAACTCACTCGTGGGTCCCTGGCATACAGGGGGCTACTACGATTGGTCGTGCATGACGAATCCGGAGCTCGACGATGTAATCGACACTGCTCTAGCGACTTTGGACTACGATCAGCGGAAGGTCATCTATCAGGAGGCGCAGCGAATGATCGCTGACTACGTACCTGCAATCTGGGTCATGACAAACGCCTCCTACAGGGCGGCGCGAGCGTGGGTCCATGGCTACAAGCCGAACCCGGCGGACGAGTTCCTGACCAATTTCTATACCATGTGGATCGAATAGAGGAGGAGCACTTCCTCTGCGCACACAGCCACGGGGGGCAACATGCTAGTTGCCCCCCATTCGTTGAGTCGGGGTTCCGACCGTGCTCTGCTGGGAAGAAGTGCCTGTACCAAATCGGACCAGTATGGCCTTCAGCAGCTAGGTCCTCATGCCCGGACTGGGGAGTGCGGAGGATGGTTCTAGGTACAGTCGCTCTCAAGGATGCCAGGAGATACTGACACCACATCAGTGAAGGGGCCGTGGGAGTGTCCGTGAGTATCGGCAAGGAGGTTCTTGCGAGACTCAGGCAAATCGAAACACGGTCCGAAACCGCCAGAGATGGACTGAGATGAGTTCCGCGTCCTCGGAAACGATGACGTGTGGAGCGGCGGCATCAATCTGCACGGTGCCTTCGAGTAACGGTCCACAAGGTAGAGGGGGTTGTCTGTTGAGTAGGCCTACAGAGCGGATTGAGCTTCGCCGCGTGATCCCGTTTCGGAGTTACGTGGGCCTTGGCCTCGGCGCGATCATCGGGATGGGGTGGGTCGTCTATAGCGGATCCTGGCTTGAGGCAGGCGGGCCTGTAGGCGCCATGCTGGGCTTCCTCGTTGGCGGGCTACTGCTGATTCCGGTAGGCCTTGCCTACGCCGAACTGACACCCGCCATTCCCGTAGCGGGGGGAGAGATAGGCTTCTCCTTCAGAGCGTTCGGTCCGACGGCCGCGTTCTTCTCGTGTTGGTTCCTTGCGTTTGCCTATACCTTCCTCTGCCCCTTCGAGACTGTTGCCATGGGCTGGCTACTGGAGAAGATCTTGCCAGTGATCCAGACGCCGATGCTCTACTCGATTGGAGGAGACTCCATCTCAACGTCTAGTATACTCCCAGGGCTGTTGCTCGGCGGTGGCATGGTGGTGGTCAATCTCCTTGGGGTTCGGGCCAGTGCAAGATTCCAGCTCGTGACAACAGCTGCCATGTTGGTCTGCGTCATCGTGTTCGCGACCTTGGCATTTGTCAGAGGCAGCTTCGCGAACTTCCTTCCGCTGTTTGCCGGTTCAGGAGCTTCGGTCGCGGTTGTCCCGGCCTCGATCCTTTCCGTTGTAGTCGGGGTTCCATTCTGGCTATCAGGATTCGACACGATTCCGCAAGCAGCGGAAGAAGCGGGGACAGATCTGAGGCCCAGACTTCTGGGACTGGCTGTGATGCTCTCCATCTTCCTTGGCACTCTCTTCTACTTGTTGGTGGTCGGGTCCGTCGCAATGGCAATGCCATGGCAGCAATCCGTGAATCTTGACATGCCAACTGCAGGGGTCTTCCGCGCAGCGTTCGGTCAGGAGTGGATCGTCAAGCTCGTCTTGGGCGCAGCATTCCTCGGGCTACTCTCATCTCTCAATGGGTTCTTTCTTGCCGCGACGCGAGTGCTGTTCTCCGCGGGAAGGGGAGGCCTCCTGCCAAGATGGTTCGGAGGGATTGACAAGCGGCGGAAGACACCCCGAAACGCAATTCTCTTTGTTGGCTTGTTCGCGATGGCGGGACCGTTCGTTGGCAAGGCCATCCTGGATCCTATCGTCCACGTTGGTTCCCTGGCGTTTGCTGCCGCGTGGCTGCTCACCTGCATGTGCGCAATCCGGCTCAGAAGAGCGGAACCGCGGCTAATCGAGCCATACCGGTTGACGCACGTGGGGGTCCTCTACGTTGGTGCTGTCGTCTGCACAGCGATAGTCCTCGTCCTTCTGCTACCTGGATCTCCTGAGCAGCTCCAATGGCCATCTGAGTACGGGATCCTCCTCGCCTGGTTTGCGATTGGCTACGTCTGTCACGTCTGGCAAGTCCGAAGGGGCGGGATGTCTGCAGAAGAACAGCGGTATCAGATACTGGGAGAGGGGCCTGACCCTGCTTCCATGTCTGGACCAGCCACAGGATGAGAAACCGGATCCTTGACCTTCAGGAGCCCCCTGAATTCAGGTGTCCTCGTGCTGTTGTGCGCACTGCCCGGGTTCTTCACCGTCTCATCGGGCACTGCGGAAGCGATGGCTTTCGAGCTGGTCCCGAGAATGCATAGGGGCCGATGGCTCGACATCACTCCCGCATTTCCGGATGCTCGTCGCGGCAATCCTCGCGGGACCAATCCGGGATCGCCTGGGGCCAGCGTATCTATCTCATTGTCATGGCATGGAGCTCTGCATCCGAATGCCTCTTCCGGCCACGCTGCCGGAAACACTGCGCCTCAACCGCCATACGAACCCGAGCTGGATGGCGACGCACACAGGAAACGCCCGATGCAGGCAACGCCGTTTCAGTCTCGGCTCTGGCTAACAAGTCAGCCGGCCGTCGTGCACTGAATCCAAAGACGTTCTTCCCGCCCAGCGCGAGGGCAACCCAATCGCCCGGCGTGTCGTGGGCGATCATCCGACCAATCATCAGTCGTAGGACTTGCGGATCTCCTCGGTGGCAAGAAGGGCATCCATATCCTTCATCGCCGACCAGGAGGGTAGGTTCTTGTGCACCGTGTAGTACTTCTGCGGGATGGGGTGCGTCCCGATGACCACAGGGACGCCGTACTTCGATTCGATGTACTGCTTGAAGTACCCCTGCCGAGGGCAAGGCGGGTACCCGACGACAAGTCCCGTCGCCAGATGGATCGCCTGGGCCCCGTTCTTGATCATCTCCTCGGGGACGTATTCGACGTTTCCTCCCGGACACCCACTGCACGATGAGTATCCGACGATTTCCAGAGGTTCGTTCTTGGGGTAGTGTGCGAATCCACCGGCTCGCTCGCGCATGGCACGGAAGCACTTGCCGCCGCCGCAAGAACGATACCGATCGCAGATGATGATGCCGATCCTCACGTCGTTGACCTCCTCCCGCGGGAGTGTACTTCTCGGATGTATCCGTCTCCAGGGTGGTGGGCAGCGGTCCATCGCGATGTTGCACCAACGGGGATGTATGTCCATGCTCTTGACCATGCGCGCAGAGAAAAACGACATCGTCTTTCGGCCGATCGGAGTCGTCCGATCGCCCCACACGGATCCATCGCGAACGCCGATTCAGCCGCGGTACGCGAAGGACACCGAGGGTCGAATCGAGATCTACCCGCAGTACGAAGAGGGGTTGACCGATGTGGAAGGGTTTTCCCACATCGTGGTCTTGTTTCACCTGCATCGGGCGCATCGTGCCAGGCTGATGGTGATTCCCTTCATGGACACGACGCCCCGCGGTGTGTTCGCGACCAGGTCTCCTTCCCGCCCGAATCCGATCGGGATGAGTGTTGTTAGGCTGCTTCGACGTGAGGGGCGGGTACTGCACATCGCCGATGTGGATATGCTCGATGGGACGCCGGTCATTGACATCAAGCCGCACATCGCTCGGTTCGACGTCGACGATCCGGTATCAAGTGGGTGGCAGGAGCGCATTACGGAAGAGGAAGCGGACCGCCTCGGGCGACGCGCCGCGTGACGGACGGCAACTCGATCCGGTCCCCGGCTGGCTGCCGAGGAACCGCTCGCCGAGTATCTCGTGTCGCAGGCCGGGTTGCTGCATCGCCGGGGCAGTGGCTCGGTGGAGGGGCATTTCCTTAGCGTGAGAGGCCTCCCTTGAAGGCGCTTGCTGCTACGGAGACCGCGGATGCTTCGGAGCCGGGAAGACTGCCTGTCGAACGCGTTCGTTGTCTGTCTCGTGGCGAGAGCGAGCACCCTGTATTGTGGGGCTTCGGCAGGACGCGGGCGGTTGCCCGCCAAACCGTCGATCGAGGGACGGCGGCAGACCCGTTTCGCACCCCTCCCGGAATCCCAGACGGACACTCCTGGAATGAGGGGGCCTCGCCATACGGAGAACTCTGCCGTTCTCGTCTTTCACCGGGCCCACTTGGACTGCCTGTGCGAATCGGACGCAATAGATCGCATCGCTCGCGTCCCAGCGGCAGCTGCGGCTTCTGTTCACCGGAGACACACTCCGATGCCGGCACGAGAGGCGCGCCAACATCAGGTCGCGGCTCTGCTTCAGCGCACTGACTGACCTGCAGGCAGCACGACCCGGAAGCCCATGCGCCTGCGACCGCCTGGCCAGCCGTGGCGGCGACCCGCCACCCGACAGTAGCCCGCGTCGTAGCCCCAACGGCCGCTGCGGACCACGCGGTACGAGCCGGATGAAGGACCGCGTGGGTCGGTTTCCGGCGATACTGAGTAGTAGTGCGCATCCCAGTAGTCCCAGACCCACTCCCAGACGTTTCCCGCCATGTCGTAGACCCCATACCCATTGGGCGCGAAGCTTCCCACCGGACTCGTGTACGGGTAGTCGCCGTCATCGTAGTCCGGATGGTGCCCCTGCGTCGGACTGGTGTCGTAGCTGTAGTTGGACTTGCTCTCGTAGTTCGCCCGGGCGTGCTGGATCGTGTCCGTGTCACTCCACGGGAAGCGATGCCCCGCCGCGCCCCCGCGTGCCGCC
>Ga0180437_10005788_pt1 | contig 16763 bp, 15 predicted proteins | sample SS_ome_4_FD_132410 | JGI IMG/M metagenome (GOLD analysis project Ga0180437, IMG submission 132410) | Hypersaline lake sediment archaeal communities from the Salton Sea, California, USA - SS_3_D_1 metaG | ecosystem: Environmental > Aquatic > Non-marine Saline and Alkaline > Hypersaline >... | reverse complement strand
CTGGGTGGGGCTGTAGCTCAGCTGGGAGAGTGCTTGACTGGCAGTCAAGAGGTCGTGGGTTCAAATCCCATCAGCTCCACCATCTAAAACTCCTTTCTTCTCTTATAAAATCAGATTTTCAGAATTTTATTTCTCATTTGATTTTGGAAAAAAATCGCTGAGGATGATATATCACTTATAATCACGAATACGAACTTTCTTGCGTATTTTGTCCAGAGCTTCTTGGATTTTGAGTTCTTCTATAGAACTACTTCCACTTTTATTGTTAGTTAGCATTTTTAAAGGTTTTAGCCCTTTTATTATGTTCAGGTCATGCTCAATCAAGCGTTGAAATATACCAGGCTAAGAGTGCTAAACCTATTACTGCAAAATATACGGCAAACGGGCCCACGACATTAAGCAAGGTTTTAAGAGGGTCAAATCTCTTTATTTGCATAGATTTAACTTCTGATAAGGGGATAGAGACTGATTTATATGATCCAGTATCAAGGAAAAAAATAATTTTAGCTTTTTCCTTTCTTACAGTTTTTGTGAGAACAAGATATGTTTCTCCATCTTTTCTTATTATTTCAGTAATATTTCCATTTTTATCTTTTTTTATCTTTTTTATATTAAATCGGTATATAACTATTTCCTTGCTCGGAATAATTGCTTTCCCTACAATTTTATCTCCAATAATTCGTCCTGGATTATTATTGGTAAATACTATATTTTCACCTGTGGTTTTTATTATCCAGAAGATTTTCCCTTTTTTTCCTTGCCAATCATCCACTGTCCTTACTTCCTTGAATCTCGTAGCGTAACAAGAGAGAGAAAAAATACAAAAGGCTAATAAAGTAAATACAGTAATAATTTTTCTGTTCATTGATACCGCCTTATTTATAATCACGAACACGAGCTTTTTTGCGTAAATATTCCAAAGTCTCTTGGATTTCTAAATCAGTCATTCCTTCGATTTTAATTTTTTTATCTCTCCCTGCAACTGCCCCAGCAAGTGCTCCAAGAGGGATTCCATATAACAATCCCACGTAAAATGCCACAATTGCTGGAGGAAATTCATCGTCAGAAGCTAAACTAAGCAACCCTCCAAGGCTTCCGACAGTAAAAAATCCAATACTAGCTCTTAACAGAACTTTTGATTTTTTCACGACTCTAATAACCTCAACGTCTGCGATATCAATAGACACATCTCTTCCTGTCCATTTAGTTAATATCAGTAGCGAATCTTTTTTAACTACAATCAGTTCACCTTCTATCTGTTGTCCATCCTTTTTTGTGATTAGAAGCGTAGCTCCTCGCTTCTCTTTGGCATGAAGATTTGCAGAAAGCATCATTAAAGAAAAGACAAGGAACAACGATATGAATTTTTTGCCTGTGGGATTCATTTATCCCGCCCTCTGCTTATTTGGCGATAGAATACAGGACAGAAAATCTTATGTCAATCTATAAGTCCCCTTCCATCTCCCAGGAGTGCCTTGAATATTTTGGACTAAGCAGGATTAAAAGTAACAAAGAGTATCAAGTCAAGTTCGTATTTATAGTTAATAATTTATTTCTCTTCTTCCCTCGGCTTAAGCTCCATGCCGATCTGAAGAAATAGACCGAGTAAATCAGTTTCTTCCCACATTCTGACAATCTTTCCATTATCGATCTGGAAAATTCTGATCGCGCTCCATTCAATTTTGTTTCCTGTCACAGGAATTCCCGCGTGATCCCCCAGGTGAGTGCCGCGCGCTATGGTCCTGACTATAACCTTGTCCCCTTTGGCAATAATTTCCTCGATAGTATGCGCCAGATCCGGAAAGACTTGGGAATACGTCTTTTTTGTTTCGATCTCATGGTCTTGAAACAGGGGCTCACTGATCCCCGACGGCGAGTAGAAAGCAGCATCGGGGGCAAAAATCTCCTCATATATGCCGATGTTTCCTTTATCGATCGCTGCGAAGAAATTGCGTATCAATTCGATATTCTGCTCCTCTATCTCCGCCTGGACTTTCATCGATTCCTTATCCTGGCAGCCAGAAGCAAAACAAAGCAGGATGACTATAGGAGAAATCATAAATATTTTTTTCATTTTCCCTCCATTATTTTCTCTATGAGAAAATCTATTCGAATTTATATTTAAAACCGCATTATCAATGCCTGTCAACTTAAAAGTTTTTAGCTGGTATCGGCTCTCATAAAGCGGAAGAGGTATATAAAATACCTGCTTCGAAAGGTTTTGGATGGCTTGCACAGGTTAGACTAAGAAGGCCAGGCGAGTTGGCGCAGTTCGGTTGTAAGTTTATATATTTTGCTTGAAAATATAGACGGCAGACTTTTCGAATGAAATAAAATCGGCTACCGTTAGCCGGCAAGTCCGGTCTTCGTCATTCATACCGGAGTGAATCTACAGGATTGGCCGTGGCCGCTTTGATCGATTGGTAGCTGACCGTGACAAGAGCGATAAAAAAAGTGATCACTCCGGCAATGATGAAAATGCCAAAGCGAATGTGTGTCCGGTAGAGAAAACTCTGAAGCCATTGATTCAGGAGATACCAGGCCACCGGCCAGGCAACGATATTCGCCAGAAGAACCAGCCGGGTCAGGTCTTTTGAGAGGTGCATCACGATTCTCGAAACAGAAGAGCCGAGCACCTTGCGGATACCAATCTCTTTAGTCTTCTGCTCAACGTTGAACGAGGCCAAACCAAAGAGTCCCAGACAGGAGATGAAAATCGCAAAGCCAGCGAGGTAGGCGATCAGAGAGCGTGTTCTGCGGACAAAATTGAATTGAGACTCATAGTCGGCATCCAGGAATTCAAACTCAAAAGGAAAGCCCGGATTCAATCGCTCGAAGATGTTTTTCACTTGAGCGAGGGTTTGGGGGATGTTCTCCGGATGGATCTTCAAGAATATGAACCTGTATTCCTCAGGATTCTGAAGCAGGATGAGCGGCTCATCCACCCGCCATCTGGGGTTAGGGAGGTAGTCTTTGATAACACCTATAACCGTGTAATTTCGACCACTGTAGGACATGCGAGTGTTGATCGGATTCTCCTTTCCCATGATTCCTGCCACTTTTTCATTGATCAGGACTTCGTTTGGACTGCCGGAATGGTCGTTTTCTTTGCGAAAGAAACGGCCCTGAACAAGAGGGATTTCAAGGGTCTCCAGAAAATCTGAGTCAACACTCATGAACGTGATACTGGGTTTGAGCTCCGGGTCTTTCCCCTCCCACTGCCAGCTATGACTATTCGAGCGTCCGCCAGTGGGATACGCAGAGCTGGCTGAGACCTTTATGACTCCAGGGACCTGGAGAAATTCATTTTTGGCTGTTTCGTACCGCTCGAGCAGTTCCCCTCTGCTTGAGAAGAACACAAGATTCTCCATGTTGTACCCCAGGTCCATGGTCTGGAGATAGCTGAGCTGCTTATAGACACCTGTGGCACCGGCGATAAGTCCGATGGCCAGGCTGAATTGGACCACGACTAATGCCCTGCGGAAACCGGCCCTTTTTAAAGTTGATCCCGTGAGTCCCTTGATAATCCGGAGAGGCTGAAAGGAGGACATGAACAGAGCCGGGTAGCTTCCGGCCACCAGAGCGGTTATCAGCGAGGTGCCTATCAAGAATCCTAAGAGAGACGGATTCTGAAGACTTTCCAGTGTCAGCTCTTTCCGAAAAAGGGTGTTGAACACCGGGAGGAAAAGCCTGGCCAGGAAGACGGTCAGCACCATCGAGATCAGGACGAAGAGGGACGTTTCGAAATAGAACTGTTTGATGATATCCTTGCGAAAGGCTCCGATAACCTTCCTCATTCCGATTTCCTTCGACCGGTTTCCGGACCGGGCAGTGGTCAGATTCATGAAATTGATGCAGGCGATGAGCAGGATAAAGGCGCCCAGGAAGCCGATCAGCCGGATCTGTTCAATGCTTCCTCCTCCATCGCCCAGTCTGTAGAGATGGAAACGGGCAAAAGGTCGCAGGACCGGCACATATTCGTCACTGCTGTATGTTTTCACGACGAAATCCCTGATTCTGCGGTTGAGGTCATTGAAGGAACTTCCCTTCTGGAGTTGGACGAAAACGAAGTAATTCTGGTTGGAAAATCCTCTCAGGTCATCCTCTTTATGAATTTGCTTCACGTAGAATTCCAGAGGCATCAGGATGTCAAAGCGAAATGTGGAGTTGCTGGGAATGTTCTTCATCACTCCCGTTACTTTCATTGGATATTGATTATCGACGGTGATGACCTGACCGATAGGATTTTCAGTCCCGAAATATTTTTTTGCTGTCCGCTCTGATAGAACTAGAGAATAGGGATCCCTGAGAGCGGTCTTTAGGTTCCCTTCAATCAAAGGAAAGGTGAACATCTCCAGGGCTTCAGGATCCGCGGGAAAGACTCTCGGTTCCGAGAACGTTTTATCATTGTAGCTAAGGATAAATGTCCGGTTTCCTGCAAGGAACCTGGCCGATTCCTCCACTTCCGGAAACAGCTCTTTTAGAAGAGGACCCACACCGGGAACCGATGGCACTTGAAGCTCATCTCTTTCTTCCTTGATATGGGCAGAGACGAGGTAGATGTCGTCTATCTTCTCATGGAATTTATCATAGCTCAGCTCGTCCTGGATCCAGAGAAGCAGCAAGACCACGCAGGTCATACCGATGGTCAAACCGGCGATGTTGATAAATGAGTAGACTTTGTGTCTTTTGACATTCCGAAAAGCGATTTTTAAGTAGTTTCTAAACATGACTGTGCTCCATTTCATGATAAATAGTGAATAATAAAACGTGGCCTGGACGGTGTTCCAAAAAAGCCAGAGGAAAGCCCATACACGGCCGCGATATTGGCAGATTGCGGCGTACTCGCTCTCATAATCGCCGGAAATGGCGAAGAGGTCTTCATAGACGCTCAGGCGGCGGAGGATCCAGAGGAAAATTTTCGGGGGTTTGTGAGCATGTTTGATCATTTTTTCTTCTCAAAAGAGTAATCGGGGACATCTCCCCAGGCCAGATTATGGACTCTCTGGGCGTTTGCCAGAGCCGTCTCGCCCCCGCGAGTCATGGAATAGAGAACTTTCCTTCGACCGCCCTGCTTGGAAAGCGGCTCGCTTTCCCTTGAGACCACAAGTCCTCTTCGAACGAGAAGGTAGAGCGTGTTGTAAAGAGAACCGTAGTTTAATGTCTTTCCGGTGATTTTTTTAAAGTTCTCCCTGATTGTGACACCGTAGGCGTTGTCCTTAAGCTTCCAGATGGAGAGAAGGATTAACTCTTCGTTTTTGGTCAGCTCATACATCTTCAATCCTTTAGTAAGTATTTATAATAAATACATATTTATAGATATAGACGTATGAGATACAAAAAAAGTTGCCCTAAAATAAAAAAAAGTTATTTTCTATTTTCGTACTGCCGGAGTCTCTTTTTTTTTAATTTGTCTCCTCTGCAGAGGTTTCCACTTTTTGTCAGAGTCATACGGAGGGAATGTATGAACTGCAGAGCGGATGATTCGCTCAGGAGGTTATAGAGCCGAATGAAGTGGAAAGGAAGAGACAGAAAAGGATAGAGACGGCATTATAGGCCGCAGTAAAGGATGTAGATACTGATTTCTGTTAATGTTGTCAACAGCCCTTTTTCTATTCAGCCATGAGGTCGTGGAGTCAAATCCCACCCGCTCCACTCCCCGTGTTTTCTTTGCTTTGAGTTTTTTTCTTGCTTCTTTTTTCTTTCTTATCGACCCACTCAGAATAAACCCATCCGAGAATATCTTCCTTGTCTCTTTTATCCATAGCCTTCAGTTTCATGCCGACTTTCATTTTGTTTTTATAATATTTGGTCCAGACCACTTCTCCGGACACAATAGAGACGATCTGTTTTTCAGGCATGACGATTTTTACAGTCATTTCAGAGCCTGGCCGTGGAATAACAAACTCTAAGCCCAATTTGAAGCCTTGGCGAGAGAAATCAAGGATTTTCGCATTCTTGATGGGTTTTCTTTTTCCGGTGAAATCTAACACTTCCGCTCGGATGGAACATTCATACCGGGGGTACTTTCTTCTTTCTTTTCCCATATCCTTTTTATCCCCTGAACTGTCTTAAGAACTTTATTATATCAAAAATTAAAGTTTGAAAATATTCTTTAATCTGAGAGAGATGGACAGAGCTTTAGACTTTTTGTGAACAAAAGGGAGAGTTTCAGGCTGTGGCTAGGTATCAAACAGCAAATATTCATTGGAGAAGGAGTATCGCACTTCGGCTCTTGGATTATTTTAAGTTATAAGCCCTACTCAGATTGTATGAATCCCCCTCTGAATCTATCTTTTCTCTTTCCTCATTAATGGATATGTTGATTTATGTATGCCGCCACTGCTTCTTGGACATTTTTGTCCTTCCACCCTGTCCACCAGAACTCAACTCCCACTTCGTATTTGCCTTTCTCGGGGTTCTTCTTGCACCAGACAGCTTTGGCTAGTGCAATGATCGCGGAAGGAAATACCGGCGACTTCATCTCGAGGGTTAGAATCGTCCCATCGGGAATGGCCTCTTTAGCCTCAAAACAGATCCCTCCTCCGCTGATGTTGACCGTGAAGCTCTGGAGCGGATTTTTGCTGAATTCCTCTGAGGTGACTATTTTATAGTCCACGTCCCATATTGTTCCAAGTCTGGGATATTTCCTTTTTTCATCCATAGTTTACCTCGTTTATAAAAGCCAACATTCTCTTAGATATCGCTTCCTCAGGATAAATGAGAATTCTTTGAAGAGGCGAGTGATTAATCCTTAAAAACAAATGGAATTGACCTGTCTTAAAAGTAAAAGCCATCTTTCTATTTTGCTCCGCTACCCTCATTGCTGCCATTCTATCAATTTTTTTCCCATATTTCCATTAAAATATCCTGATTTTTCTTTGAGCTCTTTCGTTCAAAAACCACTTTTTCAGAAGGCTGAGATGCCTTGTTGGACTCTTCTCGGCATAAAAGGAAAATAATTTTTAAGCTTTAACAAACTTTTAACAAACCTTTAACAATTCAATGACAACTCGAGAAGGAGAGAAAACTAAATTAAAGATAGATAAGGCGTTGAGAGGAACAAAAGATCATGCGGCAGATACACAATTCAGAAAAAAGGAGGCTCAGAATGAAAAGAATAACAGTTTTAGCACTCGTTATGTTCGTTCCGGTGTCTTCTTTCCCGCAGAGTGAGATTCCGACTTATGTCACGATTCACGAAAAAGCTCCAGCCTTCGAAAAGATTTTCACGGAGCCATTTGAAACTCTCGCCATTATCACCAACGATGGGAAAGCCATTACCGTGACCAATCAATTAGCGAATCAGGTTCGCAGCTCAATCGGAGAGCTCGAGTACTACTTAAAAAGTATAGCCCATGATTTCGATACTATTGAACTGATCATTCACAATCATCCGACTCCAACGAGATGGTCAAAACAGGATAAGCGTTTCTATGACCAATTAAAACGGGAAGGTTTCAAAGGAGATTTCGTGCTTTATTTTCCCTGGAGCAAGAGTATGAGATACATCGAAACTGTGGAAGCAAAAGGGATCACTCGGTGAAATGAATGAGCAAAGGAGGAGGGATCGATATAAGGATTCCTATCATCAAATGGAAAACATTAAAACAAGGAGGTTCACATGCTTAGACAATATTTGACTGTAATGGCGTCTTTCCTTATTCTTCTCTTTATGCCTTGGCCAAGTACAGGAGAGCAGTTCACCATCCTTCATACGAATGATACGCATTCCCATCTGTTTTCTTTTGGTCCGTTTAACAATTATGGGGGAATAGCCAGGATGTCTGGTTTGATCAAAGAGCTGAAAAGGAAAAATGGAAATGTTTTGACTTTGCACGCCGGAGATGTGTTTGTGGGAACGTTTGCCTTCAACAAATATCTCGGTTATGCGGAACTGGATATCATGGAAGAGCTGTATGATACCATGGCCATCGGAAATCACGAGTTCGATTTGGGAATCGATACGCTGGCAGCCATTCTAGGAGGATATGTTACGGGCGAAAAGCCAATAACGCTTCCACTTCTTTTGGCAAACATTGACTGGGAGAAGGCCGGTGAAAACCACCCGCTCAGGTCATTTGTGCAGCCTTATAAAGTGATGTTTGCCGGAGGAGTGAAGGTTGGAATTGTGGGTGTGGTGACAACAGACCCCTACAATTATTCGGCTGAAGTCAATGCCATTCTTACAGATCCGTATCAGGCTGCCGGAGAAGCCGCATATAAGCTAAGGTATGATGAAGGTGTGGATGTGGTTGTTGCGCTCTCTCATTTGGGGAAGACAGCCGATGTTATGGGGCTGGCACAAGTCCCGGGAATCGATATTATTGTGGGCGGGCATTCCCATGATGCGCTTTTTGAGCCAGTAGTGGCCAACGGGAAAATTATCGTTCAGGCAGGTGAATTCGGAAAATATGTTGGCGAGCTGAAAGTGGAAGCAAAGAAGGGAAAGGTCGAATTAGTCGATTACACACTTCATCCCATTACGAGGCGAACAAAGATAGACTTTTCTTTGGTACCGGAACTGTTCAAAATCAGGTTGGGAATTTTTAAAGACCCAAGATTTGGTCCGGTGTACACAAAACCAATAGCCTGGGCCAGATGGAATCTGGAGGAGAAGTGGGAGGCAGAAGATCCAAACAGGGATACTCCTCTCGGAAACCTGGTTGTTGATGCGATCAAAGCTGGAGTCCAGGAGAATGGCTACCCGGCCGATATGGCCCTCGAAGCGAACGGATTTATCGCCCACCGGATTTATAAGGGGAAAGTTGTCGGAAACGATGTCTTGAGAACAGTCCCTTATGGGTATGACGCAGAATCCGGGTTGGGATTCAAGATAAAAAGCGTTTTGCTGGCCGGTGTACAGATCCTGGCCGGGCTTGAATACACGGTTTCTCTTGTTGAATACACCGATGAATTGGCTGTCCAGGTATCGGGCTTAACCTTTGAGTATGATTCAACCAAGGAACCCGTACCCATCGAAGAGTTGAAAAAAGGCAAGCTGAGCAGGCTTGATCCCTACTCGGTTAAGGTTAATGGAGTTCCTTTAGATCCATACGGGGCTTACTGGGTCGCTATGAATGAGCAGCTTGTGAGCTTGCTGGGATCGGTCGGTTTAGAGCCGCTGGCAGAAATGGAGACCGGACTTTTTGAGTATAATCTCGTCCGTGATTTTATGCGTCGATTAAGGTTTCTGGCCTACAAGGCCGAAGGCCGGATAATCGATAGAGCCTATCAGGATTAATAGAATTTTCCGAGATAATCCGAAAAATGAGAGCCCTACGGGATTCATAAGAAGAAATGGATGGAGAATGTGTCGACTGGGGAGGTCCTGGAATCGTTTTTTCCGGGTGAAACAAATTCAAAACTATGACTCTTGATGGGGAGTCAAATAAGCCCGATTTGCCGGAGACCTCCCCTTTTTATCCCCGCCGCAATCGAAAATTCTTTAATTTCTCAGCCTTCCCTGCTGATTTTGAATATCACAGTGCCCCCACCCGTGTGTTTTTTTGGATCAAGACATTGGACATACGCATTATTTCCCTCTTTGGCCAGGCCTAATTCTTGGGGACTCACTCCTTTTGAGAGAGAATTATAGTAGGGAAGGATGGAACTCAGAGAATGCATGCAGATGTTGTCCGTTTCTCTTAAATTAACCTTATAGCCGTCGTCGAGAATAATCCTATCGCCCATTCTGTAGACAGGGCATTGACCCTCTATTTCCGTGACTTCTATGATTAATTTCATGGTTTATCTCCTTCCCTGGGCAGTCTTTCAAAGGTTTTTGAATTGAGTTGAATTTTCTGGTTTCATAACAGATTTTTTATACAGACGGATCAGACGCTGTATATGATATAACATCACGAACGGGAAACAAAGGAGAACGAGTTGAATAAAGAGAATACGAGGCCTGTTGACTGCCCTATGCCTATAGAAGTAAAATATATATAGAACGACAGAAAAGGAGAGGGAGATGAAAAAGAAATTCGGTTGGCTTTTGATTTTATGCGTTTTTGTTATTTTTTCAACTGAATACACAACAGCCGGGGGACAGCCCTTCACGGAGCTCGATCCAAAGTATGACCGGTTCACGTATACATTAGAGAGTGACAGAATTTTAGTGGGGGTCACCACGTTTGTGGCTCGATATCGTGAGAAAGATGAGTACCTGCCGCTTGAAATAGGTGTGGCCAATAAAAGATTGAATAAACTGACGTTAACCAGAGACAGCTTCACGCTCATTGATGAACTCGGGAATGAGTATCCTCTCACTTCACCGGAAGAACTGCTGGAAAACTATCGCAAGCAATCTGTTGACCTGAGAATCGCTCATATCATTCATATCTCTCGTTCACTCTTCGGCGGTCTTTCCAGTGTGGATAGTAACTTTCAGCCGGATCGTCCGGGTCATTCGCTTGTCTGGGATAAAGTCGAGCTCCCCAGGACATACTTCATGATCGACGTGCTTTATTTCAAGCGTCCGGCCACAGGGATTAAAGGAAAGAAATTTGAATTGAGAGTGAGCGCGCCAGAGCTTGAAGAGCCGATTCAGGTTAGATTCATGGTTGAATAAAGGCCCGGCTGAAGCATTCAGTCTATCAAGAGAGCAAGGCTCTTCCAGAGTGAGGAGATCAAAATTCCGCTCTGATCCATTCATACCAGCAAAGACTGTTTTTCCAATTTTAGCCGCCAGTCACATCAATCAAAGTTATAGTTTTTTCTGCTGTCGGAATGTACTATAATGGCAAAACCGAAAAAGCAGGAGAAGAATTCGGATGGCTAAAAGAATCGCCCTGGTCACAGGGAGCAGTAAAGGAATCGGACGGGATATTGCCATAAGGTTAGCGGAAGTCTGCTCAGGCGTGGTTGTCCACTACATGAACAACAGGCAGGCTGCTGAGAAAGTCGTGGGCAAAATCAAGGAGAAAGGAAAGCTCAGCGAAAGCTTTCGGGCCGACCTGACAAAAGAAAAAGAAGCCGTGTCGTTGGTCAGGAATGTCGAAGAGAAATTCGGAGGAGTTGATATTTTAATCAACAATTTCGGCCCGATTCTGGTCAAACCCTGGGAAAAGGTGACCTCCTTCGAGTGGGAGCTTGTTCTCCGCGCCAATCTGTTGAGCGCAATCTACTGCCTCAAGGCTGTTCTCCCCGGTATGAGGAAAAGAGAGTGGGGGAGGATTGTCAATCTGGGTTACAGCCGGGTGGAACAGCTTGTGGCCTTTTCGACAATCACTCCCTATGCCATCGCCAAAACAGGGCTCTTGATACTGACGCGTTCAGTGGCGGCTTCAGAGGCATCCGCAGGGATCACGGTCAACATGGTTTCTCCGGGCTTGATGAAAGGCGGGATTCTTCCTGAGAGCAGGGATATCCCCCGGGGGAGACTGGGAAAGTTCAAGGATGTTTCCCGGGCCGTGCAGTTTTTAGTTGCGGAAGAGTCGGATTTTATCACCGGAACGAATCTCATCGTCGCCGGCGGCTGGAAAATATAAAAAATAAAAAATAAATAAAAAAGGGGAAAGGCTGCTTTTTTCGAAAAAAATTGCCTGTCTCCTTTTTCACTTTTTCTTCAAAAAGGGGGACCTCTCCTTCTGTAATATAAAGACTGAAAGGGACAGTCCCTGAAAAAGTTGCCTGTTGTACGTACTCAATCATTTGGTAACATTTTTTCGATGTCATTGCGAGCGAAGCGCGGCAATCTCATAAAAAGGATATCTTCATTCCCGTAATAATATTATTTCTCACTACGGGATTGCCGCGCTGCGCTCGCAATGACACTTTGTACTCTCAGCATTTTTATTTAAAGTGTTACTTAATTACTGAGCATCAACACCTGTCCCCTTTTTTTAATTTTTTTTAAATTTCCTCTTGACAAACCCCATGCGGAGGATTATTAATATATATGGTGAACAAAATGGTGAACAAACTCCGAAAAAGTCTCACGGAAAGACAGAAAAAAGTGTTGGGTGCCATCAGAGAGTTTATCCTTGAGAACGGCTATTCCCCCACGGTCAGGCAGTTGGGAGAGACCTTGAGCATTGCCAATCCCTCGGCTGTGTTCAAACACATCCTGAGCCTGGAGAAGAAGGGTTACCTGGAAAGGGGCAAAGGAGAGGTGAGGCTCACGGGCTTCCCGGTTCCTGCGGAGAGCCAGTCCAGAGTGCCTCTAGTGGGCCTTGTCCCGGCAGGCCAGCCCAAAGAAGTCTTTGATGTTTCGGATGAGGCGATGGACATTCCAGAGTGGATGGTGGGTCGGAAAAAAGGGAATGTCTTCTGCATCCATGTGGATGGGAAGAGCATGGTGGATGCCTACATCGATGACGGAGACTGGGTGCTCGTGGAGAGGACGAACTCGGCGAATTCCGGAGAAATGGTGGTGACCCATCTGGATGATGGCTCTGTGACCTTGAAGAGGCTGAAGATGAAGGACGGAGATATTTTTCTTATTCCGGAAAACCCGGAGTTTGAGCCGATCAAAGTCAAGAAACTGAAAATACTGGGGAGAGTGATCGGAGTTCTGAGGAAGTATTGAATTCCGTGACCCTCTGACTCCATGAGTCCGTTGGTCCGTCAGGCCGCTTGTCGGCTCGGTCGTTGATTCTCAACCCTCGCTCTTAGAGACAGGGGAGGACTCACTGAAACGGATTCATTTTTGACTCTTTAACAGATCAAAGAGAAAAAAGGTGAAGACAATGAAAAGAAGATGTATTGTCCATATCGACATCGACGCCTTTTTTTCGGCTGTCGAAGTGCTTCTCAATCCTTCTTTGAAAGGGAAGCCGGTTATCGTCGGAGGCCTTCCCCATGAGAGGGGAGTGGCCTCGACCGCTTCTTACGAGGCCCGGAAATACGGCGTCCATTCCGGTATGCCCCTGCGGAAAGCCTACCAGCTCTGCCCCCACGGCCTCTTCATCAGGGGAAACTACCAGATTTATAGCGCTTTCTCCGATAAATTCTTCCGCCTTCTCTCCCGCTACACTCCCGATGTGGAGAAGGCTTCCCTGGACGAAGCGTACCTTGATTTGACCCGTTGCCGTCCCATTTATCCCTCCTTTTCCTCCACAGTCCGGGAGATCAAGGAGAAGGTGGAGAAAGAGTTGGGGCTCACTGTTTCAGTAGGAGTGGGCCCCAACAAGATTCTAGCCAAGCTGGCCACAAACAAGGCCAAGCCAGCCGGACTGGCCGAGATTGAGCCGGGCAGGGAGGAGGAATTCCTGAAGGACCTGGGGATCGAGTCTTTGCCCGGAATAGGGCCCAAGGCCCAGGTCATCCTCAGGATGCTCAACGTTCAGAAAATCGGCGATTTGTGGGGACTGCCGCGGGCAAGCCTGCGCTCACTCTTCGGGCTGAACGGTGAGGAAATGTATCTTCAGTCCCGGGGAATCGACACCCGTCCCCTCATTGCCGCCTCTATTCCCAAATCCGTCTCCAGAGAGACGACTTTTCTGGAGGACATCTGGGACAGACGCCTGCTCCTGGCTCATCTGGCCTATCTCTGTGACAGGTTGACTCTCCCCTTGCGGCGGGGACGCCTCTTTGCCCATATCATAGAAGTCAAGGTCAGGTATTCTGACTTCAAGACCGAGGCTCGAAGACGCCTTCTCCTTACTCCTGTGCAGGAGATGGGGAAGATCTACAAGATTGCTCAGGAGTTGTTCCTTCCGTTTTTCTCTTCCTCCCGTTTGTCTCTGCGCTTGGTCGGGGTGAAAGCGTCTGACCTGGTGAGGGCCAGGCCTCTTTCCCTTTTCGAGCCTTACTCCGAGCGTCCGGAGAAGCTGGGTCATGCTGTGGACGAGGTGAGGGAAAAGTACGGGTTTGGCTCTGTGTTGACGGTGCGGGAGAAGATGCTCGAGAGCCTCTACAGCTTTGAGCGGGAACGCGGGTTTGTCCTGAAGACAGCCTCTCTGACGAAATGAGTAAAATATGGGGACGTTCCCCAAGGTACCACCTTAGTCCACTAGCACATCCATAATATATTATCTTATGAGATACTGTCGAAATAGAGGGATTTATGAGCTAAGGTGGTACCTTGGGGAACGTCCCCTATAGATAGAAAATGTACATACCTCTCAGAGTTCATTCGGTCTACAGCAAAGGAGGAGGAAGTGTCACTCTAAAAGAGCTTCCCTCCTGGGTCTGCCGGAGAAAATTCTCTTCGGCCGCCCTGACAGATGTGGAGAATATCTACGGCTGGGGAGAATGGAAGAGAGCGGCCCTGGAGAATGGCTGCACCCCGCTCTTTGGCTGCGAGATGGAGATCCAGGGGAAAAGACTTCTCTTTCTCGTCAAAAACAGAGAAGGATACTGGAACCTGATGGAGATTTTCAACCGGAGAGAGATAAAAACCACTGGAGGGCTGGTTACGGTTTTCATCCCTCAGGTTGGGGACAAAGATTTCCCGGAAGCCTTCACCCCCAGCCCGGGAGAGGATTTTTACCTCGGTGTTGATTTTTTCAACTTCAAAAAGGCCCTCACGCTGGCCCAGAGCCACGATTTCCCACTTGTCTGGGTCAATCCCCTGAAATTCATCGAAAATCCCGAGAGATTGATTCTCCTCCATTCCATCCAGAAGAAGATTCCTTTCCCCCCGGAAAGGGATAAACTCAAAGGCAGGATGGGGCTTTTCGGGCCGCACCAGGAAACCCTGGCCCTCAAGAAGTTCGGCTCTGATGCCGAAGAGATCTTCAAGAAGACCTTCGAGGTGGCGGAGAAGTGCCAGTTCTCTTTTGAGGACATCGTGCCCCCTCTTCCCGAAGACCTTTTTTCCATCACCCTGAAAGACGTGGTGATGGAGAAGTTGAGAAACCTGAAAAACCTGAGCTGGCGCGCGAGGCAGCAGGCGAAGCGGGAACTCGCTGTGGTCGAAAAATCAGGGTTTGCTCCCTACTTCCTCATCGTCTACGACGTGGTTCAGTTCGCCCGGCGCAACGGCATCCTCCACAATCTCAAGGGGTCGGGCGCGTCCTCGTTCCTGGCCTATCTTCTGGGGATCTCTCGCATCGACCCCATCGAGTATGACCTTTACTTCGAGAGATTCCTGAACAAAGGCCGGGATGACCCGCCGGATATCGACCTGGATTTTGATTCCCGGAAGAGAGACCGGGTTCTCTCCTACGTCCTGGGGAAATACGGGCAGGGCCGCACAGGGGCCGCTTTTGTCTGCAGTCTGAAAGACTTCCGGGCCCGTTCCGCTCTGTATGAGACAGCCCGTGCGTTTGGTCTCCCCCCTGAAGAAGCCCGATCCCTGAGTAAGAAAATCCCCTTTTTCGCCGGACCCGATTTCTTGAAGAAAGACAGACCCCTTGCCGGCTATGCGGAAATATGGAAGGCCGCCTCTGACCTGAATCATGTCTACTGCGAGAACTCTCTTCATGTGGGAGGAATCCTCCTCACTCCGGCTCCCGCAGACCGGTATCTTCCCTTGGAAGAGTCGGCCAAGGGATACGTCATGTCTCACTACGACCGGGATGCTGTCGAAGACCTGAAGTTGATCAAGCTTGACCTGCTTTCAGTGAGAGGGCTGGCTGCAATCTCCGAGACCAAAAAGATCCTGAATATCAGAAATATCCCTCCTCAGGATAAGAAGGTCTACAGTCTGCTGAGGGAAGGTCAGACCATAGGCTGTTTCCAGGTGGAGAGCCCGGCCATGATGAATCTCCTCCGCCGGATGAAGCCGGAGAATGTTTACGAATTGACCCAGGCTTTAGCCCTTATCCGGCCTGGCCCGACCGAGAGCGGCATGAAAGAAGCCCTTCTCCGCGGCCGGGAAGGGAGGCCTGTGTCTCGCGATGGTTTCTTGAGTCGAATACTCCCCGAGACTGGAGGCCTTCTCCTCTACGAAGAGCAGGTGATGCAGATCGCCGAGCGGGTGGCCGGGATGCCTCCTGAGGAAGGCGACATTCTCCGCCGGGCTCTTAAAGCCAAAGCGGTGGACACCCAGTTGAAGGGCCGGTTTTTCCGAGAAGCCGGGGAGAGAGGATACACGCCGGGCGAGGTCAAAAAGCTGTGGAAGATCATGGAGGAGTTTTCTTCCTACTCCTTCAACAAGGCCCACAGCGCTTCCTACGCCAGTATGGCTTACCAGGCTGTTTACTTGAAGGCTCATCACACGGTTCCCTATCTCGCATCTGTCCTCAATGCTGGAGGAGGCTACTATGGGTTGGCAGAGTACATCGAGGAGGCCAAGAGAAGGGGGGTCCGGATTCTGGGACCGGACGTCAACCAGAGTGACTACCAGTTCCAAGTGGAAGGGAGAAGCATTCGGGTCGGTTTGACATCCATCAAGGGGCTGGCTCTCAAAACAGCGGAGAAGGTCGTCGAGGGGAGAGAGGACGGGAAGTATCTTTCCGTGGAAGACTTTCTCTGCCGGGTAACTCTAACAAGGGCTGAACTCCTCTCCCTCATCAAATCAGGGGTCTTCGACTCTCTCGAGCCCAGAAGGACGCGGCAGGTTCTTCGCTATTTTCAAGGTCTGGAGGATGTGGAGGAAGTCTCGGACATCGACCCGAAACAGAAGGAGAGGATGCTCATCGACTCGCTCGGCTTCGACCCTGCGGGAGATTCCCTTTCCCTCTTCGAGGGAAAAAGGCCTTCTCTGCGGATAAAGGATTTGGCCGATTACGCGGGGCAGGAGGTGGAGATTGTGGTCAGAGTCGTGGATGCCCGCCAGAAGGCGGTGAAGCGCGGCCGGAGGTATTTTTTTCTCTTTGAGGATGAGACCGGCCTCTTGGAGGGAGTGGGGGAGACGAAATGTCTCACTTTTG
>Ga0180437_10005787_pt1 | contig 16763 bp, 15 predicted proteins | sample SS_ome_4_FD_132410 | JGI IMG/M metagenome (GOLD analysis project Ga0180437, IMG submission 132410) | Hypersaline lake sediment archaeal communities from the Salton Sea, California, USA - SS_3_D_1 metaG | ecosystem: Environmental > Aquatic > Non-marine Saline and Alkaline > Hypersaline >... | reverse complement strand
TCTCGTTATATCCTACGAGCCACCACGTTCCGTTCCCATCTTTAACCAATGCACATATTCCGCAGGGAGAAGCATCTGCAAGGGAGTCTCGGAGGATTTTAACCGCAAGGCTCGGCCTGTTTAGCTTAAAGCCTACAGATATTTGATAGTGGGTACTCTGCGGAAGGGCGATAGATTCTTCGTTACGGAATATACTGTCTGTCTCGGCTTGGATCTCCTTGAAAGCTACGGGAGCAGTAATAGCGGAGACCTCTCCTGAGGTTACGGTTACTGAGGTAATATTAGCGGCCTCGGCTAAAAATATCCGGGAGTTGCCTCCAACATTCTTAGAACAGGATTTTGTATAGGTTGCTAGGGTCATATTTATAAGTCTTTATATAGACGAAAAAAGTTATCTATAATATGTTTTCTGATCCTCGTATTGCTAGGATAATCAGAATCAGTTTCTGTAGTAACTATCTCACATTTATAATCTCCGTATCCAGCATCAGCAGTTACCGATCCGGGAATGATCATAGATATTATCCCGTCAGTTGTAGGAGTTTCTTTCGTTATCTCTCCTGCCGCTAAGGTCAGGGTATCAAGAAGATCAATATTGTATTTTCCTCGAACCTTTGCTGTAATAGTTAGGAATATCGAAGTATCAATAGCGTTTCCGTCAGCATCAGTCAGTGATACTTCTCTGTATATATCTTCACCCTGTACGAATATATCCATCGCTTTATCTTTTTAATTATTATACTACTACACCTTTGCCATTGCTATCCATATATGTTTCGATAGCATTTGCCAAGACAGGAAAATCTAAGTCGGACAATTTACCGCCTATAAATGCACATGATAATTGCCTTGTAGAATAACTTGCCGGAGTACCGTTACTGTTTCTACACCCAATAAAAACTGATCCAGACGCTAGTCCTGTAGAATCTATAGCCGCACTCGTACCCTTTTTTACTCCGTTCTGCCATACTTCCTGCGTTCCTGAGTTCGGCCTGTTTCCTACAAATAAACCTAGAGAATCTGTTACAGCTCCGGCTATATTAGATCCAGAGTTAAGCCTCGATAGTATATCCCCTGTACTATACATACATTGAAGGGTAATATCGACAGGACCATCAACGCCAATATCATAGAGAGTATTTGCGGCATCAGTACGAGAATATACTCCGATACAGGCACTATCTCTGCTATAATTTATTTGGTCTGTATATGGGTTATATCCTGTATTCAGATAATTATCTACACTCGCTGTAAAACCCTCTAGAGCAACGAAAGCAGGAGAGCCGACCTCAGTAATATCAAACGTACCGGGATTTTTCCAATTTTTGAGAGCCTCTCCGGCACTATTTACGGACTGAGCTAAGAGATAGAAAATATCAAACTTCGCCCATATCCCGGCATCTACTAAAGTAGATACTAATGTATTTTGTGCTGCAGCGATAGCGGCACTCGGCTTGGTAGTGAGGGAGTCATATACGGTCTGATACTCCGGGCAATATCCGCTTCCCTCTACGTATGCCCGACTCACAATACAACTCGGCTCATAGCCTGTTTTATATCCTATAGCCTTAACCGTAGTCGTTTCTGTTAAGGTTATCGGTGCTGTATATTCTGTAGAGTTATTATCCGGGTCGCTACCGTCAGTAGTATAGTAAATCGTTTCGCCTGATCTTGCTAAGAGGACAACATCTACGGAAATAAGAAAATCTGCATCAGTAACGAATTTAGGACTTAACGCCCAATCAGCAACATTAGCACCGCTAGTAATCGTCTTTGTCGCTGTTATCTGCTCGGAGTGTAGTACAGGCTTTGCCCCACCTGATGAGTGCTTATAGGATATAAACTGCCAATCTGCTCCGTACCAACTCCGCTTTATCCTTATAGTATCTCCAGAGGCTTTCCAATTTACCCCGTCTATTGACCATGTAATCTTTCCGCTATCATCATCGGCAATATCAACCGTAAGGTCAATCATCTTATCTAGAGGATCTGATGTCGCAACACTCTCTACCGTATAACTCTGGCCGCCTGTTACAGGATATAGTTTTACGAGGTTGGACTCGAATAAAGGGATAAAGCGAGGATTGACCAAATATGTTATTGTTATTATCCCTGTAGAAGAGACAACAGTAATAGACTCATAGAAGTTCTGGAATAACCGTAATAAGGTATGTAGGTTTGCTTTTTCCGTTGGATCGGTAAGATCATAGTCGGTACTATTAACCGTAACAACCCCATCCCCATCTATAGCATAAGGAACGAGAGGCGTTTTGACCTCTCCTGTAATACCAGAAGGGACTGTAATCTGAGCAAAAGCTACATTCGGGCAAGTCTGCCCGTTATACATAGTTATCTCAGTAAAAGTCTGTACGGGTAGAATAATACTTGCCCCACTAGGTATCTGCCATATCCATGAAGTAATCGTAGCAACTCCGTTACTTCTTGCCTCGGCATTTACTATATTGTTAGCTGTAGAGGCTTCGTATGTAGATCCTTCCGGGTTGATCTTCTTTACAGGCTCAGTAACTAGCGTAGAATCTGCCTGTAATTCAGACATATTTGCCGGAGTATTATTTGGGTTGAAATAATAAACACCGTATCCTATATCATGGTACACCCCGTTAGCGGCATAGATATAATGGTCAGGGTCGGGGAGTTTATAATTTTGACCTGTATCTCCTATAGCATTTGTCATTCTCGTTCCCCACTCCCCGAGGTCGTCACAAATGCCAAACCCTATCGAATTAAGAGCTACGCAAACGTGATGCACCCATACTTGATCTGTAACCGTATCCGCTATAAATACTCTATCTCTTAAATACCGAAACCCTTTAGTGTAATTTCTTTCATTTGTTTCAAGATCTGCAAGTCCGAGGATATTTGCTACGTACTCAGCTACGCTATAGACAAAGCCGCTATTTATATGAAATCTTAACGTAGATAGGTTTGAGTTGTTATTAGTGATTTTAATAACATCCGTATATGGAGTAGCAAGAGCAATATTGAAAGATAAAACGCTTGCGGCCTCTCTCCTTATAACTTTTGCCAAAAAGTCTTTTTTTGCTACTGTAGCTATCAGATCACTCATGTTACAACTCCTTTACCGTTACTGTCCATATAAGTCTCAAAAGCATTAAACAGAGCCGTTCTTTCAGTCGATGTAAGATAGCCGCCTATAAATCCTAAAGAGATCTGTCTCGTGGAATAGCTCGATGGAGTTCCCCCGGCACTACGGCAACATATAAATATTGCCCCGTTAGCTTCTCCGGCAGATGCTACAGCTCCGGTATTTAATTGAGTGCCGTTCCTGTGTATCTCTTGATTAGAGGCATCGGGTCGGGCGATAGCAGTCATACCGAGAGAGTCCGAGACTGCTCCGGATAAGTTTGTTGCTGAGTTTATTTTTCCCAAAGCGTTACCCCCGGAGTTCGACTGAATCGTTACATCCGAAGATCCATCGTAACCCATATCATAGGCCGAGGAAGATACATCTGTCCGGGAGTACAGACCCATAACGGCGCTATTTTGCGACCATTGAACCCCGTGTGAGATAGGATTGAATCCTGTATTTAGATAGTTCGATGTACTCCCGAGAAATCCCTCATAGGCTGTAAATGTAGGAGATCCCACTTTTGAAATATCATACGTACCCGGATTGACCCAATTAGTAAGTGATTCCGTCTCGGCATGTGCGGCAAGGATATATAGACAATCGAGCTTTGTCCATACCCCGGCAGAGACTAACGACTGAACCATCGTATTCATAGCGTCAGCTACAGCCGTAGAAGGCTTAACTGACCAACTATTATAAACAGCCTGAAATTGTGAAACGTAGAGAGAGAACTGAGCAAAGTCGGCTGTCTCAGCATCCATAGCCGCCCCGAGAGTAGCATCAAGAGGGAGAGAAGGATCTGCCATAGATCTTACTAGCTTTATGTTCGTTCTTGCCGCCTCTTCATCGAAGGGACTCTCACCTGAGTTCATAATATCCTCGGATAAATAGAGAGGGCGAGAGAGAAGATCTGTCTCATTGTAGCCTACAAGCCACCACGTACCGTTATTGTCCCGGACAAGTGCTAACATACCGCATGGAGAGGCATCGGATAGAGAATTGCGTAACGTATTAACATCCTTAGAAGGCTTCGAGACTTTTAGATCCAAGCTAATATCATAGGCATGGTTCAGCTTTCCGGCAACTTTCTCTTCTGTCCTTATTATAGAATCCAGATCTGCTTCGATCACCTTAAATGCCCCTGCTCCTGTAATAGAAGAGATCTCCCCGGCTGTTACTACTATAGCAGAAATATTAGCCGCCTCAGCAATAAAGATCTTACTGTTTCCGCTAATATTCTTAGAGCATAATTTTGAGTATGTAGCTAGTGCCATATTCCTATTTTCTTAATAAGCAGACAGATCCACTAGTAAGTTTAATATTGATACTTTTTTTGCTCTTTGGAATTATCAGCGGAGGATCTGTAACCTTTAGCGTTTTTGTACCGATCCCAAATAAAGCTACAAGGTCGGTGCTGTCTTCATCTGTCCATGTAGCAATTACAGTATCCTCTCGGGCAACGATCCCGTAATGAGGCGTAGTATTTGTAGATGTTCCATCTTCAAGATTCCACCCCTCAGGAGCTAATAATTTTGCTATGTACGAGTTCATGATAATTTAGTTTATAAAAGTTTGAATTAATATCTACTTTCGGGAAGGATTCAATACGGGAGTCCAAGCCTACGTTAATAATCTTCTCGAGGCCGAAGAAATCGAAATACGGGTTTTGATTTATAAGAGTATTCTGCCCGGGGCCAACATACGCCTCGGCTTCCCATCCCGGTTTAGCCGGATCCTGATAGCCTCCATCGAATCCAAGCAGATAGATCTTCTCTGCCCCGAGGTGGAGAGCCACAGCGATAGCCAGAAAGCCGGACAGGTTCACTTTCTCAATATGCCAATCCAGATCTAGGGTATCATGGTTCGGGAAGATCTCAACCTGAGTGAAGTCATTCCTTTCTGTAAGATTTCTCAGACATACTTTATAACCGGAGTACGAATCGAGAAACTCTCCCATACCGTACTTCTCGGTTACGGGAGCATCAATACATAAGAACATAGAGGAAGGAAAGTATTTAACAGCGTAATTTAAAGCGATTACAGGCTGTCTGAGGCGATTAAAGTCAAAAGAGGCTAGAGAGTACCCACCGCCTACGATCGTAACCGTATGACCCTTAAAAACACTATCTGGTAGATTTATCTTCATTAGTAGTATTTAAGATCTTGAGTATAGTCGTCATCGTCAGAATCGAGGTCAGGATCTTCAAAGATTATTCCCCCGGCTATTTTTATAGTCTCATCAGCGTTCTTGGCTTTATAATAGAGAGAGTATGAATCAGAGTTATCATCCAGATATTTACTCAGCCTTCGGATACTAGCAAAGGCCATATCTAGCGTAGTATTACGAAGGTCGTTCAACTCTCCTTCGGATGCTCTGGATCTATTCTGCCCCGTCAGTACATTTACTCCCGTCGTAGATACCTCTACATAGATTTCGGGAAGTACGTAATATTTCACGAAATAAGCAAGGGCAGGCTTAATGAGATCTACTATAGCCGTATAGGAAGAGGGAGCGGCTACGATAGCATCATAGAAGTCCTCGCCCACTATAGGAAGGATATGCCGTAGCTGTACCGCTTCAATTATGTTACTCTTGATCTTCTCTGTAGAAACATCCCGAGAGAAAGCCTGTCCGATTATTTCATCCGCTGTTATTAGAGCCATCGTTTCTAGATCTTGATTGGTTTGGCATTACTATTATCTGTTGTGCAGGATCGTTCTCATCGAAGTCCAGACCTTTCTCCTGCCGGAGTTCCCATACGTATTTGTAATTATCAGTATCGAGCGGAGGTCTGTTAATAAATTTAAAATCTTCCGGTACATCCAAGCCGATAACATCCCTATAGAGTTCAGAAATTATTTCGATATATTCCTTCTGTCGGTTATTGATTACGGTATTCTTAGCGACCTCGTATTCATTCAAGATCCTCTGAGTATCGAATCCCGTATTGTCAGCTATCCCCGTAAGAGTTCTGAACCATTGGTGAGAGACTATAAGATCGGCAAGGCTCTGCTCATGTAATTTTATCCAAGATCCCTCGTCATGTTGCTTAGTCTCTATAAGCTGAGCCTGTTCCGCTTTCTGATTCTCTGTAGCTCTCCCTTTGGTAATCGTGAGAAGTTTTGCCTGATTGTCCTCTCCCGTATAGTTCTTTTTGATATAGTTCATTACGTCTTTCGACTCCTGAGGATCTTTTACGGGAACGACCAAAATACCTGATACCCGGAAGGAGTTTTTGAGCCTCGATAGATTCCATTTATTCGTCTTAAGATCTATCTGAATACTGTCCTTTGAAGAGAGGTACTGAGGCACTCCATAGTAAACAAATTCCGGTTCGTACTTCTTTTGGTGATATACGGAGCGATAGGCAGGAAAATCCTCTACGCCCGGATCAGGCTCGAACTGAGGATATACGGGCAAATACTTCCTGTACTTGTCATACTTCCCGGTATCCTTCGACCAATCAGGGTGTAATATTACTCGCTCCTGTCCTTTCTCTAGCCTGACCTTCGTAGCATCTATATGATTGAACCATAAAAACGATCTGTTCCTATCTGTAATCAATTCCCAATATCCGTTACCAAACATCCCGTAGTCAGTATCTATCTTTTCGAGAAACTTCTCAATGGATTCTCCCTGATAGTTTATATCGTCAAGAAGATCCAAAAAAGATTGATCTTCGGTAGTTAGTCCGTCTCCCATAAAATAGGTATGCTTCGAGTTCAAGATACCTCTATGATTCGGAGAGGTGCGGCAGAAGAGGGCGAGAGCCTGCGGAAACATATTATCAGCACCGAAAGGGATAAAATCGGAAGTACCAAAATTACGTATATCCGAGTACGGCTTTATCTCCGGCTCAGAGAGAGAGATCAGATGAGCGTGTATATCTTTATCAGTCTTCATAACTCTTATTAAAAATAAAGGGTGAACCGTTTAGTCCACCCTTCGTTATTATTTACTGCTCTTGCTTTTCGTATCCGGAACTACTGAGGGATGCCCGAGATCGTAAAGGATTTTCAACTGTGATTGGGTGGCATCATCCAGATTGACTCTAAACATCCTTGATCCCTTCTTAACAGTTACGCTAGATCCCTTATAGCCGGAAGCAATCTTGAGCTTCTTTACGGGCATTAAGCGTAAGTTATGAAGGTCGCTGTACCACCCGTTATAGTAGCTCCTACAGTAGAATCAAAAGGCAGGGACAGGTATCCGTTAATACACTCGAGGGCGATAGATACTCTTTGAGCATCATCCTCGTTAGGCTCTGCACCCGAGGCCATATTGTCCTGTACCAACCGCAAGGCTCTGTTATACCCGTCTGTTTCGTTATAGCCTACAAGCCATGAAGTACCATTACCATCTGTAACGATAGCAAGAATACCGCATGGAGAAGCGTCAGCGAGAGAGTCCCGGAGAGTATTTAAGGTTGTACTCGGCTTGGCGAATCCCATCTCCACTCTATGCGTATAACCTATATTGCTAGAGTTCCCTGCTCCTTCCTGCGTATGAATAATACTGTCAAGATCCGTTTGTACTTCATGGAATGTCTTACCGGAGTCCATCGTTAGTGCTGAGATCTCCCCGGAAGTAACCGTAACGGCATTGATATTAGCGGCTTCCGTAACATAGACCGCAGAGTTGCCCCCAACGTTCTTAGTACAGGATTTCGTAAAGGCGGCTATGGCGAATGCCCCGATAACCCCTGCCTCGGCCTGTATCATTGCCAGAACTACCGTAAAGACGATAATAGCGGCAAAGCTGATAATTAGATTTCTAATGTTTTTCATAGTAGTGTCCTCCGATATTTAGAGAGCAAAACTACGATTGCCTAATAGGCAACCGCAGTCAGCTTGTTATGAACATACTGTACTCCCATCACTAACTTAGAGCGAAAGCGATTCTCTTCCTGATCCGGGTTGTACCACATCTTAGTCTCGGTAAACTGATTCGCTGAATCTATCCCGAGAACCAAGTTATCAATGGAGGTATATATGACCCTATGAGGATAAGCGTAGAGAGATCCGCTAGCGTGTGGGAAGTCGGCATCGAGATGCACATCCCAACCCATACCGATAATGGGAATACCCCGGTATGTGTAGAAACTCTGTCCGTTCTCTAAGAGTACCTGAGCACGTTCCGTACCGAGGCTCTCAAGATAGGTCATGTAATTCTCGAGGACGAGATCCGATACGAGAAAGACTTTCTGATTTGCAGGAAGTTGTTTCAGAACCTTATCTGCTCCTACATGGAGAGCCAAGAAAATATCTTCGGACTCTCCGGAAGCGAGAGCGGCAGGAGCGGTATTCGCTGTCGTAGCGGCATTACTCCCATCCAAGTTCCCGGTAACATTAGTAACCGTAGGCGTAGGTATTGGCTGTCCCGGTACGGCAGAAGTGAATACAAGCGTAGTCGTTCCTGTCAGGGTTATCTCTCTTAAAGCAAGAGCAGCCGCATGAAGAGCTACAAAGGCGGCAGAAGTAACCGCAATGCTCGTATCGAAGGTAGCCAAGTAATTTACTCCACCAACGGTTACGTTAGCAGTCCCGGCAGTTCCCGTAAGGGTAACAGTATTGACCTGTGCTACGGCTCCATCGGTTACGGTATGACGGAAGATCTGAGTATCTGAAGGAGAAGTAGCAGCATTCGACATAAGAAGTTTCCACATACCATCGAAGGCATTATAATCTGCATCGGCTGTCCCGGAAATTACTCCCGAACTTACGGTCTCCTTATCATCGTTATTGAGCCAGAATTGACGGTACACATCTGAGGCTACAGCGTTAGCGTAGATCTCGATTATGATGTTCTTAAGCATCGTATCGTCAAGGTTATTCCAATCATCCTTCCTTAACCCGGACTCGAATACAGTCTGATAGAAGTCCAGAGCGTCGTCTGCGGCCTCGGCTTTCATCCTGTAGGTGGTAAGAGTCCTCTGAGTGTAAGTCGTTCCAGAGGCGGCTGAAAATCCCTTTGCGTAGGCTTTCAGCAATTTACTTGCCGCACCGAAGTAATTAAGTTTTTGACCGGATACTACATTCGGAATAATCCTTATGCCCTGAGTCTCGAGCGGAGACTTCCCAATGAACATAGGTCTCAGAAAATAGTCGAGCGTTTCCTTACCGCCCCATGTGATAGAGGTAGTAATGAAGGTAGAAGCAGTAATCAGTCCGGGATCAGCAAATACATCCGGGACGATCAGAGAGATAACGAACAGTACGAAGAGTCCTGCCCTGAATGCGAATAAAAGTGCACGTTTCATTTTGATCTGTTTTTGGTGTTTATTAAAAATATATTGATTATTCGTGAGGCGTATCAAATTCGCCCCGGAGTTTCTTAAGATCAGCAAGAAGCATCTTCTTCTCTTCGCTGAGATTTTCGTCTGGATCTTCTGCTCCTTCCAACCCTGCAACAGCAGTACCTTTGGCGTTCTCTTTTGTGATCCTTCCTTCGAGTTCGAGTACCCGAGAACTAAATTCCGAAATCTGTCCTTCGAGTTCAGAGATCCTTTCGTTTGCGGCCGCTAGATCTTCTACGGCAGTTTGCATCTCTTCCGGGATCTCGGGAGCCTCGGGAAGATCATTCAAGAGGGTATCGAAGGCGTTAAGCCTTTCTGTAACTTCTGCCGGGATCTCCGGTTCGGCCTCTTCTCCCTTGCGGAAGGTGTCGGCAATAAATGATTTTAGATCCTCGAAAAGGGCTGTAAGTCCCTTATTCTCAGTCTGTTGCGTAGTTTCCATTTCTGATTGTTTTTGGTGTTTATATTCCTGATATTTATTTAAAAACGATTCTACTACATCCGGGTGATTAACCGCCAGATCATAGATCCTCGGGTTTTGATCCAAGAAGGATGTAACCTGTAAAACGAGTTCATCCTCTCCAAACTGCTCGAATAGTCCTTCTGTAGCCGCAGGATTATCTACAAGATCGGTAGCCAAGAGAGCCTCGAGCGTAGCATCCCTGCGTTGCTGTTCTACTCCTTGATCATCTTTCCATCTATGAATCTTATCCTCTCCCGGGCGAAATACTATAGAATTTCCGAACATATCAGGATTATTCTCGGCCATACTCAAAACGTAGTCCCATGCGTTCCCTAGCTTCGGAAGGTTCTTAGCTGTTTCATCTAAGTGGAGATCGGCAATCGTATGAAGCCTCATACCTGTTCTCTTCGGCTCTCCTTTATAGTAAAGATCTTCAAAAGCCTCGTCAGGCACTTCAACGGTACGATAGTTCTTGTATCTTCCGATATAAGTCCCGAGGGCGGTACTGCACATATTCGGATGCCCGAATCTAGCCTTAACACCTACTTTTTGGGATCTTCCTTCTCGGGCAACTCCCCGGATAAAGTCTTTATTAAGGAATACGCCATGACCTCTGGCTGGACCTTCTGAGCATACCTTTACCCCCCGGATTATTCCCTCATCACGATTTACCTCTTCAAAGGTCTGCTGATATAATGGATCGCTAGCAAATAATTTCATGCTATTTATTTTATGATTATTTCTAGACCGGGAGCGGGGTGAGTTCCTGCGAATTTCTTTACTGTCCATTCTGAAGATACAGCATTTATAATCTCGCTGAGCTCAGGGATTTCTACCAATTCATCCTGAGGCTTCTCTAGACGATTATGGATATGTAGTTCATAATTCCCGTTGTCTCTATATATCCGAAAACAATAATCTGCTACATCTAAAGTAGTGCTATCGAATAGATCTTCGATCAGCTTAAGAATATCATTCTTGTCCATAAATACAAAGCTATTGTAAGAATCAATACGGAAATCTCAAATATTTTACATTTCCTGAATGATGCTGTTTTTAGCTTGATACAGCGATTTTAAGGCTTCTGGGGTATAGTAATACAGGTCAGAGGTAGTACGACTAAACGGCTATGGGCGAGGTAGTTATACGGCTAGAATATCTATATTTATAGATATGATTATTTGTTATATTTTGTCCGAAATTCCGGCTACGATCTTATCAACAGCCGAAAATGATACGCAATATCTATCGGCCAAAAAGATCTTTACATCGGTTTTCCTGCGGAAGTTTATCCTGTTTTTGTACTCGTTTCTGATTAGAAGATCCCTTGCCCCACGCTCTGAAATTACTCCCATATCGAAGAGAGTTTCTGTAACTTCCTCGGGGAGATCCAGATCAGCTTTCAGAGCCTCGGCTGTTTTTAATCTGATATTTATCATATCCCTTCCGTCTGTTCGATAATATCTAGACGTTCATCTGCTTCTCTCACTTTGTGCATATCTAGCACTACGGGGATCTGTTTCATAGCCGCTATTATCTGAGAGGATATATCCGGGAGATCCAATCTGCTAGTATCAGGAGCAGGGACAATACCTCCAGAGGCAAAACCGGGAACACCTATTTTTCGGAAAGTCTCTGCCCCACCGAGTTGCAGTTGCTGTCCTCGGTTTAATATAACTTCCCCCGGCTTAACTAGGGCGAGAGTATTATCCCCGGTTGTAGGCATCCCCGGCATTTCTGATCCCGGCTGTACTTTACCGCCTTCGGCAAATTTCTGACGGGCGATAGTAGCTATCTGGATACCGCCTAATGCTCCTGCCACCCCTGCCATAATCGGCCCCATCGGAAGGAACGGTTTTGTCTGTAGAGCGTTTATGACCGCATTTGCTGTTCCTATAATAGCCTGAATATATGCAATGTTTCTCTCCTTCTTGGCGTACTTCTTTTCGATCTCGAGACGCTTCTCTTCGTTATCTCCTACGGCAGAAAGTTCTTTGGCTTTGGCGGCGGCAAATAGATTAGAGAAAGCCTGTACCGCCTGTCCTGCCATCTGAGTATATTGCTGAGCATTTTTAATCTTAGCATCTCTAATAGCATCGTCAGATTTTTTCCTCTCTTGGTCTTGCTTCTGCTGTTCCTCTGTACGCTGTGTTTCATAGCGTCTAAAGATCTCTAAAGTATTGGCCTGATATAACTCTTCCTCGGCTAATAGTGCCTCGTTTATTTGCTTCTGTAGCTCCGGGTGTAATTCTAGTATCGAATATAATTCCGCTACTCTAGTATTATATCGTAGCGTTTCGTTAGCCTGTGCCTGAATTTCCAGATCCTCGATAGCCGCTATCCTTGCTTTCTCTATATCTATCTCGAGGGTTGCTCTCGCTTTCTCTAGAGCGATCTCAGCTTTTATCCGAGCTTTCTTTTCATCTTCGGTCTCTCCTTCAGTACCTCCACCGCCTCCAGGCTTCGGCTTCGGCTTCGGCTTCGGTTTTTCCTCTAACAGCTTCAGATCTCCTAATAGCTTTATCGTTTCTTGTATCTCGTTTTTAAGATCTGCCCGGGCATCCTGCTCTTTTTTAATCAATCCCGGTAGCCTCTGAGTTTGAATTATTGCTGCATTTACTTGAGCCGTAGTAGCGGCATTCCTTTCCAGAGTACCATCTGCATTTTTGCGTAGGATCTCTTCTTGAAATTCTAGCTGTCGGGTCAAATTCCTCTCTTCCTGTACCGATTCAGCTATAGCTTCCGCTTGATCCTTGTATAGCTCTTCTATGACTGCAAGTCTGATCCTCTTCTCATACTCTTCATTCGTACTAGCAAGAGCCGTTTTAAGTTCCTCGTTACTTACTTTCTCGGCATCTATATTTTTTATGAAATCAGGGTACTCTTCTTGAATAGATTTTATAAGATCCAACCTGACCTCTTCGGAAGTATTTAAGTTCGTAGCCGCTCCGACTAGATTATTAATATTCGCCTGTTGCCTTATAAGAGCCTCGGATGTTTTCTCTATAGGGAATACAGCATCGGCAAAGCCTTTAATAAGAGGCTCGAAAAATTCTCCTATGGCAAAACGAGCAGTCTTAAATCCTTCCTTTATCCGATTCATCGTAGTTGAGAGTTCATTCATCTGAGTCTCGAATGCCCGAGATAAAGAAGAGCCTTCGCCCCAATCTTTATTTACGGTTTGAAGGATCTCATCGTATTCCTTTAGCTGTCTCGTACCTAACGCCCCTGCTCCTACGAGAGCTCGTATATTCGGGAAGAGTTGAGCGACCTCGGCATTACCGCTCTCTACGGCTTCGGCAACATCCTTTAATACGTTACCGAATCCTGCCTGTTTTACATTAGCCGCTCCGTAAGCAATTCCTAGTTTATCAAATACCTCTGCCGCCTGTTTCGTAGGCTTAAGGACTCCGACCATAAGGTTCTTGATTGCTGTAGTAGATTCTTGGGTACGGATACCTTGCTTGGTAAGGATAGCGTATGTACTTAGTAGCTCCTGATAGGTTACATCTAGCTGATTCGCTACCGGGGCAACCTTCCCGATCTCAGCAGATAGTTCCGCTACGGTAGTCTTTCCAAACTTCTGTGCCGAAAAGAAAGCGGCCGCAACTCGATCCGTTTCCTCGTATGATAGTCCATAAGCATTAAGTACGGAAGTAAGTCCATCTACGGCTGTCCCTAGATCTGTAACACCTCCCTTTGCTAGTACGGTAGCCTTCCTGAGAAACTCTGCCGACTCTGCCGCAGGAACGCCTGCCGATACGGCATCAAAAAGAGCCTTATTGGTGTCCGCTACAGCGAGGCCGTAATCTCTTATCAGCCGTATTGTCTGCCCTCCGAGTGCACGATTATTAGCATCTAAGAGAGTCTGTACGTTTGCCTGTCCTTCTGAAAATTCTGCGAAGCCTTTAATCCCTCCACCGATTAGTCTCTGGAAGGTACGGGCAACGGCTACAGCCGCAACGATACCCCCGGCTATTGCTTTGAAAGCCTGTACCGCTCCCTTCGAGTATTCTCCTACGAGGGTTTTGCTCCCGGAGATACTACGATCATAGTCCCGGATCTGCTTAGTATTGGCGATAATCTCTTTACGGAGTTCGGTCATTCTCCTACGGCCTTCGGCTGTGCTAGTATTTAGCTGATTCGCCTCGGCTCTAAGCTGTGCAGTACGTCTCCGCAAGGCTTCCATACTTCCGGCAGATGCCGTAAATGCCTGTGCCGATAGTCTCTCGGTCTTATTAAGATTTGACTTCTGAACCTGTAGATCTTTCGTCTTACTCTTTATAGTAGTAAGATTCTTGAGGTGCTGTTCCTCGTTTATCTTCCCTTTCTTATAGAGAGCCTGAGACTCTTTTCGTTCTTCGTTTAGAGCAGAGAGAGCCTGATCGATCTTTACTATCTCTTGAGCCTCTTTAGAGACTCCCTCGACCTGTACCCTGAATGTTAATATTTTCTTCGTACTTGCCATTACTTAAGTATTATAAATTCGATCTTCGCCTTCACCCCGTTAGATACGATATTATTTATATATCCGTAAACTTCATCCGTGCCGATCTTGATTTTATATCTCACTCTGAATCCCTCTTCACTATCAGTATTTAGAACCGTAATGAATTGCTGTAGTTCCTGTGCCGGGACAATAGCCTCGACAGTCAATAGCTTTCCTTTATCTATAAGGTGGATATTATTAATATAATAGTCGTCTATCAAATCAGCGAAACTTACGGAAGAGGTCTCCGGCCAACTTGTTTTAGTAACTCCTTCAAATTTCCAATCATCCGTAACAGCATTATAGCCTTCCCATTGTAGAAGTCTCGGACTCCATGACTTTATCCTTTCTACGGGATACAATAATGTTTCGTCTATAGTTCCCCATATCCGGGGCGGTCTATCTGTCCACCAAAGAATAGTTTTAAATTGTCCTGTAACGATAGGCGAAAAGACTTCATTTTCGATAGTCTCAACCTCTTTTTTTGCATAAAGGCTCGACAGCGTTATCGTTCCCTTTCCGGGGATCTCCCCGTTTTCATCTTTATAGGCTTCCATCGCTGTATCACTAGAATCATCCTTAAACTTGAAAACGATAGAAGAGGCATAATCATTTGCTATAGGCATCTGCTCCGGGTTCTCATTATCAATATACTCTGTCCAATCCTTCTCGTTAGTCGTAAAGAAATCATCGTGCGGCTCTATGCGTACCGTCTTATTATTCCTATCTACAAAGAAGCGGAGATTGAAAAGATGTTTTACGGCCTTCAAGAAAGATACCTGATTGATCGGAGGTATCCACTCTGATATAGTTACCGTAGAAAGCGGAGCAGGCCATAATAGCCATTGATCTACTACGTTGTAAAATAGATCTCCTGCCGGAAGGAATACCGTTAATGTCTCTGGACTTACAGGATCGCTATTTGTAGCCGTAACGGATACACTAGCATATACCCATATTATATCATCCTCTAGGAAGGGAGCGACTAAAGTATCTAAAGTAAATTCGGTATCCAGATCAGCTATATCCGTAGAGGTCTCGAAGGCTACAGAGGTATCGACAGCCGATCTTCTACGATAGATCCTTAATGTTATAATACAGGAATCGGGAGTATATGGAAATGAATGGCTCGGTGTCAGCTTTGCTATAAAGCGATATTGTCCATCCTTCGGAACAGTATATTGATCACTACTATAATTATTGCCTTCGTCGAGATTCTGTGTATTTATATCTACCCGATTTGCATACGTATCCCTGCTTAGAACTACGGTGTCTTGGGTTGAGGAAGGTATATTGCCCGACTCTGTATTATTCCCCGGAGAAGTAATCTCGGCCTCAAAAGCGATTCCCTCCAATAGAGAGCTATCTAATATCGGTGGAGAGGACAGAAGATATTTATTTGTAAAGGCGGCATTCGATAGGAATGAACTATTAATAGTCCAATCTGATAGGATCTCTTCGATAATCTCTTTTAGCCGGAACATAGGGATCATATCTTGAATAAGAACATCTGCCAATGCTCCGGTCTCTCCGCTAGATAAAGCACCGAAGTTAATAAGAGGATAACGGTAGAATGTCCCTGACGCCCAACTTGTAGTAACGGTACTCGCCTGATAGGTATGATCCCACGTTGATAGGTCTAGATCCTGTAGCGTTAATTCCTTCCTAGCATCGAGCCAATCGTCTGCGGATATTATCATTTCGTAATATTCTGAGGTGATCTTTAGTACCCGAATAGATCCCTCTAGAATACTTACATCGTTAATATAGATATATCCCGTTTCGGAGATCTCATCAAAGACAGATAGATCTTCATAGAAAGCGAGTATTTTTCTGTTCGTATCCGTTCTAGGAATATTAAGCGTAAATGATTTATTGTTTCTCCCGGATAATATTTCTAATATCGTGCCGATAGAATATTGCACGTTAAGGCTTTCTGAAAAATCTAGCCGATCACTTCCTATATAAATATCAATCGTCATTCCTCTATTGTTATCTCGCCTACGAGCTGATCCTTATCTCGCTGTACTCTCATACTATCTGATATTACAAAGACTTCTGTACGAGTCTCTACACCGTCTACAGTATCATATTTATATACCGTCTTGCTCTCTATTATTTCACTAACGAGGGCGAGGATCTCTTTAACCTGATAATCTGTCTCTAGCCTCTTTTCGGTAAATTTAAGCGTTCTCGCTGTCCTATTTTTATTGCTAGAGTTCCTGTAGCTTGTGCGTTCTACTTTTCGGATCTCTTCGATACCACCGGAGAAAGTAAATTGAGCTATGCCGCCCTGCCTGTTTGTCCACTCTAGCCGGATCATTTCAGGGCATACAGGCTTATTTACTCTACGAATAAAGTGATATGCGGAAGCGGCTACGGAAGTATCATAATTTGCTAGCG
>Ga0180437_10005786_pt1 | contig 16766 bp, 6 predicted proteins | sample SS_ome_4_FD_132410 | JGI IMG/M metagenome (GOLD analysis project Ga0180437, IMG submission 132410) | Hypersaline lake sediment archaeal communities from the Salton Sea, California, USA - SS_3_D_1 metaG | ecosystem: Environmental > Aquatic > Non-marine Saline and Alkaline > Hypersaline > Sediment... | reverse complement strand
GGGATCCTCCCGCTACTCCTTGACCGAAGCCGGAGCCCAGCGGCGGGAGTTGAAGATGGCTATCGGAGCCAGGGCCGCCTCACTGCTGGAGGAGGGAGACATCATCATCATCGACGGCGGCTCTACCACCGAATACCTGGCCAAAAGCATCCCGGATACGCTCCAGCTGAGCGTACTCTGCTGGGCTCTCAACATCCTGGTCGAGATTCATCGCCGGGAAACCTGCTCTCTGGTGTTCGCCGGCGGCAGCCTGCACGAAAACAGTCTGGTATTCGAAAGTCCCGAGGGCGTCGAGCTTATCAACCGCTACCGGGCCAACAAGGCCTTTCTCTCGGCCAGCGGGGTCAGTGAAAAACTCGGGGTCACCTGTACGAATGCATACGAAATCGAGGTGAAGAAAGCATCGATCCGATCCTCCCTGGACCGCATCCTCGTGGTCGACTCGAGCAAGTTCGGCAGGATCCAGCCGGCCTACTTCGCCGATCTGTCAGAGATCACCACCGTGGTGACCGACAGCGGTATTCCGGCGGACTACGCCGAGCACATCCGCAGCCTGGGAATTACCCTCCACATCGTCTGAGAACTATTATCTGAGAACTTCCGCACGGCATCCTTGATGGGATGCTTCAATCCCAATACAATGGTGGTACAAGATATGGGAAATCTAATACTCGTCTCAAACCGGCTGTCCGTGTCGGTGGATAAGAAAAAGGGAAAACTCGAGTTCAAACCGAGCATGGGCGGCCTGGCAACGGGTTTGAGCTCCCTCGAACAGCGGAACCAACGCATCTGGATCGGCTGGCCCGGGCTGGAGGCGGAAGAACTGTCCGAGGAGGACAGACTGGTAAGCGGCTCGATCTTGAGGCAGAGGTACAACAGCATCCCGGTGCACCTGACCCGGGAACAGCTGAAGAGTTTCTACTACGGCTTCTGCAACAACGTAATATGGCCCCTGTTCCACTACTTCCCCAGCTATGCGTACTACGACAACACCCTCTGGGACTCCTACAGGCAGGTCAACTCGATCTACCTGGAAAAAGTGCTGGAAGTTGCGGGTGCGGAGGACACGATCTGGATTCACGACTACCAGCTGATGCTTCTTCCGCAACTGATCCGGGAAAATGTTCCGGAAGCCCGGATCGGGTTTTTCCTGCATATCCCCTTCCCCTCCTTCGAGGTGTTCCGACTCCTGCCCTGGAGGACCGAGATCCTCACCGGATTGCTCGGGGCCGATCTTATCGGATTTCATGCCTACGACTACGCCCGGCACTTCATCTCCAGCGTTCGCCGCCTGCTGGGCGTGGAAAACAACATGGGCTACGTCCAGCACGAACATAGATTGAGCAGGATCGACGTCTTTCCCATGGGCATCGACTACAAGAAGTACGCCGCCGCTCTCTCGGACAGCAATGTAAAAAATCAGTTGGCCGGCGCCGCCCGGGAGTTGAAGGGCTTCAAGGTGATCCTATCGGTGGACCGCCTGGATTACACGAAGGGGATCCCCGAACGCCTCCGGGGGTACGAGCTGCTGCTGGAACGTAATCCCCAGTACCGGGAGAAGGTGGTCCTGCTGCTCATCGCCGTGCCTTCCCGAACCAAGGTCCATCGCTACCGGGCCCTTAAAAAAGAGGTGGATGAGCTGATCAGCACGATCAATGGGAGGTACGGAACCATCGGGTGGGTCCCCATCCACTATTTCTACCGGGGGTTTCCGTTTGACCGCCTCTGCGCTTTTTACGGTCTGGCGGACGTGCTTCTGGTCACGCCTCTGCGGGACGGGATGAACCTGGTGGCCAAGGAGTTCGTGGCCACCCATAGGAATTCGGGGGGGGTTCTGATCCTGAGCGAAACCGCCGGCTCGGCCCGGGAAATGGGAGAGGCGCTGTTGATCAACCCCAACAACAGCGAGGAGATCGCCGATGCTTTAGAGACGGCTTTGGAGATGGATGAGGGCGAGCAGGTTGAACGAAATGCCGTTATGAACGAACGGCTGAGCCGCTACGACATCGTGGCCTGGACCAAGGACTTCCTCAACAAGCTGAGCCAGGTTCGGGAGGTTCAGGAAAGCTATCTCGTGAAGCGAATGGCCGGTCCGTTCAAAGAAGAGCTGATCGCCTCCTATCGGAAAGCCGATGCGCGCCTGATCATCCTGGACTACGACGGCACCCTGGTGCCCTTCAGCGGCCGTCCTCATAAGGCGAGTCCGGATCGGGAACTGGTCGACCTGTTGAATGCCTTGGCTGCCGATTCGGCAAACGACGTGGTTGTCGCCAGCGGCCGCATGCGGGAGGTCATGAACGACTGGTTCGGAAGCATGAACCTGAGTTTGATAGCCTGTCACGGTGCCTGGCTGAAGCCCAAGGGACGGGAGTGGCGCTTGAGCGAAAGCTTGAACAACGAGTGGAAGGAGCAGTTACTCCCCATCTTTCAGCTGTTCAAGGACCGAACTCCGGGCTCTACCATCGAAGAAAAGGAATACGCCCTGGCCTGGCACTACCGGAATGCCGAACCGGAACTCGCCTCGCTTCGGGCCAGTGAGTTCAAAGACATCCTGTTCAGTTTTACCGGGGATTTGAATCTGGACATACTGGAGGGAAAGAGCGTCCTGGAGATCAAACCGGTAAACGTCAGCAAAGCCAGAGCGGTTTCGATGTGGTTGTCCCGCAACAACTGGCGGTTCATCCTGGCCGCCGGAGACGATACCAACGACGAATTCATGTTCAGCCAACTTCCCGAATCGGCTTACACGATAAAAATCGGCCTAAACATCTCCGAGGCCTGTTACTACCTCGAATCTCCCACGCAGCTTCGCCAACTGCTGTACGAAATCGTATCATGATGGAATTTCATATATCCCGGACCGCCCGGGACCTGTACCGCTTCGAGGAGTCGCTGTTCTCCTTGAGCGGCAATGTGATCTTCGCCAACTTTCACGCCGCCAGGGTGTTCGCCGCCAAAATCAACGACAAGCGGGATCTCATCCGCTATCCGGAGACCGCGATCCGATCCGGTCAAATCAACGCCATGGGCCTGATCGACGAGATCCTGCACTACGTGGTGAAGCTCTATCAGCAGCAAATGAAAGCCCGGGTCATGTCCGAGGCCCTGGCCTTCGTGGAGAAGTCTCTGGGCAGGGAAGCGGTGCAGCGGACCCTGCTCGGCTTCGTAGATGAGTTTCCGCCCGTTGCCGTGTATCGGGGCCAGTCCAATCCCCGAAGCTGGCTGGAGTCTGCAAGCGGCGGCGTCTCCCACCGGGAGGTGGCCCTGGAAGAGTTGCTGCTGCTCTGGCTGGACAATCGCAATCAGGCCTTTGCCCCATACGAAGAGCTGTTCAACGACGCGGAGCTGGAAAAGAGGACCGACTACAGAGGGATAATCACCGCCCTGAGGGAGTTCTTCGCCTCTCAGCCGCCTTTTGGACCGGACGATCAAAATCTGGTGGAGATGCTGCGCAGTCCTGCGACAGCTCATCCCCACTCCCTCACCGATCAGCTCGAGTACATCCGCCGGCGCTGGGGATCTCTGCTCGGAGATTTCCTGTTTCGCCTCCTGGGGAGCCTGGATCTGATGCGGGAGGAAGGCAAGCTCTCCTTTCTGGGAGCGGGACCCACCCGGGTGGTGGACTTCCGCGGTCTGGAGCTTCAGGGCGAACGCTTCAGCCCGGATCAGGACTGGATGCCCAGAGTGGTGATGATCGCCAAAAACGCCTATGTCTGGCTCGATCAACTGTCGAGGCGTCACGGGAAGGATCTCAGGCACCTGGATCAGGTCCCCGACGAGGAGCTGGACCGCCTGTCCGCCTGGGGCTTCACCGGACTCTGGTTGATCGGACTTTGGGAAAGAAGCGCCGCCTCCAAGAGGATCAAGCAGATGTGCGGCAATCCGGAGGCGGAGGCCTCCGCTTACAGCCTCATGTCCTACGACATCGCTCCCGATCTGGGGGGCTGGGAAGCGTTCAACAATCTCAAGCAGCGTGCCTGGAACAGGGGTATCCGCATGGCCGGAGACATGGTCCCCAACCACATGGGCATCGATTCGCGCTGGGTCATGGAGCATCCCCACTGGTTCATCTCCCTGCCCCACAGCCCCTTTCCTTCCTATACCTTCAACGGCCCCAATCTATCCTGGCAGGAAGGGGTGGGACTGTTCCTGGAGGACCACTACTACAGCCGCAGCGATGCGGCGGTGGTCTTCAAACGTTCCGATTCGGGGGGAGACCGCTACATCTACCACGGTAACGACGGCACCAGCATGCCCTGGAACGACACGGCTCAGCTCGATTTCCTCAATCCCGAGGTGCGCGAGGCCGTCATCCAAACGATCCTCCACGTGGCACGGTCCTTTCCCATCATCCGCTTCGACGCAGCCATGACCCTGACCAAGAAGCACTACCAGAGGCTGTGGTTTCCCGAACCGGGCACCGGGGGGGACATACCCTCCAGGGCCGATCAGGGTATGCAGCGGCAGCGCTTCGACGAGCTGATGCCCACCGAGTTCTGGCGGGAGGTGGTGGATCGGGTGGCCCGAGACGCCCCGGACACCCTTCTGCTGGCAGAGGCGTTCTGGATGCTGGAGGGCTACTTCGTCCGCACCCTGGGCATGCACCGGGTGTACAACAGCGCCTTCATGAACATGCTCAAGAACGAGGAAAACGCCAAGTACCGGCAGGTGATCAAGAACACCCTGGAGTTCAACCCGGAAATCCTCAAACGCTTCGTCAACTTCATGAACAATCCGGACGAGGAGACCGCGGTGGCTCAGTTCGGCAAAGGAGACAAATACTTAGGTGTCTGCCTGCTCATGGTCACACTCCCCGGACTGCCGATGTTCGGGCACGGACAGGTGGAAGGGCTGACGGAGAAGTACGGCATGGAGTACCGCCGGGCTTACTGGGACGAGCAGCCCGACGAACAGCTGATCCGGCGCCATGAGCGGGAGATTTTCCCGCTAGTCCATCGCCGCACCCTGTACGCCGATGTAAAGCACTTCCTGCTCTACGACCTGATCACTACAGAAGGTGCGGTCAACGAGGATGTGTTCGCCTACTCCAACCGATCCGGGAAAGAGCGCTCCCTGGTGCTGTACCACAACCGCTACGCCGAAGCCAGAGGCTGGATCCGCACCTCCACTGCCGTGTTGGTGGCCGGCGGTAACGGGGACCAGCGCTCCCTGCAGCGGCGCAGCCTGGGCGAAGGGCTGGGGCTGTCCAATGAGCAGGAGCTGTACTGCATCTTCCGGGACCAGGTGAGCGGATTGGAGTATCTGCGCAGCTGCAGGCGGTTGCAGGAGGAAGGTCTGTACGTGGAGCTCCACGCCTACCAGGCCCAGGTATTCGTCGACTTTACCGAGGTTCGCGACCACGCCCGACAACCCTACGCCCAGCTGGCGGAGTATCTGAACGGCAGAGGCGTGCCGAGTGTCGAAGAGGCTCTCCGGGAGGTGGTCATGCAGCCGGTGCACGGGCCCTTCAGAGAGCTGGCCGGGGCCGAGCTGTTTTCCCGGGTCAGCCAGGCAGCTTTGGATCGGAAGCCGGCGCCGCTGCTGGAGGAGCTCCGGCCAAAAATCGAAAAGCTATGCGATGTGGTCAAAGAGTTTTCCGGCGGAAGGGGCGATGCCCGGTCCTTGAGCGGGGAGCTGGAGCGAAAGCTTGCCGCCTGTATGGAGCTTCCCTCCATGAAGGCCGGGAAAAAAGGCGGTCAGCTGCGGGTGCCTGAACAGTTGCTTCGAAAGAAGAAAACCGATCAGCCGGAGATGCGCTCTTTCGAATTCGCCTGGGCGACCCTCCTGAGCTGGCTGCTGGTGCATGCTCTCGGAACACTCGTCGACAAGGAAGAGCCCGCTCAGCTCAGCCGCAGTTGGATCGACGAATGGTTGCTCGGCAAGCTCCTCCTTCCCACCCTCCAGGACTTCGGTTTGTCCGGGGAGGAAGCCTGGCGCGCTCTGGCCCTGACCAAGATCCTCACCAGCCATCAGAGCTGGTTTGCGGTACGGGATGAGGAGCCGGCCGGGCCTCACCAGGTTCTTACCACTCTGCTCGCCGATCGGGAGGTCCAGGCGTACCTGCAGGTCAACCGCTATCAGGGCGTTCTTTGGTACAACGCCGAATCGTTCCGCGAGCTGGTTGCGGGACTTCGAACCGCAGCCGCGGTGGATGTCCTGGCCGCTGCCGCGCGGGACAAGGAGGAGCCGCTGCGTATTCTGCTGGACAGATCGCGGCTGCTGGAGAAGCTCGAAGAGGCGAGCGCAGATGCGGACTATCAGGTCGAAAAGCTGGTGGAGCTCAGCCTGAAGGAGCAATCCATAAAGTGACGGCGGCGGGACGAAAACGCATAACCATAGAAAACGTGTGGCCGGAGATAGACTGCGGCCGTTATCCGATCCGCAGAATCAGCGGAGAAATCGTTCAGCTGCAGGCGGACATCTTCGCAGACGGCCACGAAGAGCTGGCCGCGGTCATTCTCTACCGCTTCGCCTCCAGGGAGCATTGGCAGGAAGCGCCGATGCGGCACCTGGATAACGATCGGTGGAGGGGTGAGTTTCCCGTATCGGAGATCGGCGAATATGTTTATACGATAGAGGGCTGGCTGGATCCCTTCGCCAGCTGGAAGCGGGACATGGCCAAACGCCTGGAGGTGAAGCAGGATGTTTCGGTAGAACTCCTGATCGGAGCGGAAATACTGGAGTCCATGGCTGCCCGGGCGGAGGGGGCCGGCCGGGACGTATTGACGAAAGCAGCCCGGGGCCTGCGGAATTGGCAGAAACCCCGAAGCGCCCCCCAGAATGTTTTCTCCGCGGAGCTCGAACGCCTCTCCTCTCGCTATCGGGACCCCGACCTGGTGTACCGCTACGGCAAGGAGCTGGCGGTTCAGGTGGAACGGGCCAAGGCCGGATTCAGCGCCTGGTACGAGCTGTTTCCCCGTTCCTGCACAAACGAAGAAGGCGGGCACAGCACCTTCAAGGACGTGGAAGCGCTTGTCCCGGACGTAGCCGAACTGGGCTTCGATGTTCTCTACCTGCCTCCGATCCACCCGATCGGCCGCACCAATCGCAAGGGCAAGAACAACACCACCGAGTGCGGGCCGGAGGATCCGGGCAGTCCCTGGGCTATCGGAGCCGAAGAGGGGGGGCACAAGGAGATCCATCCTCAGCTGGGAAGCCTGGAGGAGCTCCGCAGCCTGGCCGCCGCCTGTGAGCGCCACGGGCTGGAGCTGGCCCTGGATATCGCCTTTCAATGTTCCCCCGATCATCCCTACGTCAAACAGCATCCCGAATGGTTCAAGCTCCGCCCGGACGGCTCGATCCAATTCGCCGAGAATCCGCCCAAGAAGTATGAGGACATCGTGCCGATCAACTTCGAGACCGCAGCCTGGGAGTCGCTGTGGGAAGAGCTGATCGGAGTGGTGCAGTATTGGGTCGACCAGGGGATCCGCATCTTTCGGGTAGACAACCCGCATACCAAACCCTTCGTCTTCTGGGAGAATCTCATCTCCCGAATCAAAACCCGCCATCCGGAGGTGATTTTTCTGGCCGAAGCCTTCACCCGCCCCAAGGTCATGTACAAGCTGGCCAAGCTGGGCTTCACCCAGTCCTACACCTACTTCACCTGGCGCAACACCAAGCAGGAGTTCAGCGATTATTTGCGGGAGCTGACCCGGGGGCCGGTACGGCAGTACTTCCTGCCTAACTTCTGGCCCAACACGCCGGACATCCTGCCGGAGCATCTGCAGTACGGCGGGCGGACGGCCTTCGTGGCGCGGCTGGTGCTGGCCGCCACGCTGTCTGCGAACTACGGCATTTACGGTCCTGCCTACGAGCTGTGCGTGAACAGCGCACTGCCGGAAAGGGAGGAGTATCTGGACGCCGAGAAGTACGAGATCAAGAGGTGGGACAGAAACCGCCGGGGTAACATTCGGGAGGTCCTGCGCAAGGTCAACCGCATCCGCCGGGAGAATCCGGCTTTGCAGAGCACCTACACCTTGAGCTTCCTGCCAATCGACAACGAGAATCTGCTGGCCTACGCCAAAACTACCGAAGACCGTTCAAACCTTCTGGTGATCGTGGTCAACCTGGATCCCTACCAGAGCCACAGCGGGGAACTTACCATGCCCCTGGAGGAGTGGAAAATCTCGGCCAAGCTTCCCTTCATGGCCCACGAGTTGCTCGCCGACACCCGCCACATCTGGCAGGGACCGACACGAAAATTGACCCTGGATCCCGCACAGTCCCCCGCGGCGATCTTCCGCCTGCACCATCGGCTGCACAGGGAGCAGGACTTCGACTACTTCATGTAAGGATCTTGAGGCCATGAGCAAGAAGAGCGGCTACGCCCCGGAGGATCCCCTTTGGTTCAAAGATGCGATCATCTACGAGCTGCACGTCAAGAGCTTTTTCGACTCGAACGAAGACGGCATCGGGGATTTTCGCGGCCTGACCCAGAAGCTCGATTATCTGGCGGGCTTGGGGATCACCGCGATTTGGCTGCTGCCTTTCTATCCCTCCCCGCTTCGGGATGACGGCTACGACATAGCGGACTACTATCGGGTTCATCCGGATTACGGCACCCTGGCCGACTTCCGCCGCCTGCTGCGCGAAGCCCACCGGCGGGACCTCAAGATTATCACGGAGCTGGTCATCAATCACACCTCGGACCAGCACCCATGGTTCCAGCGTTCCCGCAAGTCTCCCAAAGGATCGGCGTATCGGGATTTCTACGTTTGGAGCGACGATCCCGAGCGATACGGGGAGACCCGGGTCATCTTCAAGGACTACGAATCATCGAATTGGAGCTGGGATCCTGTGGCGGAGGCCTACTATTGGCACCGCTTCTACGCCCACCAGCCCGATCTGAATTTCGATAATCCGGAGGTGCGCAAGGAAATCCAGCGGGTTCTGGATTTCTGGTTCGACATGGGCGTGGACGGCCTGCGCCTGGACGCCATTCCCTATCTCATCGAACGGGAAGGTACCAACTGTGAAAACCTCCCGGAAACCCACGACGTGCTAAAAACTTTGCGCTCCAGGGTCGACAAACGTTTCCGCAACCGCATGTTCCTGGCCGAAGCCAACCAGTGGCCCGAGGATGCGGTGGCCTACTTCGGGGAGGGAGATGAATGCCACATGTGCTTTCACTTTCCGGTGATGCCCCGCCTCTACATGGCCCTGACAATGGAGGATCGCTTCCCCGTCGTGGACATCATGGATCAGACTCCGGCAATTCCGGACAACTGCCAGTGGGCCATGTTCCTGCGCAACCACGACGAGCTCACCCTGGAAATGGTGACGGATGAAGAGCGGGACTACATGTACAGGGTCTATGCCCAGGACCCCAAATCCCGTCTCAACCTGGGCATCCGCCGGCGACTGGCCCCACTGCTGGGCAACGACCGCAGAAAAATCGAACTGCTCAACTCCCTGCTGTTCTCCTTTCCCGGCACCCCGATCCTCTACTACGGTGATGAGATCGGCATGGGGGATAACTTCTATCTCGGTGACAGGGACGGGGTGCGCACCCCGATGCAGTGGAGTGCGGACCGCAACGCTGGGTTCTCCCGCACCAATCCCCAGCGCCTCTACCTGCCGGTGATCATCGATTCGGAGTATCACTTCGAAGCCCTGAACGTGGAGAATCAGGAAAAGAATCTCTCCAGCCTGCTGTGGTGGATGAAACGCCTCATCGGGGTGCGCAAAAACTACCGCGCCTTGAGCCTGGGAGACATGCAGTTCGTTCTTACCGACAATCCTCACATCCTCTCTTTCACCCGCAGCTGCCGCGAGGAGACGATCCTGGTCGTAGCCAATCTGTCCCATTACCACCAGGTGGCGGAGCTGGACCTGGAGGAGCACGGGGGCGTAGAGCCTGTGGAGGTGTTCAGCCAGAACACGTTTCCCCCTATCCGGGGCGGATCTTACCGCATCATCCTGGGACCCTACGGCTATCTCTGGCTGCTGCTCAAGCACGAGAAGGAGGACATGCTCCACCCGGAGGAGCAGGAAACCCCGGAGCTGCGGGTGCGCACCACCTGGCGCCGGGCGCTGGCCGGCAGCTCCCGCCAGTCCCTGGAGAGAAAAGCTCTCCGGCCCTTCGTCGAACGGTCCCGCTGGTTCGCCGGCAAGGCGAAAAACCTGCGGGGTGTAAAGATCGTCGACGTCGTTGCCCTGAACAAAGATTCCGATGCTCCAGTGCTGCTGCTCATCGAGGCGGACTATCCGGGCGGCTCGGAGGAATGGTACCTCTTGCCCCTGGACTTCGCCTCGGGCGAGCAGGCCTTCGAAATCATGGAGAAGCATCCTAATGCAATCGTGAGCCGTATCTACGTGGATGACACCTACGGTTTGCTGTACGACGGTCTGTACAGCGAGCGGCTGCACGGCATGATCCTCGGTCTTCTCCTGGGCAGAGCCAAGAGCGGGGGTACGGCCGGGCAGGTGGTGGGTCGCCCGGGAACGCTGCTCAAATCCCTGAAACGACGGATGGAACAACCCATGGGTTCCCGGGTCCTGAAGGCCGAGCAGTCCAACTCCTCGCTGGTGTACGGGACTACCTTCTTCCTCAAGCTGTACAGAAAATTCGAAGAGGGACTCAATCCCGAGCCGGAGATGATCCGCTATCTGACCGAGCAGGCCGGATTTGCCGCCGTTCCCTCTTTCGCCGGCAATCTGGAATACCAGCGCAAGGGCAGAGAACCCCTGGTCCTGGCACTGCTCCAACAGTTCGTGGCCAGCCAGAATGACGCCTGGACCATGACCTTGGATGTCCTGCAGCAGTACTTCGAGCGGGTGTTGACCCTCTCCGATCAGCCTCCCAAACCACGAGGCTCCTGGGAGTCCCTGTTTTCCCTGGATCACAACAAGATCCCCGAGCAGGCTCAGGCACTGGTAGGCAGCGTGTACCTCGAGCAGGCGGTGCTCCTGGGTAGACGCACCGCCGAGATGCATCGCGCTCTGGCCGGCAGCAGCGGCAATCCCGACTTCGATCCGGAACCTTTCTCCCTCCTGTACCAGCGATCCCTCTACCAGTCCCTGCGCAACCGCATCCTGCGTGGTATGGACCTGCTGGAGAAATACAAGGATCGTTTTCCCGAGCAGGTCCGTAAGGAAGCCGTGGTGGTGCTGGGCGCAAGAAGGAGGATATTGGATATCTCGAAACGGGTGCTGGAGGGAAAAATTACGGGCAAGAAAATCCGCATCCACGGGGACTATCATCTGGGCCAGCTCCTGTTTACGGGGAAGGATTTCCTCATCATCGATTTCGAGGGCGAACCGATGCGCTCTCCCGGAGAACGGCGGCTGAAGTATTCGGCCCTGCGGGACGTGGCCGGAGCGCTTCGTTCCTTCCACTACGCCGTGTACAGCGCTCTCATCCAGTTCACCACGGTGCACCCTACCGATCTGGAGAGCCTCCAGTCCTACGCCGAGCTCTGGTACCAGTATGTCAGTTCCGTATTCTTCTCCGCCTACAGGGAAGTCGCGGGGGAATCGGGCTTTTTGCCGGAAAACAGGGATCAAATCGCCGCTCTCCTGGGTGCCTTCCTCATCGACAAGGGGATCTACGAGATCATCTACGAGCTGAACAACAGGCCGGAGTGGGTGTCCATACCCATCCGAGGGATCCTCGCGATTCTGGCCAGCGCAGGGGCCTAAACCACCAATGCCGATCGGAGCCACCTATCTGGGAAACGACACCTGTGCCTTCCGCCTCTGGGCTCCCTTGCGGGAATCCGTCGCGGTAGAGCTGGAAACACCCGTCCACCGCAGCCTGCCGCTGCGCAATCCCGGCGACGGCTATTGGCAGGTTCAAGCCAAGAAGGTGCCTCCGGGAACCCGCTACAGGTACCGTCTGGACGGGGAGCGCTTGAGCCCCGATCCTGCCTCGCACTTTCAGCCTGAAGGGGTGCACGGTCCCTCCGCCGTGGTGGACCATCAATGCTTTCCCTGGTCGGACCGCAGCTTCCAAGCCCCTCCCTTCTCTCAGCTGGTTTTCTACGAGCTCCATGTCGGCACCTACTCCCCCGAGGGCACCTTTGCCGGTGTTGCCGAGCGGCTCGACCGGCTGGCCGAGCTGGGTGTGAACGCCCTGGAGCTGATGCCCGTGGCCGCATTCCCGGGGGAACGCAATTGGGGCTACGACGGGGTTTTTCCCTTCGCCGTGCAGAGCTCCTACGGAGGCCCGGAACAACTGAGGCAGCTCGTCGATGCCTGCCACCGGCTGGGCATGGCCGTGGTGCTCGATGTCGTCTACAACCACCTCGGCCCGGAGGGCAACTATCTGAGGGATTTCGGCCCCTACTTCACCGACACCTACAACACCCCCTGGGGGGAGGCAATCAACTTCGACGGCCCTCATAGCGACGAGGTTCGCCGCTTTTTTTTGGAGAACGCCTGGTATTGGTTCAGCCGCTTCCACCTCGACGCACTGCGACTGGATGCGGTGCACGCCGTATACGACGCAAGCGCCCACCCCTTTCTCCTGGAGCTTGCCGAAGCGGTACGGCAGTGGTCGAAGGAGCTCGAACGGCCGCTGTACCTGATTGCCGAAAGCGATCTCAACGACGCGCGCCTCATCAGAGATCCCGGGCTGGGGGGCTTCGGCCTTCGAGCCCAATGGTCCGACGACTTTCACCATGCCCTCCACGCCTTCCTGACCGGCGAACGAAACGGCTACTACCAGGATTTCGGAGACTTCGACGACATCCTTAAGGCCGTACGGGAGGGATTCGTCTATGACTGGCGCTATTCCAAGTACCGGAAACGCCGTCACGGTAATTCCTGCAAGGATCAGCCCCATGACCGGCTGGTGGTGTGCATCCAGAACCACGATCAGGTGGGAAACCGCATGTTGGGAGAGCGCCTCACTGCACTGGTTTCCCTTCAGGCCTACAAGCTGGCCGTAGCGGTTTTGCTACTCGGTCCCAACCTGCCGCTGCTGTTCATGGGACAGGAGTACGGAGAGGAGGCTCCCTTTCAGTATTTCGTCAGCCACGGCGATCCCGATCTGGTGGAAGCTGTCCGCCGGGGGCGCCGGGAGGAGTTCAGTAGCTTCGCCTGGGCCGGGGAGGTCCCCGACCCCCAGGACGCCGCCACCTTCCTGCACTCGAAGCTGAGGGAACCGCTATTCGGGGTGGGGCAGAATGCAGAGCGGAGTGTCGGAGCACGGCGCAGCGGGACGGATCGGCAGCGGGGGCTGCTCGAGTTCCACAAAGAGCTCATCCGGCTGCGCCGGCGGATTTTCCACGGTCCCCGTCCACCGCAAATCGAGGTCTCCAGCGGGGAAAGGCAGCCGATTCTCGTATTGAGATATGAGGGTCAGACCGACTGCTTCCTCTGCCTGTTCAACTTTGCGGCAGAAAAGGAAACTCTGGATCTGAGTGAGCTTGTATCCCCCGGCCTCTCCCGGAGCACGGACAAAATCTTCGATTCCGCTCTCGACCGCTGGCTCGGCCCGGCCTCTTCGCAGCCCGCTGCCCCCGAGGTTGGGGGCCCGGCGGCGCGCAGCCCGGAGGATGGAGGTCGGGTGATCGAGCTGCCCGGCTACGGCGCTTTGGTGTACGCCTGGGTGAAGAAGGAGCAAGCATGAACCGAACCGTATGCATTCACGGACATTTCTATCAGCCCCCCAGGGAGAATCCCTGGTTGGAAGCGGTGGAGCTTCAGGATTCCGCCTTTCCCTACCACGACTGGAACGAAAGAATCACCGCAGAGGCCTACGCCCCCAACACGGCCAGCCGGATCCTGGACGGGGAGAGGCGGATCATCAACATCGTCAACAACTTCTCCTCCATCAGCTTCAACATCGGCCCCACCCTGTTTTCCTGGCTGGAGAACAACCGCCCCCACGTCTACCAGGCTATCCTGGAAGCGGACAGCGCCGGAGCCGAGCGTTTCTCCGGCCATGGACCGGCTCTGGCCCAGGTGTACAACCACATGATTATGCCTCTGGCCAATCACCGGGACAGGCGCACCCAGATCCTGTGGGGGATCCGGGACTTCGAGGTCCGTTTTCGGCGCCGACCGGAGGGGATGTGGCTGCCGGAGACCGCCGTAGACACAGATACCCTGGAGCTATTGGCCGAGCAGGGGATTCGTTTTACGATCCTGGCGCCCAGCCAGGCGTCCAAGGTTCGCCCCCTGAAAGAGTCACAGGAGCTGAAAGAGGCGGAGGACCGCGAGTGGCGGGATGTGAGCGGAGGTCGCATCGATCCGAAGATGCCCTACCTCTGCCGCCTCCCTTCGGAAAGCCGGATCCACCTGTTCTTCTACGACGGACCGATCTCACAGGAGATCGGATTCGGGGCTCTGCTGGACAGCGGTGAAACGTTCGCCGGCAGGCTGGTTTCCGCTTTCGACAAGCGCTCCACCGCTCAGTTGGTCCACGTGGCCACCGACGGGGAAACCTATGGACACCACAAACCCTTCGGGGACATGGCCTTGTGTTACTGCCTCTACCACCTGGAATCCGCCGGCCTGGCCAGGATCACGGTATACGGCGAATATCTGGAACAGAATCCTCCCACCTGGGAGGTGCAGATCTTCGAAAACTCATCGTGGAGCTGCCCCCATGGAGTGGAACGCTGGCGAGCCGACTGCGGCTGCAGCTCGGGAATGCGCCCGGGCTGGCAGCAGCGGTGGCGCACCCCCCTGCGCGCCGCCATGGATAGTCTGCGGGAGGCCTGCATACCCGGGTACGAAGCGGAGGCCTCCCGGCTGTTCCGCGATCCATGGAAGGCCCGGGACGACTATATAGAGATTCTTCTTGACCGCAGTCCGGAAGGGGTGCGGCGTTTTCTGTCCGATCACGGTTTGGAAGATCGGTGGAGCATGGGGGACGAGGATACGGTGCGGGCTCTGCAGCTTCTGGAACAGCAGCGCAACGCCATGCTCATGTACACCAGCTGCGGCTGGTTTTTCGATGAGATATCGGGTATAGAGACGACCCAGGTGATGCAGTACGCCGATCGGGCGATACAACTGGCCGAACGCCTGTTCGACATGGAGCTGGGGACTGATTTTCTGAAAACACTCGAGAGCGCTCCGAGCAATCTGCCGCAGTACCGCAACGGTGCCCGGGTCTACGAAGCCCTGGTTCGGCCGGCGCGCATCGACCTGCTACGGGTCGGTGCCCACTTTGCGGTCAGCTCTCTGCTGGAGGAGTATCCGGAGTCTACGGATCTGTTCTGCTATCGGGCGGGGAGCATCGACAGGGAGAAGATCGAAGTCGGCAAGATGAGCCTGGTTTCCGGCAGGGTCGACCTGAGCTCCCGGGTGACCTGGGAGCGGGAGCGGGTCAGCTTCGCCGTGCTGCACCTGGGCGGACATCTGATCAACGGCGGGGTGCGGGAGTTCGGAGGCAGGGAAGAGTACCAACAGATGCTCCTCCAGATCAAGGAGGCCTTCGGAAACACAGACATCGCCGAAGTGTTCCGGTTGATGGACGAGCATTTCGGGACGCACAACTACTCCCTGAACCACCTGTTCCGCGACGAGCAGAGGAAGTTCTTCCGCAGCATCCTCGAGCCGACCCTGCAGGAGCTCAGGCGGTACTATCGCCGGATATACGAAGACAACGCGGCACTCATGCTCGGCATGAGCGATCTGGGCATCCCCATCCCCAGGGCTCTGACCACTCCCCTGGAGTTCGTTCTCAACAGGGAGCTGCGGGAGCATCTGGAGGCGGACCCTCCGGATATCGAAGCCCTGCGGCGCTCCAGCAATGAGTTTGCCCGCTGGCCGGCCCAGATTGAGCGGGCCTCCCTCGGTTTGGCCGCTTCCCGGCGCATCGGATCGCTGCTGGAGACCCTTGTCGACACGCCGCAGGACATCTCCCTGCTCGAGCAGATCTGCGGGATGCTTGAGGTGCTGGCCAAGTTCGATCTTTCTCTCAACCTGTGGGAGGCTCAAAACAGCTACTTTCGAATCGGATCCACTCTGTTCGCCGATACGCAGCGCCGTGTCGAGCAGGGCAGCCGGGAGGCCGGGCAGTGGCTGGACGCCTTCGAGCGGCTGGGGCGATTGCTCACGGTGAAGGTCGGCTCCTGATGCCCTCCTCCACCTACCGGATCCAACTAAACGCCGATTTCGGGTTCAGCCAAGCCAGAGGCATCCTCGAATATCTGAACCAGCTGGGCATCTCCACCCTCTATCTATCCCCGATTCAAAAAGCGCGAACAGGGAGTGCTCACGGCTACGACGTGGTGGATCCCAACGAGCTGAATCCGGAGCTGGGCGGGAAGGAGCAGTTCGACGGTCTGCTCGAAGCGCTGGGGGGTTTCGGCATGGGGCTGCTCCTGGACATCGTTCCCAACCACATGGCCTTCAGCGGCGAAAACCGCATGCTCGTCGACGTGCTGGAGAACGGCCCGGATTCCCGCTTCTTCGACTTCTTCGACGTGCAGTGGAACCACCCGGTGGAAAGCATGCGGGGTCGACTGCTGGCGCCCTTTCTCGGTTCCTTCTACGGCGACTGCCTGGAGAAAGGGGAGATCCTCCTGGGCTACGACGAGGAGGGCTTTCACGTACGCTACTACCAGCTGCGCCTGCCCCTGCGGCTGGATTCCTACGTACGCATCCTTTCCTACAGGCAGCGGGAGCTGCAGAGACAGCTGGGCCAGAACCACCCGGACTACGTCAAGTATCTGGGGCTGCTGTACGTGCTCCGGCATCTGCCGCCGGGTGCGGACAGCGCCGACGCCCATGAGCGCTACGACCAGATCGCCTTTGCCAAGGCCATGCTCTGGGAGCTGTACCAGGAAAATGAGCAGATTCGAAACTTC
>Ga0180437_10005785_pt1 | contig 16768 bp, 11 predicted proteins | sample SS_ome_4_FD_132410 | JGI IMG/M metagenome (GOLD analysis project Ga0180437, IMG submission 132410) | Hypersaline lake sediment archaeal communities from the Salton Sea, California, USA - SS_3_D_1 metaG | ecosystem: Environmental > Aquatic > Non-marine Saline and Alkaline > Hypersaline >... | reverse complement strand
TCCTCTCGCAGTAGCTGCCTCGCAAGGAAGAGCCGCGGGTACATCATGGAGAGCCAGGCTGAATGGTACCGACCACTCGTCTGCGGGTTGCTCGTCAGCAGGTTGCCCTCGGAATCCTTCTGCTCGGTGAGCTGGAGGTAGGTATCCAGCGGATCGGCGTAGTTGTCTGGATAGATGAAGTCGTTGCCCGTGTTGTACGGAGGGTCAATGCAGATCATCTTCACCCGGCCGGAGTACGCCTTGTAGAGGAGCTTGAGCACCTCCAGATTCTCACCCTCGATGAACACGTGCTGGGTCGTCTCCCAGTTCACCGACTCCTCAGGGCACGGTATCAGGGCAGCGCGGCTCGGAGTCTGAAGAGCGCGAATGGCATCCTGTTTCCCCGCCCACGTGAACGAGTAGCGCTCCGGTCGCCCATCCACGATCTCTCCGAGCGTGGCGCGCAGCCGGTCCCAGTCAACCTTGCCCTCCGCGGCAGTCTCGGGGAAGATGGCCTGCAGCCGCTCGACCTGCTCAGCAACCAAGTCGGGTGAGGTTTTGGCGACTCGCTGTGCTCGACTCATCGTCGGCCCCCTCGCCGTGCTCGTGCTTGCCCCTTTCCCTCAGCGATCCGCCGCAGGAAGTCTTCCAGGTCTTCGCGCCGGTATAGACGGTAGCCATTCATGGGATTGCGGGTTGCCTTGAGCTTGCCGGCCCGATCCCAGACCCGCAGTGTGCTAGGCGAGACTCCGAGCACCTTCGCAGCCTCGCGCACGGTCAGGTAATCCTGGATAGTTCGCACTTCACTCCTCCAGCTCGCCCCTCGGCTTGGCAGACATTATGCAAGGTTATACCGGTACTGTCAAGCATGAACGGGCAAGCGGACCTAGAGGACAGCATGCCAGCTAACAAGGAGTTCCTGCGCCTTCTCCTCCGCGATGCCCAGCTCATCGTCATCTGCCTCGCGCAGAATTGAACGCATGAGCGTGCCGGCCGAGTGGCGGGCGCCCCTTCCCGTCGGCCGGCTGCTCATTCTGTCTCCCTTCGACGCGAACCACCCCCGCATCACCGCCGAGCACCGCAACCGCTTTGCCGCCGCCCTCGCCCACCGAATCCCGATTCCCTACGCCGCCCCAGGAAGCAAGACGGAAGCGTTCGTGCGGGAGGTGGAGGGGTGGGGGAAGCGGATGGAACAAGTTGGCCCAGAAGCCACTGACCGACGGGTGTCCTCCGGCCGGTGACGGAGCGGCTTGAGCATGCGACGAGCCGCACCTCATCATGGGAGCGGGTCGAACGTGGTAGCACCTCTCTTGACAGGCTCGACCTTAGATCTTCGCCTTCATGTTGGTGCTCAGGCCATCCCTGTAGTATACTGACAGCGGGCCAAGACATAGAGGGGCAACACGGCGATGGCCGAGCGTGAACGCCTTACTATACTTCACCTGTCTGATCTGCACTTCGGATGGGATGCGGACCCATACGAACACGCTGAGCGGCGGCTTGTCCTAGACGGGCTGCTGCAAGCACTCGAATCCCTCGACCCCGACTGGAAGCCTGAGTGCATATGCATCACCGGCGACCTTGGCGGCAAGGGTCTCGCTGCTGACTACCAGGAGGCAGCCGACTGGTTGCGGCAACTCCTGGAACTCCTTGGTATCGGCCCGGAGGCACTCGTCATCTGTCCCGGGAACCACGACGTAAACCGCGAGCTGGCTGCCGAGTGCGCCCGGCCGTCCGATTGGCGTGAAGCCGACGAGATACTCCGGAGCATCCCGCCTCCCAAGCACTACCAGAACCCGTTTGCGGAGTTTGCCGCGTTCTGTCAGGCCTTTGGGGTCCCGACGCTGAAGGCAGTAGACTGGGAGAACTGGTTGGTTGGCCGCAGGGACTACCGCGGGGTCAGCTTCGTGTGTCTCAACTCATCCTGGTTCTCGAAGGATGATCGCGACCGAGGTAGGCTGTGGGTTGGCCAGCCGCTGCTGAAGCTCCTGGAGGACAGTGACCAACTCCCTTCGCCTGGGAGGCTGAACGAGCCCGACAGCGTTCTCACGGTTGCTCTCTCCCACCACCCTGAGGAATGGCTTCACGATTCAGAGCGCCAACGCGGTGACGAACGGCAGAACACCATTGACTACGTCGCGCTGAGGTGCCACGCGTTGCTGACGGGACATACACACGGTGAGCCTCGCCGGGCTGACCGCAAGGCGGAGTGCGCTTGGCACTTCAGAGGTGGCGCTACATACGCAGGTGCAGCACATCCGAACTCGTTCCGGGTCATACGGCTCGACCCTGACCGGATCATCTACCGGTGTTTTGAGTACAGTCGTGGGGCCGCGGACTATCTGTGGAGGGATCTGTTCGGCGCGCGCGATCTCTGCTACAGGATTCAGGATGAGCCGCTGCGACGCGCAGCCAGAGTGCCTGATGATCGCCTGGCAGTACTCCGCGACAGGGCAGCGGCTGATGCGCAACGGCTAGTTGAGAGCAAGTCGCGTGCCATAAAGCCCAGTGGGCCACTGCCGGCAACGATTCCCCTGAGTGTGACTGTTCACGACAGAGCAGTCCCCTTCAGGCTTGCGGCCGACGGGACGCCCGGTCAGGAGCCCAAGCAGCACGCTGAGATCCCGTTGTATAAGGCCGCTAGACAGTCGCGGAACACACTGCTGCTGGGTGACCTGGGAGCCGGGAAGAGCACGCTCGCGGGAATGCTTGCTGTTGAGACCCAGGAGAGGAACCCGAAGTCGCTTGCGTTCGTCGTCACCGCGAGACGGATGGCATGGCCAGATCCACCGACGACGCGGGGTTTGCTGGAAGCGCTGTCGCGCTACCTCAGCGATCAGGTAGCCCCTGGCGAGAACACGCCAAGCCTGGAGCAGTTGCTCAGCCAGAATGTTGAGCTTACGGCTGTAGTTGACGGGCTGGATGAGGTCACTCCGCAGAGGGCAAGCGAAATCCTGAGCAGTCTGACAGCTTTGAGCACCCATTGGCCAAACATCCAGGTGCTCGCGACAGCGCGGCCGATCGAACTGGTCGGGGTCAACTACAGTGACTGGCAGGTAGTCGCCACTGTTCCTCTGCGAGAGGCCGAGAAAGTCGAGTTACTGCGCGCCGAGGCCGTGGCCGAGGGATTCTCTGATGCTGATGCTTCCGAGCATGCGCGCAAGTTGGCTCGGAGCCTGCAATCACAACCTCTCCTCGAGCAGGTCGCGGATAGCCCTCTCGCCGTCCGTCTTCTATACCCTCGCCTGGCCCGTATGACGAGCACGCAATCGCTGACTCTGGGAGACCTCCTTTTCGACCTCGCGAAGGAGCGACTGGAGACATGGGCCACGCGAGACGGGAAGGGCAGGGCGTTTGACATGTTCGAGTCGCACTGCCCCGACTGGCCGTCGCGGATGAACCTGATGGGAGAACTCGCGCTGGAATTGCTCAGGCGCGGACGCATGACAGAGGAGCAGGCAATCAGCTACATCCACGATACTCTCAGCGAGGTGGATTCTGCCCGACGAGGGGCGGTCTCGAACCAGGCGATCAAGTTCTTCCGGGCCTCAGGCATACTCTCTGGGGGCGAAGATGTCCAGTTCGCTCTCCAACCTTTCCTTGAGTTCGCATCCGGGTACGGGATGGCAGCCAAGTGGCGAAGCCCAGGCGCCGACGGAATCGCCTGGCTGGGTCGGGATCACTGGCGCAGCGTTTCCTTTGCCGCGACAGTCGTGCGCAGACTGGGCTGGACGGACGCTCTGAGGGAGAGGCTGGAAAAGTACCTGGCATCGCTGTTGTCAACTCCAGACGGTATTCCGGCGGCCAGCTACATCGTCTCTGAGCTACAGGACCGGGAACTTGCGGAGAGGTTCGTTGCTCTTCTCGGAGGCCTTGGCCTGCGACCGCTAACCTACGCGCGGGACGAAAGAGGGCGGTCGAGCAAGGCCACTGCCGAAGCACTTCGCCTGGCCGGTCGGATGGGGTTCGATTGGCTGTTCGAGCAGTACCTGGACCCGCGGTACCCGATCATCAACACTGGGAGCGGAGTGATCCACGAGGTCTTTGAGCATTGGGTCCGCGGGTCTGTGGACGCACTTGGCGAGCATGAAAGAGACAAGCTCCGGCTGCTCATCTTGCCCCACGTAGAGGGTGAGAGCGCACAGCTGATCACGTTCGCGCCGCTCCTGGCCGTTGCTTTGCCCGATGCCTTTGGTCTCAGGCAAAGGCTATGGTTCTCCAGCCGCTATCTTGGCGATGACCAATTCTCGGCGAGGGTCGAGGGTGACTTCAGAAGTGCTCATTCCAACGGGAACAAGGACTTGGCCAACGGCGTGCTGGTCGCCCGCGTCCGGCAAGGCCACGAACAGGTCGCCTGGGCCGCAGAACTCTGGCTGCAGCTGAACCCTGAGCCCCCGCCTTTTGAGATCATACGAGGTGTTCTCCGCGCGGTAGGCAACCGAGGCTACTCGACCGCCGCAACAGCGTGCGCCGCGCAGTGCGCGCAGCGACTGGGCACTGACGCTTGGGTGAGGTTGCTTCGCTGGTACGTCTTTGACCAAGACCAGAGACTTGCGGCCGGAGCGGCGTGCGAGCTTCACAGGCGAGGGGAGAAGCGACTCTCTCTGCTTGGGGACGCCATTCTGCCGGCGCTGCACGATGGGGGCTACGTCAGGGAGGCAGAGAAGATCCTTGACGACCTAGTATCCAATGGCGGAACCAGGGCCGTGCGCTGGCTTGCTGATCGGATTGCGGACACCGGCTCGGACTATGGCTACCACGGAGCGCACTCCGCCTGGTGGCGCGTGTTCCTTGACTACCTGCCCGCGGTTGGAGACCAAGGCCCTCGAGTCTTGGCGAAGGCAGCAGGCGGTGTCGGCTGTTTCCTGCTGGCACGACATCCCGAAGTGCGGCAGCGGGTGCGGGGCATCCTCGAGGGTGAGCAGGGAAGCAGCTATGTGTCGGCGCTTCGATCCCTGCTCAGCCACCTCGATCCGGCAGCTCGGCATGGGGCAGCGATGCTGCTTGTCGCCTGCCACACGCCCCCGGACACTGATGCCTTGGAGGCAGTCGCAAGACTCAGGTCCGGCAGGCGTCCCGGTAGCTGGTGGGAGTGGGAGCAGTTCTGCCTAACCATCCCCTTGGGCCCCTCGAACCTTGCCGCCATCCGCGCAAAGCTCCCCGATCTGGATGCGCTAGCGCAGACGTTCGTTCTTGCACTGCTCAATCGCAACGGGATTGCCCTTGGCGAGCAGGAGTTCACGCAGTTGGTGATCGGCTTGCAGGAGTCGGGTAACTGGAGTCTCGGTCAGGTGGACGCACCCGTGCTCGCCTCGCTCCGCGCTCTGCCTGTACTCAAGAAGCTGATTGAGGATCCTGCGAGCAGACATGCTGAACGAGCAGCGGAGAACCTCCTGAAACACCATGCCAGTGCATTGTCTGAAGGGGAGTACGCGAGATGCGCTAGCCTCACTATGCGAGGCGGCCCGTTCCGCCTCCTGGGCCTCCAGGATGCCGCATCGAGGCTTGAGTCAGATTCTGCGTTTGCGGAAGCAGTCGGGCAGGCCGCTGGTGCCGCGGTGGCGTCGGATGAAGAGCGGCCGCTGCTGGACCTGATTCGCGCCGCGTTGGCTGATCCCGGGGAATGGCACGGCGTCGTCTGGCGCATGTTGTGTGACACGTCGCGGGCGTCAGGCGACTTCGACGACTGTGGCCAATGGCTGCTCGACTTCGGCAGAGCTGTGCCGCAACACCGTGGGGCGATTGGCACGGCCGCTATGCAGCTTCTGGAAGATCCCAGAGTGCAGCAGTCGAGCTGGTCTGAACCGCGTCAGTGGCTGACCCTTCTCGGTGAAGAGTTCGCAGGTCTACCAAAGTCAAAGATCGAGAGTGCTCTGACGGGATCGGGCTCCATCCACAGAGCAGTTGACAGCGCGTTGATAGCGCGCCTGGGCTATCTTCCGGACGGGTACCGGAAGAGGCAGGCAGTAGGCTCGGTCCCAGCTCTGCCAAGTACCGAAGGCCGACAGCCGCCAACGACAGGAGAAGGCCGCGATCGGCTCAGGAATGTCACCAGAGCATCGGACACGACGCATCCCGACCTCTGTCCGCTGCTGGAGGAACTTGCGGTTGAGACGCCGCTGTCCCCGGAGGAGCTGAGCACGATTCCTGCTGAGGGTGTGCGTGGCACGCTGGCCGCGAGCGCCCTGTCGTTCATCTACGGCTGGCCTCCTAGTAGCGATCTCGTCATGCGCCTCTCCGGGTCCCTGTACTGGCTGCCTCAGGATGACGCGTGCTTCGAGCGCCTCGTGCGTATCTTCCGTTCGACCCACTACGTTCTGGTGGCTGAAGATGCCGACGCTAGGCAGGCCTACATCCGCCTCCTGGAGCAGGCAGTCGAGACTGCGGATGACGAGGAGCTGCTCTCAGCGGCTGCTGAGCTGCTCAGTCTCACCGGCGGACTCAAACCATCGCAGGCCGAGCGTGTGTTGGACAGGTATGCTGATCTTGCCAGGCACTACCACGATCACGGGGTAGGTGAGCTGCTGGCACGTTGGCTGTCACGGCGGCTGGACACCGACACATCCTCCGCCGTGGTCCGGTCGGTGAGACGCGGGCTGCACGTCCTTGACGGCGAGACGTGGGAATTGAGATCCCCGTGGCCAACGGGTGCCTTCCCGTTCCTGTTGCTTCCGCTAGCTTTCTGGAGGCTCACCGAGACGGTTGCGGAAGTCGATCTGAGGGTGTTTCAGAAGGGGATTCGATTTCTGTTCACCGGGATGAACATCCAACCTCCCGGTCCGTGGCCACAGCAGAAGCCCGAATGGAGAGAAGTTGAGAGACTGGGCGATGTGATCAAGAAGCTGACGCCTCTCGTGTCCGCAGTGCCGCAGCGGATTCTCAGCGAGGCTGTCAGTCGCGGGGGTCAGTCCGATGATCCAGTAGTGAAAGGTATCTGCGCCCTGCTATCAGCGGGGTTCAGCCATGGATAGGAGGCTTTTCGGTGCGCGTTGCCCGAGCTGCCAGATAGGTCCAGGCCTGAGGCGTGCCAGAACATGGGCAGCAACGGAGTGGGCTGAACAATGAGCCAGGATACACACGAGCTGGCGTTCACGACGACGCCCAGGCCCAACTGTACGGCATTCTTGATCGCTGAGCACACGCCGGTCGAGGAGCTGGCGCGCTACGTGCAGTTCTGTACAATGGTCTGGGGTGGGAGGTTCAACGTCTTCGCGGTCTGCCGCAAAGACGGCATCGATCCTACATGGCTGGAGTTCCTCCGTGTTGCCTCGCCAGATGTGATCGTCTTCGGAGAGAGCTTGAAGCAGGCCACCCGGGGCCTTCGGGAACTGCTCTGGAAGCAGCTCGCCCCTCTTGCGCTGCACCAGTGGGATGACGGGTGGATAAGGGGCATGGAGTACGCGGGCGACCCGAGACGTGACCTGCCGATGCCAGAGGTCCTGAACGCGGTGCTGCGCCTCATCTCACCGAACCGGCCTTCAAGCACTGTCTTGGCCGACAATGGCAAGACTGACAGGCCGCTTCTGAAGCTGGCTGTGTTCGGACACTGCTCCAGCGACCTAGACAAAGCATACCGGGATCATTTCGGCGCTACAGAGCATTCCTGCCAGGCGGCGATGCTTGGAGACACGCTCGCTCTTCACAAGCTTGCGGCGACCCAGTGGACCGCACTGTGTCACACCGGCAACTTCGCTGGCGTCGCGTGGAGCCAGCAGCAGGGAGGGATCAACCTCCAGGGGGTGCCAAGTCCGTTTGTGATCGTCGCCAGCGATCAAGAGAACGCAACCGATTTCTGCTTGTTCTGGAACCTGAGCCAATACTCGATGTCGGGTGCCCCCTGCTGTGCCTGGGTCTTGTCGTCGGAGCTGGGAGAGCGTGGCGCGCTTCGTCAGCTGTTGGCGTGGGTCGCCGGTGCAGACGAGAGTGGGGCCAACTGGGCAACAGTCGCCAGCGGCACCCTTGGGCGGGCTGCTACGCGGAAGCTGGCAGATCGCCTCCAACGCGCAGTGCGACAATCAGGCGGCCGCAGCCGGGTCGATGCGAGATGGGGAGATCTGGAGCACCTGCTTCCTACCGCGAGGCATGTCACGGCTGCGCCTGCGGCATTCCGCTCCCAACCAGCGGCAGACCGAGGATACTTAGCGGTACCGAGACACCTTCCCGACACCGGGTCCCACGGCCACTCGTTCAGCAGGTACGCTATGGACGTTGCGTTCGAACCGATGAGCCGCGGGTACCGCGGCTACGTGCTCCCTGTATCTGGTGTCATAACAGCGGCACTGCAACGCATAGGTCGGTACTCCCCGGCATTCGTGCGCCCAACTCGCGCCGGCATTTCCATCTGTGTGCAGTCAAGGGAGCCGCGGCCTGTTTACGTTCCCACGCCGGAGCTGCTCGCTCTGATTCAGGAAGCTCTGCGTCTATGCGGCTTCGAAGCGCGTCCATCGCCGGCGTCGAGACTCGTCGAAGGTTGCCTCGCCATCACTGGCGGGCTCTCTGGCGCTGCCTTCCTTAGGACAGGCCAACTGCGGAGACTGCTGAAGCAAATGAGCTACGAGCGCGGGGCGCGCCCAGGCGGAGGGACAACCCCGTCTCTCGACACGGGCGTGCTGCCCGACGAGCTGTACCAACTGCTTCGAGGCGGCCCACCGCAGTGGGAGACTGTTCTCAGTCGCATGGTTGAGCAGGGCGTGTTCAGGCGGGGGTACCGAATTCGCTGTGAGACGTGCGACCTCACCTCGTGGGTCTCGCTCGACAGGTACGCAGGCGACCCGCGGTGCCCAGGCTGCGGCCACGACACATCGCTTGCCCTGCAGCATCCGATGGCGTATTCGCTCAACGAGCTGTTCGTTCGGGCGGCCGCCAGTGGTGCACTCGCAGTGATACTGGCACTGCTGGGCGCTCAGTCGCACTCGACCCGTTCCTTCCTGTACTGCGCCGGCGTTGACGTACTCGACGGCGACCGAGTGGTGGGCGACATCGACGCGATCTGCGTCTGTGACGGAGTCCTGTGCGCCATCGAGGTTAAGGACGTGGAGGCCGGCCTAGGCGTTGCGTTACGCACTCGCCCCGCGCCATGGGAGAGCCGCGGGCGGGGAGAGGCGTTCTTCAATCAGGCATCACGCGTCGAGGAGGTCATGGGGAAGGTGGGAAACTGCCAGTACTGGTTCGTCGCCACCGAGCCAAAGGCGGAGATGCCCACAAGCTTCGTGCGGAAGCTGGAACGCCGCGGCTGGCTCATCAGCGGACTCGAGGACCTCGAGAAAGCGGACGCCGACTGGTGGCTCTCCAACTATGCCGTGTCGCGCCCGCCGGCGTCGAGAGCCGCCCATATGCGACGCGGAATGCGTGTCCAAGGGGGAATGGGCTATCAGATCATGCGTTCGCCAAAGCGGAAGACCTAGCGGCCCCCTCGATGTAGAGCGCTGTAGAGCAGACTGAGAAAGACGGTTTCCGCAGACATGCCCCCCTTTTGAACACACTGAAGGAAGTTGCTGTCTCTCTGGAGACCGGGAATGGTGTTCAGCTCCAGGCAGTAGGGCGTACCATCCTCGCTCAATATGAAGTCAATCCGTGCAAACCCCCGGCATCCAATCTCTCGAAACAGGTCGGTCGCTAACTGCTGAAGACGCGTGGTCACATCGTGCGGCAGATCGGCGGGGCACACGTAGTCAACTACGTGTTCGCCCCGCTGCGAGTCGAGTTTGGCGGTTTCATCGTACGTCTGGCCCGCTCCGGTCTTCACCTCCAGTATGGGGAGGGGGACAATCTGCGATGGGAGTTCGAGGAGCGAAACGGTCATGTCTCTGCCGCTTATGAGGCGCTCCGCAAAATACGCCCGATTGCTGTGAATACCTGTGGCGATCGCGCTACTGAGGCGGCTGGCATCATGCTCGTGATGCAGGGCGTGCATCCCGACGCTGCTGCCACCGTCCACCAGCTTCAGCATGATAGGTAGCCCTATGTCCCTGGAGACCTGAACGAGGTCTCTCGGAGACATCCCATCCAGTGTCCGCCAGGAAGGAGTTGGGAAGCCCAGGAGCGATATGTATCGCTTGAATCTGGTCTTGTCGCAGGCGAGTGCGCTTGCGAAGACGCCGGATCCCGTGTAAGGCTTACCTAGGTACTGGAGAAGCCCTTGTATTGCGCCATCCTCACCAAATTCGCCGTGCATATTCACGAACACTACATCCACGCCAGTAAGATGCCGTTCGAGGTCGCATGTTGTATTCTCGAGAGCTATGAAGGACAGACCGAGTTCTCGGAATGCCGCCGCGATGAACCCACTTGATATCTGCTCGAACGGAAGGTTATCGAAGTAGACAGCGTCCTCGTAGGACTTCGGCCCGTAGAGAAGAGCGATTCGGAGACTCCTCAATTCCGGCAGGAAGTCTCTGAGTATCTGCAGGTCATCTGCAGTGCTGCTCTTCATACTCACCTCGGCATATGAATCTGACTTCACCTTCTTGGGTCACACGGAGGTTGTGGCTACCATGTTCCTCGCAGGCGACCCTTAGTTCCCCGCCGCTTCTTTGTACAACCGTTGCGCTGTGATGCCTTAACCCGCGCTGAACCATATACGCGATAGCAGCTGCTAGGCTCCCTGTTGCGCACGCGAGTGTCTCATCCTCAACGCCACGTTCGTAGGTCCGCAGGAAGAAATGGAATGGATCAGCGCAGTATACGACATTCACGTTGGTGCCGTGGGGTTGGAACGACTCGTGGTTCCTTATTGACCTGCCCAACACGCAGGCGTCTAGTGTGTCAAGATCTTGCTGTGAATCGACGAACGCCACAACATGGTCTGTGCCGGAGTTGACGTAGTGCCAGTCCATCCCGTTGATGTGGAAAGGCCCGCCTACCTGCCTCTCGACGGTGTAGTCGATCTCGATGCTGCCGCGTTTCCTTTCGCAAGTACAAGGCAGAGAGCATGCGGAACTGCCCAGAATCTGCACATACTCGAAAGGCACCTTGGTGAGGGCCCCCGGCTGCCCCGAGAAGAAGTGCTCTGCAGCACATCGGGCCGCGTTGCCGCACATGGTCGCGAAGCTTCCATCGGCGTTCACGACGGTCATGCTGAAGCCTCCCGCACGAGGATGGAAGATGATGAGTCCGTCTGCGCCGATGCCCATGCGACGACTGCAGAGCTCGCTCGCCAGTTGTGACCAGCTATGCTGTGCATCCTCAGGAACCCAATCGTCAGCATGAACTAGGATGAAGTCGTTCCCCAGCCCGGAGTACTTTGCGAAGTAGTGAGGCACGGGTCTAGGCTCCCGATCATCGTGTTTGTGTCGGCGGTTCTGCAGGTCCATAGATCGCGTGCCTACCAAGGCTGGCAGCCCAAAGCTGGTTCCCATAGTCGTAGTGCCACCACTCCTCCGGGTAGTTGGAAAAACCAGCTCCGATCATCGTCGAGAGCAGCATCATCCGGTTCCGTTGACTGATCTTCTCGTCAGGAGACAAGGCGCGACCAGATGCCACTAGCGCGTCGTAGAAAGCAGTTCTGGCTGCTGGTGAGAAATCATCGAAGTCAGTTCCCATGTTCAGGCAGCCGCCGGAGCTATCAGCGATCGTCAGGTCTACGGCGCCTCCTGTGAGGTGAGGCGACGGACAACTAGCGTCGTCGGAGGGAGCAGATACAAACTCACTGGCCATCTCGAGCAAGGCGTCAGGACTCCTGTTCGGATGACTGGACCTGAGCTCGGCCAGGTACTCAGCAAACAGCCGCTTCTGCACATGGAGCGGGCGGTAGGCGTCCCAGACCACAAGCCTGTAGTTGCTTGGCAGAATGGCTGCAGCTCTGCTGAGCATCGCCGCCACAGTTTCACGGACGTAACACTCGGTGAGCGCCCCAGGGACGCCCCGCAGGAAGTACCGCGGACGTACGATGAGACGATCATGCGTGAAGTCACCTAGTAGGACCAAGGGTTCATGGCACTCATTTATGGGAGCGCCTCTCCAGTTGAGCATGTCGACCCCTATCCAGCACAACCTCTGTGCCACTGCGCTGGCACCGGCGGTCCCGGCCCGTCTCTTCTCTTCCTGGAGTCACTCCGCGTAGTTGTCTGGTAGATCATTCTCAAATAAGACGGCGCTATCACTCTTGGCCACGCTGCCCAGAATATGCGATGCTTCTTTCAAGTCGCGGGCAGTGTGAAGATGCTCCTCCGGGAATCCCCCTTCGCGGAGCCCTTCCCGGATCGGGAGGGTCCTCCTCGGTCCTACCAGAATGACCTCATCACAGACTCCGGCGGCAGACAGCCCAAAGGACCGATTTAGCTCGGCCTCCTTGCTGCCAAGCTCTATCATGCCGGGAGTTACCAGGACCTTGCGGTAGCCTGCAAACAAGCCGAGCACTTCGAGTGCCATATGCGCGCCGATCGGGTTAGAGTTGTAGCTGTCGTCAATGATGATCACGTTCCCCGCCGCTCTGCGCGCTTCGAGTCGGTGCTCGGTGGGAGCGACTCGCCTCGCCGCCCGGGCGATGAGTCCCAGATCCAGGCCAAGTTCGCCGGCCACAGCCGCCGCCGCGAGGATGTTCAGTACGTTGTGCTTGCCAAGTAGCCTAGTGCGGAATCTTCGCCGCTCCCCATTCTTGTTGACAACCACGAAGGTAGTACCCTCCGGATTGGCCTGCATCTCCTCTGCGCGGAGATCGGCTCGATCAGAATCGATGCCGAATCTCACACAACGCCGGTTGGCGGACCACGCTCGGACGTGAGCATCATCGTCGTTTACGATGGCGACACCATCCTCGGGAAGACATTTCAGCAGCTCGAACTTGGTCTGTGCAATATTCTCAATCGTTCCGAACGTCTCGAGATGTTGCTCAGAGATGCCGGTTAGCACCCCGTACCGTGGCTCCGCCAGCCGGCATATCTCTTCGATATCACCTCTTTGGCGGGCTCCCATCTCTAATACGAGGACCTCGTGAATGGGCTTCAGGTGCTCGCGTATCGTTCGGACGACTCCCAGTGCCGTGTTGTAGCTCGCTGGCGTAGCCAGCACATTGAACCGCTCTGAGAGAATCTCCGCCAGGATGCGTTTCGTAGTGGTCTTGCCGGAGCTACCTGTGATGCCGATGACTGTGAGCGACGGGAATGTCCCGAGTTTTCTCTTTGCGTCCCTGACGTAGGACTGGCTAATGAGGAACTCGAGTGGCAGGTTAGCTGCGTTGGCGACCAGCGCGATGATCGCGGAGCTGGCACCGAGCACACTCATGCCCGCCAGCGCGAAGAGTATGTCGCGCGCATCCTCTTGCATGAGCAGCCGGCCCGCAAGCACCACGGCCGAGCCCAGCAGGATCCCGACAGGGACCCATAGCCTCTTGACTCGCCGCGTCACCACGAGTGGCATTTTCTCCGCCCGTCGCGCTCGAAGAGCGGACGCGAAGAGGGCAAGATACACGATCACGCAGGCGAAGCTCCACACAATCGGACTCGCCCACAGAAGCAGTGGCGCTGATGCGAGGGGAAGGAGATCCCATGCTGCAACCATGAAACCATTGCGTGACAACCAGCCGCAGTATCGTGCCAGGCGGTACGAATTCAGCTGCAGCATGTGAAGGGCCTTGCGGACCTTCAGACACAGGTACAAAGTGAAAGCGACCTGCACTATGGTCACTAGCAGGGCACGCACAGGCATCAGAGGTCCGCCTTCAGGAAAGCGCGCAGCACCTGCAGAAACTCCTGGCACCGTTCTAGATAGGACCAGTGACCGGCATTCTCGAGTACAACTAGCCCGGCGTCGGGTATCAGTCTCTCCATGAGATGCGCATCTGACAGCGGGGTGACGGTGTCGTTCTCTCCCCACACGAGCAGGACTGGAAACGTGATGTACGGCAGCAGCGCCGTCAGGTCCTCATTGACCACCTTCACCATCACCTGTCGCATGGTCGGAGATGTCTGCCTGTAGTCATCAGACCCGAATCGATGCCGTAATGCCTCCAGCTGGCATCTCATGGCGTTACCGACAACCGGGAGACAGAAGAGCGACTTCAACGTTTTGTAGGTGTAGACTCGGAAGTAATATCGAAGACCCCTCTTCGGCCTAATACCCGCGCTGTCGATCAGCACAGCCTTACTAACATCGGCCTGCCGGCGTGCACCCAGCTTGACGATGACTCGACCGCCGAACGAGTGGCCTATCAGAATAACTCGGCAGAGCGCCAGATGGGCGATGAACTCCTCCAGACTCTCGGCATAGTCATCCAGGGTCCAACCCCGAGGCGGCTCGTCACTCTGCCCAAACCCGGGCAAGTCAAGGGTATAGGTAGCGAAATGTCTCTCCAGGAAGGGACGGATTGGTCCCCAAGTCTTTCCGCTTGCCCCCCATCCATGCAGCAAGACAACGGGGCGCCCTCTGCCCGAGTGCTCGTAGTGTGTTCGTACGCCTCGCAGGGACACATCCATGTGATTCATACCAAAGGCAAGTAGGAGCCCTTTGGCTAGAGCTTCGCTCGCATCTTGTCGCCCTGTAGAGCGAAGATATTCGTGTCGTAGGTGAAGGTGAGTCTGCTCCTTTCCCGATGTCTCTTGAGCGCCAACCCGATCAATCGCTCCGTGAGTTCCGCGAACGACATCCCCGTAGCCTCCCACAGGTAGAAGGAGAGCGAGCCAGGAATGGTGTTCAGCTCGTTAAGATACACCCGCCCGCTGTCCTCGTCGAGGAGGAAATCGACTCTGGCAACCCCCGAGCATCCCAAACAACGAAACGCCTTCTCAGCGTAACTCCTGATCGTCTCCCTGGTATCGGGGCTGAGGTTGGCCGGAAGCTCTCTCGCCCCCCCTTTCATGCCAGAGGAACTGCTCTTGTGCAGGTACTTGTCGGCAAAACTCAGAATCTCGTCGGCACGGCCGCCAAGGGGCTCTTCACATTCAGAAACCTCCACCGAGCTTCGGTCTCCGAGGACGGCGCAGTTCACTTCTCTCATGTTCGGTACGGCCTTCTCCACCAGAATGTGCTGGGAGAATGCCAGTGCAGTGTCAATCGCAGACCGAAGGGCATCCGGAGCAGCAACCTTCATCACCCCGATACTCGAGCCACAGCTGCTCGGCTTCACGACCACCGCCTCGCCCAGCTCCGCCGTGACTCGCTCGATGATGGCGGCGTCGGAGTCGTGCCATCCGTCGGCGAAGAAGTCCACCCAGTCCACCACCGGTAGGCCGCATTCTCGAAGCAGTCGCTTCGAGAGGACCTTGTCCATACCGATGGCTGAGGCGGTGATGTCCGAACCCACGTAGGGAATCCCGAGCAGCGCCAAGTATCCCTGTATGGTCCCATCCTCGGCGTTCGTACCGTGCACGATGGGGAAGGCGACATCCACTCGTCCGATCACGTTCGAGCGCAGGATCCGAGGGGGGTACCTCACCACCAGGACACCACTGCCATCGTTGACGAGAGCCACTCGGTGGCAGGCTGCTAGCAGGGAATCCATGTCCCTGTACCCATCAATATCGAGGAGCCGCTTTCCCGCGTAAAGCAGTCCGTCCTTTGAGATGTAGACTGGCAGGACAGAGTACTTCTTGTGATCCAGCGCCTCAGAAGCCTGAAGCGCCGATATCACTGATACCTCGTGCTCGACAGACCGACCGCCGAAGAATAACCCTATGCTTATAGTCATAGCTTCCAGGTCCCGCAACCAATCTCCCTGCGCGCAGCTGATCTGCGCGCTGCCGCGCGTGGTGCGACGAGCGCGGCAGCGTGGGGGGGCATGGTCTGATCGCGCGCGGGCCGAATGTGCCTCGCTAACCTTCTGCCGAGGCCCGGCGCCTTCCGTGCTCGCCCGGGTGGATCGGCCTGGGGTTGTCACAGGCGTAGGCGTGTCCCGGACAGAGCTGACCACATGCCACGCAGTCGCCATCCCGGTATTCCACTCGCCGGCGCCGGCCACCACCACATAGTGGGCACTTCTCGGTGTTGACGAAGTGATGGCCGTTTGCACAGATGAAGATGTAGTTATCGCCCATGCCAGACCCTACGCGTGACTACCTCGGTATTCTGCTGAAGCCGTAGTTCCCGAAGTGAGCAACCGCACTAGTTATGAACTCCATCCACTCACTGCATCTGTCACCAACAGCGTCAAGTGCATGGCATGCCTCGGCAAAGCGCGCCCGGCACTTCGGGCTGTCCTCTCCAACAAACCAAACCCTCTTCTGCATGCCCTTAAACCGCAGTGTGACAATGTAGTTTTTCAGGGCCACCTTGGCTTCGCCAGAATCACTGTCGCACATCATGCCTCCAGGGGCAACGAGCAACCTTCCTTCGGCAGAACCGGTTCTGGTCCCCGCCGCTCAAGAAGCTCTGCGCCAGGGCACCACCGTATGGCCGCATGCACCAGGAAGTCTACGTCCTGCAGTCCGCCATGTCAACCGGTTGGGTCCGTACGAGCTGCACCAGGTCGCGGGTGATGCCGTTTCAGGGCGACCGGCGATGGTTTCGATGCGTCGGGCTTTCCGATCCCAGGCTGCTCTCTCCCCCAAGACCTCCTGGCATCGAACTCTCCAACCCCGTCCGAAGCCCCGTTGTTTCGATGCCAAGATGCTTTCCTCCACCAATCGTACGTCTCGAACTCGTTTCTGCCCCACCTTTGGCCCAGCTTGGCCGTCGGACATTCTGCCCACAGCCCCGATGTTGCCGCTTCCGGCGCATTCGCGGCTGACGCCATCTGTCCCAGTCAAGCGATCGTGACGCCATCCTCAGTGGCTTCGTAAGGAGCGATATGAGCCCGGGGCAGCTATCTCAGAGACACCTGACAACGGGACCGCGGGTTCATCCTCGTGGGACATGG
>Ga0180437_10005784_pt1 | contig 16770 bp, 13 predicted proteins | sample SS_ome_4_FD_132410 | JGI IMG/M metagenome (GOLD analysis project Ga0180437, IMG submission 132410) | Hypersaline lake sediment archaeal communities from the Salton Sea, California, USA - SS_3_D_1 metaG | ecosystem: Environmental > Aquatic > Non-marine Saline and Alkaline > Hypersaline >... | reverse complement strand
GTCACATCCCTTGGAGAGAACGGCGGCGACCCAACGTCTGAAGCCGCACGGGAAGGCGAAAAGCATCAGCCTGTGCCCGCTGCGCCCATCGAAGCAGCGGCTGGCCTCGATGCGGTGCACGGAAATCGCCACGCCGCATTGGCCGCGTCCGAGTCGATGCGCGAAGCCTTGCTTATCGAGCAGGACCCCGCGCTCGAAGGACCCACAGAAGGGATCTGGATTGCGGTCGACAAACGGACGTTCACCCTAACCATAAAGCAGGACGGGGCGGCGAAGCGCCGGTTCCCGGTCGGACTGGGCCGGAACGACACGACCCCCGAAGGACGGTACCGTATCGTGAATAAGATCACCGACCCGGACTGGTACAACCGGGGCAAGACCGTCAAGGCCGGGGACCCCGCGAATCCTTTGGGTAAACGCTGGATGGGACTTGGCACAAGACGCGGCCCAACGCGTTACGGCATCCATCCCACCGATGAAGAAGACTCGATTGGCCAGGCAAAAAGCCGAGGGTGCATCCGGATGCGGCCCGAAGACGCCGAAACCGTATTTCGCCTATGCCCCATCGGTACGCCGGTTATCATCTCAAATGAACCGCTTGGCCGCGGCGAATAGCGCCGACCTGTTGAAGCGACGCATCGGCCTGCAACCACTGTAGCCCAATCCTTCGGGCGGGAAGCGCGCAACGGTGGCACGGGCTTCCAGCCCGTGATTCTATGCCTCCGAATACTCATGAAAGAGCCAAACACCAGGCACGGGCTTCCAGCCCCAGCCCCTGAATCATGGCCGAGACGCCCAGGCCACCTCTTTTCATAGGTGGGGCTCGCATTTGCAGGTGCCTGCGTCACTTCCCCGCCGCTGCCCGCTTCGTCCGCGCTCACGGCGTCGGAATGTCGGCAATCTGCCCAGCGGCGTCTTCGATTATGCGGGCCAGGGCTTGGCTCATGGCTGCAGCGAAAGCGCTCGGGCTCTTTTCACTCAGCGGCTCTTGCGCGGAGAATACGTGAGACCAGACAAGCGTTTGCTCGGCGCCTTCTCGCAAGGCAAGACGAATCTCGCAGGACGCCGTCCAAGCGTCACTCGAGCGGACTTGGTCGAACTTCCTGAGTTGACCTGTGATGATGAAGTCCGGTGCCGCCATGTCATGCGCATATCCCACGTCCTGGAACCGTCCGGTGGCGGCGATGGCGTCCAGTAGTTCCCGGGTCACGAAATCACTCGGCGCTTCGGCCCATTCGTCGTGCGGCTCGAAGCCCAAGGCGTACGCGCGCTCGCGATAGACCATTTGACGTTTCTTGTAGGGTTGAGCGGGCTCGATGGGCCGTACACCGAGTGATGCTGCGCCCTGTTCTCGCATTTCGACGTGAACAACGGGCGTGAGCGTGTAGTACCGACTTGGCTGGTAAGACGACGTGATGCAGCCTCCCGCCAAAACCACGGCCAACGCCAGCGCAATATGCCGCATCATTAATCTCCTTTTGGCTCGCCCTTGCCGCGCACGAGGGCGGCCGGGTCTTCTTTGAGGTACTCGGCCAGGTCTCGGATGGCGCCGAGCGCCTCGTTCAGCGTGTTCAGCGTGTCGCGCAGCGTGTACTCGACGTTGTCGGCGTCGTGCAGCAGCGCCTGGGTGGCGGTATCGAGAGCGCCAGCGGTCTTCTGCATGGTCGATATCAGCTGATCGAGGTTTTGCAGCACCTTGCGAAAATCGGCCTGGGTATCGGCGACCTCGAGCGCGTCGACCCGATCCTTGAGTTTCTCAACCAAGTCGTTCAGATTAGTGACCAGCCGGTGGGTGTCGCCCGACAGCGCCTGCCAAGCATCGATCAAATTGTGCAAGCCTTCGACGCCCGGCTCGACGTGCTCGGTCACGCGGTCGAGCGAGGCCCGGGCGGCGGCCAAGAACTCGCGGCCTTCCGTAATGAGTTTGCCCGCGTTGCGTGCGATGGCGATCAACTCGCCTTTCTCGATACCTTCGAGACCTTCACGGAGCCTCGCGCCGATGACGTTGAGGGCCTCGAGAATACCCTCGAGTTCGTTGCCGATCGACTCGATGGTGGAGGGGGTGGATTCTATGGTGGCGCCGGGTGCGAGTTTGGCCCCATTCGGGTCGCCGCCTTCGAGCGAGATGCACATCGTCCCCATGGCCAGACTATAGATGGCTAGATGCGCCCGCACGCCCTCGTGGAGGGTGACTTTGTCGGGGTTGATCGCCACCTCGACCTGCGCTCGCTTCGATTCAGTCACGAGGATGTCTTTTATTTCCCCCACGGGCACCCCCAGGTACTCGACCAGTCCGCCTTCGCTTAAGCCCAGCACGGACTCGTTGAATTCAACATAGTACTTGTCGGTCTTCTCGCCTTCGAAACCTGAGATGAGCGCAACCATTATCGCCAGGATTGCGGTCGCGCAGACCAGGAATATGCCGACCTTGGTCTTCTGTACTCGCGTCGCCAAAAGGCTTTGCCTCCTTATCTTCTAGTTTTCGGTTCGGTTGCGACGCCGCCGCCCGGCGTTGAATGCATGAACCCATGCCCTTCGTTCGAAACCTACCGCGGGCCGTGCGGCATGATGAATTCGTCGGCCCGGCGCTCGAAAAACTGGCGCACCCGCCCCACGTCACACGCCTCGGCCTCGGCCAAAGTCCCGAGGAAGATTTCCTTTCCCCGATCCAACATGAGCAACCGGTCGGCCACTTTTCGTATCGAGTCCAACTCGTGCGTCACAATGACAAACGTGATCCCCAAAAGCCCTCGCAAATCAAGGATGAGGTCGTCCAGTCCGGCGGCAATGATAGGGTCCAGCCCGGCCGAGGGTTCATCGAAGTATACCACGGGCGGGTCGAGGGCGATGGCCCGAGCAAGCCCGGCGCGTTTCCGCATGCCGCCCGACAGCTCCTCGGGCATCATGTGTTCCGCGCCCGCCAATCCAACCAGACTCAGCTTGAGGCGTACGATGGCCTGGACTAGTCGCTCCTCAACGCCGCCGTATTCCCGCAGCGGCAATGCAACGTTGTCGCCGACCGTCATCGAGTTGAACAGCCCGCTGGACTGAAACGCGATGCCGATGCCGCGCTGCATCCGCGCCAGTTCGTCCTCATTCATCTCGGTTATGTTTTGCCCGCTGCAATATACGGCGCCCGAGGTCGGTGTGAGCAAGCCGGTCATGTGTTTGAGCAAGGTCGTCTTGCCGCAGCCGCTCCCGCCGACTATCACGAACACTTCGCCCCGTCTAACCGCGAAAGACACCCCGGCCAGCACGAGCGTCTCATCGTAGTGCGCCACGAGGTCCCTGACCTCGATAAACGCGTCGTGTGGCTCTTCGTGTCTCATCAGTCCAGCATGTAGTAGAATACACTTGCAAAAATCATGTCGATGACGATGATGAAGAAGATATCCATGACGACGGCGCGGGTTGTCATCAGCCCGACCCCGCGCGAGCCGCCCCGCACCCGAAGCCCGTTGTGACACCCGATCAGCACGATCATCACAGCAAAAACAAGCGTCTTTAGAAAGCCCTGAAACACATCCGACATCTCGGCAGCCGCCATGGTCTCGTTGTACCAGAGTCTCGCCGGGTGCCCCATGACAAGGACGCCCCACACCGCGCTGCCCAGCAACCCGGCAATCATGCCCAACCCCGCGAGGCACGGCATCACTAGCAATAACGCCAATACCTTCGGCGCCACAAGAAACTGCGCCACGTTTAAGCCCATGCCGCGCAACGCGTCGATCTCTTCCTGGACCTTCATCGTGGCCAGTTCCGCGGCGATGGCCGCCCCCGTCCGCGCCGCAACGACGGTCGCCGTCATGACCGCGGCCAGTTCCCGGGCGAACGCGATCACTACAAGGTCGGCCACGAGAATGCCTGCGCCGAACTGCTCGAGCTGCGCCGCCGAAAGCATGGCGATGATCATGCCCAACAAGAAGTTCATAAGGCAATTGATGCGAACGCCGCGAACGCCCATCTCGTAGACTTCATCGGCCCACAGGCCCCAGCGAAATCCTTTACCCTCGAACGGCGCGATGAACGTCCAGTAGACAGTGTCGACCGTCAGGACCACGAACTCGTTAAACTCGCCCAGCCAATCAAGACCGGTCTCGCCGACGCGCTCGAAGAAGCCCGTCTCGGACTTGGCTGTGCTCGGCGCCCCGACAAGCCCAGGGCCTATAAGGTTCATGAAGTCCGCGACTTCGCCCCGCTGGCCTTCGTATGCGAACTCGCCGTGTCGCGCGCGCACCGCGTCGGCCACGGCCACGACCCAAGCCCCGCCTCGAGCGTCCATCGAGTCCGTCCCGCTCATCTCGAGCACCAGCCGATCGCCGGGCCGCACGGCGAGGGCCTCGGCTTTCTCGTGCAGCGTGCGGCCCGTTTCGCCGTCAAGTCGGCCAGGGCAAGGCAGCCGTGTATCCGTCATTGTTCCTCCCCGACCATCGCCTCGAAGTCGTCCTCGGTGAGGATTGCGACGCCCAACTCGAGGGCCTTGCGGTGTTTCGACCCGGCTTTTTCTCCCGCAATGACATAATCCGTCTTGGCGCTCACGCTCGACGTAGGCCGGCCGCCGAGCGCCTTGATGCGCTCGTGGACGCCGTCCCGCGTGAACCGTTTCAGCGTGCCGGTCACGACAAACGTCTTCCCCTCGAGGGGTCGCGCACCCGTCTCTGCGCTGGCCGCTGCCTCCATCATCTCGAGCCCGTGCGCCCGGAGCCGCTCGACAAGCCGCCGGTTCGATTCCGTGTCGAAGAAGTCTCGGACACTCTTTGCTACGATCTCGCCGATCTCGAAGACGGCCTCAAGCGATTCCACGGACGCCTCGATCAAGGCGTCCATAGACTGGAAATGTGTCGCCAGAACTGCCGCAACATGGCTTCCAACATGGCGGATATTCAACCCATTCAGCAGCCGGTTGAGCGGCCGTCTCTTGCTGCCTTCTATGGCGGCCAGTAGGTTCTCGGAAGACTTTCGCCCCATCCGTTCGAGTTCGACCAGTTGATCGAGCGTGAGGTCGTAGAGCCCGGCGGGATCGGCCACGAGCCCGCGCTCGACCAGTTGCTCGACGACGGCAGGACCCAACCCCTCGATGTCCATGGCGCTGCGGCTCGCGAAATGCTCGATCCGCTCTTTCACCTGGGCGGGACACGACAGGTTCAGGCAACGCAGATAGACGCCCTCGGGATCCTTTCGCACCGGGCCGTCGCACACGGGGCAGGAAATAGGTTCGGGAAAAGGCGTTGCATCCTGCGGGCGTTGCTCGGGGATATAGCGAAGCACCTGGGGAATGATTTCGCCGGCCTTCTGGATCTCGACCACGTCCCGCTCGCGAATATCTTTGCGGGCCAATTCGTCGAAGTTGTGCAGCGTCGCTCGTTTTACGACTGTGCCTGCAAGCGGAACGGGGTCCATATTCGCCACGGGAGTCAACGTGCCGGTTTTCCCGACCTGAACCGAGATTGTGTTTACTCGTGTGCGGGCTACCTCGGCGGGGAATTTGTACGCAATCGCCCAGCGCGGCGACTTCGAGGTGGCGCCGAGCCGTCGCCGGTGTGCCGCCGCGTCCACCTTGACCACCATCCCATCGATCTCGAAATCGAGTTCCCGGCGCCGCGTTTCCCACTCATTGCAGATATCGAGCACGTCTTCAACGGTTGCGCAGCGCCGGGCGTGCGGACTTGTGGGTAGGCCATATGCGCGCAACCGAGCGAGGACATCCCAGTGTGTCCGCGGTTCAACGCCTTCGAGCGGGGCCGCGTCGTAAAACGTGACGTCGAGACGACGTTTTGCCACCAGTTTTGGATCGAGCAGTTTGAGCGTTCCCGCCGTCGCGTTGCGCGGGTTCGCCAGGGGAGGGTCGCCGGTCGTTTCCCGAAGCTGGTTGAGGCGATCCAATTCCTGCCGCCGCATATAGACTTCGCCCCGCACCTCGAGCGCCGCTGGCGGTGTGCCCCCAAGACGGAGCGGCAATCCACGGATGGTGCGGACGTTTGCCGTCACGTTGTCCCCCCGGGCGCCGTCGCCGCGCGTCGCCGCGCGCGTGTACCTACCGTCTTCGTAATGGATCGAGATGCTCACCCCGTCTATCTTCAACTCGACAACGTAGTCGGATTGGTCGCCGCCCAGTCCCCGACGAACCCGCTCGTCGAAGGCGCGCAACTCTTCCGCGTTATACGTGTTATCAATGGAAAGCATGGGCACGGCGTGCGCGATCGTCTCGAACGCCGCCAACGGCTCCCCGCCTACGCGCTGCGTCGGCGACTCCGGCGTTACGAGGCCCGGGTACTCAGCCTCGAGCGCCGCAAGCTCGGCCATCAACGCGTCATACTCGGCATCCGTGATTTCCGGCGCGGCCTCGACATAATACAACCGATTGTGTCGCTCGATGGCCGCACACAACGCCGCGTGCCGCCGCCAAGCGTCCTCGGGAATCTTTGTTCGCGCGTTCGCCATGAAACCATTATATACAATCCCCTCGAACCGAAACACAGTTTCCCCCGTCCTACTTCCGCCCCTCTTGCTCTTACTCTTACTCCTGCTCCTACTCCTACTCCTACTCCTACTCCTACTCTTCACCTCTCCGTGTTCTCCGTGCATCTGTGTGCCAATCTCCCCTTTTGCATCTTTCCGTTGCCTTTCGCGGTCAAAACTCAACTCGTTCTTCCTCTTCCTACTCTTCCGCCCCTTCGCGTCTTAGTGACTTCGTGGCCAAATCCCCCTTCCCCCCTTCTCCTTTCAGTCGTGCCCTGCTTCGGACCACCCCGAATAAGCCACCCCACTATGAAAAAGTCCCTAGCCCATCTACCCCGCGCGAAGAAAAAAGAACTCGCAATCGTACGCGACGTCATCTGCAAAGAGTTCCCCGACGTACAGATGGTCATCCTATTCGGTTCCTTCGCGCGCGGAAACTGAGAGGGATAAGGGCCAGGTCTTGAACTATAAGGTCTCGCCCGAAAGGACGGCACCACCGATCAAGCGGCGGCGCGGCGTCTCGCCTGGTCTCTCAGCGCTTCAGCCGCGCCCAAGATCCACACAACCACCCCGCTCGAATCTGCTCCTCCTTATGGCCTCCAAAATTCCCCCGAAGTAGCGAATTCTGCGCAGGAACGGCCGAGAAGTCAACCGAACACCCCTTGTTCCCCAAAACCACCATGCCGAAAGCGGCGAAAAAGCGCTCCGGGCGCCGCCGACGCGCCACGCCCAAAGGGCAACAAAGTGCCTATATTAGTAGGGGCTCATGGTCGGGAGCCCCGGCGTTGTAGGGTACATGATCGGCATGCCCCTGGCGTTTGGGTGGACGCCAGCGCATGCGGGCACGGGTGCCGGGGTGCCCGTGCACGATTCTCACAGGTGGACTGTGTCTACGCGTGGCGTCCCCGCGAACACGGGGACCAGTCCGGGTGGCACCCTTGTCAAGCGACAGCTTGGGGGTGTCTTCGGGGTATTCAGGGACTGTCCCAAGCGAGCGAAGCGAGCGCGTGGACTGTCCCGCACCCGAATAGCTGAAAGCTGACAGCTAACAGCTAACAGCTAATAGCTAACCTGGCCTATCGTGAATGGACACCGCGCCGCGCGTGATGTTACGATGGCCGGGCTTGGGCCACGTGTGTGGTCCGATCCAAGAGAAACGCCGTGGAAACGTAGACGAGTTTTTGGGGTGCATGGTCCTGCCTTAGACTCGAGACGGTATGCCTTGACGCCGTTGTTTTTGATTGCGGCGTTTTTTTGCGTTGCGGCGCCCGTCTATTGGCACAAGGTCGAGATACGCGCTGGATACCCCGCCGAGGCCTATGAAAACATCGAGCTTTACCAACGGATTTATCCGGAGTTCCACTACGGTTTTGGCAGACTGCGCGCCGGCGACGTACCGCTCTGGAACCCAAGACAACTGTGCGGTACGCCCTTTCTGGCGAATCCCAGGGTCGGACTTTTCCAGCCGCTTCACGTGCTGTTCTTGGCGTGGCCGACCGAACAGGCCTTGGCGCTACATGCCTACCTCAGTCTGGTGTTCATGGGGGCCGGCCTCGCGCTTTTCGTGCGATCCCTGGGCGCCGGCTACGCCGCGTCGCTGCTGGGCGGCGTAGCGTACGCCTTCTGCGGGGCTTCTGCCTCGGTGATGTCGCGTCCGGCGGCGGCGAGCGCGTTGGCTTGGGCCCCGTTCGTGCTCTGGGCCGTGCGCGAGTACACCCGCAACTTCCGCCCGGCGATCGGGGCGGTCTTGGGCCTATGCATCGCCTTGTTATTTCTTTCCGGCGCGACGGCCTTGACCTGTTCGATGCTCGGCCTCGCGATGCCGTATCTGTTGCTCGAGACCCTCTTGCCCGGGTCGCGTCCTGCCCCTCGATTCGTTCGGCGGTGCTTGGGTTTGATGATTCCGGTGGCCGTGGCGTTGGGCGTCGCCGCCGTGCAATGGGCGCCTGCGGCGGTTTGGCTCACCTCATTAGCACAGCCGACCCGCGCCCTATTCGCACTCGAGGTCGGGGGCCAAGCCCCGTCGCTTTCACTCGATGTGCTCGAGCAACTTCTTGCCGCGTCGCCCGGGACCCTGCCGCGGCTCGGCTACATCGGCATCGCCACGATCCTCTTTATCCCCGCGGCCTTCTTCAGAAAGGAACGGCAGCGCGACGTGGTGTTCTTTCTCATGGCCGGCGTCGCATGCTGGCTGGCGGGCTTACTGGCGACGAGGACGCTTCCGTGGGATTTCCCGCGCGAGGCGTTCTTCCCCCCGGCCGTCTTGTGCATGGCCGTGCTCGCGGCATTAGGCATGGATCGCCTGACGGCGCCGCGACGGATCCACAACCCGGCGAGCGTATGGGCGCCGACCGTCACCGTTCTTGTATTGTCCGCGGCAGTGTTCTTGGCGACGGCCTGGAGCGCGCGCGGCCTGGTAATCTGCACCGTACTGGCCCTTGTGCCCGTCTGTATCGTTCGATCGCGGTGGCTGTCGGCCATCTGCACGACGGCGATCGCGCTCCTGCTCTTCGTTGACTTGAGGGCCGCCAATGCGAACGCGTACAGGCATCCCTTCCAGGACGCGCCCAAATGCTATGAGCAGTACGCAACGGCCATCAACCGGGCCGAAGAATACGCCCTCGATGCGCGCGCCGTGATCGCCTGCCGTCGGCGTAGCATCGGGCTGCATCCAAACCTGGGCATGGTGGCCCCGTTGGCCGTGGTGGGCGGCGCGTACCTGCCGCTCACGAAGGACCAGGCCGCGTGGTGGCGCCAGTTGGGCGAGACGGACGGGACGCATTTCGCCGCCCAGGGCGTTAGCACCGTGGCCGCCGACGCGGCTCGACCCGAGCTGCTGAATCTCATGGCCGCGCGGGTGATGTTGGCCGAGCCGGAAGCGCCCTTGGATCCGGACGCCTGGCGCGACAGAAGCCCGCGCTTCCGGGTACGGAACGTCGAGGACAATGTGCGGCTGGCAGTAAATGACGACGCCCTTCCCCGGGCGTATTGGGTTCCCCGAGCCCGGCGTGTCGGGAATGTCGCCGAGGCAATAGATGCGCTGGGCGACCCTGATTTCAAGCCCAATGAAGAATGTGTGGTGACGGGCGAAGTGCCCGCGGCCTTGCGCGGCGAACGCGAGAGCGTCTTTACGCGGAGCGACGCCGTGTGCGGGATTGAAACGGCGGCCGCCGAACGGGTCGTCGTGCGGGTCGAGGCGCCGGCCGCAGGCGTGACGGTTCTGTCCGACTCGTTTGCTCCCGAATGGACGGCCCTGCTTGACGGGACCCCCTGCCCCATAATGAAGGTCAACGGGGTTTTTCGCGGCGTGGCGACGCCTGCCGGGAAGCACGAAATTGTGTTCGAGTACAAACCAATAACGTTTGCGGCGGGGCTACTCACGACCATCGCGGCCTTGGCTCTGCTGACGTTCGCGGGGGTGATTTGTCTCTTGCGCGGCCACTGACGAAATCGACCTAAGCGTCTGAGTCAATTAGCACAGCTTGATTAAGGACGTGGAATTGGGCAGTTCATGCGGTATAATGCTATGGTGAATCGTGGCCGGGCGACAAACCGCCAACGCAGCCAAACGGGGATCGCCTGACGGGCGCGCCAGCTCATAGGAATTCGGCAGCAGCCGGCGCATGGGCAGCGCCTGAACAGCTTCCGCCGTTCCCAGGTATCAGGAAAGGAAAATCCCGTGGTTGAACTTGAACTACTGGGGGTCAGCACGGACGGTCAGCTCCAGCATATTCTTGTGCTGCGGCATGAAGACCGTATCTTGCCCATCTTCACCACCAGGGAGATGGCCGAAACCATACAGTTGGGCCACATGAAGGAGAAACTGGGGAGACCGTTGACGCACGACCTCATCTGCAACCTCTTGGCCGGCATGGGCGGCGAACTCAAATCGGTCACTATATACAAACTCGAGGACCGAACGTTCTTCGCTTACCTCAACATCGAACAGAAAGGCGATAACGGCGAGGTCCGTCAAGTGTTGCGCATCGATTCCCGCGCAAGTGACAGCATCGCACTGGCAGTCCGGGCGGGTTGTCCAATCTACGCTTCCCAGGAAGTCATGGATGAGGCCGGCCAGGAGCTTATGATCGAGGAAGACGACTCCTCAGAGGACCCGGAACTCTAGACCGGACGAGGCCGCTACCCGCGGACACCGTACGCTCGGCTTCCCGAAGGGTCAGAGGCCGACAATACGGAGGGTTACGTTGGCATAATTCTGCGTATTGACTTCGTTCGGTCGGACTCTTTTCCGGCGCCCGTCGCGGACCAACGTAACGGTCGGACGGGCGAGATCGGACGGGTTAACTTCACTGACGACGGCAAGGAAGTTGTTGAACGGTTCGCCGTGAAGCACGACGCGGGTCCCTTTGGGATATACGGGCACGACACGGCGAAACGCCGTTACAATCTCCTGGTTGAAGTGAGCCCCTGCGAGGTCGCCAATCTCGCCGAGCGCGACGTCCGGCGCAACGGGGCCCCTATCCCGCGTCCCCGAAAGCAGGTTGTCATAGGCGTTGGCCACGGCCGCGATCTCCCCGATAAGTGACGGAACAGGGGAGTCCCCGCGTCGGATCCGCGGTATCCGATTGCTTCCCACGAGGTATCTCGGCAGGCCGGTCCCATCCTGGCGCTCGTGGTGCTCGTACGCGACGTGAGGAGACAGGATGTCGGGTTCGTCGCTGTGGCGCAGGAGTTCATACCCGAGAATCGTATGATTTCGAATCCGACGCGATTCTTTCTGTCTCGGATCGACGAACACCATGCCTATGTCGTGGAGGAGGCATCCCGTGGCCAACTGACGCATTCGCGTGTTGGGAAGATGAATGGCGTTGGCAATCATCATCGCCACCACACAGACGTCGATCGAGTGTTCGTAAAGCCGGGCATCGGCGCTTTTGAGCGAGGTCAAGCCCGCCAATGTCGATTGCGTAAGCACCTCATCGAGGATTTGGCTGACCAGATCGTAGATCTGGTCCAGGGGACCTCCCGGCCCCGCCAGGACCCGCACGGTGTCGGATGAAAGGACCTGAATCATATCTTCGGACGTTTTACCGCGCAACGAATCAAGCTCTTTGGCCACGTCTTGGAAGGCGGCCCGAAGGGTTCTCGTGGCCCGCGCCCGCACCACAGGGGTCAGGTCCTCCTCGATGTCCACGCCGACGTCATCATCATCTTGGATGAAAAGTTGCGTGTATCCTTTGGCCCGCAACGATTCGATATAGGGCTGGGTGAGACGGACCCCCTGGTGAAGGAGCACCTGGCCTTGGTCGTCCACCAGCGCTTGGCCCAGCACGAAACCAGGCCTCAGATCGTCAATGTGCAGTGCGCGCACCCTATACCTCGCCGGACAAATCTCCGCCACCTAATCTAACACAACAGAGCGAACCCCTCAAACGGGCGAGGTTGCAGTCCTTGGGCGGAACTTGAATGCACATAATGCAGTTGGTCGCGGTGAATAGCGCCAGTCTATTGTGGCTTGGCAAGAGAGCTTCGAGGCACACCTTTGCGGCGCTGCAACGGCGCCGTTACTCGAGGTCGGCGTCGAGTGGCGGTTCCTCGCTCAGATACTTGAGTATTCGTTCGGCGATCTGCTCGGTCATGACAATCGAGGGGAAATAGTGATCGACGGCGCCTTCCTTCGCGCGCTGCTCCAGGTCCGGTTGGTCGCCGCCGTAAAGAATCACGGGGGGCGGTCGGAATCCCCGGGACTGTTTGACAATTCTTGCAATGCTCAGGCCCGCAAGGTCCGTCTGGTCGTGGTTGATCAACAGCACGCCCGGCGAAGCCAACCGCAGGCGGAAGAATCCGTCAACGATCCCCGAAGCCGTAACGACTTCGACGTCTTGCTCGGCGAGCACCTGGCGCAACGCGTTTGCCTGGCCGGGGTTCTCATCAATGAAGAGTACCCGGCGCGTGCGCGGTTCGCACGCCCCCGTGCGCTCGAGCGTGGTCGAAATGAAGAAGTCGATGTCCACCTTGGCGTCGTCGCTTACTTCGCTGAACTGGCAGCCGTGGTATGCGCCTTGTCCGTCTGTCTTCGCGCTTCGGACCACGCAAGAAACGCCGTTGATCACGGCGCCGTCCGGCAGGGAAAAGGACGCGGTCAGCTCCGTGCCCGCGGCAACGGGTTCCGGGAGCCAAAGCCCTACCCCGCCCGCGCTCAGGTCGCGGAGTTGACCGTCCATGGCGGCGCCGCCGGTGATGACGACACTGCACGCCGCGCGGACGTCGATTCGGGTGTGTTTGCGCACGGTAACAAGCTGCATTTGCTGCGGCCACGTGACGCGGAAAAAGGGATTGAGCCGATTGCCCCAGGACGCGATCCGCGCGTCGAACCCGCACGCCTCGCCGTTAACGACAAACTGGACTATGCAAGGCTGGTTCTTGACCATAACGAGGTCGTTTGCCGCCGGAAGGTCGTTCATAACATAGACGCCGCGATGCCAACCGCGGATTCGAGTCTTGTACCTGGGCCCGTTTTTCTTATGCGGCGCCGTGTGGAGCAGCGCCGCGCCCCCGACTTCCAGGTACTGCTCTATCTCATAGGGGTCGCTTACTTTGCGGCGCGATGGTTCTGGCATTGTGGGTTGCACCTCGTCAATTAAAGCTATCACACCGTTCTAACATGAGTAAAGCCACCGCCGGTCCTGTTTATTCCAATCAAACCGTGACGGGGCAGAATTCACCTGAGGCGGCTCGGCCTCGTGGAGAAAAGCAGGGCTCAAGCCCGTAACGCGGCGGACGCCCGCCGCTTCGGGGCTTTACCGGGGTCAGGATGGGCTATCGTACACGATCGGGCGTTGTACGAGACGCCTGGGCGGTTTGCCCCGACGCAATCCGCCGCGGCAACAGCGTTGCGGCGACGGCGATTGCCGTTGTGCATCAACTATGGTAGGATCGATGCAGGTTCGACCCTTGGAGGGCAGACGTATGGCGACGGTGCGCGTGATGGGCGTTCAGATGGCGGTTTCGCCACGACTCGATGACAACTTGCCCAAAGTCCTTGACTACATCAGAGGTTCCGGGTGTGATTTTATTGTTTTCCCTGAAATGAGTCTGACGGGATATCACGGGAAGTTCAACAACCGGGCCACGCGCCGGGCTTGGCGCCAGATTGCCGAGGCGTGCCGTCTGGCGTACGTGACGGCGTTGGTGGGCACCGGGTGCAAGGAGGACGGCGAGACCTTCATCCAGACGCGGATCTACACGGACGAAGGCGAGTTGTTGGGCACGCACGAAAAACTCGTGCCTACCAGCACAGATCGCGAGTTCTGCCGCCCTGGCGAAGAGCTGCGCGTGTTCCGCCACGGGTCGCTGACGTTCGGCTGTCTCATCTGCAACGACCTATGGGTCACGCCGGGCTGCGGGCCCTACCCGGACCCGCGGCTCACGTACCAGTTGGGCAAACGGGGCGCCCAAGTCATATTCCACAGCATCCATTCCGGCTCGACCCGAATTCACACGCCTTATCACGAGTCGAACTTGGCCCTGCGGGCGCTTGAAAGTAAACTGTACATCGTCACGGCAAACGCCGCGGATCCGAAAGGCCCGGTTAACGCCGTGTCGGGAATCGTCTCGCCCGAAGGCGAATGGCTTACGCAATGCCCCCGCGAGGACGAGCATACGTATACCTACGACCTCGAGATTGAACCGGCGTAGCGGAAGTCCTCTGCCTGATCGCCGCGTTTCTCGAGCCGCTTCGATCGAGACGGGATCTCGAGGGACCCGCGGTTGCCCGCAGCAGTCCCGCGCCCCCTATTCAGGCGCTGTGCAACGTATCGCAGCGCATTCCGCGTATTGCCGTCCACAACCCGAGCGTGTTGCTAAAGCAGGGAATAGGGACTTGCTCTGTTCATGTTGGGCTTGGTACGGAGCAGCATATAATAGTCGGCACAATGAGAACTCAATTGGCTATAGGCGGCATGACGTGCGCCGGGTGCGCGCGAACCGTGGAAAGGGCGCTTGTGGCGCTGCCGGGCGTGGCGTCGGCAAGCGTTAATTTCGCGACACGCGTTGCCGCGATCGAGTTCGATCCCGCGACCCAAAGCCTCGAAACCATCACGGATGCGGTGCATGCCGCCGGCTACAAGATTGTAGGGGCAGGGCGCGAGGCCATGGAGCCGGAGGACAGCGCCCAGGCGGATGTGCGTGCGGCGTTTCGTCGCACGCTGCTGGCATGGGTTTTGACCGTTCCGGTCATGGTGGTGATGATTCTGCACATGGCGGGTGTGCCGATTCCCGGCTACGTCTGGGTCGAGACGGTCTTTGCGGTTCCCGTACTGGCGGCGGCAGGCGCGGCGACGTTTGCAAGGGGCTTTAGGGCGGCGGCGCGGCTCAGCCCGAACATGGACACGCTCATCATGCTCGGTTCGGGTGCGGCGTTCGCGACGGCGCCGTTGCAGATGATGGGCTTGCCTGTGGCGAGCTATGCGGCCGTGGCCGCAATGATCATGGCGTTCCACCTCACGGGCCGCCATCTCGAGGCGCGCGCCCGGGGCCGCGCCTCGCGAGCCATCCGGCGCCTGCTCGAACTCAGCACAAAAAGCGCCCGGGCTGTCCAGGCTGACGGCTCAACGCGCGAGGTACCGATCGAATCCGTCGTGGTCGGCGACGTTGTCGAGGTGCGGCCCGGCGAAAAGATCCCGACGGACGGCGTAGTAATCTCGGGCCAAAGCGCCGTAGATGAATCCATGGCCACCGGCGAGCCGTTGCCGGTCGACAAAGGCCCCGGCGACGACGTCATCGGCGCCACGGTGAATACGACGGGCGTGTTGCGCGTGCGGGCGGCGCGGGTCGGCCGAGACACGTTTCTCGCCGGTGTGGTCCGAATCGTGCAGGAAGCGCAGACCGCAAAGGTGCCCGTGCAGGAGTTCGCCGATCGCGCTACGGGGGTTTTCGTGCCGATTGTGCTGGGCTTGGCGTTGGTGACGTTCGCGACTTGGCTGGCGTTTCCCGTGGCCATGCGCCGTGTGGCCGAGTTGGCCGGCCCGGCCTTGCCTTGGGTGCGCGTCGCGGGCGTGTCAGACCTGTCTCTGGCTGTGCTTGCCGCTGTCTCCGTCCTCGTCATTGCATGTCCGTGCGCCATGGGGCTCGCAACGCCCACGGCACTAATGGTCGGCACGGGCATCGGGGCGGGCCAAGGCATCCTCATCCGGAATGGCGCCGCCATACAAACGCTGCGGTCGATCAAGACCGTTTGCCTCGATAAAACCGGCACGCTCACCAAGGGTGAGCCATCGGTGACCGACGTGTTCCCGGCGGACGGCCGACGGCCCAAGGATGTGCTGCGTCTTGCCGCCGCCGTCGAATACGCCAGCGAGCATCCCGTGGCGCGGGCCATCCTGGCGCGAGCCAAAGCGGACGGCATCGCCGTGCCCCCTGTCAAAGACTTCGAGGCAGTTCCCGGCAAGGGCGCAAGAGGCGTGGTCGAGGGCAAGACAGTCCACGTGGGCACGGAAGCCTATCTTCGGGAATGCGGCATACCCACCGGACCTCATGGCGCAGCGAGCGGGATGGTCGGGGGCACGCTCTCCTTTAGCGGCGGCCAGCCGTTAGGAATACCGCCTCCCGAGAAAACCACGGTGTTTGTTGCCGCCGACGCCAACGTCGTCGGCAACGTTGCGGTTGGGGACACGCTGAAGGACGACTCGACGGCGGCCGTAGGTATGCTGAAGGCGCAGGGACTGGACGTCGTCATGTTGACGGGCGACAACGAGCGCACCGCGCAGGCAATTGCGAAATCGCTGGGCATTGGACGGGTATTGGCGGGCGTGCTTCCGGACGGGAAACGGGATGCCGTGGCGCGGCTACAACAGGAAGCCGGTTCGGTGGCAATGGTTGGCGACGGGATCAACGACGCGGCGGCCCTGGCCCAGGCCGACGTAGGCATCGCCATTGGCGCCGGCACGGACATTGCCATCGAGTCCGCGGACGTAGTCCTGGTGCGAAGTGACCTTTCGACGCTCGTGACGGCGTTTCGTCTGTCAGAAGCCACGTTTGCAACGATCAGACAGAACCTGTTCTGGGCGTTTGGCTACAATCTAGTTGCCGTTCCGCTTGCGATGCTTGGGCTGCTCCATCCCATAATCGCCGAAATCGCCATGGCCGCGAGTTCGGTCAGCGTCATCGGCAACGCGCTGCGGTTGCGCAGATTCCGCTGACGCCTCGCCAAGCGGCGCGGGGTTGGTTTGGCAGCGTCGTCGGAGGCCATGTGCGCGTTTACAGCTTATAAAGCGTACAGGTGTTGGGGATTTCGAGGCCGGCGGTGGCGTTGCGTCCGTCGAACACCAGCGGGGCTTCGCGCACCACCCG
>Ga0180437_10005781_pt1 | contig 16772 bp, 36 predicted proteins | sample SS_ome_4_FD_132410 | JGI IMG/M metagenome (GOLD analysis project Ga0180437, IMG submission 132410) | Hypersaline lake sediment archaeal communities from the Salton Sea, California, USA - SS_3_D_1 metaG | ecosystem: Environmental > Aquatic > Non-marine Saline and Alkaline > Hypersaline >... | reverse complement strand
AAGGGGGGTATCCCATTGGGGGAAACCTGAGGGGGTGGTGTTTTTTTATTTTTTTACCTAGGGGGGGAGGGGGGGCTTCCAGTATTCTGGTAACTGCCCCGACTGTTTTATGTTTTAGTAGTAATAGGGGAAGTAAAAAAACAGCTACGACTAACCCGGGTTTGTCCAAAAAACTACCCCAAAAACTTCCGGTATTCAGTGAGATTATTTTCCCACATTAAGCCCTTGCTGTATGTTGCAATAATACCGGAACAATACCGGAAGTTTTCCGCTCTATTGGATTAAGGATTGTTACCAAACCAAGTCGCTTACCCCTTGGCAAACCGTTGATTGCATCATGGCCTCACTTGCCCCCGGTTTCCGGCTCCAATATACACTATATTACTAATATTAGTATAAAAATCAAATTGAAATATTTTTCTTTCCAATCATTCCGCACTTGGGGTTGATAGCTCCCCATAATTCCTTATCAACTGGGAACTCCTTGCAGATATCAGGCCTATTCCTATAAATCCTACATCGCCCATTGACTAAATACCTACACTCACTCTTAAACACACTATACATCTCCCCCCTATACCTAACTGCTTTTATGAAATTTTTCCTAAAACTACCAATTTTCGCGTCCTCCTCCGTCATAGCCTTTACTACCATAGTGTTACAACAGAACCCACATAATTTACATGTCATTGCAACGCGTCCACTAACTCCTTCTCTAATTCATGCACCCGATCATATAACCGTGCTATAGTCTCCTCCATCCGGCATTTATCATCGGCTTGCGTTGAATACATATCCTTCCAAACCCCTAAATGCTTCCGCAACATTTCATTTTCTTCTTTAAGATCCATCATTATTCTAACCTTAACCTCCTACCAACTCTATCATACTCCTCTCTAATAAACCGTTGGCAACTCCAACATAGTTTTCCATATTCTGCTTTCCCCCCACAACTCACACATTTTGTCATATTGTGATCTCCTTATGTATTTTCTTTCTTTTGCCACAACGTTCACACTTCCAGACCTCAACTACGTTAGTGGGTCTACATTCTGAATAATCAAACTTCATATATCCCCCACAATGTTTAGGAACTTTTGACATCTATTATCCCCCTAGCTCTCTTATTCCATTCCCAAACTACTAGCCCCATAAATATCGCTAGTTCGTCATTGGTTAATCCAACTAATTCCTTCCTAGTGCCTTCAAATTTTTTCGTCATCTTCGTACTCCTCTGTATACCATCCATAAGGATATAACCACCTAGCCAATTTATACCTAATATGCCAAGCTATACTTTTAACCATTACAACAAAACGTTTCCATTTAGACGGTGATTTAGTCGAATCAACTCCGGCCATATCACATGTTATACTAGCAACACTTAGCTCGTTTAGTGGTTCCTGAATAGCACCAAAAAATTCTCCTAAATCACTTAATCGTTTGTCCATCTTTGAAATCTGCTAATACCATCTGCCCGAACTCAAGATTCTTATTATGTATTGGAGCATTACATCTCTCACAATATTCGCCATCCTTTGTAACTTTTAACGAAATCCACTCCTGACAATGCCAACATCTTACTATATAGCTACTATTTCGTTCAATCTTCGCTCTAGCCTTATTGTTGTAAGTAATATTCCCGTTTCCAAAACTATGTCCCTTTATTGATTTCATTTCTTGTTATAGCTAGGAATACCAAATACACAACCCACGCAACCAAGGGGGGCGCTATCGTCCTAAAAAAATCAAAAAATCCAACAATAAAACATTCATACTCTCCAGTGCAACTCGTAGGCCTATATGGGCTTGCTATTAGCCAACAACCCCAAACTAGCATAACCATCAAATATATACCAGTTCCATACTGGAATATGCGTTTTTTATCCATTTTTCTTAATCAATTCGGTTACCATCCTCTTTGTTTCAATCTCTTCTAAATGGTGCTTTCTGTCCCACTCTTTCCACTCCTTAATTCCTTCTACTGTGTCCTTTAATAGATCTCGGATCTCTAAAATCACCCTATTAGTATCCAACATCTGATTTTTGATCTCTAGTATATCATCATCTATCATTTTTCCTTCCTTCTCCTTACTCTTTCGCCCATATTATCCTTAAACTTTAATGCCTGCTTTCTCCAATTTGTTAGCCTTTTATGTTCTAAATTAACTCCTTTCCTCCGATTATCCACTGGGTCAGGAAATCCTCTTAATTCGCTCATTTTTTATTAACATCCTCTAACTTCTCCATAGCCTTTTCATGGTTAGTCGTCAACCCAACCAACTTACGCAATTCTTCCCTAGCCTCCACTACTCTGGAAAGCCTTTCATTTGGGGGAGTCCACATTTTTATCCTTTCTTCAAGCTCCATCTCCATTAGCTCTATCTCCTCTATCCTAGCTTTAACCCCTGCTCTTTTCTTCTTAATCCTAGTGCCTAATGCAATCAAATGAATCTTTTCGACTTTAACCATTGTTATCACCTACCCCTAAATATGACCTTATCTTATCTCCCCACTCTTTCTTATCTCCCATCATTCTATCATATAACACTAGCTCATCCTCTACGCCATCACTCCAATAATTGCTAACAAAAAAGCAGTCCATATATCTATCTATCATATCGTATAACGTAGGGTCGTGAGGAAATTGAAAGAAAGATGGATTAGAATACTTAAACCCAGTAAATGTACAATCGCAATTTATACAAGTTTGAAAATGCGGATTAGATTTTATCATATTTACGCTGTTTAATCGTTGCAACTGCAATGGGTTCGCATTGCTCTTACAAATCATATTATCCCCCAGCATTCGCTTGATAATATCATAATTATATCTACCCCATATCTGAAAGCCATTTCCGGTATAATAAATTCTTTGTGGATTCAGATCCTTCTGTCCTCTCAATATATCCCGTATTCTAATAACAATTTCGTATAACTCAGTTAAATCGGATTTCACCAAAAGCCTATTATTCAAATTGGCCTCTACAACCCTGCTAACAAGTTTCTCAAATTCCTTGGCCTCGCTAGGATCTACATAATTGATTAACTGCTCTTTATCCAATTCAATCAACTTATACTTCTCCCCATGCCACGCTGCCGGCAGCGGGGAACATAGATAACTAACAAAAGCCGGAAATAGCTTTCCAGTCCTATTCCCGTTTTTGTCTCTCTTGCCCCAGTCAAACCATAATACAAACTCTCTATTAAATCCACTCTTGGTTATCTCATACAGGACTTCCTTCTTGAAATTTGGGACATCGTCAGGCTTTCGCAACTGCAAGTTTACAAAAGGCCTAAGTCCTAACCTTCTGCTTATCTCATACAACTGTCCCGTTAGTCCATCATCACATATCGCTTTTGCTATAATAATTTTCCTAAACTGTAATTGGGGTAATGTTACTTTGGCTAAACTACCTGCGGACTTATTTGTTTGCACTTCGCATAGCTTAAAATTCTCTTTTGCTATCTCGTCATCCAATAGTCCTGCTATCTTTTGGGGATCCATTCTCAAGTCTTTCAATCCTTCCCTCCAACTGCGATAATTTTATTATAAGCTCTTTAGGTTTAATCTCCCAATATTCATTAAGTAGTAACTCATACATATCGCCTATTATCTCCTTAAGCCTCTCGGATTCTCTCAGCTTCTTTTTCATTCTTCTTTAAAGGATATTACATAATCCAAGTTTATTGTGTACTTACTATTCCCACTAACAACCTCAAAAAACCTAGCGTATCCATGGAACACCCCTACAGTACCGACTACTATCCTCCCATCAACTAGGCCAATACTTACTTTTCTCCCCTCTAATGCGTGATCTAAATAATCAGTCATTTTTTCTCCATAGCTTTATTAAACCACTTTTTGTTAGCTCCTATCCGTTTAAGCACATTATCAACTTCACCATCGTTCAACAAGAAAAACAGATCCCTATCGGATAGTATGGTATCTCGCATATACTCTTTAAATCGCCCATAAGTAGGCCTGCCTAGCCTTGATACTCTTATGAGTTCATCAACTGCCATCTGTTTCAACATCCGTATATTATTAGTCCGTTCTAACCAGTCCGTAATCCTATTGTTGTTATCTCTGTTCTTGGGATTTCTGGGGGATTCTATCCAATTACTACCGCCATCTTCTTTAAGTAATTCCTCTAATTCCTCGGGATCCTCCATCCTTAGAATATCCTATACTTAGCCCGTCTTGATCTTCTTGGATACGGATTTCTCCCTGATCTATCCCCAGTTTTTTTAGGCCTCAATACCGCATACCAAATAAACAAAAATAGGATCACCAGTCCTATTATTAGCCAAGGCATTATCTCATCTCCTCTTTAGGTTTTAAAAATATCTTTGCGATTAATCCCAATATGGCTCCTACTGCTAGGAGAAATTGGCCTAATATGGCTAACCCTGCCAATAGGATTAAAAACAGTTGAGTTGGTGTTACCACCACCAACACAAATATTATCACCATCAACCATGCTATAGTGGTATCCATTTAGGTATCAAATAAATCATTACTAAATACATTAGTATTATAATAGCACACAAAACAAAAATCACAAACATAGCTATAAACGTCTTTTGTGGCTTGCTCAATTCACCCCACGCTTCTACTACAGCATTGTAATCTAATCTATATCCTCTACTATAATCGGATTCTTCCTCAAGCTCGGCCTTAGGTTTCATCTTCTTCTAATTGGTAATCAGCAACGCTACGTTTCATACCCACCCTATACTGTAGGTCTATATCAACAAAGAAAAAAGGAGTAACAAACAAGAAGGTCATCCACCACCACCCTGCAACTACAAAAAACATACTCATTAACCATATATACACCTTGGTAGTAAATCCCCTTAAAAAGTCCTGATCCCACAATAGTGGGGATAGATACATTCTAAATGGCATATTATTTCTTTGTCATATTAACCTCTTTTATTATCTCCTCTAACTCCTCTTTTGTAAATGGCTCCTTATTCTTTAACCACTGTACCTCAAATCTAGTCAATCCCTTTTCTAATTTCTGTTTATCCTCCAGTACCCTCTCAGCTGATCTATAACCCCATGCAAAATATATCTTAGCCAATGCAACAAGTGGTTTCTTTACTATGCTAGGTAATGGGCTAGGGCAATCCTCCTCAAACTCCTTTATTCTTGAATCCAGATACGCTCTAGGGTCAAAAGTCATTCTTAGTTCTAGGTATAAACGCCATACCAAAAGTTACTATATGCCCGTTCCTTTCAGCATACCACATACCTCTACGCTTGATTTCTTCTTTATCCACTCCTTGAGCTATACACTTGCCATTGTCGTTTACATCCCAACAACCCCATATAACCCTGCCGTTGTCATCTTTAAATAAATCGACTTGGGCACTATTTTGCTTGAATCCCGACTCTTGTATCTCATTAGCCATTTTCCAAAACTTACACCCTTTACATACCCTATTAGAAGCATCAGCAATCTCCACATTTTCCATACAATATTCACTTCCTTCCATAACCAATCGGTATCGGGTTAGGCACGTCATTTTCTTTCACATCATCTAAAGCCTCCCTTAGTTTGTTGGATACTTCTTTAAGGTCTATGGACTCATAAAATGTTATATCTGCCTCTAAGATCTTGATGAGGTTTTCAGTTGTGATGTCATCACGATCCATTTTTTATACATATATTAGAAGTTACTCCTATAAAAACCTTACATTCTTAGATTCTTACTTAACTATACCATCCCTTATCAATGCAACCCCGCCTATTACTTGATCTACTTCGTCCTTGGTTAACCCCATTATCTTCCCTTCTGCAATCATATTTAACACATAAAACCGTTTTTCGTCTATGTTCTTGCAGTCAAAAAATCTAGGGTCCCCGGAAATCTTTTTGGCAATACCTTTTATAACTTGATAAGTTGTTGTTTCTGCTAACTTGCTGACCTTCTTGACTCTAATATCTTTCTCATGTTCATACTCTTCCTCTAATCTGCTCCAAAAGTCAAATCTAGCCCCTCTAATGGCATAATTGTACTGTCTATACTTGCTCCAAGTATCTCTAGGAGCTTGAATATAGTCGGTATCCCTCAATTTCTTTACAGTAACAAAACCCTCAGGGTAACCTGCATAAGTCTTTGTTAGGTCGTGTAAAAAACATATAGTAGTCCCTATTTCCTTAACCTTAGTTAATATCTCTAACCCAAATATGCCATTTCTATCCATGAACTTTCTTGGCTGTAGAAAAAATACCGAATTACATCTCTTAGCACAAATATTAAGCACATCATACAACTGTTCGGATTCTCTTATCTTGCCGGATCCATAAGCCTCGGATCTCTGCTCATCTACAATAAACACTTCCCCTTCCTTAGCGTTTTTAACATCATATAGCCAAGTCGCCTGATCTTCATATATGTGGTTAACTGTAAATTCAATAGGCCTATGCTTATGGTAATAATTCCAGTTGTCAACTAGATACTTTGCTAGGCTAATAGCTATTGTGCTTTTACTAGATCTGACTTCTCCTTTGATCTCTATAATGACTTGTTCTAGCTCTTTGATCTTATTCCTCAATGTCTCATAAAACTCTCTAGTCTCATCACGTTGCAATACTTGGGCTAACTTCTCTGATTTCCTAGCCTCATCAATAATAAACCGCCCTTTAAGTGGGTTAGTTGCGACTAAATGCCTTAGCATATACATCGGGGTTAACTCATCGTCCATTATTCGCCTATTCTTGGCTTGAAACTTGCCATTGAGGGGGTTAAAAATCCGGCTGATGGAATCTCAACGCTGTAATATTGCCCTATTTCGGTAACTATCCTTATAACCTTTTCGAATGATTTTCTTAAATATTTGAATAATACAAATACTGTCTCTTCTACTAACGGGAATCCATCATTATTTATAATATCTGCAGTATCCCCCCAACTAGCTAAGGGAGTCATATTAACTTTAGCTTCTACTGCGTATAACGAAACATTTAGATTTTCATGTGTGCAATCTATTATATACTGAATATCGCTAATCTGTCGCTGTACCTTCTCCTTTTCCCCCTTACCCTCTACCTTGGCTTTGTGCATTATAGCAATTTGTAGAGCGAACCAACAAGAAGTTGAATAAAACGTTAAGGGTGGTTGTACTACTTGCAACGGAACAAAATGTGATAGATACATCTCAATTAGTTTCATCTTCTAATGTTATATCCGAGCACCCCCCATCCTCGCTATACTTCTCCCAAATGGCATATAAGGCTTGTTCTATAGTCTTAACTATGTCCCTTTTGTCAATAGATGGCTCAACTGTTAAACTAAAGGCGACATTCGCCTTTAAGACCCGTTTCATTTTTTATTCCATCCATAAACGTAGTTAGCATATCATAAACTTTTCTATTGTGTTTGTTGACCCCATATATTATTGACTTAACATGATCTTCTCTTAAAAACAACTCCTTCCCAGTTTCCAAGTGTATCAATTTAAAATGGTTCATTTTTAACCGCTGGGTATCTCGCTAGTTTCTACCCCCATACCTCTAGCCCCATACGTCTTTTTCAACATACCCTCGGGATTTAACCTAACTGCTTTATACATAGAAGTAACATAACCACTTTGTAGATCCCTCCTTTGAAATGTTTCCGCTAATTTAGCCCAGTCGTTAGCCACAAACATACGTTGGTCTATTATATGTTTCTCGTCATCTATCAGTATAGGGTACTCAAAACCTGCAAATTCATCTAGCCCCCCACAAAACACATCTAACGAGTATTCGCTCCAAAAGAAGGGGGCAGTTGGGAAATCTACAGTAGTTAGCTTAGGCATAAGCTTATTATTATTCTTTTTACCATTAGTTTCATCGCCTCTCTTTGAAACATAATCAACTGTCAACTGTTTTTCGCTTGTTCTAATTTTTAATACGGATAAACACGGAAAAAAACGTCCTAAATGGTGTTCCCTACTACTCCCATACAACACATTCAAACATCCATCATGTTCGGTATAAGTATGCCCGACATAATTCCCGACTACAACATCTGAGTTATTTCTTGGATCCTTCAAACATACGGGTATCCCTCTAGGGAATAGTTTTAGTATGTCCCATCTTCTATAAGTATAATAACGTGTATCAACATGTTTCTTACACATTCTAACAACTGCCTCTCTATTCTCCTCATAAAAATCAGGTCTTTGAACGTCCTCCCGCCTTGCAAAGAACCATTGCAACCCTTTTATAATGAATATACCCAGTATTATGAGTAATATTATGTATAACAGAAGATCCCACACATTCATTGACAAAAAAGAACCGCTAAAACCACCTTGAGGGGTTGGAATTGATGTTTCTTCTCCCACCACCTTAGAAATTTGTGTAACCATTGTTATTTTAACGGGACTGTCTATAAAAACACAACAAAAACACAACAAAAACACACCAAAAAACCTTACTTTTTATTTAATCTCACATAATTTTATCTGAGGGTTATCAAATTCACGTTTATCATGGCTTGGGAAGATTCTATTATAGATTCTGTCTATGGATTTAACAGGGCAATGGGAACTTCTATTGAGCCTACTGTGTTTATAGGAGTGTGCCTTTTTGTGGCCTTCCTATTTTTTGCGATAGTCTCAAAAACCACTGGTAACCGTTAAGATAACCCAACAAAAAAGGAGAAAACTGAGAATGGCAACTGCATACGCCTGCACGGGAGCAGACAACGCCACCGTTGGCTGTCTTTTAGACAACGTTGGTTTTGGTTTTGGTAACTTCCTTAGTGCTATTCAGAACCCTTTAGTTTCAATAGTTATCGCCTTAGGCATAGCTTTTGCTATAGTGGCTCTGATTGGCAACATTGGGAGTTCCCTAAGACTGCGATAGGCTTCTATCCGGTCTTAGAGGAGTAGGGCAAACGACACTACTAGATTTTAGTCTTAGTTAAAATATGGCAACTGCGGCTTATGATTGTTTAAATGCGTCTAATTACGGAACTGATACTGTAGGCTGTCTCTTAGACGGTGTGGGATTCGGTTTTGGTAGTTTCCTAAGTGCCTTGCAGAACCCTTTAGTTTCAATAGTTATCGCCTTAGGCATAGCTTTTGCTATAGTGGCTCTGATTGGCAACATCGGGGGCTCTTTAGTTAGACGGACTTAAGCAACATTTTTGCGGAACTAGAAGATAATGGCACTTCCAACATTAGGAAAAACTGCGGAACAATATAGAAAACAACGATTAGAGGATCTTAGATCTCAAGAAAAACACAAAGAAGAAGCGATAAAGGCGGGAAATGAAATGAGGCAACAAATGCCGTGGTCAACACGGCATACTAAACGCTCAAAATAACCGAGATGGCTAGGCGAAAGAAACGAAAGAAAAAGCGAAGATCTAGGTAATCAAACTTTGTTTAGACTGTTTGCGTCTAAAGTAGGGGTAACTCGCCAAATTTAGCCCAAAATCACGTTTTTATAGCCTTAACAGTTAATATAAGCAATATGGAATTTCTTAAAATCTTAGACAAAAAACTGCAAATAACCCTGAATAAATACCTGGCAAAACGGTTAAAGATAAACACGGGAGATACTATCCAACTTACTTATAACGTTGATCTAAACGCTATAGTTATCAAAAAAGTAAAGGTGGTGCCACAATGAACCAAGACATTATAAAAATTCCTATACAAACAAAAGACGATAATCCGGCTTATATTCAGGGGATATTTACAAAAAGCGGAAAATTTGTAGTTGTTAACGAAAAGGTGATTATAGGGTATATGATGGGAGTACTCCTATTTTTATTGATTGTTCTGTTATTAATATACTCTCAAATATCTACACAACATGAAGCTTTAGGGGAACTTATAGTATGGGTAAACCAGAATCAAACTATGCTATCCCCCCCATAGATGGATAAACAAACTATAGTTTTGGTGTTGATTGCAGTATGTTTGATATTACCCCCTAGCCTTGCTGATAGTAAATGTCCTGCTAACTCTTTGCAATATTGCCCTTGTCCCGACGGGGGTAGGGAATATTACAACTTAGGTGAATTGAAAGAACTTAAAAAAGATCCTAACTCTTGCTGTTATGAGAAAAAAGGCGATAAGCTAACAAATTTGCTAAACTCATTTTTTCCTATGCGACCTAGTACCTTGCCGACAACCAATAGGGGCATTGATGGCTCTACTTCTCCTATCGTTCTGGATTTCGCTTCGGATACTCCTAAGATCTCAGCCATCTTTGCCTCTTTTCAGTCGCACCAATTTACTCCTAGAATCTCAAATTTAAATAGACTATCGCTAACACTATGACATATTACAAATACCTAATGGTTATGCTCTTCAGTTTGATGTTTGTATCTAGCGTTTACGCTCAAGCTTGTTCTTTTGATGTGCATTGTTCGGACGGTAACTTTTGTGATGAAACAAACCAGTCTGGGACTATAGCCCAATGTACCGATGTTAATACAACAGGGTGCAATGGATTAGATATATCATGTTCTAACGATGATGATTGTTTAGGGTTAGGATCTGGATTTTGTGCTATTAATCGGGGGGTATGTACATTAGGTCATTCTCAAACATTAGGTAAGCCTTGCCAATTAGATGTAGATTGCCAATCTAGTTATTGCAGTAGGGGAATCTGTTCGCCTAATCCACCTCACACTTGTAGTTCTGACAATGATTGCAGTGATTACTACAATACTTATTCAATAATCTGTGGTAGTGGGGTGGAATACGGGCAAGATGATTATTGCACTAACTCCTATGATCTGGGTGGGGGGCAATGTGATGACGCTATGGATTGTTTAGGTATATGCGAAGTTAGCACGGGTGTTTGTGTTGAGTGTTACACGGATTGGGATTATGACGAAAACAACTTTTGCGATTTAAATCATTATTCTACATGCGATAATAGTTTTTTTTATCCTGACTATGCGTACATTCACAATTTAACTGCGGGGGCGATTACCCCGAAAAAGCAAGACGGGGCTAGTTGCGATAATGATGTTTGCTGTATCTCAAATAATTGTGTTAACGGAACTTGTTTAAAAGGTGGCGCTTATCCAGTTCCCGATTATGTAACCGATTTCTGCGAGAATATGACTTACTCTCTATCTAGTAATTGGTTCGATGAGGCTGCTAGTGTTACGGATATACCAAATGCAACTTTTTTTGCTCAGTTTTTTGGACATAACGATTCCCAATTTTATGTAATGCGAGTGTGGTACTCTGTGGTATTTGTGAGACAACTAACGGTTTTTGATAGATCTCTTAGTGGGGGGGTTCATTCAATGGCAAGCTTGTTTTATGACAATAGCACTGGGGATATATGCTATTTTAGACAAGAAGGCGAACTGATCTTATGGCATTGTATCGAAGATTGTATATCAGCCGGAGTGGCTAATTATAGCGATCAGGAAACTGCTTATGTTACCAACGACTTTTCTTGCCAAGATGATGAGATGGGATTAACAATTAGTGATGTCTGGAATTATAATGCTGATAACCACTTAGGGGTACTGATAACTAGAGAATCAGATCAGCGAAACATAAAGAAGATAGACACTTTCTTGATGTGTTCAGGGGCAAATTGTTACGAAAGTGCTGAAATTTGTAGTTATGACGGTGCTTCATGGCATAAATCCCCTACATACTGCGAATATGATGAGGTCGCGGGGGGTGATACTGATGATTATAAATGGTGTTATGACGACAGTTGGGCAGGATTAACTTGGAGTCAAAAAAGTTTTAGAAATCATATATCGGGAACCGGAGTCCCATGTAGTAGTGGAATTGGTGCCGGGGGTGCATTAATTCCCCCTTTCGATGGTGCTGAGTTTGCCATAGCTTCATGTTGTTTTACAGATTTTGATTGCCCTACTGGGTTTTGTTGTGATACTTCTTCTTCAACTTGTTACCCATGTGGAGTTACCACCAACCGAACCGATTTAAGGATTTTCCCAGTTGACGATTACGATTGGACAATTTGCCATAATGCGACTACATTGATACAAGCAGAATTAGAGGTGATCGAGGACGATGGATATAGTTATCCAGTAAAGGACAATGTGCAAATAAGTTTCTCTGTAGACACTGGTTACATAGCCCCCAGTTGCAATATGTTAGATCCGCTTTGCATAGTTACCCTATACGCTCCATCATCAGGCAGTTCGGTAACCATAACAGCAGTATCTGAGGCTACAGATAACTATCAGTCATCAACCGCAATGTTACAATTAGCACTAGATCCTAACTGCCATTATGTGCTGATTTATGTATGGGATGAGCAGGGAGTACCATTATCGGGAGTTAGAGTTTGTCCAGATGGCTTAGATTGTAAGTGGACTTCTCAGGATGGCGCTGTAGTATTCAACTTCGTATTGTGGGATCAATTAGGTGCTTCTCCAGTTGAGTATGCAACATCATTCTATAAGAATGGTTATACTTCGGGAAATTTGACGATTCCAATAGATGTAATTGTGGATGTTACGCTAAAGAAAGAAGGGGTGGATGGGTTTACAGGGTTGGATGTAGAACCAAGAACTGATTACACTATAACGGAAAATCCCCCTTCTTCTACCTCTGAGGTTACTGGGGGGGTATTACGAATAATGTACTCTTTAGGAGCTTGGTTTTTGCCTTGGTGGTGGCTCTTTGTATTGCTCATAATATTCATGGGTATGATATACCATTTCATTGTTCATATACCCTCAAAAGTTGCTAGAGGATGACTAACAACAAAGTCTTTTGGAGTTTAATAACACTGAGTTTACTGATTCCTCTAGCCTCTGCCGGAATTGAATTGAATTTCCCTAAAAATGCTGATTGTGGTATAACCTATTGTGAGATTATAGGAAACGTTGTCAACACTTATGGTACTACCATCTGCATAGACCGGGCAAAACTTAAAGGGCAATTTCCCCAGATAGTAAAAGCTAAATCTGTTAGGTATTGGGGCAATGTAGAAGAAACAGTGCCGACTTACGGATGGATTGAAAAGTCATACACTTGCGATTACGATTTTTCATATACCACTAGCCCTAACTATGCTTGGTGTTGGTATACTGATGGGAATGGCACTAACAGAACAGTCTTTGAACATCACTTTGATACTGGAAACATGGGGACAAAAACTATTTATTGGATCGAATGGGGGGTGGATGGTTATGATGTCGTGATAGCCCAAGACTGGAAAACTTTGCCATCTCAGATATGTTTTGGTGCCGGAAGCTCTCACGATTTTAAACTTGCCTTTAATGTTCCCGCTAATTCTGCGGGTAAATTTAATATAACTGTCCAACTACCCAACGGTTCTATTTATCTATTAGACCCATTTTGGAATAGTAGTATTGCAGAACTAAACATAATAGTAGATGACACAAACACGACTGCTTATGGTTCGATAACTGCCGGAGATAAATTAGGCCAATCTGTAAAACTTAGGGATCATTTAGTCTGTGTGGTAGAAGTATTTTTAAAAAGACAAGGTGATCCGGTAGGTAGCGTTGACATAAACTGGAGTATTGGGACAGTATGGGGAACTCCACTTGCTACCACTGGGAATCTCGCTTTTACAAACGCTAATACTTCTAAGTATTACAACTGGACGTTCTCACCTTGTTTTGACGGTGTTGGAGACTACGGGGGTACTTATTACTTGTGGGATGGTTCAACGGGATGGGGGGACGCCGGCAACGACTTTAACTTATACGGTTGCGATGGGGGGGCAGGGTGTTATGCCAACGGCACCGCATACGCTAATGGCGCCCCCAATGCTGCTTTTGATTTATCAATGATACTCTGGACTATGGACATCCCAGTACCCGCAATACTATTCAACCATCCCGAAATAAATTCGTCTATTAATTATGCGGATGTAAACATATCCGTCGCAACTACTACAACCTCTAATCTTACTGCATGTAACCTCACATTTGACGGTACTATTTACACAATGGCACTGAACACTACTGAAACTTACTATTATGAAATGCGGAACATATCGGAGGGGAATCATACCTATAATGCAACATGTACCTCTCAGATAGAAGGCCAATTAAACAGCACGTTAGGATGGACATATATCAATTTACCCTTGAATATGTCGTGGGACTGGGATGGCTTAAACACAACTGTTAATTCCTCTACTATAATCTGGGTGAATACCTCTAACGCTAGTGCGTGTACCTTGAACTTCAACCACACAAATTACACTATGACCAGCTCTATTGGAAATAGGTTTTTTTATAATATGACCTTAACTAGCGGGGATAACGGGAATTATACACATGTGTACACAACGTGTAATGATTCGTTAAACAATACTAACTCAACTACAATTGGGTGGTTGAATGTTAGTGTAACCGATGAACCTACTTTATTCTCCTATTACTGTGAACCTTTTGTTAGAGTAGGAAATCCGTTTATAATATGGGTGGACTATACAAACTTTACAGGGGGGGATCTGTTCAACGCAACCATTACAATATCCAATGCAACTGTTTCATATAACTTAACATACTCAGTTCCTTTTGGTAGATTCCAAGAGTATTTCAGTAGTTCAATACCCCTAACTTGGAGAATAAACATTACTGCGTCTTTAGCGGGTTATGAATCACAAACAGGAAATTGTACTATTAGGATTACAGAATGGTTTAATATTACACATACTTTATGGTTACTGAGGGAGTATGACAACAATGGGACTAAGATTTACCATCAAAGAATGAACGAGCGATACCTAAACGATTTTGCCTATTTAATAATGAGGCTTGAGGATATAGAGATAACTTCACCTTACGAATATAATTGCAGTCCGGTTGAACCGCCTATCCAAGAATTATTTGAAGGCGTTCAGAACTGGGGATGGGACTTTGGTGGTAGTGGAGATTTTAGTTTATTTGAGGATTATCTAGGATGTAACAAATATTACTTTCATGCTCCCCTAGTGAATGGGGAAGCTAACATAAGCTTGCCTTGGGCTGGTAACTATTCTATGTGGTTAATTAGTGGTGTAATGTCTTTTGAGAATCCTTATGCTCCTCCAGACATAGAATCCTTTTTAGGAGTGTGGAAACCTTTTGAAACAGCGTATTACAATGGGACATACACATCTATAAACTGGGGGCTAACTACGTGGGACTTAGACTTTTGGGGTACTCTATCAAATGAATTGTTTATCTTCCTTATTGGTGTAATGCCCTTTTTAATAGGATTTGGTTTATATATGCTAACTGGCGACTTTAAGTTTGCTATTTCAATATCAACGTTGTATAGCATTTACATTTTACTACAAAGAGGTGGAATACTATGAAAACTAAAATACCATTGTTGGCATTGGCTTTATTAATATTGTTGCCAATGGTAAACGGGTGGGGAGTTGGGTATGTGCTAGAGGGTAATGTTAGTGAACAAAGGGTTGACTTAAGATCCGGTGATTCTCAAGGAACCATCATACTATTCTACGTTAGGCCATATCCAGATTATATACCAGATCCTGACGCAACCATAACAGTAAATTGTTCTTGGGGTTCTGGATTTAGTGAACAGTTAGGGAGTCAAACAGATTGGGTAGACTCCGGGTTCTATGTTAATGGGATTCGTACGGGTGGTAAATCAGATGATTTATTCGATGTAACTTGGCAAATAGACGCTTTAACTACGGCAAGCTCTATATGCGACATATCCTTGAATACTACAGGAAAAGTCCATATATTCATCACCCCATATTTAGACGCTTCTGTAGGTGGATCATTGGCGGTGGATTTGATGGATATAACATGGGAGAGTTTTGTAACTGCTGCTAGTTACGATAACCCTTATGCAACTCCTTCTGCTGCATTGGATCAAATGATAACTGCCGTATTAGATCTGTTGACGGCGTTGTTTGATTTGGCTAAGATATTGATAATATTCGTAGTTTTCATAGTAATACCACTGTCAGGATTAGCCTTAGTCTGGAGAGGCTTTTTGTTCTTCACGGGGAGGTGGTTATAATGGCAGCTACACTGATGACTATAGGAAAAGAAGGAGCAGAACAAGCAAAGAAGATAATAACAAAAGTGCCCAAAGTAGTTACCAATGTACTAACCAATATATACGATGTTAATTGGCATTTTTTTATAAAAGTTGGGGTATGGACATTAATCTTGTGTGGTGTTGGGTTTATACTCCTAGAAGCCGTATCTTGGTTAGTCGCCGCTACTTCCAACACATTCGGGGCTACTGGCGGGTTAACATGTACACTGACAAATCTATTATGGGGTACATGTGCGGAGCCATTGGATCCAACTTTGATAATGTATGACTTAAAATATATCCTATTGTCAGGAGCTTTCTTTGGGTTGTCGCTTATAACGCTAACATTCCTATATACGCTTATAACCTACCTATTAAATAAAACATTTAACTGGGACAACGAAATGAATAGAATATCTAACCTGATGTTTAAGTCAGGTGATGAATTTTTAAGTACTAAGGAGGAAACTATAAGGGTAGAGAGAGGGGAGGTAAAATGACAACATTGCTTTCTTTAGGATTTCATAGATATAGAAAAGGGAGGTTTAAATTAAAAAGATTACGATGAGTTCACGTATAAAATATTATGAAAAGATGGGGTACTCTAAAGAGAAAGCTAAACAATTAGCAGAAGAAGAATCATATTGGGAAAACCCATCAAAATTAGCTAGAAAACGCTCTAAATAAGCCAAAACTTGAGCTAATGGTATGTATTTTAGCTAAACGTAAGCTCTTGCTCCATGTTTCCCCCAAATGGCATCGCCCGCTT
>Ga0180437_10005779_pt1 | contig 16774 bp, 8 predicted proteins | sample SS_ome_4_FD_132410 | JGI IMG/M metagenome (GOLD analysis project Ga0180437, IMG submission 132410) | Hypersaline lake sediment archaeal communities from the Salton Sea, California, USA - SS_3_D_1 metaG | ecosystem: Environmental > Aquatic > Non-marine Saline and Alkaline > Hypersaline > Sediment... | reverse complement strand
GTTCTTGCTGTCCACTTATCATCTTCATCAACGTAGAGATCTGCTGTTCCACCATTGATCATCGGCTCTATTGTAAAGGTCATGCCAGCGATGAGTGGGATGCGGATAGCATTTCTACAGTGGGGGATCTGAGGTGGCTCATGGTATTTTATGCCTACACCATGGCCGACAAAGTGTTTGACAACACCACAGCCTTGCTCTTCAGCAATATCGGAAATCTTATTTCCTATCTCGCAGATTAAAAGCCCTGGTTTTAAAATTTTAGCAGCCCCCTTTAAACAGGCCAAGGAAGTATCGAAAACTCTTTTTTTGTCTTTAGATACTTTTCCGATGGCAACCATTTTTGAGCAGTCACCAAAATAGCCATCTAAAATAACAGCCAGATCGACATTAAGAATGTCTCCTTGTTGCAGGACTGTTTCATCAGGAATACCATGACAGATGACATCGTTAAGAGAGGTGCAAATGCTTTTGGGAAATGGGGGAGAGCCATAGTTCAATGAGGCGGGAACAGCTCCTGCTTTTAGAATTAGCTTGTGGGAGATATCGTTTAATTGGCCTGTTGTTGTTCCTTCAACAGCATGTTCACATACTTCATCGAGAAGAGATGCTGCCAAAAGATTAGCGCGCCTGATCTTTTCAATCTGCTCTGGAGTCTTTAAAAGGATTCCCCATTTTTTGGCATATGTCTTTGATTGCACAGCAAAACTCTCATGAGAGCTCTCTGGGGGCGCAGGAAAGTGACATTTTTTCCATTTTTTCCCGCTATTACACCAACACGGATCATTTCGGCCGATCATCTTTTTTCCTCGTAGAATCTTTTACTCCTGATTGTGACCCATTCTCCTTGTTCAGCTGAGCGAAGGGGATGAGTTACGAGTATTGCGATGAAGGTAAGGTTTTTTAACCTTACCAAAGAGCAGTGCGAAGTAAATTGTTTCCTGCAGCCAGCCGAACAAGGAGAATGGGTCATAATCAGGGGTTTTACTTTAGCGTAGAGGTATGCTTGATTGCAAATCGCAGAAAAGATCGAGAGCAGGCCTTTGTTATGCAAACAGCTTGGCTAATGCTTTAGAGTTGATCTTGATAGAATATTGTGACATGTCCAAATGATCGATCAAGAATCAGATCAATGATCTCGATTGCATCGTCGGGAAAATTGGTTTTTATTCCATTTTCTGGGAGCAACTCTTTAACGCTTTTTACAGGTGAAGAGGTGTAGGAAGGAGGGTTATTATTTATACTGTATTCCAGAAAACGAGGAGATTCCCTGGTCTTTTGTAGCTGGAGAAGAGTTTCGTTGTCATCTCTCTTAGGATATGTTGGGTTTCCAAGTGCTTCTATGATTATTTTTGCAAGGTTTTCGGTTTGACTATCTTCTAAGTGAAGAGTTGTTAGTTGATTAGATGTTATGTGGCTTGCTGAAAGCTGTTTGAGTTGGCCGCTGTCTAAGGAAAGGCCGCGAAGGTTGTTACATTTGCTAATAAAGCCTATTAGGTTGGTGAGCGGGTTCTTGTGTATCCAAAGTGTCTGTACGGATCGAGATATTTCTGGTAGTATAGTGAGCTGGTTGTGACCTAGGATAAGATTTTTCAGTTTCCAAAGCCCTGACATATCTGGTAGAGCGGTGAGTTGGTTATGCTCTAGGCAAAGAAAGTTTAGGTGGCGAAGCTTTCCAATAGCATCTGGTAGGCGGGTGATCTGGTTATTGCGTAGATGAAGGTATGTTAGGTTAGGAAGGGACTCGCATAGCTCTTCTGGAAAACATGTCATGTTACTACGCGAACAGTGCAATTTGCTTATCGTATCTTTGTTTTTTTCGATATAGTTATGGATCCAGCTGAGCTTTTGTGAAAGCGATGCATTTTCTGGGAAACCAGGGGCGTCCTTGAGAAATGGAGCTACAAGATTGCAGTTGTAGGCGGTCTTGAGTAGATCGGAGAGATCAGAAGGCTTTTCAAAGAGAGCTTCTGCTGAAAGATCAAAAAACTGTCTCTTTTCATCTTCGTTGAGAACTTGGCTATTTTTTAAAGAGTCCAGAATAGTTGTGATTCGGTTGCAGCAGTTTTCTTTATTCTCGATATCGAGAGGGGGGATTCCGAAGAGGTCAAGTGTGGGTTGTAGGCCGTCTCTATCGAAAGCGACTTGAGGTGATAAATCAACCTCTCCATATCTTGAAGGTGGTTGAATTTGGTTAAATGAACTAGGTTGAACCGGCTGCATACAAACCTTCTATGTTTATTAGGAGATAAATATATCTTAAGGGAATGATTTTTAACGCTACTAAAATTTCTTTTAGTTTTGTTGAGAGATCGTTTTTACCCCATCCCAATATTTCTCGGGCGGGCGCTCTCACCATAGACACCAGAGCTGTAGCGTTTGGCCATCTCCTCACATGTGATGTGGGGGATTTTGGGGGCATGGCCGGTCTGTCCAAATTGCTCTATATATGCAAAGATCCAGGAGATCCTCTAGGAAACTAGTGTAATCTTTCCCCTTTCTCGCTGAAGAATTTGATAAGTGATCTTCAACGAATCATCGAGAAGAGTTGTTTCTGGTCTATTTTGTGTGAGCAGTTCTTTAACTCTTTCTATAGGTGATGAGATGTAGACAGATGTTCCATTTGTTGTGGGACATTTCAAGCGATGGAGCTTCCCGGACTCTTTTAGAGAGAAGGTGGTCACGGGGGGAGTTCTGTTGGTATATTCTCCTCCTCCAAACAGTTCTAAAATTGCTTTTAAAAGATTTTTGGTTTCTTCCCCTTTTAGGAAGAGCTGTTTTAGCTTTTTAAGCATACTTATAGTTTCTGTTGGAAGCTGTTTGAGTTGGTTATGGTGTAGGTAAAGGTATGTCAGGTTAGTAAACTTTCCAATAGCGCCTGCTAAGTCAGTGAGCTGGTTGTTGTACAGCTCAAGGCTTGTCAGGTTGGAAAGGTTCCCAATAGCGTCTGATAGATTGGTGAGTTGGTTATGACCTAGGTAAAGGCATGTCAGGTTAGTAAGGTTTTCAATAGTGTCTGGTAGGTGGGTGAGCTGGTTGTCGCTTAGAAGAAGCGTGTTCAGATTGACAAGCTTTTCAATAGCATCTGGTAGATTGGTGAGTTGGTTGTGTTGTAGAGAAAGCCATTTTAATTGGGAAAGGTTTCCGATAGCGTCTGGTAGATTGGTGAGCTGGTTATGATCTAGGTGAAGTTCTGTCAGGTCGGTAAGGATTCCGATATCGTCTGGTAGTGAGGTGAGCTTGTTGTCGTTTAGGAAAAGCTTTGTTAGGTTGGAAAGGTTTTCGATAGCGTCTGGTAGATTGGTGAGCTGGTTATGACCTAGGTAAAGGCATGTCAGGTTAGTAAGGGTTCCGATATCGTCTGGTAGTGTGGTGAGCTGGTTGTCGCCTAGGAAAAGCTTTGTTAGGTTGACAAGCTTTCCAATAGCATCTGGTAGATTGGTGAGTTGGTTATGACCTAGGTGAAGTTCTGTCAGGTCGGTAAGGGTTCCGATATCGTCTGGTAGTGTGGTGAGCTGGTTGTTGCCTAGAAAAAGCTTTGTTAGGTTGACAAGCTTTCCAATAGCATCTGGTAGATTGGTGAGTTGGTTCTTCTTTAAGGAAAGGATTTTCAGATTGACAAGCTTTCCAATAGCATCTGGTAGATTGGTGAGCTGGTTATGATCTAGGTGAAGATCTGTCAGGTCGGTAAGGGTTCCGATATCGTCTGGTAGGTGGGTGAGCTGGTTGTTGTGTAGGACAAGCCCTTTCAGGTTGATAAGGTTTCCGATAGCGTCTGGTAGATTGGTGAGCTGGTTATGATCTAGGTGAAGTTCTGTCAGGTCGGTAAGGGTTCCGATATCGTCTGGTAGTGTGGTGAGCTGGTTGTTGTGTAGGAAAAGTTTTGTTAGGTTGGAAAGGGTTCCGATATCGTCTGGTAGGCGTTTGAGCTGGTTGTTTCCTAAGGAAAGGATTTTTAGATTGACAAGCTTTCCAATAGCGTCTGGTAGATTGGTGAGCTGGTTGTTGTTTAGGAAAAGCTTTCTTAGGTTAGAAAGGCCTTCGATAGCGTCTGGTAGCTTGGTGAGCCGGTTATGATTTAGGTAAAGTTTTGTCAGGTCGGTAAGGTTTCCGATAGCGTCTGGTAGGTCTGTGAGCTGATTATGGTCTAGGTAGAGGGTTGTTAGATTGGAAAGGGTTCCGATATCGTCTGGTAGGCGTTTGAGCTGGTTGTTTCCTAAGGAAAGGATTTTTAGATTGACAAGCTTTCCAATAGCGTCTGGTAGCTTGATAAGCTGGTTGTTGTTTAAGGAAAGGATTTTTAGATTGACAAGCTTTCCAATAACGTCTGGTAGGTTGGTGAGTTGGTTGTTTCCTAAGGAAAGGAGTTGCAGATTGATGAGCTTTTCAATAGCGTTTGGTAGGTGGGTGAGCTGATTATCGTCTAGTTGGAGCGCTGTCAGCTTAGGGAGGGACTCGCATAGCTCTTCTGGAAAGCATGTCATGTCACCAGAGGTATAGACCAATTCTGTTATCATATCTTTGCTTATTTCGATATAGTTACGGGCGCACTTGACCTTTTGTGAAAGCGGTGCATTTTCTGGGAAATTAGGAGATATGTCTTCAAGAAATGGAGCTACAAGACTGCAGTTGTAAGCGGCATCAAGCAGAATGTAGAGGGTATTACGATCCTTAGCGGAAGCTTTGGGATTGTTAAAGTTTTCAAAGAGAGTATCGGCGGAAAAAGTAGAAAAAAAGGCTTTTTCTTTGTCGTTGAGAACTTTGCCGTTTGTTAAAGAGTCCAGAATGGTTGTGATTCGTTTGCAGCAGTATTTTCTATTCTCAGTCGTGAGAGGAAGGATCCCAAATCGGTCGAGAAGAGGTTGTGGGACTTCTTCGTGCAGTGTTTTGCATGTTTTGGTAACAGAAAGTAGCTCTTGGTAGGACGGGTGGGAGAATATGATGTTGCGAGCGTTATGGTCTATGGTTTCTAAAAGGGGACACTGAGCTTTTGGGGAAATAGGTGGATCAGGTTGTTTCTGAGGTGAAGATGGAAAGAGGAGTTTTATTATCTTAGCCTTGAGGCATCCCAAGAAGGCTCGGAGGCAACCAAAACAGTTAAAAAATATGTTGTATGCTATCCTTGAAATACGAGATCTCAATGAAGTGTGCGTTTCTTGTACGGGGGATTGGGCCTGATGTATTTCTTCGTTTGGTGAGATGTAACTATTTTGTATGGGAAACGACATAAAAAACCCTTTTCTGTCTCAGCAGTTATATCATAATCGTTGTTTTTTTATTAATAAATAATTGCAGAAGTAGAGCAAGGGTTTTGATGATGGTGGGGAAGAAGCAGTATCTGGAGAGGTTCAACCCATCCCAATATTCTTCGGTTTAGCGCTCTCGCCATAGACACCGGAGCTGTAGCGTTTGGCCATCTCCTCACATGTGATGTGGGGGATTTTGGGGGCATGGCCGGTCTGTCCAAACTGCTCCATACGCTCGCGGCAAACCTTTTTTACAGCTTGTCTTGCTTCTTTGAGGTATCCTCTCGGATCAAATCCTTCTGGATGCTCTGTAAAATACGTTCGAATAGCAGCTGTTATGGCAAGCCTGATGTCAGTATCGACATTGACTTTTCTAACACCTGCTTTGATAGCGCGTTGGATCTCTGAAACAGGAACACCCCATGTCTGTCGTATTGATCCTCCGTGGCAGTTGATCATTTTCAAGAGATCTTGTGGGACAGAGCTTGAACCATGCATAACAAGATGGCAGTCTGGGATGCGTTCATGGATCTCTAAAATTCGGTCGATAACGAGTACATCGCTTGTCGGCTCTTTTGTAAATTTATATGCTCCATGGCTTGTTCCAATAGCAATTGCTAGAGCATCAACTCCTGTCTGTTTGACAAAGTCGACAGCTTGGTCAGGATCTGTAAGAAGCTGTTCCATAGTCAATTTTCCAACAGCACCATGGCTGTCCTCTTGCTCTCCAGCACTTAAGCGTTCAATAGAGCCGATTGTTCCTAGCTCTCCTTCAACAGAGACGCCAACAGAGTGGGCAACATCGACAATATGGCGCGTAACCGCAACATTGTACTCGTAAGAGGAGGGGGTTTTTCCATCATCTTCTAAGGAACCGTCCATCATAACACTTGTAAAGCCCTGTCGTATGGCGCTAATACAGGTTTCTGGGCTATTGCCATGATCTTGATGGAGCACCATTGGGATATCTGGATAGAGCTCTGCTGCTGCAAGCATAAGATGGCGCAAAAAGGCGTCATCTGTGTATTTGCGAGCACCACGGCTAGCTTGAATAATTACAGGAGCTTCAATTTCAAGGGCTGCTAATAAAATCCCTTGAATCTGTTCCATGTTGTTAACATTGAATGCAGCAAATCCAAAAGTGTGCTCTTTAGCATAATCAAGTAAAGGACGAAGTGGAACAAGTGGCATAAAAATTCCTCCGTAGAATGTAACGCATACAAGATTGGTAACTGTTCGTCAACAAATTACTTCCAGTGAACTATGTCTTCTAGAGGAAGCCGACTTCGTCGAGCAGGCCTTGATTCTGGATAGCCTACGGCAACGATAAGGGGGACAACAAAGCGTCGTGGAATAGAGAGCGCTTTTTTTAGTCGCCTTTCATCGAAAGAAGCAATGGGACATGTTGCAAGTCCTGAGCTTTCTGCAGCCAACATAAAGGTCATGGCTGAAAGGCCAACATGAGTCGCGAGCCACTCTCTTTTATAGACAGCAGGAAGTCGTGGGGTAGGAGAAAGGAGGCGCAGCAGGGGAGCAAAGAAGGCTTTTGCCACCCATCCCATGCCGAGAGGTTTGTGAGAGAAGCTCATATCGACAAAGAGCCGATAATTTTCTCTTTCTTGTTCTGTGATAGCACCTACTTCTTGATCCTGAAGGGAGACCTTTTCAAAGTGCTCTTTTGCTGCATTGCGATCAGCCGCAAAGAGGATGACGGCGGGGGCTGAATGAACAGCTTGTTGCCTCATACATGGTTTGAGAATCGCCTCTTTGTTTTTTTTCTCTTTAACTACGTAAAAATGTATTGGTTGGAGGTTGTATCCTGAAGGAGTTCTTTGTGATACCCGAAGAAGCCTTTCTAAAACTTCTTCGGGAATTTGATCCGATTTGAATTTCCTCGTTGCCCGTCTATGGTCAACGAGCTCTTCAAATCGGTCTAAGTTCATGCTTGCTCTGCAACTTGTTGCTCTTCAAAATAGGCTTGAGCGCCGTCTAGCATGATCTCTGCAAGATCTGGATCTCCATCAAATGAAAATTCTAATTCAAGCTTATCTGAAAGCTCTTCTGCTGGACGACATGTTACGAGAACATATCCTATATGGTCGCTTAAAATATCGCGAACCTTTTCATGAACACTGTCCGTGTCTTCTGTTGTTTCTTGTCCTTTCCTTAAGTACATTGGAATATCCTAACGTATTTGGAAATGTTATCAATCTCCTCATATCCTACCGCGGACATACGGAACGCGTGGCGAGGATCAATCGGGACCTTACTCAACCCTTTATTTTTTGCAAACCTGAAAAGTTACTTTTCCGATATTTTTTGACGAAATAAAAAAGAATTTTGCATTGTATGAAAAAAAGAGTTTGTGAAATTAGGACGACTATTTTAGCGCTGTTTCTAAATTCGACACTTTAGACTCTTTGGTAATGTGTTGAAAGAGCGTGAGTTGACGCTTAAGCATAAAGCGCTCATAGGCAAAAGATCGGGCAAACCAACCTTTAGGACCTAACTGCAGTTTGCCGCTGATAACATGTGCCCCAATAATCCATGATCTCGGATATGGGGCATCGAGAACTTGTTCAAAATGTTTGATAGCTGCTTTTTTACTTTGAGTGGCAGCAAGAAAACAACCGTAGGAGAAAAAGAGAGAGCTCTCTTCGTTATGCCAGCTCTCTTTATCAACGGTTTTAAGGAGTCTCTCTGCAGTATCTGTTTGGTCGAGAAGAAGGGCAGCTTCAATAGCACGAGCGAGCAACTCATCATGCAGTTGCTTTGACCAGCGAGATGACCCTTTAATTTCATAAAGAGCCAAACAAAAGGCGTACTCTTTTTTCCGGAAGAAAATTTCCATTAAGAGTAATAAAATATGCGCTTCGAGATCATGAGGGGAGGTTTCTAAGAGTCGTTTTTGAGCCTCCACATAGAGCTCTTTTTGGTCCTCTATAAGAAGAAGCTCTAAACAGGAAAAAAGGTGAGCGTATTTTTCTTGTTCATCAGAGCATAAAAGGGCCTTCCATCTTTTTAAACTATTTTCAAGCAATTCTCTCTGGTTGAAAAAGGCAAAGAGCACAAGACAGTCAATGATGTGAGCAATAGGAAGCACAGGTGTTTCAATGAGAGTATCAAGGATCTCTTGAACAATAAAGGGCTGTTCGAGCCAAAATGAGATTCCTAAACAAAACCTATGAAGTCGTAGTTGTTCTTCACCCTCGTCTCCACGAGAAAGAAGAAAGGGCGGGACTTCCCAGTGCTTATGCAGGCTGTCAAAAAGTTTTTTGGATGACGGTCTGGAGGCGATGTTTGGAAGAAAACGTATAGCAAGACTGATAAAATGATACGCAGCCACTCTATTGCGTTGAGAGGTCTCGTGCATTCGCAAGACGACCTGCTCGATAATTACTTGGCGCAAAGGATGGTCTTTATAGCGACGAAAGGCAAGTTCAAAACATTTGATCTCTTCTTGAAAGTCGCCAGTTGTTTGATAGATAAGGGCTTTTCCAAGATATTCGAGAGGGGCTCCTGGGGTTTGCCGCAGTTTTTCAAACTCATGTTGAGCAAGATCAAAAACAGTCTCTCTTTCTGTAAGATCGAGAACCTGTTTTCCCTTTTCAAGAAGAGTAAGTCCTGCTCGAAAAAAAGCCTCTCTTCCCTCTGCTCTTCCTGAAAAGGAGTTTCCAATTCGTCTATATTCTGTAAGAGCCTTATCGTAGTCTCCATTGGCAAAGAAGGCGTCTGGAACAGCCAAACACTTTACCATGATGCTTTGGCTACCAACAGAGAGTTCAAGAGGTCCAATTTCAAAGTCATTGTCTTGAGTAAGAAGGCCAACATGGGTACCGACAACTGGAAAGTGGCTAAGGTAAGAAAACTGACGTACTCCATTAATTGTAAGAGTGATAGTTTGGTCGACCTTTTCAATACAAAGATCGTAGGCGATATTTGGTTCAAGATAAAGATCTGGAGCTTCAAAGACGGCTACACCAGAGCGCAGCAATGTTGTTCGCCTCCTTTTTTCTCGTTTTGTTGTCATCCATAGACAGTATCCATCTGTCAGCTGGTGACGTTGCAGAGCATTAGGAGCTCCAACAATAAACCCTAGCCCTGAGCAAAAGGGTCCAAATGTTACTTTGGCATTGAAACGGACATTTTCTGTGAAACTCTCTTTAGAGATCATAAGGCCGTACCACTCGGCAAGTTCCGATGAGCGGGTGATGGCAGTATGTTCAGAAAGAAGAATATTTTCTTGAAACTCCCAATCCTGTTTTGTTTCAACTGTTAATTTTTTAACAGGGAACCACTCCGATCGTCCTTCCAAAAAGCTTTCGATGTGGGCTATCAATTCGTCACAGCTTGTGAATCGATCTTTTGGGTTTGGGGCTAGACATTTTCGGACTACCTCAGAGAGCGGTTGAGGAACATCTCTATATGGAGCTCTGGTCTCTGGAGCAATGAACTCTTCCGTGTCGCAGATTTTAAGAAAATTCTGCATGTTTTTTCGAGAAAAGGGGAGTTTAAGCGTCAGAATCTGGTATAAAATACCTCCCAGGGCATAAATATCAGTCTGTTGAGAAGCAGAGCTTCCCCTTGCTCTTTCAGGAGCCATATAGGCAACAGTTCCTACCGGTTTTCCAGCCCGAGTAAGACGGGGGTGGGAGGAAGGGGTGTCTTCATTTTCGTCGTCAGCCTCTTCAATTAATTTGGTAAGCCCCCAATCGAGAATAATGACCTCTCCATACGTTCCGATAATGACATTTTCTGGTTTTAAGTCTCTATGGAGAACCCCTTTAGAATGAGCATAGGCTACAGCGTGGAGGACATTGAGATAGAGGCGAACAAGAGAGGGAATTGATCCTCTGTGATCGCTCTCATTTTCTCGAGCTTGACGCAGTATCTGTTTGAGAGTTTGTCCTCTAATGTAGGGCATGGTGTAGTAGATAAGGTCTTTTTCTATAAAGATAGAGTAGATCGGGATAATCGATGGGTGGATAAGTTGACTTGTAATTCGGGCTTCTCGAACAAAGCGCTCTTTAAGCTGAGGGCTTGTAACAAGGTCAGGACGTATTCGTTTAAGGGCAACTCTGCGGCCACAAACAGTATCAAAGGCCAAGAAAACTTCTCCCATACCGCCTTTCCCAATGCTTTTTAAGAGAAGAAATTGACCGATACTTCCCATAACCTCTTTGGGATCAGGTTTGTGCTCTTTTAAAAGGATGGCGTGGTTATCTACGAGTGAGTGTGCTGAGTCCGGTTGTATGCGAGCTCCACAGTAGGCACAAAATTGGATTGGATGTTTTTCTTCGCGTTCTCGATTTCTCTTAAATACCGATTGGCAAAAGGGGCATTTAACTTCAATTGTTGTATTATTCATTTTTACCTCGATGGCATCTGCGAAGAAACCGACCTGTTGGAGAGTTTTTTTTCAGCTCTTCAGGAGCACCAGAATGTATCATTTTTCCACCATTTTTGCCCGAACCAGGCCCAAGTTCAATAAGATACTCGCATGAGGCTATAAGGTCTAGGTTATGATCTATGAGAATAATAGAATCACCACTATTTCGAAACCCTTTTAAAATATTTATTATGTATTCGACCTCTGTTTGGTGGAGTCCTTTTGAAGGTTCATCGATCAAATAGAGGGTGGGTTCTTTTCTTTTTCGTGCAAGTTCTGCTGCTATTTGAAGCCTTTGTAATTGGGCGATTGAGAGGGAGGCGATCTGTGTTCCTAAACAAAGGTGTCCAAGACCTACTTGTACAAGGGTATCTATAAGATGGACAATTTTGGGGTGGAAAGAGAAGAGGTTTTTGACTTCTTGTAGGGGAAGCTTGAAGAGTGCTCCAACACTGATGCCTTGATATGTGATAGATGAAGAGACTGGATTGAGTCGAAGTCCTTGACAGCTTTCACATGGAGTTTGAACAGAAGGCAGAAAGTACATATCGACTCTTTTATAACCAATACCTCGACACTCTTTACACATGCCACTATGGTGGTAGGGACTAAAATTTCCAGGAGAGAGACCCCGCGCTTTTGCGTCGGGAAGAGCAGCAAAAAAATCGCGCAAAGGTTTTGAAACACCAAAAAAGCTACAGATGTCAGAGCGTATCGTATGGGGAGTGTGGCGTGTATCGATTGTGACGAGACGAGAGATCGATTCAAGGCCCTCTATATTGTGTTCGGAAGGGATGTTGGCAAGCTTTGCTTGAATGGAGGGCTCAATAATATCAAAAAGCAGTGTCGATTTTCCGCTTCCTGAAACCCCTACAATTCCTACAACACTGTTGAGAGGAATAGAGCAGGAAAGGTTGGCGATATTGTGGCATGAGACATTTTTAAGACGAAGGGACTTTTTGTCGTTTGGATCGTAAGGTAAGACTGAAAGAGGTTTTGTTTTCCGAGGAGATCCTTCATAGATGATCGTTCCTTCTTCTAATTCTACAACATGACTAGATGTTTGAATGAGCTGTGGATCGTGTTCGATGAGAAGAAGGGTGTTTCCTAAAGACCGAATCTCTTTCAACACTTCGATAAGGGATTCATTGTCTTGAGGGTGGAGTCCATTTGATGGCTCGTTGAGAATGTAGAGAAGCCCTGAGAGGCTAGATCCAATTTGAGAGACAAGACGGGCACGTTGCGCCTCTCCGGAAGAGAGTGTGCGAGCACTTCTTAAGAGCGAAAGGTAGCCAATTCCAAGCTTTTGACAAAGTTTGAGCCTCTGCTCAATCTCTAAGCAAACTCTCTCTATTGGTTTTGTATGAGACTTTGATAAAACCTGCGAAAACCAAATTACAGCCTCTTCAATGGGCATTGAACAAAAGGTGTCGATTAAAATTCCCTCTACTTTCACATTTCGAGCAAGAGGATTGAGTCTTGAGCCTTCGCAGGAAGGGCAGGGGCTTTCTTTAAGAGCATTTGAAAGAAACTCTGGAAGCTCTTCTTCTTCATCGATTGCTGTCTGCAGTCCCTTCCAACCAAAAAGATCCTTTTTTTGATTGAGTGTTAAATGACGAACAGGGGTCTTTGGGTGTATGCCCATACTTCGAAGTTGTTTATAGGGACGCCTTCCAAGGATCTCTTCAACAAGTTCGATAACACTCATAGATGAAGGTGGTGTTAATCGAAAGGGATCAATAGTAAGACGGGTTCCAAGACCCTTACATTTAGAGCATTGGCCCTCTATCGTATTAAAAGAGAAGGTTTTCGAGGTTATGCTAGGATATGACTCTCCTGTTTCAGGTACGCTGAAGGTAAGATTAAAAAGCCTTTCTTTTCCATCTATGAGGAGTTTGATTCTATCTTCTGAAAGATGAGAAGCCTGCTCGAGAGAGTCGAGAATGCGTCCTCTTTCCTCTTTTTTTGGTCGAAATCTATCGACAACAACATCGAGACTTTCTTTTTTCCCTTTGGCTATTTCTGGCGTTTCTTCATCGAGATTAATCTCTACGCCATGTAATCGAATTCGATAATATCCTTTTTGGCGCAGTTTTGTACTGAGATATTCAAAAGATGTTGTCAGTTGAATGGGGGCGAGAATTTGGATTCGAGATGTTGCTGGAAGTTCTAAAATTAGATCTGCAATATATTCTAATGATATTTTTCGAATTCTATGGCCTGTTTTTGGACAATGGGCAATTCCTATATTTGCCCATAAAATGCGCAAGTAGTCATAGATTTCAGTAATCGTTGCAAGTGTACTTCTTCGATTGGAGATGTGGACTGCCTGCTCTAAAGCAATCGTCGGAGAAATTCCTCGGATAAGATCAACAGAGGGTTTAGGCTTTTGCCTGATAAATTGTCGGGCATAGGGAGAGAGGGATTCTACATATTGACGCTCACCTTCGGCAAAAAGAGTCTCTATTGCTAAAGCGCTTTTGCCAGAGCCAGAAGGGCCAATAAGAGCAGTAATCTCTTCTTTTGGAATGGTGACATTGATATTTTGCAGATTGTTTTGCCGAGCACCAGTAATTTCGATAGCGTTTATTTTTTCGTTAAAAGAGGGAGCTGCTCGATAGGATGAATCCTTCTTGAGAGCTTTTCCTGTTGGAGTGTTGAGTGTTGCGATCTTTTCTGGAGGGCCCTCTCCTACAATCTTTCCACCACGTGGTCCTGAATCGGGTCCAAGGTCAATAACCCAGTCAGCTGTTTTAACAAGGTCCATGTTGTGCTCGATCACAAGGACGGTGTTTCCTCGATCTACCAATTCATGGAGTATGGTAAGAAGTTGGGCGAGGTTGTGCGCATGAAGACCTGTTGTTGGCTCGTCGAGAAGATAAAGAGTTTTGCCACTGTTTGGTTTGGAGAGCTCTTTTGTGATCTTTAATCTCTGAGCCTCTCCTCCAGAGAGTGTTGTCGAAGATTGACCGAGTTGAAGATAGCCAAGACCGATCTGAGAAAGTGTTAGTAGAATTTTTTTGATCTTTGGAATTGAGTCGAAAAAGAGAAGTGCTTCTGAGACTGTCATAGCGAGAATATCAGCTATCGATTTGTCCTTGTAGGTAACAGAGAGGGTTTCGTTATCGAACCGTTTTCCTTCGCATGTTTCGCACAAAACCCACGCCTCTTCGAGAAAATCCATATCAACTCGTACTGATCCAAGCCCAGAGCACGTTGAGCAAGACCCTTCTCGAACATTACTGCTAAATCGACCAGCACTCCAGCCATACGCCTTGCTCTCAGGTAGTGAGGCAAAGAGAGCTCTAATCAGATCAAAGAGGCCGGTATAGGTTGCTGGAGTTGATCTGGGTGTCTTTCCTATTGGACTTTGGTCGATATGAACAACCTTGTCAACATACTCTTCTCCAGTAAGTGTTGTATAAGAGCCTTCTTCTTTGTCTGATCCCATAAGGCGATTTGAAAGGGCTGGATACAGAGTATCGAGAATAAGAGAGCTTTTTCCAGATCCCGAGACGCCCGTTACTGCAATAAACGCATTTATAGGGAGGCTGAGCGTGAGGTTTTTGAGGTTGTTGTGAGAGGCTTCTTTCAGGACGATCTTTTCCTTGCCAAAGGGCCTCGGTGCTTGTGGTGCAAAAACTGTTTTTCTTTTGAAGAGGTAATCAGAGGTCAATGATTTGCTTTTCTTAAATCCTTTAAGAGAGCCCTCATAAAGAAGCTCTCCTCCATCTTTTCCTGCTTTTGGACCAAAGTCGAGAATGTGATCAGCCTTTTGAATGATGGGAAGATCATGTTCAACAACAACGACGGTATTTCCCTTGTCTCGTAAATGAAAAAGGGAAGCGAGGAGTCTTTCATTGTCTCGTGGATGGAGTCCAATAGAGGGCTCGTCTAAGACATAGGTAATATCGACAAGGCCTCCTCCAACGTGTGAGGCGAGACGAACTCGTTGAAACTCTCCACCAGAAAGCGTTTGTGCGCCTCGATTAAGAGTTAGATAGCCGAGCCCAACATCGTGAAGGAACTGAAGCCTTGAGAGAAGATGGCGCATCAGATCACTCTCTTCTTTTTGAGAAGAGAAAAATGTAACAAGCTCCTCTATTGGTGTGTTGACAACGTTTCCTATTTGTTTTCCAAAAAGTAGAGCTGCTGCTGGATAGGGTTTTAGTCGGCTTCCTCCACATGAAGAGCATGTGCCGATCTTCATAACCTCTTCATAGCGCTTTTTATTGCTCTTGCTTTTAGCTGCATGGTATTTTGTTTTGGCCTCGTGAATAATCCCTTGCCAGCGAACAGTATGGTCCCAAGTTGATCCAGTGTTGGTATTGATAAAGGTCATTCTCGTCCATTTTTTCTCAGTTCCATAGAGAAGGACTTTTTTAGCCTGTTCTGAGAGCTTTTTCCACGGCTTTTTTACAGAAAAATCATAGAGAAAGGCTAAATTGTCGTAGATATTGCGGTAGTAAATCGTCTCATATGAAGGGGCAATAGAGCAGCAATTTTGGGAGATGCTTTTGTTTGGATCGATCACCTTATCGAGGATAAAGTTGTATGAAGTCCCAAGGCCATGGCACTCCTCACACATTCCACGGGGAATGTTGAATGAGAAGTCTTGTGGCTCTAATGGGGGATATGAGCAGCCAGAGGTTTTAGAATACGCTTTTTCTGAAAAGAGTTCCTCTTCTTGCTCTGTGTAGACAATAATCATGCCACCGCTGATCTCAAGGCACATTCCCACAGATTCATTGAGGCGTTCTCGATTATCTGTTCGAATGGTTAATCTATCGACAACGACATCGAGATCATGTGCTGTTGTTGGGTTTAGATCGGTACACTCTGATATACGGAAGAACGACCCATTGAGACGAACGCGCGAAAAGCCCTTTCTCTCTAAAGAGGAGAGCTCATCTTTGAGGGTTCCTTTTTTTTGTCGAAGGTGTGGAGATAAAAGGGAAATAGCCTCTCCAGACCACCTCTCGACAATCTCTTCCACAATCTGCTCTTTGCTCCGGCCTTCTACTGGCTCCAAGCTGATGGGGCAATAGGGGGTGGCCCTTCTTGCGTATAACAATCGAAGATAGTCATAAACCTCAGTAAGCGTCCCAACAGTTGAACGTGGACTTCCGATAGAGGTCTTTTGAGAGACGGATATTGTCGGGGTAAGACCGCTTATCGTCTCAACTTCAGGTTTAGGAAGATTGGCAACAATCCTCTTTGCCTGTGAAGAGAGGGTTTGCATATACCGCCTCTGCCCCTCAATGTAGAGGGTATCAAAGGCAAAAGAGCTCTTTCCAGAGCCCGAAAGTCCTGTTACACAACAAAACGATCCCTTTGGAATAGAACAGGATATTCCCTTCAGGTTATTTGTTTTTGCATTAATTGTTTCAATAATAGCGTTCATTGCAACTATCTATGAGTTGATTTCAATCTATTGTAAAGTTTTTATAGATAAAAATCTCTATAAAAGTTAGGCAATGAACACCCTTTTTTCTTAAGAAGAAAATGGAGGGAATGTCCCAGAATTTTTTCAGCTTACTAGTCGGTTCGTCTTCGTTTTTTGGGTGGGCCATTAACTGCTTTTGCTATTTGATGAGACAAGATTTGATCAGGGTCAATTCCCTTTTGCTCGAGAAACTGTTTGACATTCTCCGGTAGTGAGGAAAGTTGGTTGTAGGATAGGTCAAGAGACTTCAGCGCAGAAAGGTTTACAATAGATTCTGGTAGCGAGGTGAGTCGGTTGTAGTATAGGTCAAGCCACCACAGCGCAGAAAGGTTTCCGAAAGATTCCGGTAGCGAGGTGAGTCGGTTGTCGTGTAGGTTAAGCCACTGCAGCGCAGAAAGGTTTACAATAGATTCTGGTAGCGAGGTGAGTTGGTTGCTGGATAGCCTAAGTACCTTCAGTGTAAGAAGGTTTCCGAAAGATTTTGGCAGCGAGGCGAGTTGGTTGAAGGATAGGTCAAGCTCCGTTAGCACAGAAAGCTGTCCGAAAGATTTTGGCAGCGAGGAGAGTTTGTTTACCTCTAGGTTAAGGTTCGTCAGCGCAGAAAGCTGTCCGAAAGATTCCGGTAGCGAGGTGAGTTGGTTCTTTTCTATGTTAAGCTCCATCAGCGCAGAAAGCTGTCCGAAAGATTTTGGT
>Ga0180437_10005776_pt1 | contig 16777 bp, 15 predicted proteins | sample SS_ome_4_FD_132410 | JGI IMG/M metagenome (GOLD analysis project Ga0180437, IMG submission 132410) | Hypersaline lake sediment archaeal communities from the Salton Sea, California, USA - SS_3_D_1 metaG | ecosystem: Environmental > Aquatic > Non-marine Saline and Alkaline > Hypersaline >... | reverse complement strand
TATGGTAGCCCGTGCCAAAAAGTACACCGATGACATAGAGTTTTCGCCGATGGACGCCAGCCGCGCCAACCCGGAGTTTATCTATCAGGTGCTGGAGGCGGTAATCAACGCCGGGGCGACCACGGTGAACATCCCGGACACGGTGGGTTACACCACCCCCGGCGAGTTCGGCAGCCTGATCAGGGGCATCTTCGAGAACGTGCCCAACATCCGGAGGGCGGTGATCAGCGTTCACTGCCACGACGACCTGGGGCTGGCGGTGGCCAACAGCCTGGCGGCGCTGGCCGCGGGCGCCCGGCAGGTGGAGTGCACCATCAACGGCATCGGAGAACGGGCGGGCAACGCCTCCATGGAGGAGATCGTTATGGCGCTGCGCACCCGCAAGGACTTCTTCGGACTGAGCACCAGCATCGACGTATCGCAGATATACAAGACCAGCCGCCTGGTGAGCCAGCTGACCGGGTTCTCCATAGCTCCCAACAAGGCTATAGTGGGGGCCAATGCCTTCCGCCACGAGTCGGGGATACATCAGGACGGGGTGCTCAAGGAGCGGACCACCTACGAGATCATGGACGCACAGGACGTGGGCTGGCCCTCCAGCACGCTGGTACTGGGGAAGCACAGCGGGCGCCACGCGCTGAAGACGCGGCTGGAGAATATAGGCTACACCCTCAGCGATGAGGAGCTCGACCGCGCCTTCGCCGCCTTCAAGGAGCTGGCCGATAAGAAGAAGGAGATAACCAACCGCGACCTGGAATCGCTGGTGGCGCAGGAGATGCGAACCACGTCCGAGGCATATCATTTGGAGCAGGTGCAGGTTTCCTGCGGCGACCGCAGCGTGCCCACGGCCACGGTGCGGCTGGTCGCCCCCGACGGCAAGGTCATGGCCGATGCCGCCTTGGGCACCGGGCCGGTGGATGCGGTGTACCAGGCGATCAACCGGCTGGTGGGGGTGTCCAACAAGCTCATCGAGTTCAGCGTAACCTCGGTCACCGCCGGCATCGATGCCATCGGCGAGGTGACCATACGCATCGAGAGCGAGGGTATGGTATACACCGGCCGCGGCGCCGATACCGATATCATCGTCGCCTCCGCCAAGGCATACATCAACGCGCTCAATCGCCTGCTGGCGGCGAGTGAATGAAGGCGGTGTGTAATGGATGAAGAGAAGCTGGAGAGTCGCATAAAAGGCCTGGAGCAGCATCATAAGCTGATGATGATACTGATCCTCATCAGCCTCTCCAGCAGCCTGATAGCGCTGGCGATAACCTTTGCGGTGTTGTTCTTCGCCGACTGACTGGCTACTGATATGTCGCAGACTAACCCTGTTACATTGACGGCTTACTGCGGCCTCGATTGCGGCCGGTGTTTCGGCTATACCAAGACCATCAGCGAGGCGGCGAAGCATCTGCGGCGCACCATGAGGGCGGAGAAGATGAAGCAGGTGTGGCCCTCTATGCCGTTCCTCGGCGATTACGAAGCTTTCAAGAAGGACCTGGATACCCTCGCCGGGTTCAGGTGCAAGGGCTGTCGCGATGGCGGCGGGAACCCCTTCTGCCAGATAAGGAGGTGCGCTCAGAAGCTGAATTATGAAGGCTGCTGGGAGTGCGGTGAATTCGAGACCTGTGGTAAGCTGGCCTTCCTCGAAGCAGGGCATAAGGATGAGCACCTGAAGGGCTTGAGGGTGTTGAGCAAGAAAAGAGCCGGATAGCAGTCGTTTGGAGGTATTGTATCTATGCCGGTAGAGCTTGAAATGGTGCTGAGGCTGTTACTGGCGGCAGTGCTGGGAGGCATTATCGGGTTGGAGCGGATGCATGCCGGGAAGCTGGCCGGCGTTCGAACCAGCATGCTGGTCAGCGTCGGCGCTGCCCTGTTTACCGTCGCTTCCATCTACGGCTTCGGGAGCGCGGACGCAGCCCGCGTAGCGGCGGGGGTGGTGGCCGGCATAGGGTTCCTGGGGGCAGGTGCTATCATCCGCACCGGTGAGGGGTATCTGGCGGGGCTGACCACCGCCGCGGGGATCTGGGCGGTGGCCGCTATCGGGCTCGCTGCCGGCGCCGGAATGTACATAGTGGCTACCGCTGCCGCAGTGATAGCGCTCGTAGCGCTGTTGATGCCCAAAAGGTTCGGTGGGCAATAATGGGTTCGACCATAGCCGAGAAGATACTGGCGGCACACAGCGGCAGGGAGCAGGTCGCCCCCGGCGAGTTCCTGAATGTGGCTGTCGACGTGGTCATGTCCAACGACATCACCGCCCCCATCGCCATCCGGGAGTTCGGGCGCATCGGGGTGTCGAAGGTATTCGACCCGGCCAGGGTCATCATGGTGGCGGATCACTTCGTGCCCAACAAGGACATCCCGTCGGCGGAGCAGGCCAGGCTGATGCGAGACTTCGCCCGGGAGCAGGGCATCGTTTATTTCGAGTCGGGCAGGGGTGGAATCGAGCACGTGCTGCTGCCGGAGCAAGGGCTGGTGCTCCCCGGCGACGTGGTGGTGGGCGCCGATTCCCACACCTGCACCTACGGCGCGCTGGGGGCGTTCGCCACCGGCATGGGCTCCACCGACATCGCCTGCGCCATGGCCACCGGCGAGGTGTGGATGAAGGTGCCGCCGACGATCAAGTTCGTGTACCACGGCAGGCTCAACAAGTGGGTCAGCGGCAAGGACCTTATCCTGTACACCATAGGTGATATCGGCGTTGACGGGGCGAGGTACGCGGCGATGGAGTTCGCCGGCGAGGCGATCAGCGCCCTGTCGATGGACAGCCGTTTCACCATGGCCAACATGGCCATCGAGGCCGGGGGAAAGGCCGGGCTGTTCCGCGTAGATAAGAAGACGCGGGCGTACCTGCAGAAGAAGGCGGGGCGGCCCTACACCGCCTACGAGCCGGACAAGGATGCCGCTTACGAGAAGATTATCGAGTACGACGTATCTGAAATAGAGCCGCAGGTGGCGTTCCCTCACCTGCCGTCGAACGTCAGGCCGGTGAGCCAGGCGGGCAATGTAAAAATCGACCAGTCGGTCATCGGCAGCTGCACCAACGGCCGCATCGAGGACCTGGAGATGGCCGCTGACGTGCTGAAGTGGAACAAGGTCCACCCCGACGTCCGTCTGGTGGTGCTCCCCGGCAGCCAGGAGGTGTACCTGGAGGCGCTGCGCCGCGGCTACATCGAGACCTTCGTTCGGGCGGGCGCTGCGGTGAGCACGCCCACCTGCGGGCCGTGCCTCGGCGGGCATATGGGGGTGCTGGCCGCCGGCGAGCGGGCGATATCCACCACCAACCGCAATTTCGTGGGGCGGATGGGCAGCACCCAGTCCGAGGTTTACCTGTCGAACCCGGCGGTGGCCGCCGCCAGCGCAGTGCTGGGGCGCATCGGCAGCCCTACCGAGGTGGCGGAGTAAGAAAGCCGATATCATGAATATCCAGCGTGCCCGGCATCGTTTGGTGAACAAGCTCACGGTCGTGGTCGTGGGGCTGCTGGCGGTCGTCGTGCTGGTGGTGGCGGCCAAGTTTTTCTTCAAGGGTTTTGTAGTGGGCGTGGCAGTGACACTCGTTGCGTGTATAATCATTATCATCTGGATGAAAAGGTCGGTGAGAGGGGATAAATAGGCGCCGGGGAGGTGCAAAATGGGCATGTTCAGCTGGCTCTTCGGGAAGAAGAAAAAGAAGCGGAAGAAACGCCCGGTGGCGGGCAAGCGCCCGCGTCCGGCGGCGCAGGGGCCGAAAGGCGCGCCGACGTCAGGGGCCAAACCGGTGCCCGAACCGCCGGAGGTTGAGCTATTGCCTGAGGGCTACTTCGAGGTGCCGCTGCCCGACGGCGACGGCATGTGCTGCGACGAGGGCTGTGTATGCGGCAGTGTCGTTATCGCGCGGGGGACAGGCTACCTGTTCATCGAGCAGGAGACGGTCGATTTCCGCAGCAACGCCCCCACCGTGGAGCAGGCCCGGGCCAAGGAGCGGCGGGTGCGCTCGCAGATGGGGGACATGGACGAGGCGGCGGCGGTGATGCACGGCAGGACCACCGCCCTGCTTATTTGCGAGCAGTCGGCCCGGCACAGGGGCATCGACCTGGAGGCTGCGGCGGCGGACGCCGCGCACTGGTGGGAGACGGGGCAGGCCCCGCTGCGCGCCACGCCGGAGGCGAAACCGGTCGAGGTCGAGCTGGTGAAGGAGGCAGCCGCCGAGCCGATCGCCGAAGAGCCGGCGGAGAAACCCAAACCGAAGGCCAAGAAGAAGGCCACGCCCAAGGCCAAGACAACAGAGACGGAAGCTAAGAAAGCCGAGCCGAAGGTCAAGAAGGCTGCCGCCGAGAAGGCGGAGCCCACGACCAAAAAGGCCAAGCCTACGACCGCGAAAGCGAAGCCCAAGGCCAAAAAGACGGAGCCGAGGGCAAAGAAATCGACCCAAAGCACGAGTAAGAAGAGGAGGGAAGAAGGAGAAGTTGAAACTCAAGGGCAAGGCGCATAAGTACGGGGCGAATGTAGACACCGACGCCATCATACCGGCGCGTTATCTGAACGTGTCGGAGGCGCAGGATCTGGCGCAGCACTGCATGGAGGACATCGACGCGGAGTTCCTCGGTCGCGTGAAGCCGGGCGACGTCGTCGTGGCTACCACCAACTTCGGCTGCGGCTCGTCGCGGGAGCACGCCCCGCTGGCGCTCAAGGCGGCGGGGGTATCCTGCGTGATAGCGCAGAGCTTCGCCCGTATCTTCTTCCGCAATGCCATCATCATCGGCCTGCCGCTGCTGGAGTGCGCCCAGGCGGACGAGATCGACGCTGGAGACGAGCTGGAAGTCGAGCTTCAAAAAGGGGAAATCAAGGATATAACTGAAAATAAGGTGTTCAAGGCTGAGCCGTACCCCGATTTCATGATGGGCATTATATCGGCGGGGGGGCTCATCGAGTATACCAAGGGAAAATTGAAGGGAGCCAAGTGAAGTTCGATATAGCATATCTTCCCGGCGACGGCGTCGGACCCGAGGTGGCGGCGGAGGCGGCCAGGGTACTGGTGGCGGTCTGCAACAGATTCGGCCACGACGTCACGCTGCACGAGGGAGATATCGGCGGCATCGCCATCGACCGCCACGGCGAGGCGCTGACCAGGGAGACGCTGCGCATGTGCCGCAAATGCGATGCGGTGCTGCTGGGAGCGGTGGGCGGCCCCAAGTGGGACGACCCGCTGGGGTCGGTGCACCCGGAGGACGGGCTGCTCGGCCTGCGCAAGGGGCTCAAGCTGTTCGCCAACCTGCGGCCGGTGAAGGTGCTGCCCATGCTGGAGAACTCCACCAACCTCAAGCCGGAGGTGATCCGCGGCGTGGACCTGATAGTCGTGCGCGAGCTGACCGGGGGTATCTACTTCGGCAAACCGAAGAAGCGGTGGACGACGGCCAAGGGACGCAAGGCGGTGGACTCCATGCTGTACGCGGACTACGAGATAGAGCGCATCATGCGGGTCGGCTTCGAGATAGCCCGCAGCCGCCGCAGGAAGCTGGCATCGGTGGACAAGGCCAACGTGCTGGCGTCATCGCGGCTGTGGCGCGAGGTGGCCGTCGAGGTGTCGCTGGATTACCCCGACGTGGAGCTGCAGCATGTGCTGGTGGACGCCTGCACTATGCGCCTGATCCAGAGGCCGGTGGAGTACGATGTACTGGTGGCCTCCAACATGTTCGGCGATATCATCACCGACGAGGCCTCGATGCTCGCCGGATCGATGGGTATGCTGGCATCAGCCAGCCTGGCCGGGGTGCCCCGGGACGGAGTGCGGATACACGGCATGTACGAGCCGATACACGGCAGCGCGCCGAGCCGGGCGGGGCAGAACATGGCCAACCCCATCGCCACCATCATGAGCGTGGCGATGATGCTGCGCTACTCGCTGGGGCTACCCCAAGGGGCGGAGGCGATAGAGCGGGCGGTGACGGACGTGCTCCAGACCGGATACCGCACCTATGACATAATGGGCACCGGTAACACCAAGGTGGGCACCAGCGAGATGGGGCGATTGATACTGGAGAGGGTTTTGCAGGAGGCATAGCAGTTGTCGCAGGTACAGCTGTATGACACCACCCTGCGCGACGGGGCCCAGCGCGAGGGCATATCCTTCACCGTAGAGGACAAACTGCGCATAGTCAAAAAGCTGGACCATTTCGGCATCCACTTCATCGAGGGCGGCTGGCCCGGCTCCAATCCCAAGGACGAGGAGTTCTTTACCAAGGCCCGCGATTCGAAGCTCGCCAACGCCGTCCTGGTGGCCTTCGGCAGCACGCGGCATCCAAAGGCCAGGGCGGACAAGGACCCCAACCTGCGCGCCCTGCTGGAGGCCGGCACCGGCGTGGTGACCATCGTGGGCAAGAGCTGGGATATGCACGTGACGCAGGTGCTGGAGACCACCCTCGACGAGAATCTGCGCATGATCGCCGACTCCGTCGGCTACCTCAAAAACAAGGGCAAAAGGGTGTTCTTTGATGCGGAGCATTTCTTCGACGGCTATAAAGCCAACGCCTCCTACGCCATCGGCACGCTGAAGGCCGCCGCTGAAGCTGGCGCCGAGTGCCTCGTGCTGTGCGACACCAACGGCGGTGCGATGCCCGCTGACGTGGAGGCCGCCGTACGCGCGGTGCGCGAGGCGGTAGATATACCGCTGGGCATCCACGCCCACAACGATGCCGAGCTGGGGGTAGCCAACTCCCTCACCGCCGTCGCCGCCGGCGCGGTGCAGGTGCAGGGGACCATCAACGGCTACGGCGAGCGCTGCGGCAACGCCAACCTGTGCTCCATCATCCCCGCCCTCAAGCTCAAGATGGGCATCGACTGCGTCAGCGACCGTCAGCTCGCCATGCTCAATGAGGTGTCCCACTTCGTCAGCGAGGTGGCGAATCTGGCGGTGGACAGCCACCTTCCCTACGTGGGCGCCAGCGCCTTCGCCCACAAGGGGGGTCAGCACGTGGCGGCGATGATGAAGTGGGACGAGAGCTATCACCATATAGACCCCGCCCAGGTGGGGAACCGGTGGCGCACGCTGGTTTCCGAGCTTTCGGGCAAGGGCAACATCATCCACAAGGCCAGGGAGCGTGGCCTGAACGTGGCCACCGATGGCGAGGAGGCCCGTGCCGTGCTCCAGCGGGTCAAGGACATGGAGAGCCGCGGCTTCCAGTACGAGGGTGCCGAGGCCTCATTCGACCTGTTGATCATGCGCGCCCAGCCGGGATACCACCCCCCCTTCGAGCTGGTGGATTTCATGGTGGTGGTGGAGAAGAGGCGCCGCCCGTCGCTCAAGAGGAACGAGGAGGAGATGCTCTCCGAGGCCACGGTCAAGGTCAAGGTGGGCGACGAGGTGATACATACCGCCGCCGAGGGCAACGGCCCGGTGGATGCGCTGGATGCCGCCATGCGCAAGGCGCTGATGTTCTTCTACCCCCTGCTCGAATCGGTGCGGCTGGTGGACTACAAGGTACGTGTAATTGAGGGTGCTCGCGGCACCGATGCGCGGGTGCGGGTGGTCATCGAGTCCAGCGACGGCGAATGCGAGTGGAACACCGTCGGCAGTTCCACCAACATCATCGAGGCCAGCTGGCTGGCTCTGGCCGACAGCCTGGAGTACTGGCTGCTGCAGAAGGGCGCCAAACCGCCGCAGCGATAGCCGAACCGTTAGCCCGCCTTGCCCACAGGTATTACATACAGCGGCTGCAATCCCTCAGGCAGGCACATCGCGGTGCTTACCGCATCGTCATCGAAGGCGCCCACCATCACCGTGCCCAGCCCCAGCGCCACCGCCTGCAGGGCGATGTTCTCAGCGGCGTGCCCGGCGTCCATATGCACGTACCTGACCCCGCGTTCTCCGTAGAAACCGGTGGTGCGCTCGTAGACGGCGCAAACGACTATGTCCGCCGGCGCCTGCGCGATGAAATCCTGCTTGAACGAAGAGGCCTCAAGCAGCTTCTGGCTCTGTTCCCCCTCCATATGCAGATGCAGCGAGTGGTTGAGGACATCGTAGCTGTAGATGCCTGCCTCCAGCCCTTCGACCCTGCCCGCCACCACGAACAGCTCCAGCGGGTAGGTGGCGCCGGCGCTGGGGGCCGCCCTGAACCGGTCGCCGTGAGTGATCCCCTGCGCCGCCCACAGCAGTTGTGAGAGGTGAACGACCGACAGGGCGTCTGTAGAGTATTCCCTCACCGAGCTCCTCCCGGCGATGGCCTCCTCCAGGGACATCTGTCCCTTGGTCTTCGGCGGTGGTAATTTGATTGCCTTACCGATGTTCATTCGCTTCCTCCTGCGGTATCGACCCTGTTCACGCGCGATGCCCGGCCGGATCCAGAACGACACGGGAGTAGCCCAGCGACCCGAGCTCCGACACCGCGCGTTGCCATGTCGAGTTCTCGTTGAGCATTGTCACATCGGCAGGGCTGGCCTCGATGCGGGCGGTGTCGCCGTGGTGCCGCACCCGGAAGTCGGTCAGCCCCAGCTTCCGCAGCGATCCCTCCGCTGCGGCGATGGTGCCGAGCAGCGCCGCGGTTATCGGGGTGCCGTGCTGGATGCGGGTGGCCAGGCACGGCGATGACGGCATATCCCAGTTGGGCAAGTGAAGGCTGCGGGCCATTAAGCGCACCTCCTGCTTGCCGAGGCCTGCTTCCGAAAGAGGGCTGATGATGCCGAACTCGATGGCGGCATCGCTGCCGGGGCGGTACTCGCTGCGGTCGTCGCAGTTGGTGCCGTCGGCCACATTCTCCAGACCTTTGTCGATGGCGATGATATGCAGTCGTTGAAAGAGTCGCCGCTTGCAGTGGTAGCAGCGCCGGGGGTCGTTGGCCACGAACAGGGGATCATCCATCTCATCGGTCTCGATAACCAGATGACGGATGCCGATGTCGTGGGCTAGTGATTCGGCATAAGCCAGCTCTGCGGTGGTTCGGGTAAGCGATGAAGCGGTGACCGCCAGCGCCCTATCGCCAAGTACATCACGTGCCAAGTACGCGAGCAGGGTGCTGTCCACGCCCCCGGAATATGCCACCAGCACCGAACCCAGCCCCCGTACCAGGGCCCTGAGATGCGCCTGTCGGGTCTCCGCCGATTTGACATCCATGCGTTTCACGCGGCGAGGCCTTCTAGTCGGTTTCGGGCTTACCGGATTTGGGCAAGGCCAGCCTCAGCGCTTCCCTTATCGACGCCGCCCCCAGCAGCGTCATCCCCTGCGGGGCAGCGAGGTTCTTCGATGCAGGCAGCAGGCAGCGCTTGAAGCCCAGCTTGGCCGCCTCGCTCAGCCGTCGCTCCAGGTGGGGCACCGACCGCAGCTCTCCGGACAGCCCCAGTTCACCGATGGCGGCCATCTCGGGGTCGACGGCGACGTTGCGCAGGCTGGAGGCGATGGCCAGGGCGACGCCCAGGTCGGCAGCGGGCTCGTTAACCTTGAGGCCGCCGGCGACATTGACGATGATGCCCTGGTTCCCCAGCGCCAGCCCGGCCCGCTTGGTGAGGACGGCGGCGATCATCAGCAGGCGATTGAAATCTATGCCGTTGGATATGCGACGGGGCGGGCCGTAGGGGGTGTTGGTGGTGAGCGCCTGTATCTCCACCAGCAGCGGCCGTGTGCCCTCCAGCGTGGGCACCACCGCCGAGCCCACCGTCTCCCCGCCGCGTTCCGCCAGGAAAACCTGAGACGGATTGGTCACCTCCACCAAACCCTGGCTCCGCATCTCGAAGATGCCCACCTCATTGGTGGAGCCGAAGCGGTTCTTGACCCCCCTCAGCAGCCGGTAGGCGCTGAAGGGTTCCCCCTCCAGGTACAGAACTACGTCCACGATGTGCTCCAGCACCCGCGGGCCGGCGATGGTCCCGTCCTTGGTCACGTGGCCTGATATCAACACCGGGACGTTGGCCGGCTTGGCCCACTGCATCAGCCTCATGGTGCATTCTCGGATCTGCCCCACGCTGCCGGGGGCCCCGCCCATATCGTCGAGGTAGGCGGTCTGGATGGAGTCGATGATGGCCAGGTCGGGCGATGACTGGGACAGATGCTCCGTGATCAACTCAATGTTGGTCTCCGCCAGCATGAAGAGGCGGCCGCCGTCCACGCCCAGGCGCCTGGCACGCAGCCCTATCTGCCCCGGGGACTCCTCGCCGGCGATGTACAGCACCCTGCCGCCGCCCTGTGCCACCATCGCCGCCACCTGCAACAGCAGGGTGGATTTACCGATCCCGGGCTCGCCGCCGATGAGCACCAGCGAGCCGGGCACGATCCCGCCGCCGAGCACCCGGTTGAACTCCGATATATTTACCGCCAGCTTCGGGGCTTCCTCGATGGTAGCCTGGGAAAGCTCCAGCGGGGCATTGGAGCTGCGAGCGGCTCTCGACTGGCTGACCGGCGCGCGCAGCGTCTCCACGAAGGTGTTCCACCCCTCGCAGTCGGGGCAGCGCCCCAGCCACTTGATGCTCTCCCTGCCGCACTGCTGGCAGACGAAGACCCGCCCTTTTTCCAAGGTTTAACCTCGGGAGTATTATACATTACTTACCGGGAGGCCTCAATCGAAAGGTGTCTCCGGATCGCCGAGACGTAAAACCCCGGGGCGCTGCCCGGGGCTCGTGTGCTGTTTCGATACCGTCGATTTACTGTGCCGGCTGTGTGGCAACCTCCAGCGTGCGCAGCACTATCCTGCCGTCCTCGCAGTCCACCAGCACGGTGTCACCGGTGCCGAAATCGCCGCGGAGCAGGGCCTCCGAGAGGGGGTCCTCCACCAGGTCCTGGATCACGCGCCGCAGCGGGCGCGCCCCGAACACCGGGTCGAAGCCCTTCTCTCCGAGCAGCTCCTTCGCCGCTTCGGTCACTTCCATCTTTATCGCCTTGTCGGCCAGCTCCTTCCATACGTCGCGGAGCATGAGATCCACTATCTGCTTGATATGATCCTTGTTCAGGGCGTGGAACACCACTGTACCGTCGATGCGGTTGAGGAACTCGGGGCGGAAGAACTTCTTCATCTCCTCCAGCACCTTGTCCTTCATCCGCTCGTAGGCCTGCTGCTCGGACTTGGACTCCTCGGTCTTGGTGGCGAACCCCATCGTGGAATCCCGCTTGATCAGCTCGGCGCCGATATTGCTGGTCATGACGATGATAGTGTTGCGGAAATCGACGCGGCGCCCCTTGGCATCGGTGAGGTGCCCGTCATCGAATATCTGCAGCAGGATGTTGAACACGTCGGGGTGCGCCTTCTCGATCTCATCCAGCAGGATGGCGGAGTATCCCTTGCGCCGCACCGCCTCGGTGAGCTGTCCGCCCTCGTCGTAGCCGATATACCCCGGCGGCGCTCCCACCAGCCGCGCCACGGCGTGCTTCTCCATGAACTCCGACATGTCAAGCCGGATGAGGGCGTCCTGGCTGCCGAACATGAACTCGGACAGCACCCTTACCAGCTCGGTCTTGCCCACGCCGGTGGGCCCCAGAAAGATGAAGCTGCCTATGGGGCGCCGGGGGTCCTTGATGCCAGCCCGCGCCCGCCTCACCGCCTTGGCTATGGCTGTAATGGCCTCATCTTGGCCTACGATGCGCCGGTGCAGTACCTCTTCCATCTGCAGCAGGCGGGACGATTCATCGCTGGCGAGGCGGGTAACCGGGATCCCGGTCCACATGCTCACCACCTCGGCTATCTCCTCCGCAGTGACCACCGGCTTTTCGGCTTCCTGCTCCGGTTGCGGCATCTCGTCGGCGGGCGGCGGCTCCAGATCCGCTTCCGCTACGCTGCCGGCGTCCTGCGCCGCAACGAGCACCTCTTCCTTATCCTCATCGCCGATGGTCTCAATCTCCTGGATGGCTTCCTTCAATGTGGAGGCAGCACAGAAGTTGCGGATACGCACCCGCGATGAGGCCTCGTCTATGAGATCGATAGCCTTATCCGGCATGAAACGGTCGGGGATGTACCTGGCCGCCAGCGAGGCTGCTGTGGTTACCGCCTCGTCGCTGATTATCAGCTTGTGATGCTCCTCGTAGCGGCTCCTGATGCCGTACAGGATGGCTACGGTCTCTTCGACCGAGGGCTCCTCGACGGTGACCGGCTGGAACCTGCGCTCCAGTGCGGCATCCTTCTCCAGGTGCTTACGGTAATCATCGGCAGTGGTCGCCCCGATGCACTGCAGTTCGCCCCGCGCCAGCGGCGGCTTGAGGATGCTCGAGGCATCAACGGCGCCCTCGGCGGCCCCCGCCCCGACAATGGTATGTATCTCATCGATGAACAGGGTGCAGTTGCCCGACGTTTTTATCTCCTCGATGACCTTCTTCAATCGCTCCTCGAACTCCCCGCGGTACTTGGTGCCGGCCACCAGCGAGCCGATGTCCAGCGTCAGCAGCCGCCGGTTGCACAGGGTATCCGGCACCTCCCCGGCCGCTATACGGTGGGCCAGGCCTTCCACAATGGCCGTCTTGCCCACGCCGGGCTCGCCGATGAGGCACGGATTGTTCTTGGTGCGCCGGCTGAGTATCTGGATGACCCTCTCTATCTCCTTGCTACGCCCGATGATGGGATCGAGCTTGCCGGCTCTTGCTGCCTCGGTCAGGTCTACGCTGAGCTGATCCAGGGTAGGGGTCTTGGATACGGGGCGTACCCCGGTGGAGGATTGGGAAACGCTCTGGCTGAGGAGGCGCACGGTCTCCGCGCGCACCTTGTCCAGGCTGATGCCCAGGCTCTCCAGGACGCCGGCCGCCATCCCCTCGCCCTCACGCAGCAGGCCGAGGAGCAGGTGCTCGGTGCCGATGTAGTTGTGATTCAAACGCCGCGCCTCATCCACCGCCAGTTCGATGACCCGCTTGGCCCGCGGCGTCAGGCCGATCTCGCCGCTGACGGTCTTCTCCCCCCGGCCGATGATGTATTCCACGGCGCTGCGCACCTTCTCCAGCTCCACCCCCAGATTGGCCAGCACCTTGGCGGCAACCCCCTCGCCTTCCCTCACCAGCCCCAGCAGGATATGCTCCGTCCCGATATAGTTGTGATTGAAGCGCTGCGCTTCCTCCTGGGACAGCGTTAGCACCTTGCGTGCCCTCTCGGTGAACTTCTCGAATCTACTCGGCATCTATACCCTCACTATCTGGATACAAACGACCAGCTTATATTATTTTAACACATTTATCGCTGGAAATAAAGACGGGGCAGGCTTACCGGCACGTGCAGCACACCCCACGCCGGCATCGAACTGTGTGTTTATCCGATCCTTTTCAGAGAGCTGATCGCGAGCCCTGGCTTATCCCGCCCCCGCTTGAATTATCAGCCTGCGCCGCATCCCGACAGGGTATCGCCATCCCTTCGAAGGCGACGCGAGCGTACTCGCCGCCGATGCTATTCCTGTTGAGTGTGGGTGTGGTGCAGCCGGTCGCCGTCGCCCCACAGGTGCAGGTGGGAGGCGGTGCCGATCAACTGCTGGGTATACGGATGACGGGGCTCGGTAACGACGCGATTCGCGGGGCCCTGCTCCACGATCCTGCCGTCGAGCATGACGGCGATCCGGTCGCTGACCTTGCGTGCCATCGCGATGTCGTGGGTGATGAACAGCATGCTCAGCCCGCGCTGCTCCTGCAGGGTGAGCAGCAGCCTCAAGATCTTGGCCTGCACGCTGGAGTCGAGGAATGCCGTCGGCTCATCGGCTATCAGCAGTTTGGGGTCCAGCACCAGGGCGCGGGCGATGGCCACCCGCTGCATTTCCCCCCCGCTCAGATGATGGGGGTAGGTATCGAGGAAGGCTTCGCCGGTGGGCAACTCCACCTCTTCCAGCACGCGAACGACCTTCTGTTGCCGTTCCTCCCCGTTCCCGATACCCTGGATGTCCAGCGGCTCCATCACCAGCTCGCGGACGGTGAGGCGGTGGCTCAGCGATTCGCCGGGGTTCTGTGAGACCATCTGCACCTGCTTGTAGAATTCCTTATCCCGGCTGTCGACCCTCTGTCCCTCGAAATACAGCTCGCCGCTGTCCGCCTCCAGCAGCCCCACGATGGCCCTGGCCAGCGTTGTCTTGCCCGATCCGCTCTGCCCCACCAGCGCCAGCGTCTCTCCCCCCACGATGTCCAGGCTGACCGAGTCCACCGCCCTGGTTTGGCCGAAGGCTTTGCTGATGTTGCGGGTCTCGAGCAGGGTAACGACCCCGCCGCGGTGACAGGCCACGGCTCGGCCCTCGCAGGCGCGAAGTTCGGGTATCTCCTGAGCGCACACCGGTATCACCTGCGTGCAGCGGGGGTGGAACGGGCATCCGGGGACCGGCCGGACCAGCCTGCCCTTGATCCCCTGCAGATCCTTGACCGTGGTCATGTTGGGGTATGACCTCAGCAGGGCGCGGGTGTAGGGATGCTTCGGGCTGGACAGCACATCGGTGGTGGCCCCCAGCTCCATTATGCGCCCGGCGTACAGCGAGGCCACCCTGTCCGCCAGGTGTGCGGCGGAAGATATATCGTGAGTGACGATTATCATGGTACTGGAGCCGCGAATGCCCTGCAGCAGCTCGATGATCCCCGCGCGGGAGGCGGCGTCCAGCGAGGAGACCGGCTCGTCGAGTATTATCAGCTCCGGCTCGCTCACCAGAGCCATGGCGATCAATACCCGCTGCTGCTCGCCGCCGCTGAGCTGGTGGGGGTAGGCGCTGAACTTGTCCGGGTCCAGCCCGCAGCGTGTCAACGAATCCTCGGCACGCTCCCTGGCCTGCGGCTTGTCGACGATACCGTGAGCCAGCAGGGGCTCCATCACCTGCCCCAGCACATCGTGTACCGGGTTAAGGGCGTTGTTAGCGTTCTGGAAGGCCATCGACATCCGCCTGCCGCGGATGTCCCGCATCGAAGATTCAGGAAGTGAGAGCAGCTCCTCCCCGTCGAGATATACCTGCCCGCGGATATCGCCCTCCGCCAGCCGCATCAGGCTCAATCCCAGCGTGGTCTTGCCCGCGCCCGACTCGCCGATGACGGCCAGGGACTCTCCGTCCTTCACCTCCAGGTCGATGCCGTTCAGTATCTGGTCGCGCCCGTAGCTCACCCTCAGGTCAACCAGCTTAAGCAATGGCCTCTCCCTCCACTTCCTTCCGCAACCGGGGGTCCATCGCCGGCTCCATAGCGTGGCCGATGAAGGTTATGGCGACGATGGTGAGCGACAGGGCGACCCCCGCCGGGATCAACCACCAGGTCCAGGCGTCCATGTAACTGAAGTCCAGTGCCTTCTTCATCATCATGCCCCAACTAACGGTGCCCGGGTCGGCGATGCCGATGAAGGCCAGCCCCGCCTCCAGGAAAACGGCACGCCGCAGGCTGTGGATGAACCCGACGACCAGTATCGGGCTCAGGTCGGGCAGTATGTGGCGGCGGATGAGGTACCACCTGCCAGCGCCGAAACATCGCGCTGCGGACACGTGCATGCGCTCCTTTAGGGACAGGGACTGAGCCCTCACCGTCCTGGCGCCGCCCTGCCAGCTGAGCAGGGACAGCATGACTATCAGCACCCACAGGCTCGGCTTCAGGTAAGCCGCCAGCAGCACCATGATGATCAGGATCGGTATGACGATAAAGGCGTCCACTATCCTCATCGTTATGCGGTCGAACAGGCCGCCTATGAGCGCCGAGGCAGCGCCGATTATGGCGCTCAGGAGCGTCGCTATGGAGGCCACCGTGAAACCTACCAGCAGTGACGTGCGGGCGCCGTACACCAGCTGGCTCCAGATGTCCTGGCCCACATGGTTGGTGCCCAGCAGGTGTCCCGCCGACGGGGGCTGGAAAGCGGCCGTGCTCTGGACCAGGGGGTCGTAGCCCGCCAGCAGCGGGGCGAACAGCGCCATCGCCGTGATCAGCGCCAGCAGGCCGATTCCGAAGCGGCCGCTGTGGCTGCGCGATACCTCTCTCCTCATGCTAATGTGCATAGCCGACCCTCGGATCTACCCTGGTGTAGGCCAGATCGACCAGCAGGTTGACCGCCAGCACCGCGGTGGCCACCAGCAGCAGCACCCCCTGTATCACCACGTGATCACGGAACAGTAATGCCTCATACATGAGGTAACCGAGCCCGGGGTAAGAGAAGATTATCTCGATGAACAGGGTGCCGGTGATCATTACACCCACCCATACACCGGTCATGGTCAGCACCGGCAGCATGGAGTTGCGGCCGGCGTGCCGATACTTGAGCACCCGCGGCGACAGGCCTTTGGCCCTGGCGGTGAGCATGAAGGGCTCCTTGAGCACGGTTATCATCGTATTGCGGGTGAGGAGGTAAGCGGCGGCCACGTGGGCCAGCGTGAGCGCTGTGAGCGGCAGCACGAGGTGCTTCAGCACATCCAGCAGCAGCGCCCCGCCGGATAGCCCGGAGTACGGCGTCATCGCCCCGGACAGCGGCAGCAGCCCCAGCGTGACCCCGAAGACCAGCAGCAGCACCGTGCCGATGAAGAAATCGGGGAAGCCGTTCAGCGACATCATCCCGGCCAGCATGCTGCGGTCGAGCCTGCTGCCGCGGCGCCACCCCGACTCGATGCCGAGGAAGACGCCGACGAAGGTCGAAAGCACCAGCGACAGGCCCACCAGCAGCAGCGTCCACGGCAGCCGACCCAGTATCACATCGAAGACCGGGGCGTTGTAGTAGTAGGAGTAGCCCAGGTCGCCGGTGAACAGCCCCTTGAGGTAGGCGCCGAACTGCTGCCATAACGATTGATCCAGGGCGAAGCGCTCCACCAGGTTGGCCTGGAGCTGCGGCGACATCTGCACCAGCGCCTCGTCGCCGTAGATCGCCATCAGCGGGTCGCCGGGCATCAGCCGGGGGAGCAGGAAGTTGAGCGTCAG
>Ga0180437_10005775_pt1 | contig 16777 bp, 14 predicted proteins | sample SS_ome_4_FD_132410 | JGI IMG/M metagenome (GOLD analysis project Ga0180437, IMG submission 132410) | Hypersaline lake sediment archaeal communities from the Salton Sea, California, USA - SS_3_D_1 metaG | ecosystem: Environmental > Aquatic > Non-marine Saline and Alkaline > Hypersaline >... | reverse complement strand
CTCCCCAGATGGGGTGGAGGGGTCCACTGAGATCTCGTATTCGTCCTCGATTATCTCCCCTGCGAGCCAGCCTGTGGTCGGGTACTGGCCCCCATCGGGCACACTGTCCCGCTGGCCCCAGATGCGGTTTTGCGCGTCCAGAAGGTGCACAAAGACGGTGTAGCTGACGTCCATCTCCTGCTGCGCCTGCCAGTAGAGGGTCAGGTGCAGCACATCGCCGGGGGCGATCTCGTCCTCCTCCAGGTCATAGCCCAGCAGCGACACTACTTTACCCCAATTGGCTGTCAGGGGATGCTCAATAGGAGGCACCTCGAATTGCCGCCTGCGGTCCCGCACCAGAATCTGGCCCAGGGAGATGCTCTCCGAGGGAACGCCCCCCTCGGACGAGACCGCCACGGGCAGATAACTCCTGGTTTGTTCGTCGTACAACCCGACTCTGAGTTCGTACACGGCTCGCGGGGTCTCGGGGTCTACCACCAGGTTGAAGCGGTCTCGCACCACCTGCCCCGCTTCCCAGAGGCTGGTGGGATAGTCCCCGTCGAGAGCCTGACGGCTGCTCTGGGGCCAGACCTTCCCCCCCTCGTCTATCAGATAGGTGGACACCAGATAGTCCCTGTCCGGCCTGGCCGCCACCTGCCAGTATAGGCTCACATGGGCGCTCTGTCCGAGGTTCAGAACCCGTGGGCTGACGTCGTAGCCGAGAAAGGTGAATGGGGCACCTACTCTGGCCTGGAGGGGGTTGGGAATCCCCAGGCTGGCGGCCGGTGGGGGGACGGCGGCTTTCCTGACGGTGAGGGGCTCCAGTGTGATGGCCGTAGCCACAGGCAAACCATCCTCGCCCAGAACGGGAAAAGGCTGCCCCCTGTCCTGGTCGTATAGCCCTACCTTAAAGTGATAGCTACGAGGGGGGGCGTCGGCGGGGACAAATACGTCCAGCCATTGCACCGCCATGTCCCCACCATACCAGTTGGAGGTCGGGTAACCGAAAGCGTCCTCTTGGCCCCACAAGTAGCCTTGCCCGTCCACCAGATGAGCGAAGAAGGAGTAATTGCGCCTGCCCCCCAGTTCGCTAGGGACGCGGTAATACAGCACCAGACGCACCGTCTGGCCAGCCTGGTCACTCGGGGGTAGATCGTAGCCCAAAAGTTCCAGTTGACCGCCCAGATTAGCCGCCAAGGGGTGCTGGGGTTGGACGGAGCGTAGGGTGCTCATCTCTGAGGCCCCCAGCCGATAGGCCAGAAAAGTCAACCTCCCCTGGGGGTCGAGGGCTTTCTTTGCTGGGGTCAGATGGCCGAAAAAGCGCTCCAGCATCTCCCCGTCCAGCAAGCTGGTGGCGGGAAAGACATAGGTCACATCGCCTGGCTGGGCTTCGCTGGGGAAGATCAAAGCACTGCGTCCATTGAACCACTTGACGGACTGCCCCTGGCCCAGGGCAAAGTAGAAAGCTTCCTGGTCCAGATCGGCCGCGAATTGAGCCGAGATGCAGACCACCCCACTCTCCCCCTGAGTGGCCAGATATCTGGCCACTTCGGCCAGATCGGCCCGATAGACGCGGCGCACCTCATCGTTCTGAGCCCAGATGACAAAGTAATCTCGATAGGTCGAAGCCGCAGTGAAAGCCAGCAGCACGACAGTCGCTACGCCGACCCCATATGCTCCTACCCTCTCCCTCCGCTTCGCTGCCCATTGTCCCAGGGCGATTATGGACAGGGCCGGCATGATATAAATGGGCACGATGGCCCCCAGAGCGCGCAGGCTGGAGGGACTGGGCGGAGTGACAGCGCTGGCTAGCAGGTTGACGGGCAGCCACAAGAGAAGTAAGCCGTACTGGGGTGCTTTGACCCTGAGCACGCAAATCAGAAGGCCGGCATAAAAGGCGGCCGCTGTGATCCAGTCGAACACCGGCCGGCCAGCCACGTTGTAACGCCACTCCGGGTCGCCCTGCCAACTGAACATGCCCGCCACCTTGAGCCCATCCTCCAGGACAGGGCGCGGGTCGCCGCTGAGCAAAAGACTGAAATGATGGCTCAGTTGGCCCACCCGGGCCAAGGAGGTCTGATAGTGAGTGAGCACGTAATGGCCCAGGGGGGCAAAGACGAGAAGGGCGATGGCAAACAGGATGACCAGGCCCTTGAGGTGCTTTCGCACCAGTCCCCTATCAACGACCAGGAGATATAGCACAAAGAGCACAGCCGTGACGGGCACCAAAACGCCTGACTGGTAGGTATAGGTTGAAAGGCCCAGGCATAAGCCGGCCAGGGTAAAGAAGCGATAGCCACCTCGGTTCGGCGCAACAGTGCCGTGGAGGCCCAGCCAAAGGAAATAAAAGCTCAACGCAGCCATCAGGGGCACCGTGATGGGTTCCAGACCGACGCGGCTGTCAAAGACGTGCCAGAAAGAGACGGCCAGGAAGGCCGCCGACAGCACCCCCACCCACCGCCCGAAGAGTTCTCTGGCCAACAGCCAACAGACCAGGATACCTGCCAGGCCACAGGTCACGGCCGCCAGGCGGATGGCCAGCAGGTTCTTCCCCAGCAACCGAAAGGACAGAGCGACCAGATACATGAAGAGGGGCAACTCTCCGGCGTTGGGTTCGGAGAAGATCAGGAGGGTGCCCTCCAGAATGCGCAGAGCGCCCTTGGCCTTGAAAATTTCGTCATGCTGCAAGCCTGGCGGGACCAGGTCCAATTGATGCAAACGGAAAAAAGCTGCCATCAGCATGACAGCTATTACCAAAAGCACCTCGTACCTCGATAGCGTGGCTCTTGCCCGTTCAGCCCCCATAACGCCTACTCTCGCCCGACTCAGGCTTCTTCAAAGACTTCGGCCAGCTCTTTGCGCTGCTCGGCAGAGATGCGCTTGTTTTTCAGTTGACGCAAATGGGTTTTCAGCTTGTTGCTGCTTATCACGGGCACGGCGGGGTCTATCAGTTCCAATTTGGCTCTGGGATTGGTGAAGACGATGAACCCTTCAACGGGCACATCTGCATCGGGCAGCCTTGAATCCAGAAAACGCCGCAGCCTTTCTACCTCTCCTCTCACCTCCCTGGTGGGGTTGCCCAGGCCCTCCTGGCCGAAGAAAAGTAGCAGCCGCCCCCAATTGAACTTTTGATGCCACTTCTCTCCTTCGCACCGGATTTCGCCGTGATGGTCCTTTACCGTAAAGACGAAAAGGCCGGAAGGAGCCAGGAGAACGTGCGCGGCCGGCAGCGTGTAGTGGTAAAGGAGGTGCTTGTTGTCAAAACCTTTCAGAGCCCTGGTCAACGCCTGATCGGGCCTCGGCTGCTTCACCCAACGGTTCATGTTATAGGTACCGACGCTGGCCAGCATAAAACCGACGATGAGGAAGCCAAAAGAGGCCGTGATCAGACCGGGCCAACGATAGGAAACAACCAGCCCTGCCAACAAAGTCCCCATGCCGATGAGACTGGCCCACTTGCCTATGGCGGACTGTCTTTTGACAAGTTTCTCGTTAAGGATGACCTTCATCTCTTATCCTTCCTTGAATCTCCAATTTCTAATTTCTCTACGGGGTGAACCGACCCAGAACCAGGCAGGCGTTTTGTCCTCCCAGGCCAAAAGAATTGGAGAGGACAAAGTTGACTTGAGCGGAACGGGCTGCGTTGGGCACATAGTCCAGGTCACACTCGGGATCGGGGGTCTCGTAATTGATCGTGGGGTGGATGACATTGTCCCGGATGGTAAAGGTGCAGGCCAGGGCTTCGATAGCCCCAGCTCCCCCCAGGGCGTGGCCGATCATAGATTTGGTGGAACTGATGGGCACTTTGTAGGCGCGCTCACCGAAGAGAGTCTTGATAGCCTGGGTCTCAGCAGCGTCACCCAGGGGCGTGCCAGGACCGTGAGCGTTGATATAGTCCACGTCGGCCACATCCACTCCTGCGTCCTCCAGAGCCCAACGCATGGCCAGCACCGGCCCGGCTCCTTTTGGATCCGGAGCGGCCATATGGTACGCATCCGATGAGCAGCTATATCCCAAGATTTCGGCGTGAATACGGGCTCCTCGTTTCTGAGCTCGCTCCAGACTCTCTAGCACAAACAAGGCACACCCTTCGGCGATGACAAACCCATCTCGATGGGCTTCGAAAGGACGACAAGCCTTCGCCGGATCTTCGTTGCGGGCGGACAGGGCCCGCATGGCAACAAAGCCAGCGAAGGTCGCCTCGCAGATCATGGCTTCCACCCCGCCGCCGATGATGACGTCGGCTGCCCCACGGCGGATGACCTCGGCCGCCTCGCCGAGGGCCTGGGTGCCGGAGGCACAGGCAGTCGAGACAGTGGAATTGTAGCCTCTGGCCTGAAAGGCCCAACTGATGTGATGGGCCGGCATATTGGGTACACCAGCAGGGATAGTAAAGGGATTGACCCGCGAGAGCCCCTTGTTCCATAGAGTGCGCAGGCCTTGCTCGACTTGGTCCAGGCCGCCCACGGTCGTGCCGAGCAAGACGCCCACTCTCTCCTCGTCGGCAAAGGGCAGCGAAAGCCCGGCATCGGCCAGGGCTTCCTGAGCGGTGGCGATGGCCAGTTGTGAGCAGCGGGCCATGCGCCGCGCTTCTTTAAAGTTGACGTATTGGCTGGGGTCAAAGCCTTTCACCTCGCCAGCAATACGAGTGGGAAGGTAGCTGGCATCAAACTGGGTGACAGGACCCACCCCTGACCGGCCGGTCACCAATCCCTCCCACGTCTCCTTTGCCGTCAGACCCAAGGGTGTGATGGCCCCCAGCCCCGTGATGACGACTCTTTTACGCGTGCTGCGCTGTTTTGCCATACTGTCTCTCACTCGCTGTAAAAATGTGGTCTCAGTTCATCTTCAGGGACATAACGTGCAGCCTGGCGCATAATTGCCCGCAACGTGCCAGTATCAAGTTCGCGATGAACTGGAATGGTCAAAGTCTGCTTCTCGCCAGCAGGACCGAGGCGCCGCAGTTTAACATGACTTCCTCGTTGAGAATGCACGCCAAAGTTGAATTGGGCCAATATGCTGATGACATCTTGACCAGACAATTTCCGCAGTTTAGGCGGCACAGGCAACCGGCTCCAATTCCATTGTGATTAGAAGAGTTGGATTAGGGACCAATCCAAACTCGGCTGGATCTTCGCCCTCCAGATGCAATGCTGCGGCCTCTTGCAAATTAGAGATAGTCTCGTCCAAAGTCTTACCCTGAGTAACGACAGCGACCTCCAGACATTCTGCTACATAATAGGCCTCCCCCCGACGGATGAAAGCTTTGATGGTATGTTGCAAACCAGAAGTGGACATGGTTATTCTCCTTAATAAGGGATTCGCAATCTGCAATCTGCTACCTGCCATTCGCTATCTGCTACACGCTATATACATTCTCAGCTATCCCCTCCTTGATGGCCGTCAGCACCCCCTTTTCCACAGCTTCTTTGCCCACGCGGACCATGTTCTTGATGGCCTTGGCGTTGGAGCGGCCGTGGCCTATGATGACCACCCCATCCACTCCCAGCAAAGGCGCGCCAGCGTACTCGGTATAGTCCAGGCGCCTCTTCACTTCCCGCAGAGCGCCCTTGGCCAGCAGGGCGCCGAGCATAGCCGTGGGCCTCTTTTTAATCTCCTCTTCCATAACCCCCATCAGAAGAGAGGCCACGCCCTCGGACAGTTTGATCACAACATTTCCATTGAAGCCATCGGTGACCACCACGTCAGCCAGGCCAGCGGGGATGTCCTTGCCCTCCACGTTGCCGATGAAATTGAGGCCACTGTCCCTAAGCAACGGGACGGTTTCCTTGACCAGGACGCTGCCCTTGCCTTCCTCCTCGCCCGTGGAGACGATGCCCACCCGAGGGTTGGAGATGCCCAGCACCCGCTCGGCGTAGGCACTGCCCATGATTCCAAATTGCAGCAAGTAGATAGGTTTACAATCGGTGTTGGCCCCCACGTCGCTTATGAAGCACAGGCCCTTCCGCGTGGGGAAGACGGTGGACAGGGCCGGGCGCTTGATGCCCTTGATCCGGCCCAGGTGGAAGAGGGCTGCCGCCAGCGCGCCGCCCGAGTTGCCAGCGGTGGTAAAGGCGTCGGCCTCCCCATTCTTAACCAGGTTCATGCCCACCACCATAGAGGAGTCCTTCTTCTGCCTGGCAGCCATGGACGGTTCGTCGGTCATCTCGATGACCTGGCTGGCGTGGACGACGGGCAACGACAGCCCGGCCGTGTCGTGCTTGGCCAGCTCCGCTTCCACCACCTCCTGGGGACCCACCAAAACCACCTCGATCCCGTACTCCCTGGCGGCCATCACCCCGCCCTCCACCACTACCTCCGGCGCGTGATCGCCCCCCATGGCATCTAGTACAATTCTCATGTGAACCTCCTTCCCCTTAAATGTCTCGTCGAAGATTATACCAGCTTTTGGCCCAATTTACAATTGCCGCAAGTGCTGCTATAATTGTGGCCGGAAAATGAAAGCTGAACCGGGCACCTATGCCCTGCTACTCAAGCTGGACAACCAAGAGAGGATCACCATCGGCAAGCTGGGCACTTTCGACTTCCCGGCGGGGTACTATCTCTACGTGGGCAGCGCCCTGGGACCCGGCGGGCTGCGGGCACGGCTGGCCCGCCACCGACGCGCCAGCAAAAGCCCGTCAGGGTCGAACTCGGGTCAGGGGGGCAAAAAGCTCCACTGGCACATTGACTACCTGCTCCAGCGGGCGCAACTGATCGAGGTGTGGAGCATGGCCTCAGAAGAGAGGCTGGAGTGCAAATGGAGCGAGGTTGCCAGAGGGCTACCGGGGGCGCAAGTCCCCGTGCGGGGCTTTGGCTCTTCCGACTGCTGTTGCCCTGCCCACCTGATCTACTTCAGCGCGCGTCCTGACCGCGAAGAGTTCGAGCAGACATTGCGGAAACCTGGTAGAGGTTAACAACAATGATCAAGCAACCCATCGGCCTGCTGGCTGTAGGCCACGAGAGTCGCCCCCTTCTGGCCAAGATGCGAATCGAAACCAAGATCCGGCACGGGATGGCGACCTTTTATCAGGGAAGCTATCAGGGACAGAAAGTCGTACTGGCCAGAATGATGATGGGCAAAGTCAACGCCGCCATGGCCGCCCAGACGCTCATTGATCTGTTCGACGCCACCCCCTTGATCCTCAACGGCATAGCTGGAGCCGTGGCCCCAGAGGTCGAGGTGGGCGACGTGGTCATTGGAGACAGACTCATCCCGCACGATGCGGGCGTCTACCTCAACGATTTCAAGTTCTGCGGAGTGATGGCCAGTGATGGCCAGGGCCGACGGGGCTGGGTGAGGGCTTTCCAGGCCGACCCCCACCTGGTGCAGGTCGCCCTCAGCGCTGGCGAGGACCTCCTCCGGCCGAGAGGATCCAGAGAGTGCGCTCCTGCTGTGCGCGTTGGCACCATTGTCACTGGTGATCAGGTCATCTTTTCCCAGGAGAAGAAGGAATGGCTGCACAGGACCTTTGAAGCCCTGGCGGTGGAAATGGAAGGGGCAGCCGTGGCTCAGGTGGCAGCGGCCCACGGCCGGCCGTGGCTGGTGGTACGGGCCATCAGCGACCAGGCCGACGCCAGCACAGGATACGACTTTACCCCCCTGCTGGACTACCTTGACGACCCGCAATCGCGATGGGACAGGATCCGAGGGAGGGTGCGCAAATTGAGGTATCTTTTGGGCAATCCCTCGATCGTGCTCAGGCAAACGCGGATGTGGCGAAACGCCGATCTTGCGGCCGAGAACGCTGCCTGCCTGGTGGAAGCCACGATAGACCAGCTCCGAAATCGAGGATGATGAACGACGAGGCACTGATTCAACTGCGGGATGTGGTCAAGGTCTATCAGATGGGCCGCAAGGAATTCGTGGCCCTCAAAGGGGTGACCCTCGACATCTATGCCGGAGAGTTCGTCTCCATTGTCGGCCCCTCGGGCAGCGGCAAATCCACCATCCTGAACATGATCACTGGCATCACCAAGCCCACCAGCGGGCGGGTATGGGTCGGCGAGGTTACCATTGACCGCCTGAGCGAGAACGAGTTGGCCAAGTGGCGGGGAGACAACGTGGGCATTGTCTTTCAATTCTTTCAACTGCTGCCCACCCTGACCGCCCTGGAGAACGTGGTCCTGCCCCTGGACCTCATGGGCAAGGTGAAGGGCAGCGCAGCGAAGCGCGAATGGGCTCTGGAGTGCCTGGCTCGGGTAGGATTGGAATCCCACGCCGACCACCTGCCCAGCGAGTTGAGCGGGGGCGAACAGCAGCGGGTGGCCATCGCCCGCGCCCTGGTCAACGACCCGCCCATCCTCATCGCCGACGAGCCCACAGGCAACCTGGATTCTGCGGCCGGCGAGGCGGTGGTCCAACTCCTGGCTGACCTACACCACCAGGGCAAGACCGTCATCCTCATCACCCACGACCGCAGCCTGGCCCGGCGGACGGACCGCATCGTGCAAGTACTGGACGGGCGTATCGTGGATTAGTATCCCTGGACGCTGAGGGGCTGGTGCCATACCTGCCCTGCTACCACCTCAATTTCCCAACGCCCTTCTGCACTCCCCGTTTTGAGAACAGCCGGATAGCGCCCCGGGTCCGCCTGGGGGCATAAGTATATCATCAGTTGCTGTCTGTGGCAATAATTTGAACCTTAAAAGAAACCGCCGGGGAGGAGGTTAGCGCAATGGCTCTCCCCGGCGGCGAAAAAGCGACTTTCCAAGATGGTCAGGCCAACAAAGCCAAGACCACCCCACCCGCCATGACCGAACCAAGCTGCCCGGACGTGTTGGCCCCCATGGCCTGCATCAACAAAAAGTTGGAGAAATCCTCTTCCTGGACGAACCGGTGCACTACCCGCGCCGACATGGGAAAGGCCGAGATCCCGGCAGCTCCGATCAGGGGGTTGATAGTGCCCCCAGCCAACACGTTCATCAGCTTGGCGAAGAGCAGCCCCGCCGCCGTGTCCAACACAAAAGCCACCAGGCCGATGAGAAAGATAACAATCGTCTCCCAATTGAGAAAGCTCTCGGCACCCATAGTGGCCCCCACGGTCAGCCCCAGAAAAATAGTGACCACGTTGGTCAGTTCGTTCTGCGCTGCGTTGGAGAGGCGGTCCACCACCCCCGACTCCCGCAACAGGTTGCCGAGCATCAACATGCTGATCAAGGGCGCGGAGAGAGGCACCAGCAGGGCCGACACCAAAGTGACCACGATGGGGAAGAGGATGCGCGTCGTCTTGGACACCGGGCGAGAAGTGTAGGGCATCTTGATCCGCCGCTCGGCCTTGGTGGTCAACAGACGCATCACCGGCGGCTTGAGGATCGGCACCAGCGACATGTAGGAATAGGCGGCCACGGTCACCGGCGCCATCAGGCTTGGGGCTAAAACAGCAGCCACATAGATGGCAGTGGGGCCATCGGCTGCGCCGATGATGCCAATGGTAGCAGCCTCTTTAAGAGGGAAACCCACGGCCAGAGCCAGCAGCATGGCCCCAAAGATGCCGAACTGGCCAGCGGCCCCCATCAGGGCCAGCCTGGGGTTTTCCAACAGAGGGCCAAAGTCGGTCATGGCCCCGACGCCGATAAAGATCAGCAGCGGGAACAACTCGTTCTGGATGCCGGCCTGATAGAGGACACCGAAGAGACCCAACACCTCGGGCAGCGGCTGGTGCAACTGCATTTCACGGATGCCTGCCGTCATACCGGTCAGAGGCAAGTTGGCCAGAATAGTTCCGGTACCAATGGGGAGCAGCAACATAGGCTCGTAGTCTTTGACGATGGCCAGATAGATGAGAATGCCACCTATGGTCATCATCACTATCTGGCCCCAGGTAAGACTCAGGATACCACTCAAAAGATCACCCCATATCTCCCAGTTCACGATCTCCCTCCTGATACGGCCCTATTCGAATGTAAAGAGGACTTCTCCATAGCCCACCGTCTGCCCCTCCCTCACCTTCACGGCGGCGATGACCCCATCGCGCGGCGAGCGGATGCTGTTTTTCATCTTCATGGCTTCCAGGCTGCAGAGCTCCTGCTTGTAGCTCACGTGGTCGCCGACCTCCACCCGGATGTCCATGATGTTGCCCGGCATGGGAGCGATCACTTCCTGGACAGAGGGTCCCGGAGCACCGACGGCCTTGGGTGCCGCCGATACCTCGGATGGCGGAACTGCAAGTTCTCCAATGCCTTCCCTTGAGGGCTCTCTGAGCGGTTCGATCTCCACGCTGAAGGGTTTGCCGTTGACCCGTACCGAGATGGGCGAGGCCATCAGATCATCTACCTCCACCAGGTAAGACTTGCCGTTGACGATGACTCTCAAGCTCTGCTCACTCATGTTCTCCTGATCCTCCCCATCCGTAACTGCTGTCCCCGCCTAACCACACTCCAGGAACCAGGGCCATCCCCTAAAGCTGAGCCCAATTGCCGGTCCCCGACGGGAGTCTCTTTCTTTGTCAACAGGCTGGCCAGGGCCACGGCGATGGCCACAATCTCCTCTTCTCCCGTCGAGAGCTCCTCTGCAGCCCCCGTTGCCATCGCCCCTTCATCTCTCGGCCGGAACAATCTCTCTAGAACTATCATGGCCAGCACCAATATGCCCAGGGCCAGGAAGACCAGGCTCATGCCTACGACGGTGATCCACAATCCTTGCAAAAAAGTGCTACTCAAAACGACCCTCCAGAGATTTGAGGTTACTACTCAGACTTCTCGCAAAGTGACCTCGGCATGGAGATTCCTCGACTCCTTTCGCCTGCCCTGAGCGCAGTCGAAGGGGTCGCTCGGAATGACGGTGGCTGAGTAGTAACGATTTGGGATTTGAGATTCGCTTATTCACACTGGCATATTGCCGTGCTTTTTGGGCGGAAGGCTGGCCTGCTTGTCTTTGAGCAACTCTAGAGCAGCGATGAGCCGGGGTCGGGTCTCCCTCGGCGCGATCACGTCGTCAATGTGGCCCGAGGCCGCTGCCGCGTAGGGCTTGGCGAACTTGCTCCGGTACTCCTCGACCAATCGCTGGCGCTCCGCATCCGGGTCATCGGCGGCCGCAATTTCCCGCCGGAAGATGATATTGACCGCTCCCTCAGCTCCCAGCACGGCGATCTCGGCCGAGGGCCAGGCATAGCAGAGGTCGGTGCGGATGTATTTGCTGCTCATCACGATGTAGGCCCCGCCGTAGGCCTTGCGGGTGACGATAGAGATTTTGGGCACGGTGGCCTCGGAGTAGGCGTAGACGATTTTGGCTCCATGCCGGATGATGCCCCCGTGCTCCTGAGTCGTGCCGGGCAGAAAGCCAGGCGAATCAATGAAGGTAATGAGAGGGATATTGAAGCAATCGCAGAAACGCACGAAACGGGCGATCTTGTCTGAGGCGTTGATGTCCAACACCCCGGCCAGGACCGTGGGCTGCTGAGCGACAATGCCCACCACGCAGCCGTGCAAACGGGCAAAGCCAACAAGGATGTTTTGGGCGAAATACTCATGTACCTCGAAGAAACTGCCCTGGTCAAAGACCCGCTCGATGACCTCCTTCATGTCGTAGGGCAGAGTGGGATCATCCGGCACGATGGAGTCCAGTGCCCCGTCCATGCGCCAGGGATCGTCCGTCGGCTCCACGTAAGGTGGGCTCTCGGCGTTGTTGGAAGGCAGATAGCTGAGAAGCCGCTTGGTCAGGGCGATGGCCTGTTGCTCGTCGTCGGCGGCAAAGTGGGCCACCCCACTGACGGTGTTGTGGGTCATGGCCCCGCCCAGGGTCTCAAAGTCCACCTCCTCGCCCGTCACGGTCTTGATCACTTCGGGGCCAGTGATGAACATGTGGCTGATGCCCTTGGTCATGATCGTAAAGTCGGTCAGGCCGGGGGAGTAGACCGAGCCCCCTGCGCAGGGGCCCAGCATGACTGAAATCTGGGGGATGACCCCCGAGGCCTGAGTGTTACGCCAGAAGAGTTCGGCGTAGCCCGCCAGGCTCCATACTCCCTCCTGGATGCGGGCTCCCACCGAGTCGTTGAGGCCGATGACAGGCAGCCCCCCTTGCAGGGCCAGGTCCATCACCTTGCAGACCTTCATGGCCTGGGCCTCGGAGAAAGAGCCGCCAAAGACGGTAAAGTCTTGAGCGTAGACACAGACCCGGCGTCCGTCAATCTTGCCGTAGCCAGCCACCACGCTGTCGCCTGGATACTTTTGCTCAGCCATGCCGAAATCAGTGGCGCGGTGGGTGATGAAGGGATCAACCTCCTGGAAAGTGCCTTCATCAAGCAGCAGGGCCAGCCGTTCGCGGGCCGCCAGCTTGCCCTTGGCGTGCTGAGCCTCGATGCGCCTCGTTCCTCCGCCGAGGCTGGCCTCCTCCCTCAATCTCTTCAGTTCCTCGATACCGGATTCGGTGGACATCAAGACATTTTCCTCCTCGTCCCCCTCGTCAGTGTGTCTCGCCGATTGAAGCACCACGCTGTGTGCGATGTGGACTCATGGTGTTCTGCAAACCAACGGGGATTATACCACCGTCGTAAGCACATGTCAATTGAGGGTGTCAAAAAAGCAGAAGTGTGGTAAAATAGGTTCAGATTGCAGACACGGTGAAACAACTCGACTGCTCTGTTGCTGGATTCAGGTTGTTGTGCATACCGGGCAGACGATCTCAGGTAACACTCGATAGAGAATGAGGAGCAAAATGGAGAAAAAAGTCGAAACCACCGCCCAAATTTTCGCCCGTTATCAACAGTCCGCGGCCAGCCGGCTGCGATACGAGCTGGCACAGCAGAACCTGGCGAAATTGCACGATCTGAGCCGCCCCCTTCGAGTGCTGGATGCTGCCGGCGGTAATGGGGTCAACACAGAGTTCCTCCTGCGCCAGGGCCACACCGTCACGCTCTTGGACTCTGACCAGGAGATGTTGCAAAAAGCCCATCAGTGGCTGGCAGAACTGAATCTGCTTGAACGGTGTCAGTTGATGGAAGGGACCTTGGAGGGAATCGCTGACCTTTTGCCATCGGAGCAGTTCGACCTCATCCTATGCCACCATGCCCTGGAATACACGGGCGACAGGCTGCACATCTTGAAAGCTTTACAGACAGTGGCTGCCCCGGCGGGGGAACTTTCTTTGATCACTCTCAACCCGGTCAGCGAAGTGATTCGGGCCATCATCTTCCGCCAGGACCCTGCACTGGCCAGATCTAAATTGACTGACTTGAGCTACGACGCCAAGTGGTTTGGCCAAGCTACCCTCTATCCATTGGAACAGATCACAACCTGGGCCGAGGAAAGCGGCTGGTCGTTGCGAGACTTTCGGGCCATTCGGGTTTTGGCGGACTATATTCCAGAAGCAGAGTTGACCAGTGCTAGAGAACAAGAACTCGTCTGTTTGGAGAAAGAGTTGGCTGGCCTGGAGCCTTATCGCCGGGTTGGCCGCTATCTACAATTCTCCTTCCAAAAAAGAACTCTTCTATAGCAATGCTTCTGAGCTGGTCACTACTCAGCCACCGTCATTCCGAGCGACCGAAAGGAGCGCAGCGACTGAAGGAGCCTGCCCTGAGCAAAGTCGAAGGGAGTCGAGGAATCTCGATACCGAGGCCACTCTGGTCATTGCAAGTGGAGATTCCTCGACTCGCTACGCTCGCTCGGAATGACACATCACAGGGAGCCTGAGCAGTAACCTGAGCTGAAGGGAATAGACAATGCTTACTCCAGCAGGAGTTGAATGTCGGTTCTACTATGCCGATTACCATCGTGGCCGGTCGTACCAGGAATGTCGCCTGATCGCCCGCAACCGGGCTTCGGAGCGCTGGACACCGGACCTTTGCCGAACCTGTCCTGTGCCAGCTATATTGCGGGCCAACGCCTGCCCCAACATAATCCTCGAAGCGAAGGTCAGGCGGCGCTTCGGACTGCTCCGCCGCGTGGCGGTGGAAGCCTTTTGCACCCTGACGAAGGAAAAAGTCGCTGAGCCGATGGTGGGCTGTGGTCATTGCCACGAACACTATCCCCATCCGATCCAACAAGGCCCCACGCCTGGAGGATGATCTTGGCGTCGGGAGGACCTACATGAGCGATAAAATCTTATTCTATACGCAAAGGAGTGATTCCAATGAGCTGGACTGAAAAAAAGCAAATCAGACAAGGCGTGCTCGACATGCTAAAAGTCAACATGGGGCTGAAAGAGGGCGAAAAATTCCTGGTGGTTACCGACTTGCTCACACCCCTTCAGTGGAGCAGTCTGGAAAGCAAGGAGCTCACGTTGGCCTCAGAAAGGACGATGCTGGCCAAGATGGTCGCCGAGATTGCCGGTGAAAGCTGTCCTCAATGCAAGGTAAATTTTCACCTTTATCCAGCGACAGGCCAACATGGGGCAGAGCCAGGAGAAGAGGCGGCCAGGAAGATGAGACAGGCTGATGTGGTCATTGCCATCACCACCTACTCTCTATCTCATACCGATGCCCGCCAACAAGCCTGCCGGGCTGGGGCACGGGTAGCCAGCATGCCCATGTTCGAGCCCCAGATGTTCTACCCTGGAGGACCGATGGCGGCGGACTACCAGCAGGTAGCCAAAGACACCAAGGCCATAACTGAGATGCTCACCGCAGCCCAGAAAGCTGTGATCCGGTCACGGGAAGGAACGGATCTGAGCTTCAGCCTGGCCGGACGGCTGGGCCAGGTGGATGGTGGTATCTACACGACCAAAGGGGCCTGGGGCAATTTGCCTGCTGGTGAAGCTTACATCGCGCCCCTGGAAGGCACGGCCGAAGGTCAGGTGATGGTGCCCAAAGGCGGCAGCGTGGATATCACAGAAGATATGACGCTCATCTTTCAGGGAGGATGGGTGCGAGAGATCCAGGGCGGGGGCAAAGGGGGAGACAAGTTGCGCCGGTTGATGCAGTTCGACAGCGATGCCGAGGAGCACCGCCTCCGCCGCAATCTGGCCGAATTGGGCATCGGCACCAACCCCAACGCCAAGTCGCCTCTCAACCTGCTGGAGGCCGAAAAGATCAAAGGAACGGTCCACGTAGCCGTCGGTGACAACGCCCACATGGGCGGCCAGATTTCGTGCGACCTGCACGAGGATTTCGTCCTCCCCCAGCCGGACCTGATCCTGGATGACAAGCTGGTCATAGAGGCTGGACAGTGGGTTTTCGAGTGAGGGAGAGAAAGCATGGAACCTGCTTATGGAACGGAATCCCGGAATGAATACTACGCCTTCGAGCTGGCCCAGGCGGCCAGGAAACTGATAGAAGAGGTGGTGCCCCTCAAAGCCGGGCAGAATCTGGTCATCACGGCCGACACGGCCAGCGACTGGCGGGCGGTGCGAGCTACTGCTCAGGCGGCCTATGCCATGGGGGCCACGCCGACGGTGGTCTGGTACCCGACCCAGGATAATCCCTGCCAGGAGCCGCCTCCACCTGTAGCCCACGCCCTGGCCGCTGCCGATGTATGGATCGAGTTCGCCGTGGCCTATATCCTCTACAGTCCCGCCCATGAAGCGGCCATGGCGGCTGGCTGCCGCTACCTCTGCCTGACAGGCATGGACGTGGACATGATGGTGCGCACCATAGGCCAAGTCAACTACGCCCCCATGCTCGAGATGGCCACCGTGCTCTACGAGCTGTCCCAGCAGGCCACGGCCATCCGGATGACCAGCCCGGCAGGCACAGACCTGACCGTCCGCATTGACAAGGCCGGGGACCCTTACTGGGAGCCCCCACCCCCCGACAAGGGGTTCTCCCAGATGCTGGGCGGCCAATCGGGCTTTGCTTCTGTGCTGGACAGCTTTGAAGGGACCCTGGTGTTTGATGGAACCCTCTGGCCGCCGGCTGAGGTCGGGCTTTTGCGCTCCCCAGTCAAGCTCGGCATTGAAAAAGGGATTATCCAGCAGATCGAGGGCGGACAGGAGGCCCGCACCTTTGAGCGCTGGCTGGCCAGTTTCAACCATCCGACCATGTATCGCATGGACCACGTTTGTTATGGTTTCAACCCGGGGGTGACGCGACCCACAGGCCGCATTCTGGAGGACGAGCGGGTCTTTGGCTGTCTGCAACTCGGCATCGGCCCCTCATCATTGGGGGCTCCCTCTCACACCGACGGCGTGGTCCTCAGCCCCTCGGTTTGGGCCGATGACGTACAACTGGAGAGTGAAGGAAGATACGTCCACCCAGAACTGGTGCGGCTCTGCCAGGAGATGGGCGTGTCTGGCTACTGAAGGAGAAACAGCCTGAAAAGGCTTATCTAGCCCTCACCAGCTCCTCGATGGGGACATAGTCAATGTCGAAGCCAAAATAACGTGGGCCGGATGCTTGGTTCAGGCCAAAGTCGGTGCGAAAGGCTTCCAGCCCTTTCATACCTACGGCTACTACCTGGTCACCTTCTTTAATGAGCGTGTTGGTCGTCCCTTCTCCACTCTCTTTGTAGGCCAAGGTGACCAGGTCTGGGCTGCAGACCCAAGGTTGGCCGTTCAGCCACGAGACGTGATTCTCGTTCTTGAACCACACGTCCAGCTTCTGCCCTTCGTAGTCTCCGGTGCCCCGGATATGGGTGGTACCGAACATGTAGCCACCCCGGTCTTCCCAGTCCTTGCCGGTGACTGTCCCTTCAAAGAGACGCCAGCCACCGGTCAGCTTCAGGGCCGCCTCAATGGGGTCCTCACCCTCTTCCCGAGCCTGGCGCATCGCCCGCCCAAGGGCAAGGCATTTGGTGAGGGTGCCCCGGACGAGTATTTCCTTCATCTCATGGGCGGGGAGAGGGGTAGCCGCCATCGTGGTCTTGCCATAGGCGGCCACGGCCAGCATCTTGCCGATCCGTTCCAGCATGTGCGGGTTGACGGTGT
>Ga0180437_10005773_pt1 | contig 16780 bp, 10 predicted proteins | sample SS_ome_4_FD_132410 | JGI IMG/M metagenome (GOLD analysis project Ga0180437, IMG submission 132410) | Hypersaline lake sediment archaeal communities from the Salton Sea, California, USA - SS_3_D_1 metaG | ecosystem: Environmental > Aquatic > Non-marine Saline and Alkaline > Hypersaline >... | reverse complement strand
GTCGGTCGGCTCGCATCCGCGGCGTTCGATCGGCGAACAGTCGACGGAGAACATGAGCGGTGGGCGTGCGCGGGAAACCGCCGGTCGGGCGCCCATCGGGTGCGGCCGTTCAGGGTACCGCAAGTTGACAGGCGCGGGCTTCTGCGCATAGACTCGCGGGCGGCCTTCAACATAAAGGCAGGGCGAATGCCGGACCGTGCAGGATCATCCGGACTAGAGCGGGGGGTCCTCTACCGCTCCTACCAATCGACGACGCTCAGGATCATCCTGATCTCGGTCGTCGTGGGAGTGTGCGCGGGCCTGGGCGCCGTCGGCTTCCGCTGGCTCATCGCCTGGTTCCACACGCTGGGGTTCGGGTACGTCGGCGGGAGCCTCGGATTCATGGGACGCTTCGCGGTGGTCCTGGTTCCCGCACTGGGCGGCGCGATCGTGGGACCCCTGGTCTACTTCTTCGCCCGGGAAGCCAAGGGCCACGGAGTCCCCGAAGTCATGGAGGCCGTGGCTCTCCGCGGTGGCCGGATCCGGCCGCGGGTGGCCGTCGTCAAGAGCCTGGCATCCTCGATCACGATCGGCAGCGGGGGGTCCGTCGGCCGGGAGGGGCCCATCGTCCAGATCGGAGCTGCGCTGGGGTCGACGCTGGCGCAGGTCCTCCGTCTGCCGAGGAGGCGGGTCCAGAGCCTGGTGGCGTGCGGAGCGGCCGCAGGCATCGCGGCCACCTTCAACGCGCCGATCGCGGGCGCGCTGTTCGCCCTGGAGGTGGTCGTCCGGGACTTCAGCGCCGGGCGGTTCGGGGCCGTCGTCATCTCGTCGGTGACCGCGTCGGTCATCGGCCGGGCGGCCTTCGGCAACGTGCCCGCATTCTCGGTGCCGGCCTACTCGCTCCAGAGCCACTGGGAGCTGTTGCTGTACGCCGCGCTCGGAATCCTGGCGGCCTTCCTCGGCCTGGCCTTCGTGCGGACCCTCTACTGGGCGGAGAACCGGGTGGATGGGTGGAGGGGACTCCCCGACTACCTGAAGACGCCCCTGGGCGGTCTGGCCATCGGTTTCATCGGGCTGGGTTTTCCACAGATCTTCGGGGTCGGCTACGGGGCCGTGAGCGACGCCCTGCGCAACTCGCTTCCCCTTCACCTGCTCCTCCTGCTGATCCCGGTCAAGATCGCGGCGACTTCCCTCACGCTCAGCTCGGGAGGCTCGGGCGGGATCTTCTCGCCGTCGTTGTTCCTGGGAGCCATGATGGGGGCCGCCTTCGGCAAGATCGCCAACGTCCTGTTCCCCGCGGTCGCGGGGCCGCCCGGGGCGTACGCGCTGGTGGCGATGTCCGCGGTGTTCGCGGGCGTGGCGAGGGCCCCGATCACGTCGATCGTGATCCTCTTCGAGCTGACCGGCGACTACCGCATCATCCTACCCCTGATGCTGGCCACGGTTCTCAGCACGCTCATCTCGGAGCGGATGTCCAGCGAATCGATCTACACGCTGAAGCTCGTCCGCCGCGGTGTGCGCCTCGGAAGAGACATGGCCATCGATCTCCTGGAGGGGTTCAGGGTGAGCGACGTCTACCGGAAGGAACCGACCGTCTTTATGGCCGGAGAGCGCATGAGCGGCATCCTGGATCGGATCGCGGACCTTCCGGACGATCTCTATCCAATCGTAGATAAGGCCGGGACCTACCGGGGTGCCATCTACCTGGAAGACGTCCCGCGAGTCTTCGCCGAGAGGGAGGATCTGGGCGAAATCCTGGTGGCGCAGGATGTGGCGAGTCACCCGCCGACGGTCCAGCCCACGGACGATCTGCCGAAGGTTCTGAAGCAATTGGAGCGGGACAGGCTCGAGGCGATTCCGGTGGTTGCCTCCGACGGGTCGAAACGGGTCGTGGGGACGTTGCGCCGCGGGGACGTGGTGCAGCTGTACAGCCGGGAGCTGGCGCGACGGGAGGCCGAAAGGCGGGAGATGGAGGGCCTGTAGCGCAGGACGACCGTGGAGACCGTGATGCCGAAGACAGAGAAGACGCTCGAGGGGAGAATCGTGGCGGCGGGGGTGGCCGTCGGGGTCGCTCTGGTCGAAGACGAGACCGTGGCCTTCCCCCGGTACACGATCTCGGAGAGCCAGGTCGAGGACGAGCAGGAGCGCGTCCGCCGGGCCGTCGAAGCGATCCGTCGGGGTATCGACTACCAGTTGGGCCAGATCGGAGACCAGGAGGAGGGCGATCTCCACCAGCTGCTCCGGGTCGCCGAGATGGTCCTGGCAGACGATCAGATGCTCGAGGCGATCAACCGCCGGATCGCGGCGACCAGGCGAAACGCCGAGTGGGTCGTGGCCGAAGAGGGGGAGCGGGTGGTCCAGAGGTTCCAGAATCTGAGCGACCCCTACCTCCGGGATCGCTCCGAAGACATGCGGGACCTCGGGCGCGGCCTCCTTGAGGCCCTCGCCGCCGAGAGGACGGGCTCGACCTGTTCGCTCAACGTGATCGATCGCCCCGTGGTCGTCTCCAGGAGTTTCTTCGCCTCAACGGCCCTCTACGCGCGCAGGTTGGGGGCCGTGGCCTTCGTGACCGAGAGTCAGGCCACCGCGTCGCACGCCGCCATCATCCTCAAGGGGCTGGGCATCCCGGTCCTGGGGGGCGTCGCCGGCCTCCTGGAGAACACGCGGCCGGGGGATGACGTCGTGGTCGACGCGCTGGCCGGGCGCGTGGTCCTCCGACCGACGGCCGCGACGCGGGCCAAGTACGAGGAGGTCCTCGAACAGGAGAAGGCCGACGGCGCGCGTCTGGATCGCCAGGCCGAGGTCGGGGCACCCGTTCGGGTCCAGACGCGGGATGGCGAGGTTGTCCACCTTCTCGCCAACATCGAGAACCCGCGCCAGCTCACCGTCGTCATCGCCAACCGACTGGAAGGCGTGGGGCTCTTCCGCACCGAGTTTCTGGCCCTGGAGCGGGGGCGCGTCCCGGGCGAAGAGGAGCAGGTGGCCATCTACCGCAAGGTCCTGAGGGCCATGCGGGGGCGTCCGGTCGTCATCCGCACGCTGGACATCGGGGCCGACAAGGACGCGGGGCTGGCGCGCTGCACCGGGGCGAATCCCGCCCTGGGCGTTCGGGGGGTGAGGCGCCACCTGATGCGAGAGCCCGAGGAGTTCGAAACGCAACTCCGGGCCATCCTCCGGGCCAGTCCCGAGGGGCGAGCCAAGATCCTGATCCCCATGGTCGCCCGCATCGAGGATCTCCGCCAGGCCAGGGCGCATCTGGAGAAGGCCAAGGGCGCGCTCGCCGCCGAGGGGGTTCCCTTCTCGCGGGACATCCCGCTGGGGGCCATGATCGAAATCCCTTCGGCCGCGATCTCGTCCCGCGAGATCCTCGAGGAAGCCGACTTCATCAGCATCGGCACGAACGATCTCGTTCAGTACTTCACCGCCGCAGACCGGGACAACCCGGACGTCCTCACGTACCAGGACACCCGGGACCCGGCCTTTGTGTGGCTCCTGGAGTACATCGCCAAGAGTGCGAGGGAGGCCGGTCGGATGGACGACGTCAGCATATGCGGGGAGATGGCGTCGGATCCCGAGATGATCGCCGTCCTCGTCCGACTGGGCTACCGAACCCTGAGCGTGTCTCCCGCCATGGCCGAGAGCGTGCGGCGAGCCGTCGGGGAGAGCTTGGCCCGCGCCCCGTCCGCCGGATGAGGGGCCCGGGTCGTGAACCGGAAGGGGGAATCGTGGTGAAAGCGCGTTGGACTCGATGGGGAATCCCGGTGGCGTTCGGAGTCCTGGTGTCGGCGGCGGCCGCCGGGTCGGACGTCCGACCGGAGACCACGCTCACGTCCGAGCGGGTCGAGGAAATCCAGAACGCCTTCCAGCCCGGCCCGGGCGAAGAACGGCTGGTGGACGCAGTGATCGCCAACCCGATCGACCGGATCGCCTTGAACCATGAAGTCGTCCGGAACCACAACACGCTGTTCTCGGACGAGATCAAGAGCGGCAAGGTCACGGACCAGAAGAGCACGGGACGATGCTGGCTCTACGCGGCCTTAAACGTCCTGCGCCCGGCCGTCGTCCAGAGGGTCGACATGGAGGACTTCGAGTTCTCCCAGAACTACCTCTACTTCTGGGACAAGATGGAGAAGGCCAACGCGTTCCTGGAGAACGTGATCGACCGGGCCGACCTGGACCTCAGGGACGAGAGGTTCCAGCGCATCCTCCGCAATCCGGTCGACGACGGAGGGTACTGGCAGACGTTCACCAACCTCTGCCGGAAGTACGGCGTGGTTCCCCGCAACGCGATGCCCGAGACCGATTCGACCGGGCACTCGCGCATGATGCTGCGTCTGCTCAACCAGAGACTCCGGCTCGCGGCCTACGAGATGCATGAGAGCAGGGCCCGGGGGGCCGGCGACGCCGAGCTCCGCCGAGGAAAGCAGAAGGTCCTCGAGGACGTCTACCGGATGCTCGTCCATCATCTGGGGATTCCGCCGAGGGAGTTCGAGTTCCGGTACAAAGAGAAGCCGAGCGAAGAGGACGGCGATCGTGAGGAGGAGAAGAAGCCGACGGTGGTGACGAGGCGGTACACGCCCATGGCCTTCGCGGAGGAGTACATTCTCGACGACCTCGATCAGTTCGTCATGGTCGCCAACTGGCCGTCCCGGGACTACGGCGTCCTGTACGAGGTGGCGCTGACGAGAAACGTCGTCGAGGGCGAGTACCTGAACTTCCTCAACGTGCGGCTCGAAGAGATGAAGGACGCCGTGCTCCGGTCGGTCCTGGCGGGCGATCCGGTGGACATCTCGGCGGACGTCACGCACCAGGTCGACCGGGAGTCGGGCATCATGCACTCCGAGTTGTACCGGTACGACGAGATCTACGGTGTCGATCTGTCGGGGACCAAGAAGGTGAAGGGCATCCTGGGGATCGTCAACTCCACCCACGGGATGGTCGTGATGGGTGTGGATCGGGTGGGTGACGAGATCGTCAAGTGGCGCGTGGAGAACAGTTGGGGCGCGGACAGCGGGGATGACGGGTACTTCTACATGTACGACAACTGGTTCGACGACTACGTCGTGCGCGCCGTGGTCAAGAGGGAGCACCTGCCCGAACGGCTCCTGGCGCTCTACGACCAGACGCCCACCCGCATCCCCGAGGACCAGCCGGAGCAGTGACCGCGACGGAGCCGGACGGTCGGGGTGACGGCGAAGCTCCCTGCAGACTTCATCCGCACCCCGGACCGCAGGCTGGTGCCCCTTATACCAGCCTTGGCTCCGAGTCCCGTGGGCGCTGTCCACGGCGGTTCGACGCAATCCATGTGGGGGACCTTCCAGACCTGCTGCGGCAACCGCGGGGACCGGCGTGCCGGTCCCCTCGCTTGCCGTTGGCGCGGGTCATGAACGTCCCTTCGGGTTCCTCCCCACAGCAGGAGGGAGGCCAGGGGGCGGGGTCTGGCCCGGGATCTCCGAGTCCGGAGGATCTCGTTGTGGGAGTGAAGGTTAGACTGGAGTCGGTCCTGCCCGGGGTGGCGTGTGGACCCGGAGCCGGCCCGTGGAGTAACGAGATTTCGACGGCGGCCGGCGAGGGCTCGTCGCGCTATCCCCTCGACGGTCTGGGCGCGAAATAGTAGGTCCGGCCCTCCCGGGATTCGGACCGGATCCGGCCCTCGGCCAGGAGTCCCCCGACGTACTTGGCCGCCTCGTTCCGGTGGATCCCGAGTCCCGAGGCAATGTCCTCGACGGAACACGGGCGGCGCTCGATGAGGGCCACTACGTCGTCTCGCCGCACGAGGAATTCGCCCTGCTTCTGGATCGCGGCGGGGCCGGCAATCACGTCGGCTGTGGGTTCGAACAGGTCGGCCAGGTTCCGGAGGTCCTCGGGGGGTACGGGGCGGACGATCGGGTCGGCGGGGGGGCGGACGGCGGTGTTGAGCTGTACCCGGTCCGGCCGGATCCTCTCGACCAGCGGCAGCATCCGCCGCACGTAGGGCGCCACGCCTGTGACGCCGTAGAGGAGCAGGATCTCGATCCAGATCTGTCCGGAGAACTGCCTCCTGAATTCCACCAGGCCTTCGATCATGTCCTCGAATACGATGTCCGGGTGCGGCCGGTTCACGCAGGGGAACAGCCTGCGGTCGGCGACGTCGAGGGAGGGGACGACGAGATCGGCCCCCAGACAGCCGGCCCGGACATCCGGGTCACCGAGGAGCGAGCCGTTGGTGAGCACGGCCACCGGCGTGTCGGTCATGGCCTTCACCGCGCCCACGATCTCGCCGAAGGCCGCGTGGAGCGTGGGTTCACCCGACCCGGAGAGCGTGACGTAGTCGGGAGGGGCAGACTCCCCGAGTCTCTCTTCGATCTGCCGGATCACCCGGTCGGTCGGAACGTACTCCCGGCGGGTGACCGTGAGGTCCGTGGTCCGGCCGAGCTGGCAGTACACGCAGTCGAAGCTGCACGTCTTCGGGGGAACCAAGTCGACGCCCAGGGATCGTCCCAGCCGCCGCGACGGGACCGGCCCGAACACGTAGCGTTTCTCTCCCACAGGAATGCCCCACAGGGTTGCGGGGGGACGGGACGTTCGGCGTTCCCCTCCCCCCGATCTCGTGCGGTCGCCCGGCGGGCGTCCGTGTTCCTACTTCTTCACCTCGTACAGGCCGACGGGAATCCCGTCTGGGTCGGCGAACATGGCCCACCAGCCCATCTCGATTTCGGTCTTGCCCACGATCACGGTTCCTCCGGCGCCCTGGACTTTCTTGAGGGTGGCGTCGACGTCCTCCACGTGGAAGTAGACGTTGAGCGAGGGGTGCGGCGCCTGGTCGGGCTTCTTCATCAACCCGCCCTTGGGCTCCGTGCCCGTGTCGATCATCGTGTAGTGGTGGGGCGGGGGGCTGTCCTCGAACGTCCAGTTGAAGATCTTGCCGTAGAAGTCCTTGGCTCTCTTGGCATCGCTGACCATGAACTCGAAGTGACCGACCGGATTCGCCATGGTTGGCTCCTTTCGCGGGTGGGTGGTGGAATTCCTCCACCGTAGCTTCGGGCTTCCGGAATCTCGCTCCCCGGAATGGTACGGCTCGGGTGGCGTGCTGTCAAGCGGCAGGGCGTGGACCCGCAACGCGGGTGCCGCGGCGCGCGGGCGCCTAAGGCTTGAGATGCCGGTGGACCTGCCGCACGCGGAGGGCGTCCAAGAGCATGCGTATCCCGTCGGACGTCGCGTTGACCTTCGTCACTTCGGAGTTGATCCAACGCACGGGAACCTCGGCCACGCGGTAGCCCAGCCTGCGGGCGATGATGAGGACCTCGACGTCGAAGGCCCATCCGTCCAGGGTCTGGCGGGAGAACACGGGCCGGACGACCTCTCTCCGGAAGCACTTGAACCCGCACTGCGTGTCGTGGAGTCCCCGCATCACGAGGGCCTGGAGGAATCGGTTGAACATCTTGCCGAGGATTTCCCGCCGCCAGGGCTGGTGCTTCTCGACCCTGGACCCGGCCAGGGCCCGGGACGCGATGGCCACGTCGGCCCCCGCCCCGATCGCCCGGATGAGCGCCTCCGCCTCCTCGATGGGCGTGGAGAGGTCCGCGTCCGAGAACAGCACGTAGCGCCCCCGGGCCTCGAGCATTCCCCGCTTGACCGAATAGCCCTTGCCCCGGTTGGTCTCATTTCGGAGGATGCGGTGGGGCGCGTCCCGGAGGCGTTCGGCGGCCACCTCCGCGGTCCGGTCCGCGCTGCCGTCGTCGACCACGAGGATCTCGTGGCTCCAGCCCTTCTGGCGGAGGTAGGACAAGATCCGGGGCAGGGATTCCGCCAGACGCGTTTCTTCCTCGAAGGCCGGAATGACGACCGAGAGGTGGGGCTCGGGGCCGAGGGCCCCGTCGCCGGCGCTTCCGCTCACGGCTTCTTCGTCTCGCATCCTACTCCCTGCAGAGGAAGGGTTCACGGATCATCACGGGCGGCACGTCCCCGGGCCATTGGGGAGAACCCGCGGTCCGCCACACTTTACCCCGGCCGGAGCCGGTCCGCAACGCAGAATCAGCGGGTGCGTTTCCCCCTTGACGTAGCCCGACGGGATCCCTATGCTGCTGCTTACGTGCCCTGAAGGACAACGGAGGGCGGGAGGACCGTACCCCTAGATGCTGGGAGGAGGCTATGTCGACTTCATTGATCGGTAGAGTCTGTGTCTTCCTGGGGATCGTGTCACTGGCCGGGATCGCGCTGGTGGACACGGGCTGCCAGGTGGAGAAACCGGGAGTCCCGGCGCTGATCCCGAGGGAAGTCCTGTTCGGGAATCCGTCCCGGGTCCAGCCGAAGCTGTCGCCGGATGGACAGTACATGGCCTACCTGGCGCCCGTGAACGACGTCCTCAACGTGTGGGTCCGCACGGTCGGCCAGGAAGACGACAAGCCGATCACCAACGACACCGACCGCGGCATTCGCTGGTACTTCTGGGCCTACGACAACGAGCACGTCATCTACGGCCAGGACAAGGCCGGGGACGAAAACTGGCGTCTGTACGCCGTTCACCGGACCGGGGAGGGCGAGGCCCGGGACCTGACGCCGGTCGAGGGCATCCAGGCCCGCGTCATCGATCTCCATCCCGATCACCCGCACGAACTCCTGGTGGCCCTGAACGATCGCAACCCCCAGCTCCACGATGTCTACAAGGTGGACCTGAGGACCGGCAAGCGCACGCTGGTCGAGGAGAACCCGGGGACCTTCCTCGGCTGGGTGGCCGACAACGACTTCAGACTCCGCGGGGCCCTGGCCATCACGCCCACGGGTGGGTTCGACCTCATGTACCGCAAGACGGAGAAGAGCCCCTGGAAGAAGTTCATCGGCTGGGGACCCGAGGACTCCAACACCGAGCCCGTCGGGTTCACGCCGGACAACCAGGGTCTCTACCTGATCGACGGCCGGACCGCCAATGCGGCCGAGCTGGTCGAGGTCCGACTCTCGGACGGAGAGATCACGCGCATCACCGGAGACCCTCGGTACGACGTCACCCGCGTCACGGCTCATCCGAGGACCCACAAGATCGAGGCGGTCGGCATCGAGCGGGCCCGGCTGGAGTGGGAGGTCGTGGATCCGGCGGTGGAGGCCGACTTCGCCTATCTCAAGACCGTCCGGGAAGGCGACCTGCTCGTCGTCAACCGGGACCTGGCGGACAAGCACTGGCTCGTGGCCTACGTCGCCGACGACGGTCCGGTGTACTACTACGCCTACGACCGGGAGAAGAAGGCATCGACCTTCATGTTCACGCACCGGCCGGAGCTCGAGGGGCTGCCGCTGGTGGAGATGAAACCCGTCCGGTTCCAGGCCAGGGACGGGCTCACGATCGAGGGGTATCTCACCGTGCCGTCCGGGGCGGAACCCAAGAACCTGCCGCTGGTGCTCAACGTCCACGGTGGGCCCTGGTGGCGGGACGTGTGGGGCTACAACCCCGAGGCGCAGTGGCTGGCCAACCGGGGCTACGCCTGCCTGCAGGTGAACTTCCGGGGCTCGACGGGCTACGGCAAGGAGTTCGTCAATGCGGCCGACCGGGAGTGGGGCGGCAAGATGCACGACGATCTCATCGACGCCGTGAAGTGGGCCATCGCCCAGGGCTACGCGGACCCCAAGCGGGTGGCCATCTACGGCGGCAGCTACGGCGGGTACGCGGCGCTGGTGGGCGCGACCTTCACGCCCGGCGTCTTCTGCTGCGCCGTGGACATCGTGGGGCCGTCGAACCTGGTGACCTGGATGGAGAACGTGCCGCCCTACTGGATCCCGATCCTCCCGCTGGTCTACCACCGGGTGGGGCATCCGGAGGAGGATGAGGAGTTCCTGATGAGTCGCTCGCCCATCACCAAGGTCGATCAGATCCAGATCCCAATGCTGATCGCCCAGGGGGCGAACGACCCGCGGGTGCCCATGTCGGAGTCGGAGCAGATCGTGGCCGCCATGAAGGAGAGGGGGATCGAGCACGAGTACATGGTGTTCGAGGACGAGGGCCACGGATTTGCGAAGCCCGAGAACCGGCTCGAGTTCTACGCCGCGGCCGAGAAGTTCCTGGCGCGGCACCTGGGCGGGCGGTACATGGAGTAGGCACGGATCGGCGCTCGCGTGCGGGGGAGGCCGGCAGGCCTCCCCCGTTTGCTTGTGCGCCGTCCCTCACTCCCGCCCCCGGCGAAGCCGCTTGCACCGGGGGTGGCCGAAGGGTATCATGGGGTGTTTGGCTCCGGCAGCCGGACGGGTGTCGGGGGGGCGCCGGACGTCCGGGCGGATCTGCGGGGGTTCCTGTGGCTGTTGAGAAAGGACGAGGTTCAATGAGCACCCATCTGGACACGGAACAGGGCATGTACACGAAGATGATCCACGCGGGTCAGCGCACCGACCCGGTCACGATGGCGGTGGCTCCGCCCATCTACCAGACCTCGACCTTCGCCTTCAGGAACACGCGGCACGGGGCGGACTGCTTCTGCGGAAAGGACGAGGGGTTCATCTACACGCGGATGGGAAATCCCACGATCAAGATGCTGGAGGACAACGTGGCCGCGCTGGAGGGGGGTGTGGGCGGGCTGGCCACGGCCACCGGGATGGCCGCCACGTGCGCCGTGTACTTCGCCCTGCTCCAGGCCGGGGATCACATCGTCGGCACCGACGCCCTCTACGGGCCGTCACGCATGGTGGTGGAGCGGGACTTCTCGCGCTTCGGGATCACGTCGACCTTCGTTGACACCAAGGACCTGGACGCCGTGCGGGGGGCGATCCGGCCCGAGACGCGGATGCTCTTCATCGAGTCGCCGTCGAACCCCACGCTGAAGCTGACGGACATCGCGGCCTGCGCGGCCATCGCGCGGGAACACGGATTGCTGCTCGTGGTCGACAACACCTTCATGAGCCCCCACCTGCAGAACCCGCTCCTGTTGGGCGCGGACATCGTCGTCCACAGCATGACCAAGTTCCTCAACGGCCACAGCGACGTCGTCGCCGGCATGATCGTGTTCCGGGAGGCCGCCCTGATGGAGAAGGTCCGCCCGGTGCTCTACTTCCTGGGCGGGACGATGGACCCGCACCAGGCCTGGCTCGTCCTGAGGGGCGTCAAGACGCTGGGCATGAGGGTCGACTGCGCGCAGCAGAACGCCCTCTGCATCGCCGAGATGCTGGAGGCCCACCCGAAGGTCGAGAGGGTCTACTACCCCGGACTGAAGAGCCATCCGCAGTACGCCCTGGCCGAGAAACAGCAGAGGGGGCCCGGGTGCCTGATGTCGTTCGAGCTCACCGGCGGGCTCGACGCCGGCGTCCGGCTCCTGGACAGCGTCCGCCTCTGCACCCTGGCGGTTTCCCTGGGGGGGATCGAGACCCTCATCCAACTGCCGGCGGGGATGACCCACGCGACGGTCCCGAGGGACGAGAGGCTGGCGGCCGGCATCACCGACGGTCTGGTCCGGATCTCGGTCGGGTGCGAGGACGCCGAAGACCTCATCGCCGACTTGGAGCAGGCGCTCGAGAAGGCGTAGGTTTCGTGCGGGGCGTCTAGGGGGTCAGGTCGTACCAGGCCTCGATGGCGACCTCGTGGTAGTCGTGCGCGGGGTTCCGGAACCCGGCGTGCCCGCCATCGGGACCGGCGTCGGTATCCTGGATGAAGCGAAGGACGGCTCCCCCGTAGCCCCGGACAAGGTCCCTGGCGTATTCCATGTAGCCCACCATCGGGGAGGGTTCCCCCTCCACGGGGGACGGCCACTCCTCGTCCACCTCGCTGGCGTACATGTAGAACCTCGTGCCGGCGAAGGGCGCCTGCCCGTACACCCCCCGGACCAGGTCGTCGAAGAAGGGCCGGTGCGCGTCGGGGTTCACGCCCCCCGAGTGGCTGATCGTCTGGGCGAGGTAGTCGGTGCCCTTCTTCCGATCCCAGTAGGAGACCTCGTAGCTGATGGCCGACCCGCGGCTGAACCCGGTGTAGGCCGACCTCTGGGGGTCGGCCCCGTAGGTTCGCCTCATGTACCAGAGTGCGATGTCGATCAGCTCGTGAACCTCGTCAGGCTCCAGGTACGCCTCCGGGCCGAGACACCATTGGAGGCCCACTACGGCGTGACCCCAGACCTCCGCCATCTGGAGCTCGGCGTCCACCTCGGCGTAGGCAAACCCGCCCGTGCCGTGGCAGGCCAAGAGGACGCGGCGCTGGGGTGAGGAGAAGTACTTAGCCGGGAGCCAGACGACGAAAAACGTTCCCCTCTCGGGCAGGTTGAGAACCCTGGCGCCCGCCACGTTCACGACCCGGTACCAGTTGGGGCACGCGTCGTGGAAACCCAACAGGTCGGTCGTTTCCTCCTGGAAGGCTGCGGGGTCGAGCACGGAGATCTGGCGTGCGGCCGTCTGAGTGTTTCCCTCCCGATCGGCGACCTCGAGGCGGATGGTCTTGACGCCGAACCCGGCGTACCTGTGCTCGGCCGTCATCTCGGACGAGAACTCGGTGTCCCACTCTCCATCGTCCTCCCAGTCCCACCGGACTACGAGGCCGGCCTTGCCGAGTTCCGGGTCGTTGCAGTCGGAAGCGTCGACCGTAAACACGGTCCCCGTGTCGCCGGCCGCGGGGCCGGTGACGAAGGACGCGAGCGGCAGGGCGTTCTCCGGATCCGTGGAATGCTCCGAGCCGCAGCCGGCCGCCCAGCACAGCCCGAGGACCAGCACGAAACTCCACGCCGAGAGTCTGCGTATTTCCACTTGAGAATATGTTCCCATCGTGTGCCTCGTTGGGGGGCGTCTGTGGGGGCGGGCACGGTCCCGACCGGCCCGCCGTCTCCAGCTGAGGTATCGGACGAGCGAGGGCCCGAGTGGAGGGGTTTCACGCCCGGCGTGTCGGCGTGGGGGCTGGGGTGGCGCGGGATCTCCCGGGAAGGCCGCCACCCGGTCCGACCTTGACACCCCCGTCTGCCCGGTGGTAGACTTGGGCCCCCTCTGTGATGAGTCTTCACATCAACCCTTCACGCAACCCCTGTGGAGAGAGGTCTGCCATGAGAAGCGCTGCTCGAGTCTCGTTCGGTACGTCCCTGGCCCTGCTGGGCCTGATTCCACTCCTCCTGACCTCGAGCCCCGGTACGGGTCTTGCGGAAGAGCGGCCGCTGATGCGGTTCCCGGACATTCACGGGAGCACGGTCGTATTCGTGTACGGGGCGGACATCTGGTCGGTCCCGGTCTCCGGGGGGGTGGCCCAGAGATTGACGATGCACGACGGCGAGGAGGAGTTCCCCAAATTCTCGCCGGACGGATCCATGATCGCCTTCACGGGCGAGTACGACGGCAACACCGACGTGTACGTGATGGACGCCCACGGGGGCGACATCCGTCGCGTGACCTATCATCCCGGGGCGGACGAGGTCGTGGGATGGCACCCGACCAAGAACAAGATCCTGTTCCGTTCCACCCGTCGCAGCTTCCAGCGCTTTCACCGCCTGTTTCTCATCTCCCCAGACGGGACCGGCCTGGAGGAGCTCATCCTCCACGAGGCCGCCCAGGGCAGCTTTTCCCCGGACGGCGGCAAGATCGCCTACAACCGGGCGGCCCGGGAGCACCGGACGTGGAAGCGCTACAAGGGCGGGCTGGCCCAGGAAGTCTACATCTACGACTTCGCCACGGGCGAGGACCGCAACATCACCAACTTCGAGGGCACGGACCGGATCCCGATGTGGATCGGTGAGATGGTCTGCTTCAGCTCGGATCGGGACCGCGTCCTGAACCTCTACGCCTACGACACCCGGACCGGCAGGATCGAGCAGCTCACGAGGCACACGGAGTATGACGTCCGCCGGCCCAGCATGGGCGGGAACAGGATCGTCTACGAGCTCGGGGGCACGCTCTGGGTCGTGGACGTCGGCACCAAGAGGACCCAGCAGATCCCGGTGGAAGTCCGCGCCGACGCGCCCGAAGCGCGGCCGTACCTCAAGGACGTCTCCGAGTTCATCACCCAGATCCACTGCTCTCCCTCGGGGGCGCGCGCCCTGCTGGTGGCCCGCGGCGAGGTCTTCACCGTTCCCAAGGAGCACGGTCCCACCCGGAACCTGACCCAGGACTGCGGCTCCCGGGACAAGGACGCGGTGTGGTCCCCCGACGGCAAGTGGATCGCCTACTTCTCGGACCGGCGCGGCGAGTACGAGCTCTACATCGTGGACCCCCTGGGCAATGAAGAGGCCGTCCGGCTGACGGAACACGAGGGCGGCTACCGGCACACGCTCAGATGGTCGCCGGACAGCCAGAAGATCGCGTTTGCAGATCAGACCCTCAGCTTCTACATCGTCGACGTCAAGACCAAGAAGGTCACGATGGTCGACCGGTCGGAGTTCGAACCGGTCGACGTCTCGCTGGATCTGAAGCCGATCCACGACTTCGCCTGGTCGCCGGACAGCCGGTGGATCGCCTACTCCAAGATGGGCCCCGACCTGGTGTTCAACGTCTACATCTATTCGCTGGAGAGCCGGAAGTCGCACAACGTGAGCCAGGGGATCTACAACGATTTCAACCCGATGTTCTCCAGCGACGGCGCGCACCTGCTGTTCATCTCCAACCGCCGGTTCGACCCGACCTTCTGCGATTTCGAGTGGGAGATGGTCTACAAGGACGTCGCCGGCCTGTACGCACTGACGCTCCAGAAGGACGGGGATCCGCTGCTGCCGTACCGGAGCGACGAGGAGGCGGCGGCCGAAGACGAGGAGAAGGGCGAGGAGGACGAAGAGGAGGAGGGCCCGCCGGACGTCGTGATCGACTTTGAGGGCATCGCCGATCGCATCGAGGCGCTGCCCGTCGAGCGCGGCAACTACCGCAACCTGGCGGCCAACGAGTCCTCGCTGTTCTACCTCAACAAGGACGAGGGCGATTTCAACTTCTTCGAGTACCGGAGCGTGGGCCCGATGACGCTCTACGCCTTCGACTTCGAGGACCGGGAGGAGAGGACCGTTATCTCGGACGTCGACGCCTACAGCCTCTCGGCGGACGGCTCCGCGATCATCTACAGGAAGGGCGACGCCGTGGGCTTCGTCGAGGCGAGCGCCGAGGACGCCGAGGGGGAGCCGATCGACCTCAGCGGCCTCACGCTGCGGCTCGACCCGCGCGCCGAGTGGACGCAGATGTTCAACGAGGCGTGGCGGCTGGAGCGGGACTTCTACTACGAGCCGGACTACCACGGCCTCGACTGGCCGGCCATGAGGGAGAAGTACGGACGCCTGATGCCCTACGCCTCCTGCCGCCAGGACGTGCGCTACATCATCGGCGAGCTGATCGGGGAGCTGAACACCTCGCACACGTACGTCTTCGGCGGGGACATCCAGAGGGAGGCGGACCGGGTCGACGTCGGCATGCTCGGGGCGGACTGGGAGGTCGACCCGAGCGCCAACCGCTACCGGATCACCAAGATCTACCGCACGGCGGAGTGGTCGTGGGACATCGTTCCGCCGCTGGTCAGGCCCGGCGTGGACGTCCGGGAGGGCGACTACCTGCTCGAGGTGGACGGGGTCGAGGTGACCACCGACCGGAACCTCTACAGCTACTTCCAGAACCTGGCGGGCAAGCAGGTCAAGATCCTCGTCAACGATCGGCCGAGGAAGGACAAGGCCCGCGAGGCCACTGTCGTCCCGGCCCGCGGCGACGGAGGCCTCCGGTACGTGGACTGGATGGAGCACAACCGCATGATCTGCGAGAGGGAGTCCGGCGGCCAGATCGGTTACCTCCATCTGCCCGACACCTACACGGCCTCGGCCGTCCAATTCCCCAAGTACTTCTACGCGCAGACCCGAAAGAAGGGGCTCATCGTCGACGGGCGCTTCAACGGGGGCGGGCTGGACCCCGACATCTTCCTGCAGCGTCTGGACAAGGACCTCCATACCTACTGGACCCGCCGGTACTCGCACGACCAGACGACCCCTTCGGTGGTCACGCAGGCCCACCTGGTCTGCCTGACCAACCGGGAGGCCGGTTCGGGCGGGGACATGCTCCCGATGGAATTCCGGATGCGGGGCATGGGGCCCATCATCGGGACCCGCACCTGGGGCGGCCTGGTGGGGGTCTCCATGTGGCTCAGCCTGATCGACGGCGGGGGATTGAGCGCACCGGACTACCGGATCTATGATCCGCAAGGCCGGTGGATCGTCGAGAACGTGGGCGTCGAGCCCGACATCGTGGTCGACCTCCACCCGCAGGAGGTGGCCCGCGGCTACGACGCGCAGCTGATGAAGGGCATCGAGGTCCTGCTCGAGAAGATCAAAGAGGATCCGAGGCCCTGGCCGGAGCACGAGCCGTACCCGGTGGACCGGTAGTCCGGCCCGCGCCGGTCCGGCTGTGGACGAGAACTCCTCAAGACGAAAGCGGGGGCGCTTGCCGAAGCGCCCCCGCTGTTCTCATCCTCCTTGCTCCAGCCCGATGCACTCATGGATCCCGGCGAGGTTCATGGGTGGGCCGGACTAGAAGTCGGACTCGACGCCGATCCAGAAGCGGTCGCTGACGTAGTCCTTCTCGTCGGCGATGATCTCCCCCTCGTACGGAGAATCCACCTTCCTCCGGGCGTGCTTGTAGCCGATCTGGAGGGACGCTCCCCCGATCCAGGGGTACTGCAGTTCGACCTCGTAGATCCGCTGGGTGTCCTTCCTCCCCACGTGCCGCGAGTCCAGTTCGATGTCCTTGTCCGAGGAATACCAGCTCAGCTCGTGCCGGAACGTCAGGTCGACCGTCTTGGGCCGGTCCCAGCCCCGCCCGTACCACTTGCTGGACAGGAGGACCTTCAGCGTCACCTCGACGCGGTCCTGGAGGTGGTCCGGGTTGTAGACCCGGGAGTGCTCCTTGGTCTCCTCCACCG
>Ga0180437_10005771_pt1 | contig 16787 bp, 14 predicted proteins | sample SS_ome_4_FD_132410 | JGI IMG/M metagenome (GOLD analysis project Ga0180437, IMG submission 132410) | Hypersaline lake sediment archaeal communities from the Salton Sea, California, USA - SS_3_D_1 metaG | ecosystem: Environmental > Aquatic > Non-marine Saline and Alkaline > Hypersaline >... | reverse complement strand
CTCAAAGATGCGCTCCTGTTCGTCAGCAGGGATGCCTATGCCCGTGTCGCAGACGGAGATGTGCAAAGCGGGTCGGCCCCGCCACTCGCCAGCCTGCGCCCCCACCCACACCGAGCCACCGCGCGGCGTATATTGCAAAGCGTTACCCAACAGATTATTGAGCATAAGAAGCACTCGACTGCGATCAGCGTACAAAGCGGGCAGGTCGTCCGACATCTGCCAGGTGAGCTCGACGCCTTTGGCCTGAGCAGTGGCCAGATGGGCGCTGATTACCTGTTGAACGATCTCGGCCAGTGGCAGCGGCTCCATTTGCAGCTTTACCGCACCCCGCTCCAGCCGCGACAGGTCGAGGATGTCCTCGATGAGCGCCTCCAGCCGCTCCGTCTCGTCCTCGATAGTCGCCAGGTAATGTGAGCGCTTTTCGGGGTGGCCCTTTTGGGCCAGAGCTGCGTAGAGCTTGATATTGGCCAGGGGGGTGCGCAGGTCGTGGGACACGTTGGACACGAAATCCGATTTCATGCGGTCCAATTCCTTGAGGTGGGTGATATCGTGCAGAAGCACGTACCACAACACTTGCTCGCCGTCCTGAATGAAAAGGGCGATGGTGACACCCAGATCGTACCGATGGGTCTCTTCGATGCCGATCTCGCCTCTTGTAATACGCGGTGACCGGTCTAGAGCCTCTATCACCAGCGCGTTCAGACTGAGGTAAGGAGACACGGCCAGGAGATTTTGACCGACCATGTCGCCAGCAGCTTCTAGCAGTTCCGCCGCTCGCTGGTTGGCCAAGATGATATCACAGCGGGCATCAATAATCAGCAGCCCATCGGTCATTTTCTGGACGACGGCCTCCATCTTTTGTCGGCTGCTCTCTCCAGCCGCGAAAAGGCGTGCGTTCTCGATGGCAATGGCCGCCTGATTGCTGATGGCCTGACAGAGGTTGATCTCTTCCTGGATGAAATGCCGCCTACGGCGACTCTCCCACACCTCGACGTATCCGATGACCCGCCCCCTGACCGCCAGGGGCAGGTAGAGTGCCGTGTTGCCCCCGAATTCCTCCAGATGGGTTCGAACTGCCTCGCTTATCTCAAGATCGGCCAGGCTGACCGTCAAGGGCTGACGGTTTCGCAAGACTTGAAAAGTCTTCGGGTCCTGCACAGAATAGACCGTGCCCAGGTCGGATACTTGCTCTTTCTGCGAGGCGTGGGGAGCAATGTACTCAGCGATGACAGTAACGGTCCTTTCTGCTTCGTCCCACTGGCAGACGCGGGCGCTGGTGGCATCAATAGCCAGGGTCATCTGTTTGGCTACTTCGTACAAAACCTCGCCAACATGCAGAGTGGACAGAACGGCAGCACTGGCCTGGAAAAGGATGGCTTGTTCCCGGGAACGGCGGCGGGCTTCTTGGAAAAACCGGGCACTCTCAATGGCAATAGCTGCCTGAGCTGCTACCGAGGACAATGTCCTCAAATCGTCCTCACCGAAGGCGTTGACCTTGGTGCTTTGCACGTCGAGGACGCCCACTAACCTCTCCCTCACGAGCATCGGCACGGCCATCTCTGACCTGGTTCCCTCCAACCCTTTCACATGACGGTCGTCTTGAGTCACGTCAGGGAGGTTGAGAGGTACCTTGTTGGCCGCCACCCAGGCCGTGATCCCTTCCTGGCCTATCTTAATCCCCGGTCCCTCTCCCATCTCTTGCAAGTAGCCGCACGCTGCTTTAATGCCAAGTTCTCCTGTCTCCTCGTCAGGCAACAAGACAGCACAGTGGGAATAGCCAAAAGACCTCTGCAACACTTCGAGAATGTTCTCCAACAGTTGCTCTAGATTGAGGGTACGCATCAAGGTGTTGCTCACCTTTTGCAAAAGCGATGTTTCTACCATCCTCTTGGTGACTTTTTCATATAGCCGCGCGTTCTCGATAGCTGCGGCAAGCTGATCGGTCAGGGTTTCCATAGCCATGAGGTCCATCTCATCAAAGGCGTTCAATTGAGTGCCCTGGATGTCAAGCACGCCGATCACCTGGCCGGCCAGTTTAAAGGGCACACATAACTCTGCTTGGGTTAGTGGCTCTTTCTGAATGACCGGGATGTAACGCGGTTCCTGGCTCACATCGTTGGCCAGAAGTGACCGGCCGGTCTTGGCTGTCCAACCGACCATCCCCTCCCCCAAAGCCAGGCGTTGGTCTGGCGCGACCCTGTCTGCGAAACCGCCAGCTATGGCTCGCATCTCAAGTTCACCAGAGGCCTTATCCAGCAAGAACAAACCTACATGGTAGTAATCAAAGCTCTGTTGAATGGCAATGACCATCTCGGTTAGAAGCTGATCCAGATCCAGAATCGAGACGACCTGCTGGGACACCTGGTTGACCACAGCCAACTGGGTGGCCCGTTTCCGCTCGGCTTGAGAGAGCCGGGCGCTCTCATGCTTCAGCGTCTCTTCCGCTCGCTCGTACTCAGTGGTGATAAAGCGGAAACCGACGTACAGGATGGCAAGGCATAAAGACAGCCTGAGCAGCCCCCCCAGCACCCACTGCACAAGGGGCACCTTTATCAAAAAGAAAAAGCCCTCCAGCAGGGCCAGGATGACAGCCACCGCTATGATGTAGCGTTTCGAGTTTTCGAGATGCACCTTCATGAAACAGAACCCGCCTCAAAGAGAAGTTACTCTACCAGGCCCAAGATTTCATTTTGCCTGGCCCACATCTCCACTCTTTCCGCCTCATCAACATGATCGTAACCCACCAGATGCAAGACGCCGTGCACTACCAGCAGAGCCAGTTCACGATCTACGGAGTGACCGCATTCCTCAGCTTGGGCCACAGCGCGAGGATAGGAGATAACCACATCACCTAAATAGGCTGGTTCCCCCGGAGCGGTCACGAAATCGCCTTCCTGAGCACCGCCAAAGGCCAGCACGTCGGTAGAAGCGTCAACACCACGGAATCGCCGATTGAGTTCCTGCACAGCTTCGTCATCAGTGATGACGACAGAGAGAGCGATTTCGCCCTCCATCCCTTCACCACGCAGGACCTCGACTGTGACACGACGCAACAGCTCCACATCAACCTTCCCTGCAAAACGTGGCGCCGCCTGCACCTCAATCAGGTCTTTATCCCCCATGGATGGCGTGGCCCTCCTCCTGCGCCGGTTCCAACTCTTTCAGACTCAGCAGATGGAATTTCACCTTCCCGAAAGCTCCAGTGATGCACTGCCAAGCAATTTGACAGATTTTAGACAAATTCTCGATCAATCCGGTGCCGTTGGAAGCTTTCGGGAAGGTCTGCTGCTCAAATTTTCCATCTACTGAGACTGGTTCGGGCACCTCTATTATATCCCCAAATCCTTCCAATTGCAACCCTTCAATCGCCATACTCCTTGCGCTCTCTGCCCACACGTGATATAATACCACACCACAAACTGTCCCACAAGCTTTCAGGTATTCCGCACGCGCTTGTGCACCTTTTGAGCTTTCGGGACATTCATCGAAGGAGAGAAAATCATGGACATGGAGATTTTCCAGGGGATGGAAGCGCCAGAACTGAGAAATTATATAGAATTCCTTCTCTGGCACTACAGAGTCATTGATGCTTTCTGGTTTATCTATGTAGCTGAGCGCTTTGACCAGCCAACAGCGGAGCGAATGAATGAAAAGGTGTGGGGGCGTGTTGCTGGTATGGCCGCAAAAGATCTGATCCCCCGATTTCATATCCAGGAAAAAGGTCTTGGAGGTTTTGTAAAAGCCCTCAGGCTTTTCCCTTGGTGCATCCTGGTAGGATATCAGATTGAAGAATCAGACCAGGAAGTGATCATCTCTATACCATCGTGCCCCACGCAAGAGGCCAGGCTCAAGCGCGGTTTGGAAGAGTTTGTATGCAAGGAAATGCATCGTGGGGAATTTGCAAGCTTTGCTCAAGTCATAGACGACAGCATTCGAGTCGAGTGCCTTTTCGCCCCTCCTGATCCTCATCCCAAAGATATGTTCTGCAAGTGGCGCTTCTATCTTGAAAAGGATGTCCTTACTCGGTAAAGCTAACCCGTAGTGCGAGCTTGCTCAGTTGCAACTCGCCACCGCTCTCTAGCGCCTCAACACAATGGGGGGTCAGCCTTCTGCCGTTTAGAAAAGTCCCGTTGAAACTACCCAGGTCTTCGATGAAAACCTCGCTTCCTCGCCTGATGACCTTGGCGTGTCGGCGAGAGACCCCTTTGTCCACACCGCCATAGTCGGTCAGATCAACATCGGGAAAGCTGCCGCTGACCGGGTCCAGGCGTCCGAGGTTCACCTCTCTTGTAAGAGGCACTGCCACCTCGCATCCACTGTCTAGTATCGTTAGCTTGAGATCCAGGGGGTAAATGACATCCACTCCAGGAGCCCCGCACGTTTCTTCTCCGTTCATCCAGGCCATCCCATTGACAGGCAGGAGGGCCGTTTTTTTGCCACTGCCTCCCCGAAGACAGGACCCACACTCGTCACAATAGAGAGTGTTCCCTGGATTTTCCCTCCGACAAACCGGACATTTAACCATACTTTTCCTCCTTGAGCAAGATTGGCCATCCGTGCCACTGCTACATTCTAACTCATCAGGCACCAAAAAACATCCTCCCTGGGGAGGATGTTTGGGGAGTATCTTTGGAGGTCGGGGGAGTAGACCTTGGGAAGGACGGGGCCACTTATGCCACTGAAAGCTATGGCTCGTAATCGGAAAGTACGCCTTCAGGATATTTGATACGAGGATGGAAAACCCCCTGCAAGATGTTGGTAAAGGCGTCTCTGATCTTGTTCAAGTCGCGCAAGGTCAGGTCACTCTCATTCAACTCTCCTCGCAGCAATCTGTCGTTGATGACCTTCCGCACCAACTCGTCAATCTCCTCGGGTGAAGTCGGGCGAGCACTGCGCACGGCTGATTCACAGCCATCGGCCAGCATCACGATGGCCACCTCCTTAGAGAGAGGCCGAGGCCCAGGATAGCGAAAGTCGTCCTCGTTCACTGTCGCCGTATCCCCCTCCCTCTGTCGGGCCTGTTGGTAGAAGTAACTGACCACCCCAACCCCGTGGTGCTGAGCAATGAACTCTTGGATCTTGCCTGGTAAACGGTATTTTCTGGCCAGGTCCAGCCCATCCTTGGCATGACTGACGATAATCTGAGCACTGGTCTTGGGGTCCAGGCGGTCGTGGACATTGACCCCATCGGCCTGGTTTTCGACAAAGAAATAAGGCCTGACGGTCTTGCCAATATCATGATAGTAGGCTCCTATCCGGGCCAGAAGGGCATTGGCCCCGATTTGCTCGGCTGCCTGTTCGGCCATATTGCTGACCAAAAGGCTATGGTGATAAGTACCCGGAGCTTTTAGCAACAACTGGCGCAACAGGGGATGGGTGGGACGAGCTAACTCCATCAAACGCAATGGGGTGGTGATGTCGAAAACGCTGCCCAGAAGGAAAAAGCCACCCAGGGTCAGGATCGCCGAAAGGCCACCGTTGCTCACGCTGGCCAGGACCAACTGCACCATCCCCAGAAGATCAAAGCTCTGATCTGGCAGGCGAAAAGCCAGGACCACGGCCACATTGGCCAGGGTGGCATAGATGCCCGCCCTCAGGAAGGCGTTCAAACTCTCCGCCCGCCAAAGGCTGAGAGAAGCGACCAGCCCACCTACAAGGGTGTAGGCCGTTAACTCCAGAGCACCGCCGGCCATGAAACCTACCATCAAGCCTAATACAATGGTCACCGCAATGGCCACTTGTGGGCCCAGGAGGACCATGAGCAACATCGAAAGGGCAGCCGAGGGGAACAGATAGGGCAGGAGAGTGTGGCCAGGTACCATCAATTTGGCCGCGAGAATGAAGAGAATGACCAACAGAAACACCAGGAAGGTATGACGCTGATTGGCCCAAAAACCTGAGCGAAGGCGCAAGAGATACAGGTCCAGAATCATGGTAACCACCACAACAAAAAGTATGGCGCTCACAATGTCCGGCCACTCTGTTTCGGCCTGGCGCAGTCCCAAAGCAGCGAGGGCCTCCAGGTCAAGGAGGTCAACAATGTCCCCTGCTCGCAGGACGACTTCTCCTTCTTCCAGAACACGTGCTACTGGCTCCACACTCTCCCGCTCCAGGCGCCTGTTTTCCTCTGTCTTTTCTTTGTTGTAAAAGCTGTTGGCCTTGATAAAGTTCTTCGCCAACTCGCTGGCGATTTCGGCTTCTCCCTCAGACAGGTTCAAACTGACCTTGGTAGGTAAAACGCGCTTTGTCCCGGCCAACTGACTCTCTCTGATCTCCTCACGCATAACCTGATCAACAACATAGACCACCTCGTTAGACACCTCTGACCAGTCTCCTTCGGACAGGAGAAGGATCTGCCTGATGACCTCGGGCGTGAGATCCAGGTCCGGGACGGCGGCTATCCAATCAGCTTTGACCCCCAAGTCAGCATAGGCATCGTAACGGACAGAGTCAATGTAATTCAAAACCTGGCGGGCTCTGGTGACCTGCTGGCGGGCGATGCGGGCATCGGGCGGATCGTAGGCATCTCTCACATCCGCCTCCGCCTTGACCTGAGCCTCTTCAGTCAGAATCTGGCTGACATAAGTCGTCTTGCGTGGGACGCGGATATCCACGGGGCTGACATCGCCCTCCTCCAGAGTCACTTGTTCGGTCGGGAGAAGCTGAAAGACCAAAATCAAGCTCACTGCTACCACGAACAGCAAGCTCAAGAGGGTAGCTCGCACCGCTACCTTCCAGGTAAGAGCCCCCCTGGATGGGGGCAACTCTCGATCATGCGTGTTATCGTTCTCAGCCGACATAGATGAGCTTCCTCAAACCCCTGTATCCTTGCTCATGACCAAGAAACCGCCCATTCCCCATCTGTTACTACTCAGGCTCCTTGTGATATGTCATTCCGAGCGAGCTTGCCCTGAGCTTGTCCTGAGCGTAGTCGAAGGGCGTAGGCGAAGGGCCAAGCGAGTCGAGGAATCTCCGCTTGCAATGGCGAGAGTAGCCTCAACAGAGAGATTCCTCGACTCCCTCCAGTCGCTCCGCTCCTTTCGGTCGCTCGGAATGACGGTGGCTGAGTAGCGACCCCCATCTTAACAAAAAGAGCGCTTGAGGCGCTCCCACGTAGCCAACATGGCCATCAGCTTCACTTCAAATCTCGGATTTCCTCGACAGGATCCCGGCTACTGTGCCTTTGCCTCACCTGTCAAAATCTCTCTGACCACCTGATTGACCAAACTACCATCAGCTCTCCCCTTCAGTTGAGACATCAGCCGGCTCATCACCTCCCCCATCTGAGCCTGGCTGGTGGCTCCCACCTCGGCTATGACCTGCCGAGCCACAACCTCAATCTCATCGCGTGACATCTGAGCGGGCAGATAGCTGAGGAGAATCTGTAATTCCGCCTCCTCTTGATCTACCAGGTCTTGGCGCGCGCCCTTGGCAAATTCAGCCGCCGATTCACGACGCTGTTTGGCCTGTTTGGCAATCACGGCCAACACGTCATCATCGCTCAATTCCTGGCCCCGTTCGATCTCGGCGTTGGTGATTTCTGCCCTCAGCAAACGGAGGGTAGATTTGCGCCGCTCATCCCCCTGACGCATGGCTTGTCTCAGGTCTTCGATCAACCTGTCCTTAAGGCTCATGGCCACTCCTTTTCTTTTGTCCTACATTATAACCTATAGGGAGACCTGATGTCAAATCGCCAGTCCCAGCTACCAACCACCCAAAAGATGAAAATGCAGATGATGGACCACCTGACCAGCGCCGTAGCCGCAATTCATGATCAACCGATAGCCTCTGCTCACAATACCTTCTTGTTCAGCCAAATCCCTGGCCACTTGCAACAACCGGCCCAAAAGGAACGTATCCTCGGGCTCGACATAGGTCAAAGAGCGAATATGCTTGTTGGGCACCACCAGGATATGGGTAGGAGCCCTGGGGTTGATATCGCGGAAAGCAGTCACTTCTTCATCTTGGTAGACGATCTCACCGCTGGCTTGGCCTTTTACAATCCGACAGAAGACGCACATCGTCCCTCCTGACAAACTTTTCCCCACATGCCATCCTCGGCCAAAGCAACCAGTTCTGTCCGAGTGACGGTGTTGTACAAATTTCCCCCCTCTCGAGTCCTGACCCGCAAGTAATTGTCGGTCAGCCCCCTCCAAAGAGCTTCCCGCCCCGCCTCAGATCCCCTCGCCTGTCCTTCCCACAAGACCTCCAGCGTGCGTCCCAGAAAGGCACATCGAAAGACCTCTGCGCTGTGATGGCCCACCTCCATCATGGCCCGACTGCGGGCCTTCTTGACAGGGGGGGAAAGCTGACCGGGCAGCGTGGCCGCTGGTGTGCCCGGGCGGGCCGAGTAGGTGAAGACATGAGTCCTGGCGAAACCCATGGCCTCAACAAAGCACAAGCTCTCGCGGAATTCGGCCTCAGACTCGCCAGGGAAACCGACGATAACATCCGTGGTGACGGCCACATCGGGTATGGCCTCTCTGGCCGCCTCAACCAGCGCCGCAAACTGGCTGGCCGTATAGTTCCGGCCCATGCGCTGCAAGGTGGCATCGCAGCCACTTTGCAAGGGCAAATGCAAATGGCGACACAGGCGGGAATCTTCCCACAGCCGCAAACAGGCCGGGTCCAGGTCCCACGGTTCGATGGACGAGAGGCGCAAACGCCGCACGTCGGTGTGCGTCAGAATAGCTTCCACCAACCCCCAAAGGCTCTCATCTCCCTGGTGCCCCCTGTCACGGCCATAAGCTCCGATGTGGACACCGGTCAGAACCACTTCCTGATAGCCCGCTGCCACCCGCGCCTCAACTTCTGCCAGCACATCTCTCCGAGGCCGGCTGCGCTGCCCGCCCCGGGCCACCCTAACGATGCAATAGGTGCAGTGATTGTCGCAACCGTCCTGGATCTTGACAAAGGCCCGGGTGCGAGCCCCAGGGACAGGGAGCCAGGAATCAGGAGCGGGGACCCAGTCACGGCTCGAACCCTGTCCCTTGATTCCCAATTCCTTCTCTATGCACTCTATCAGGTGTTCCTTGCCCTCATTACCAACGACCAGATCAACACCGTCCATCTCCCGTATTTCCTGGGGCCACATGTGGGCGTAGCAGCCCGTCACGGCCAGGCAGGCCTCGGAATTGGCCCGTCGCAGGCGGCGGATGGCCTGGCGCGACTTGCCTACAGCGGTGTGGGTCACAGCGCAGGTATTGAGCACGCAGAGGTCGGCCTCCCCCGCCGTGCCCACCACGACATGACCAGCCTGCACAAACCGGCAGGCCAGTGACTCTAGTTCGCTCTGATTCAGTTTGCAACCCAGGGACTGCAAATAGACCTTCATCTACCTTTACCTTCCCGAAAGCTTAATGTGTCCTTGAAGCTTTCGGGAAGGTTTCCAACGCCCCCTTGATCCGCCGGATCTCCCTTTCCTCGGCCTCAATCTGATTGAGCAGGTGCAGCGGGGTCTCCCCGGCGGCATAGATGGCCGCCTGTTCGCGCAGCCTGTACAGATTGCGCTTGTGCTGATCCAGTTCCCTCTGTAGAGCGGCGCGCTCCTCCGCGGGGCCCAAGGTGCCCTTTTCCCTGCCCTCTGCCGCCGACAGCGGGCCGGTGGCATCGCCAGCGATATTGATCTGCGTACCGACGGTCTGCCCCCGCTGATCAAAAACGGTCAGCGGCGTGGAAGCTATGGAAGAGGGCGTCGTTGGTGTGGCCGATCGGTCCCTGGGCGCACCGACCGGAGGAGCCACAGGGGGTAGCTGTGGAGACCTCCCACCCTCCTCAACCTTCCGTCGCGCCAGCGCCTCCACCTCCGATGGGAGGGACTGCACCAGGCGCATCAACCGTACCTGCGACGGCCCCAGGGCCACCTTGACCGCCTGGGCGCGAAAGACCTCCCCCAGCGCAGCGTGCCCGGCGCGCACCTCCCCCTCCACCAGCGGCACGATGAGCCCCTGGTAATCGGGCCGGTCCTGGGGGAAGCGGTAGCTGACACGGATATACTCGTCGGCGATGCTCACCCCGCTGACATAGTGGCACTTCCACCAGTGCAGTTGCGACTCTACTGGCAGGGCCAGCAGCTTTATCTGCTCCAGGTCCACGCGGCGGTGGTCCATGTCCAGCTCGTCGCCGAAGCGGAGCAGCGCCGCCAGCAGCCGCAGGCGCACTGTCTCTCTGCCATGGACAAAGGGCTCGTACTCGGCGGCGTTGAGGTCCACCTGCCGGTGGCCTTTGGCCACCAGCGCCACCGCCTCGACCAGCCCCGGGTCGCGGGCCAGGGGGATGGCCAAAGCGTGGGCCGGATCTTCCAAGACGGCATAGATCATCTCGGCACTCTGTTCGTTGTGATATTCGCGGATCTCGTCGAGGTCTCCTCCGGCGAACTTTTCATTCTGCATCCCAATGTCGTGCAGGTAGGCGGCGACCAGCAGGATCAAGACCTCGGTGGCGGAAAGGCGCTTTTCGGTGGCCATCATCCCAGCGGTGAGGCCATCCAGCAGGGCGATAATCCGTTCGCTGTGATCCACGGTGTGGTCGGTGTAATGGCGGTGCAGCGGGCGCGACCAGATGCGCGCCGCCGCTTCGCGGACGTTTTCCAGCGCCCGACGTTGGTTGGCGTTCAGGGTGTTCACCAGGGTATTGTTCATTCTGCTCCTTTCCACCTTCCCGAAAGCTTTTTGTAGCTTTCGGGAAGGTAGTCGTCATCGTCCAACAGATACGGCTGTAATTGCTGCGCTATGTGAGGTGCGATATGATCCCGCACAAAGGCAATGTAAGCCTCCGGCGTCGGGAAGAATTGCCGGATGAAGGCACGATCCACAAGGGTCCCCGGGCGCGCCTCGATCCATTCCAGATAGTTGCTATAGGGCCACTCGGCAGGATCTGGAACCAGACCCGCTGCCACCGGGTTCAGGTGAACGTAGCGGCACAAGTGGATGACGTATTCATCTCGATCTACGTGGACGTGACGAAAGCGCCCCTCAAAGAGCGGCCCTTTGCGCCCCTGTTGCTTGTTGAACGCCTGAGTGTAGGTTTGGAACAGCCGCTGGATAAAGGTCGAGATGGGAATGTCGCCGTCCTGGCGCAAGACAAAGTGGTAGTGATTGGGCATCAAACAATAGGCCAGGACGGTTATAGGCAACTCCCCCAGCAACCGTTTGACCTTGCGCAACAGATAGACATAGTTGTCTGGCTTGGCAAAAATTGGCATCCTGCCGACGCCCCGGTTGTAAACATGGTAGATGTTGCCAGCAGCGAAAGCGTTCTGACGATAAGGCATATTGGCTCCTTTCCGCCGCTACCTTCCCGAAAGCTCCAAAAAGCTTTCGGGAAGGTTTTTACTCCAGAGTACAGAGTGCAGAGAGTCAGAGTGCAGAGGAGGGAGAGATGGGGGAGACCACCACCCGAAACCCATCGAGCCCGTTACGGTAGTCCGGGAGGTTCCAGTCGCGGTAGGCGCAGCGCGCGAAACCACGAGAGTCGAGGAACGACCCGCCACGCACCACCCGGAGCATATCATCCCCAGCTTCCAAGTTCTCTCGCCCATCCATGGGATCATACGGATACCCGAACTGGAGCTCTGCCCCCTTGCCTGTCCAAAGCCCCCATAAACTGGTCGTCCACTCCCAAACGTTGCCAACCATGTCCAGGCAGCCGTAGGGGCTGGCGCCCTCCGGAAAGATGCCCACCGGCGTAGTGCCACCCAGGTCCAATTCCCTGCTATTGCATTTGGTCTCGTCCCACTCGTCGCCCCAGGGGTATTCCCTCTTGTCCTTGTCCCCTCGCGCCGCCTTCTCCCATTGAGCTTCGCTGGGCAATGTGATCGCTTTGCCGGTCACCTCCGACAGCCAGCGGCAGTAGGCCAGGGCGTCATACCAGCTCACATAAACCACGGGGTGGCTCTCCAGGCCACGCGGCGGCCGGCCGTCCTCCCAATGTTTCGGTGCCGAGTGTCCCGTCGTCTCCACAAAGAACTGGTACTGTGTATTGGTGACGGGCACACGGGCAATGTGGAACCGCTCCAGGTGGACGCGATGGACAGGCTTGCCATCGTATTCGCCCTCCCCGCCCATCCAGAACTCGCCGGCCGGCACCTCCACCCAGACCGGCTCGCCGTAGGGCAGCCGCCAGAAGGCGGGCTGGGTGCCGGGCTGGCCGCTCTCGACGCGGGCCAGGGCCTCGGCGGCTGCAGCCCGGCGGCGGATGGCGTCGCTCTGGGTGGGCTTACGCCCCAGCACCTGCCACACCCCTTTCATAACTGCCGACTGTCGCAGTGGGCGCTCGAACTCGCGGCGCAGCCGCCGCTGCACCTCGCTCCACAGATCGCCCTCGACGCGGGCCAGCCCCACGTCGCGCAAGGCTTCGGCGGCCAGCACCAGGTTGTGATACGGTTCCGGCTCGTCCTTGTGCTCTACGATGGCCTGGATCAGAGCCGTGACCCGTTGCTTGCCCTGGGTGCTCAGGTAGCCCGCTTCCAGCAGGATCACTTCCCGCCACCAACTGTCCTCCAGACGGTCCAGGGTGTAGGGAATGTAATCCTTACGGTCGGCCACGGCGCGGGCTGCCAGGTGCTCTTGAAACGTCAGGTGGCTGAAGGCATAGACCCCCTGCCCCCGCTCGGCCAGCAGCCCGCAGCGCTCGTTGATGAGCCGCAAAAAGCCGTCCACCGCCTTGCCCGCCTGCCGCCAATCGCCCACCATCTCGAAGAAACGCTGGCCCAGTTGCCGCCGCAGTTCTTCGGCCTCGACCTCGCGGGCGCGCTGCTCCATCATCCACAGGGCCACCGGCTCCAGCAGGCTGCGCCGGTCGCCGGCATCCAGCTCGCGCCCGGCCATCATGGTCCTGGCCTCCAGCCCCTTGGCCTCGTCCCACTTGCCCAACAAGACCTCGACGGCCTCCTCGTACAACTCGGTGCGGCGTTCCGGCAGTTGGGCGCGGTAGCGCTGCACCAGGGCGATGACGGTCAGCAGCAGCGGGTTGACGGCCAGCTCTCGCACCCGCTCGCTGCCCTGGATAGCCCGCAGCAGCGCCTCGCTCTGACGACGCGCTTCCTGCAGCGCGTAAGGCGTCTCACCACCGGCCAGGGTCACCTCCACGGCGCGGTTCCAGTGGGTGACAAAGCGCTCGATGTCGGCCTGGGTAAAGTCGCGCACCGTGGTCACGGCGTACTCCTCGCCCAGCCGCGCGCTGCCGGTGTAGCCCACGATGCGGCTGGTGACGACGTAGCGGTTGTCGGGGTAGGCGATGGTAAAGCGCTCGATGATGCGCGCCACCCGGTGCCGCGTGGCCAAGGCAGCTACCTCGTCCACGCCGTCCAGCAGCACGGCGCACTCGCCGCGCTGCAAGCGATCGGCCAGGAACCGCTCCGGCAAGGCGATGTCCTGGTGGGCAAAGTAGGCGCGCAGATAGTCCAGCAGCAGCTTGGGGCCGTCGGTGCTGGGATCGGGGTGATGCGCCTCCAGGTAACGGGCAAAATCGCGCAGGGGGAGCAGGATGGGCAGCCGCTGCTCTGGTAGCTCCAGGCGGCGCGCCACCAGCCCCGCTTCGCCCAACAAGTCGCGGGCGAAAGTGAGCGCCAGATAGCGCAGCAGCGTCGTCTTGCCACAGCCGGGATCGCCCAGCACCGCCAGGCGCGGGTGGGCGGCCAGTGCCTCCTGCACTTTGACCTTGACCTGAGCCACCGTCTCTCGCGGGCGGTCGGCGACCAGGCGGGCCATCCGCTCCGCCTCGCCGGGGGCCAGGTGCACCATCTCGTCAACCCAGGCTTCTTCGGCAGCGACAGTCCGCCGTTCGGTGGCGGTCAGGGTGACATAGACCTCCTCCAGGTCAATGCTCACCAGCCGACCGGCCGAGCGGATGCCCTGGAGTTGCAGGCGCCGGTTGGCCTCGACCACGTGGCGCAGGTAGCGGCCCAGCGCCGTCTCCTCGTCCAGTGCAGGAGGGCCCGGCGGGGCGGCGTAATAGTGTCCAGCGACGTTGATTTGCTGCTCGACACGCTGCTCACGCTGGTCGTAACGGGTCGCCCTGATCTGGGCCTCCAGCGCGGCTGCCCGCTGGCGCAACGGGGCCAACATGGCCTCGACCACGTCCGGCGTCAACGCTGGGTTAGAGGTCAACTGGCTGCGTGTCTCCTCCAGAGTCTGGCGTAGGGCCTGGAGTTGTCCTTCAAGGTCTGCTTGACTCATTCACGCCTCCTTGCCACCTTCCCAAAAGCTGGGAGCTTTTGGGAAGGTAAAGGGGGTGGCCCGGCTCAGGGAAGGATGCCCAGGAGCCGGGCCGATTCTATATTCGCCCGGCTCGCGCACAAGACGCGAGACTCGGCCAGGGGCGCGGTCGTGCCATCTCTCAAAGCCTCGGTCACCCAGCCGTAGCCAGGGGACATTGCCGGCAAGACCTGGAAAGTTGTGGGAGACCACCACCCGAAACCCATTGTTCCTGTTACGGTTGTTCGGGTTGTTCCTGTTGCGGTAGGCGCAGCGCGCGTTATTACGATTGTTGTTGAACGACCCGCCACGCACCACCCAGAGGTCTCTGCGACCGGCCCCCGCACCAGGGCCATCACGGAGATCGCCCTTACGTGCCACTCGTGACCTTCCCGAAAGCTCCAAAAAGCTTTCGGGAAGGTTGGCTAACCACCCGTTTGTTTGATCCAGCCACCCAAAAGGTCGCCGATCTCTTTCACCATTTGCGAGGCGTGGTGATACTGTCCCTCGCTCAGCCATTTCCAGCGGACGGCCATGCGCAGGTAAAGCCGGACCTTGTCCAACTCTGCATCGGCCTGGCGCAGCCGCTCCAGCCGGTCGCGCCCGCGCAGGCGGTTGGCCTCGATAATGCGCTCCTGAAAATCCAGGGCCGCGTCTTGCAAACGCTGCGTCACCACAAACCGCTGGTTGCGTGGGAAATCCATCGTCCGCGGGATGAGCCAGTCAAGAAAATCAAAAGTGCGGGTAAAGATGACCATCGGTTCTGATTTCAAGGTGCACCTCCTAACCTTCCCGAAAGCTTTCAACCAGATTGCTCATTGACCAGTGTGCCTCTGAAGCTCCGGGAAGGTGAGGGCTGAGGGACTCGGAGCTTTCGGGAAGGTTCATTCAAATGAGCCACCATGCTACGCCGCAAGCCCCAGGTGTCACCGTAGCGGGCGTGGTTGATCCAGCCCAGCAGCGACTCCACCACCGCTTCTTGCGTCCTCTCACCGGCCACCCACTCCGCTACCAGGCGCTTGAGCCGCCGCCGGTAGTCCACCGCTTTGCGCCGCTTCAACCGCCGGTGGGTGGGATAGACCACGAAGCCAAGAAACGGAAAACCCTCAGCCGTGGGACGGGGATGCGCGCCGGGGTGGATGGTCAGACGGTAGCGGGCCGATTGCCAGGTCACTGCCTCGCGCCAGGCCCACAAGGTCGGCTTGTCATCGGCAAAGAGCAGCGAGTCGTCAACGTATCGCAGGTAGCCCTCGCAGCCCAACTCCCGTTTTACAAAATGGTCAAAAGGGTTGAGATAACAATTCGCCCAGAACTGGCTGGTCAGGTTGCCGATGGGCAGGCCGCGGGGGCGCAGGGCGTCCAGGAGGGTGTCGCCGGGGAAGTAACGCATGCGATACTCCTCCGCCAGCACCCCCACTCCGCTGGCCAGGATCTGATCTATCAGCCACATCACGTACGGGTCGTGGATCTTGCGGGCCAGCGTCGCCCGCAGGAGCCAATGGTCAATGGCGGGAAAGAATTGTTCCACATCGCACTGGAGCACGTAGCGGAAGCGGCGGGCAAACTCCTGCGCCCGGTCCAGCGCCCGGTGGGTCCCCTTTCCCACCCGGTTGGCGTAGGAATCGTAGATAAAGCTGCGCTCAAAGATTGGCTCCATCAGGTTGCACAGCGCATGGTGGACCACCCGGTCGCGAAAGGGTGCGGCGCTGATGAGCCGGCGCTTGGGCTCGTGGATGTAGAAGGAATGATAGGCACCGGGTCGGTAGGTCCGGGTCACCAATTCGTGCTGCAATTCCAGCAGGTGATCGGCCAGGTTGTATTCGAACGTTGCCGCCGGTCGTTTGCCCCGCTTGCCCCGGGCCGCCTCGCTGTGGGCCAGCCGCAGGTTTTCCCAATCGCAGATTTTCGTGTACATCACACTCCCTACCTTCCCGAAAGCTTTTTGGAGCTTTCGGGAAGGTAGCCACTCCAGAGTACAGAGTGCAGAGGGTCAGAGTGCAGAGGAGGGAGAGATGGGGGAGACCACCACCCGAAACCCATTGAACCAGAGACGGTCGTCCGGGAAGTCCCTGTAGCGGAAGGCGCAGCGCGCGACATTCCGAGGGTAGAACGACCCGCCACGCACCACCCGGCGGGAACTCCCCGCTTCCCACTCGCTGGCCGTCCACTCCCAAACGTTGCCGACCATGTCGGCCACTCCATAAGGGCTGTCGCCACCAGGGGAGAACTTGGCCACGGGCGTGGTCTTCCCTATACCTGACTCGCTGGTGTTGCACCGGCCTTCCGCCCACTCGCCCCAGGGGTACTCCCGCCCGTCTATGCCCCGCGCCGCCTTCTCCCATTCCTGCTCGGTGGGCAGCCGCGCACCGGCCCACTCGGCGTAGGCCACGGCGTCGTACCAACTCACCTGCACGACTGGATGGTCCAATCGGTCCTCGATACCACTGTCAGGGCCCTCAGGATGTCGCCAGTCAAAGCCCTTAACATACTGCGCGGTCTTGGGGTTCCACCCTCCCTCTTTCTCTGCCGTGGTCACATAGCCGGTAGCCTCCGCGAAACGGGCAAACTGGGCATTGGTCACCGGCGTTTTGG